>Ga0115567_10001584_pt1 | contig 22768 bp, 21 predicted proteins | sample COGITO_mtgs_1204_2_FD_88679 | JGI IMG/M metagenome (GOLD analysis project Ga0115567, IMG submission 88679) | Pelagic marine microbial communities from North Sea - COGITO_mtgs_120412 | ecosystem: Environmental > Aquatic > Marine > Epipelagic | place: Germany:Helgoland, sampling site Kabeltonne... | reverse complement strand
TCAAAAAAAACCTGATTTGATCTTAGCAATGGAAATAGATGAATGGTGGAACGAACAATTGAAAGTTTTGGGAAATCAATATCCATATTCCCAACATACAATTAACGACGTTGCATACGGCATGGTTCTATATAGTAAGCTCCCGTTAAAAAAGGTAGATATAGATTATCTAAATAATCAAAAAGTTCCCTCTTTTGAAAGTACCCTAACACTTCCCAACGGCAAATTTATAAGCTTTCATTCGATTCATCCTGTTCCACCTACACATTTTAAGGATTGGCCAGACAATGCAAATCAGCAAGAAAATGCCCTTAAAATATTGGGAAAAGAAATTACAGATCGAAAATTTCCGACTATAGTGGCTGGAGATCTTAACGATGTAGTTTGGTCTTACGTAGATCAATTGACAAAAACAAAAAACATATTGTATGATATTAGAGTGGGAAGAGGTCTTTACAACAGTTATAACGCAGAAAATCTGCTAATGAGATGGCCGCTTGACCATGTTTTTGTAACCAAGGAATTCAGCTTAAAAAATTTAGAACGTTTACCAAAAATAGGTTCAGACCATTTCCCAATTTTTGTAGAATTAGAACTTTAAAAATAGAAGTTTTTTAAATTAACGACAAGTAAACCATCAACGTTTAAATAATGACATGATTGTACCAACAATTATGACCTAGCACGTTCCAGGTTAGTTTTTTTTAGACATTAGAGTAAATTTACTGAAAGGTTTTTTGATCTTTTGATCCCTATAACGGAGTACTATTGTTAACTGTATTTTTAAATTGAAGAATCCAGAAAAATTATTAAATAGATAATCATATAAATTTAAAATTTGCCACTTGTTTAACCGAATCGCTACCATTAATTTGAACGAAAAAAATCAAAAAAAGGAATGGTAGCTGCATCATAAAATTTAATTCATCAACCGCTTCTCAAAACCTTCGGTTACAAATTTCTGCTCAAAATTAGCGCTGTCGGTATATGTTAAATAAGCTTCTATTCCTGACAGATTCTTTAGCAATTCCTTTGATCTTTCAAGTCCCATTGCCATAAAAGTAGTTGCGTAGGCATCTGCTTCTGCACAAGTTGGCGCTAAAACGGTTGCGCTGGTAACATCGCTATTTTCAGCCGAACCTGTTAATGGATTTATAGTGTGAACATATCGTTTTCCCGTAGCGGAATCAATACGCGTTTTTCTATAATTACCAGATGCTGCCAAAGCAATATCGCTTAATGCAACTTTTGCTGCGAATGTACGATCTTCAAGATTTGATGTAACAGCCTCGATCCCTACGACCCAAGGCTTCTTTTTTGCTGTATTTTGACCTTTTGCCAAGATCTCACCGCCTAATTCTATTAAATAATCAGTTACGCCTTTAGATTCAAGATAACGGCCAATACAATCTATTCCATATCCTTTTGCGTTTGCATTAAAATCAAAATATATCTGCGGAAATTTTTTTAAAATAGTACCGTCATCCTTCATTTCTACTTTCTGAAAACCTACAAATTGCATTAAACTATCTAATGTTGTATTGTCGATTTTCTGAAGCGGCTTTGTATCGCCAAAGCCGTATGCATTCCGAAGTACACCTATTGTTGGATCAAAATAACCATTGCTCATTATATTAACTTCTGAAGAAAGATTAAAAACATCTCTAAAAATCTTATCGACAACAATAGTCGAATCACCACGATTGATCTTTGAAATATCGCTTTGCGGTATATAGGTGCTTACTGAATTATTCACCGCGTTAATAACCGAATCTATTCCTTTTTGCGCATCAAATTCTTCCGAAGAAAAATAATGAATATTATATGTAGTCCCGAATCCATCACCTTTTAGCACTACGCCTTTTTGTTGATCGTCTTTACAAGCTAAAATCAAAAAAAGTATTAATAAAAGTGAAAATTGTTTCATATAATTTCTTGTAATCCCTTATAAACCATTGTATAATCTTCATCCTTGATTACCGGATTTGCATAATCACTTCCATGGCCAAGACCGACGCCGGCGTAATATGTTTTCGCATCAAACTTTATAGCATGTTCCTTTATGGTTTGCATAAAAACCGGATCGTATGCATTTGCGTCCTTTGGAAAACTTGTAGCTCTTACGATTACGAAATGAAGATCTTTATTCTTTAAAGCGACAAATTGCGGATCTCGTTTAAGTTTTGAATTGACACCCAAAAATTCAAAACCTTGTGCTTCGAGATCTTTTCCTACTATATTCATAGCAAGGTTGTGCAGTTCTTGTTCTGTTAATGCTTCAGACATTTTAGATTATTATTTAAAATGGATTTAATTTTAACCTCTTTTTCTGCAATATTGGTTTTTATAAAAATAAAACCGCCTACTGCATAATTGCAATGGGCGGTTGTATGTGTTTATTCAGAAGAAAATACTATCCTCCAAAATCATCAAATCGAATATTCTCATCTGGAATACCGAAGTCCTCACCCATTTTCTGAACCGCTTGGTTCATCAATGGCGGACCACAGAAGTACAACTCGATATCTTCTGGCGTTTCGTGATGGTTTAAATAGTTATCTATAACTACTTGGTGGATAAATCCAACAAAACCATCGCCTGGCCCATCTAAAGATTCCCTTACTTTCCAATTATCCTCTTCTGCAGGTTCTGAAAGTGCTAGATAGAATTTAAAATTCGGGAATTCATTCTCCAATTCTCTAAAATGCTCCAAATAAAATAGTTCACGTTTAGAACGTCCACCATACCAATAGGTAACTTTTCTTCCTGTTTTTAAAGTTTTGAATAAATGGTATAGGTGAGAACGCATTGGCGCCATACCTGCACCACCACCAACATAAAGCATTTCAGATTCAGATTGGTTGATGAAAAACTCACCATAAGGTCCAGAAATAACGACCTTATCGCCTTCTTTACAATTAAATATATATGAAGATGCAATACCTGGATTTACATCCATCCAACCATTTTTCGCACGGTCAAATGGTGGTGTAGCAATACGCACGTTCAACATAATCTCGCGACCTTCAGCTGGATAAGAAGCCATTGAATACGCTCTTTCTACAGTTTCTGGGTTTTTCATTACCAAAGGCCAAAGTTTGAACTTGTCCCATTCGTCCTGAAATTTATCGGGTCTTTCGTGTTCTTCAGGATGCGCTGTAATGTCAATATCCTCAAATTTAATTTCGCAAGGTGGAATTTCGATCTGGATATAACCACCTGCTTTGTAATTCATATCTTGAGGAATCTCAATAACGAATTCCTTTATAAATGATGCTACGTTATAGTTACGTTTAACAACACCATCCCATTTTTTAATTCCGAAGACTTCTTCCGGAATATGAATATTCATATCCTGCTTTACCTTCACTTGGCAAGAAAGACGTGCACCTTCTTTTAATTCTTTTCTGCTGAAATGCGGAGTTTCTGTAGGTAGAGCCTCACCACCACCTTCTAGAACATGACATTCGCACTGGATACAAGTTCCACCACCACCACAGGCAGAAGGAAGAAATATTTTCTGGTTTCCCAAAGTAGAAAGTAGCGTTCCGCCAGATTCTACCTCGATAACCTTCTCGTCATTAATAGTAATCTTTACCGGACCGGAAGGTGATAGCTTTTGTTTCGTAAAAAGCAATAACACCACCAATACCAACGTAAGCGCCATGAAAGCGGCGACCGTGGCTATAATAACTCCAATTGTACTTGCTGCTAAAAACATATTGTTAATTTGTTATGTTCGAAACTTCAGCCGTTTCAATAACCGCTGTATTTTGAGTGTTTTCTTCTACTTGCATACCCAGGTTTTCTGCATTGCCATCGAGAGAAGGTGTTTCTTCATCACCACCTGTTAACATTCCGCCGAAACTCATAAAACCGATTGCCATAAGGCCTGTGATTATAAAAGTAATTCCCAGTCCCCGCAAAGGAGCTGGAACATTAGAATAACGTATTTTTTCACGAATTGCAGCAATAGCTAAAATAGCAAGAAACCAACCAATACCTGAGCTTAAGCCATAATTTAAAGCTAGACCAAGTGTTGCAATATCACGTGATTGCATAAATAAGGATCCGCCCAAAATTGCGCAGTTTACAGCAATTAAAGGCAAGAAAATACCCAATGAATTATAAAGTGAAGGCGAAAATTTCTCTACTATTATCTCTACCAATTGTACCATTGTGGCGATAGTCGCGATAAATAAGATAAACGAAAGAAAGCTAAGATCGTAACTTGCATATTCTGGACCTAACCAAGCCAAAGCGCCATCTTTAAGGATGTATTGGTCCAATAACCAGTTCATTGGTACTGTTACCGCTAATACAAATATTACGGCGGCACCAAGACCAACCGCAGTACTTACTTTTTTCGATACGGCAAGGTACGAGCACATTCCCAAGAAATATGCAAAAACCATGTTATCTACAAAAATCGATTTAAAAAATAATTCTACGTGTTCCATTTATATAAGGTATAAGGTATAAGGTTAAAGAATTTCGGTAAAACTCCCGAGTCTAAATCCGTTATTAATTTTCTTCGATTAATGTTTTGTTTCTTGAACGCTGTATCCATATAAGAATCCCTACAACGATAAGCGCCATAGGAGGCAATACCATAAAACCATTATTCTCATAACCCATTGCGTATAGACCCGTTTTTTCAACAGGATCTCCAAGTACCTTAAAACCGAAAAGTGTTCCCGATCCTAAAAGCTCTCTGAAAAAACCAACGATTATCAAGATTAAGCCGTAACCTGCAGCGTTTCCAATTCCATCTAGGAATGAACGCCAAGGTCCGTTACCCAAAGCGAAAGCTTCAAAGCGGCCCATAATGATACAGTTGGTTATAATTAGACCGATAAATACTGAAAGTTCCTTGCTCAATTCATAAGCAAAAGCCTTTAGCACTTGATCTACCATAATTACCAAGGTCGCTACAACAATAAGTTGCACGATAATCCTAATTTTTGATGGAATGATATTCCGCATTAGCGAAATTACCACATTACCAAGACCTAATACGAACATTACCGAAACTGCCATTACAATAGATGGCTTTAACTGTGCGGTAATTGCCAATGCAGAACATATACCTAAAACCTGAATGGTTATCGGATTGTTATCTGCTAATGGATCGAAAATAAGTTTACTATCTTTTTTTGATAAGATTGCCATAGCTTATTGATTTTTTATAGATTTAAAATATGGTACATACCGCTTAACATCCTTTTTGAGCATCGCTGCTACTCCAGTACCTGTAATAGTTGCACCTGCCAAAGCATCTACCTCAGCGTCATCTTTATCATTATTTTTTGGATCGTTATTACTTTTCGAAACATCAATTCCTCGAAAGGCTTCACCATTCAAGAAACTTTCGCCTGTAAAATCGTCCATAAAGTAACGTTGTTTAATCTCGGCTCCCAAACCTGGTGTTTCACCTTTATGGTCGTAATAAACACCTTGGATTACCATATTTTTATCTACGGCAACAAAGCCCCAAATAGCATCCCAAAGTCCTTTTCCGCGAACAGGCATTACATACATTTCCTTACCATCTTTTTCAGCGATAAACAAAGGTAATCTTCTTTTGTATTCAGGATTTTTTGCCTTGGTTTCTTCTTGCTTAAGGTCGATTAAGTATGCTTCAGGATTTTCAGTAATGCTATCGCCTTGTATAACAATTTGTTTTTTTACATATTTATCAAATTGTGCCTGAACTTTATCTGTTGAAACGAAATTCACATCGCCTGGAGCTTCATTATCATTTATACCTATAGAATATAGAATGTTCTGTTGTTTTTCAAAGCGTTCGTTTTCATCTACCAATGGTTTCAAACCGCTAGAAAAACCAGCAAGAATTGAACCTACTACGATCACCATGATCACAGCAAATATTATGGTATAGCTATTTTTATCTGTGTTAATTGCCATAATTATGCAGTTTTAACTTTTAGACGTTTCATTCTTCTTTTAATATTGCCCTGCAACACGTAATGATCTATTGTTGGTGCGAAAACGTTCATCAACAAGATCGCAAGGAAAACACCTTCTGGATACGCTGGATTGAAAACCCGAATCATAATCGCAATGAAACCTATCAAAAATCCGTAAATCCATTTTCCTTTATTGGTCTGTGATGCAGATACTGGATCTGTAGCCATATAAACGGCACCAAATAGAATACTTCCAATAATGAGGTGTTGCCAGAAAGGTACATTCATCAAACCATAAAATTTACTGCTATCGGTAATCCAACCCATATCTACGATTCCATTAAAGATCAAGCCCATTGCCAAAGCACCGATTAAAGTACTTATAATGATTCTCCAGCTACCTACTTTTGTAAAAATAAGGAACAATGCCCCTATTATAATCAATAATTTTGAGGTCTCGCCTACCGATCCAGGTATAAAGCCCCAAAACATATCGGCATAATCATACGTTACAGGAGTATTCTGTGCATAGCTACCTAAAATCGTTTCACCAGAAATGGCATCTACATTTGAGCCAGATGCAATTTCCTTTGCTCTATCTACAGCGCCGTGAACCCAAACCTTATCGCCAGACATCCAAGTTGGATACGCGAAGAAAAGAAATGCACGAATTGTAAGTGCAGGATTTAAGATATTCATTCCTGTTCCTCCAAAAACTTCTTTGCCAATAACAACTCCAAATATTACTGCCACAGCCAGCATCCAAAGTGGAATGTCGATTGGCATAATTAATGGCACTAACATACCGGTTACTAAATAACCTTCCTCAACTTCATGTCCTTTTATAACCGCGAAGATAAATTCAACTCCAAGACCAACTCCATAAGAAACGATTACCAACGGAAGTACCGTCCAGCAACCCATTATAAAATTGTCCCAAGTAAGAAAATTGGCCAAAGGCGCAAGGTTCAAACTAGGATCGAGCGCTGCGTAATGCTGAAAACCTGCATTGAAAATACCAAATATCAAACACGGTATCAAGGCAATTATTACCGTATTCATAGTACGCTTCAAATCGTCTGCTGCCCTAATGTGGGTTCCAGAATGCGTCGTTTCATTAGGTGTATACAAAAAGGTATGTAGCGCATTAAAAGCCGGCGCCATCTTGGTACCTTCGTACTTTAATTTTAGCTTATGTAAATTTTGTTTTAATCCCATAGCACTATCCTATTTCTTTATACATTAAATCAAGACCGTTTCGAATAATCTCTTGGTGCGGTTGTTTTGAAACACAAACAAACTCTGTTAGCGCGAAATCTTCTGGAGCAACTTCGTACATTCCCAAAGCCTCCATAGCATCAAGATCTTGCACCATACAAGCTTTTAATATCTGCAAAGGATAGATATCCAAAGGAAATACCTCTTCATAATTTCCTGTTACAACAAACGCCCTATGTTCTCCATTGGTATTGGTATCCAATTCAAATTTTTTCTTCGGAAACATCCAAGAAAAAGTTAATGCTCTCGATGTTGAAACTTTATCTGCAGTAGGCAAAGCCCATCCAAAAAGATCATAATCATCACCTTCTGGAATAACCGTGACCATGTTTGCATAAAAACTCAAATGGCCTTTTGGCGATATTTTTTTACCGGTAAGCACATTGCCACTAATTATACGTACATTTTCTTCATCCAAACCTGCATCATAGACAAACGTAGAAACCTCAGCCCCTATTTTCGTGCGGTAATATTTTGGTGTTTTTACCGATGAACCTGCAAGAGCGATAATTCTTTCAGCATTAAATTTTCCCGTAAGGAAAAGTTCGCCTATAATAACAAGATCTTGAGACGCAATAGTCCAAACGGTATCTCCTTTATTTATAGGATTTATCTTCGCGATCTGCGTACCTACATTTCCTGAAGGATGTGGCCCTGAAATTTTATGAATCTCTACGTGATTAAGGTTTGCAAAAGGCGAAGCGCTGTTTCCAGCAATGCTTAAATGCACTTTACCTTCTGTAAGCTTACTCAATGCGTTAATCGCAACCTGAAGTTCTTTTTCTTTTCCTTTCAACGAAAAATCATAATCCGCAGCCAACGGCGCACTTGCGTGACCCGAAATAAAGATAGCTTTAGGCATAACTTCAGGATCTGCAATTACATCGTAAGGACGTTGTTTAATAAAAGGCCAGCAGCCTGAAATCAAAAGGTGTTTTTTTATGTCTTCCGCTTCTAAAGAGTCTGGGCTTTGGACACCAAAATCCTTATAGGAATCTTGAGTGTCTGCCTCGATAAGAATCTCAGTAATTACACGTTTTGCACCACGTTCAATTTTGGTAAGTGTTCCACTTACGGGCGACACGAATTTAATTTCTTCATTTGCTTTTGAATAAAATAAAACATCTCCAGCCTGAATTTTAGCTCCTTCTTTTATTACCATTTTAGGAGTTATAAGATGGAGGTCTATAGGTCTAATTGCAAAAGTCCTTGATCTAGGCGCGTTAGAAAGGGTTTTTTCTGCTTCACCTTTCAAACGAATGTTAAGACCTTTTTTAATCTTAATGTCTTTGGACATAGGATACTTGTGTTAAAATTGTCTTTTGATTCCTGATAGAAATCAGGAGCGCAAATTTATGAATTAAAAGTAGTATCACATAATAATTAATTATAATTTTCAGTATTAAAAATGATGCTAAATAAGCTTAGATTTTTAGGGCACAAAATTTGATTATCTTAGCACCGTAAACCTATTATTATGTCCTTAAAAACCTTCTTTTCAACTATAGCGCTTATAGTTATAATGCCCTTATTTTCTCAAGTAGCAGAGCAAGCTGCACCGTCTTATATTAGAACGATACAGTTTAAAGGTGACACAGAGCTTAGCCAATTCCCAATTTTAAACATTGGCGATCGTTTACAGCTTTCTTTTGATGCTCTTAATGGCAATGAAGATGATTTTTACTATAAAATAACCCACTATAATTTCGATTGGACACCAAGCGATCTTTCTAAAAGTGAATATTTGGATGGTTTTGATGATGTTCGTATCGAAAATTATCAAAACTCTTTCAACACGCTTCAGTTATATTCTAATTATCTGTTATCAATTCCAAATCGGGATACACGCGGAATCACAAAAAGCGGAAATTACCTTATCAGTTTCTATAACGATAGCGGCGATCTGGTTTTTTCAAGAAAATTTATCGTAGCCGAAAATGTAGCGAACGTAGGTGTAGAAATTAAAAGAGCTAGAGATCTAAAATTTATCGAGGAAACGCAAGTCGTACAATTTAAAATAAGTGCGCCAGGTTTACTACTTACTAATCCAAAAGAAACCGTGAATACTCTGGTAATGCAGAATGATAATATAAAATATGCAATTACTAACTTAAAACCGCAATACACAATCGGGGGCGAGCTTATTTATAAATACGACGAGGAAGCTTCATTTTGGGGCGGCAATGAATATCTTGCTTTCGACAATAAGGATCTACGGTCTGCCATAAACGGAGTGCGTTACGTAGAATTAAACGATCTTTACGAAAATTACCTGTACACAAACAGTTCAAGATTAGACCAGCCGTATACTTACAATCCAGATGTTAACGGAAAGTTTGTGGTGAGGAACTTATATTCTAAAAACAATAATATTGAAGCAGATTATGCGAGGATACACTTCAACCTTCAATATTTTGAGGATATTGGCGATAAGGAACTTCATATATATGGAAATTTCAACAATTGGACTATTGATGAAAGTACGTACATGAAATATAATCCAGATACCGATACCTATCAAAACTCCAGACTTTTTAAACAAGGTTTTTATAACTACAAGTATGTTTTAGTTAATCGAGACGGCGGTGTTATAGACGGCGCGGTTTCTGGAAACTTTTGGCAAACAGAAAATGATTATACAGTAGTAGTCTATTTTAGGGATCTTGGCGCGCGTTACGACCGTGTAATTGGTGTTGGCAGGGCGAACTCTACAAATATCACAAATAATTAAATTTATTTTCCTTCGGAAAAAATTTCAAAACGATCAATTATCTTAACTAAAAAAGAATAATATGGACTTTTCAACAAAGTGCATTGAAACTTCTGGAATTTGAACCAGCAGTCAAACCTATTCCACTAAAAAAACTTTAGAATCGTCTTTCACCAAAACTTGAGAACTAATCTGTTTCTGTAGCGCCTTTTTAGCGAACCCTTGAGTAATTTGTACTCAGCAAAATACGAACGGCCACGCATCAATTTTTCAACTAGATTTCTAGCGGTCGCAAAGCTAAAGCTACTTTAGGGCAATTTTTTGCCTATAACGATCATAGACTTCAGAAAAAAATATTTCATTGTATAGCCTAACGGGTTATATTAAAAGTTAATCCTTTGTTTTGTCTTCACGCATTATTTTTGGATGCTTTTTTTACTTGACAAATTTATCTTACAAAGTTTCTTCCATAAGAAAATTCCTTAATTTTAGCCAATGGCTAACAGAGAACTAAAGCAAGACCAGAAAGTGGTTGCAACGAGCAATCGTCGGCATTTTAAATACCGTAGCATAGAATGTCAAAATTGCGGTCAACCGTTAGACCTAAGCGATGTTTACTGCCCATATTGCTCACAATTAAACACAACAAAACCTATATCACTAAAAGATTTTATCACAGAATTCTTAGGCAGTATTATTAGCTACGATTCTCGTTTTAGACATACTATAAACGATTTGCTCTTCTATCCTGGAAGAATCACAAAGCGCTATATTAATGGGCAAAGACAAAGATATGCGAATCCGTTTAGATTCTTTTTGAGTGTTTCTATTGTATATTTTTTATTGAACAGTCTTATAATGAATCTCTCTAGTAACGGAGAAAATTCTCTTGTTTCCATTAATGACGATAATCTAGACCCAACAGAAGATATCAAGATTAATAAGCCAACTACAAAAGCGGATAAAAAAATTATCAACATTGATACGGACGAGCAAAAAAATTCGACTGAACCTTTTTCAGATTATTATTTCACCGAAGAACAATTGGATACGATGCGTTTTTCAGAAAGAAATTTTAATCGGTTTACGATGTATAATGTATTTCATAACCAAAACAAAACACTTACCGCGACCCAAGCATTAGACAGCCTAAATAATAAAAAAAGCCGTTACAATATGTGGTTGTACAATAGAACTTTCCGTACAGAACAAATAGAAAAGAACCCCAAGGAATTCGTGCTTTACGTAATCAATAAAATACCTTTCTTCTTGTTTTTTCTAGCGCCGGTCTATGCTTTGTTTTTATGGCTTTTGTATTACAGGCGCCAACATAGATATATAGAACATCTAATATTTATTTTTCATATTTTCACTTTTCTGTTTTTAGGCATGTTGATCGCAATTTTGCCAGATCTCGTCATTGGCACAGAAATTTTTCAAGGTTTATTGTTCTTGGTGGTCGGCCCCGTCTATCTATATATAGCGATGCGTAACTATTATGGACAACGCTTTTGGAAAACTATATTAAAATTCGTAATTTTAAATATTATATTTTCTGTGATCACCTCGATCGCAATTTTAATTTTCGTTTTTGGAACAGCAGCAATTTATTAATATGGTACAACTTATAACACAAGGCATAAAGGTTAGTATAGAAACCACATTCGAGGGTAGTTTCTATAAATATCAAAAAATGAACTATGCATTTGGCTACACGGTAACTATTGAGAATAACGGGAAGGAAACAATACAATTAACAGATAGACATTGGGACATTAAAGATTCTTTAAATGTTAGCGAGATTGTAGAAGGTGAAGGCGTAATTGGCAACAAACCGATACTTGCACCAGGCGAACGGCACCGTTATAGTAGCGGCTGTATGCTTCAATCACCATTTGGTGCCATGAAAGGATTCTACAATATGTTAAATCTTGAAAATGGGAACCGCTTCAAGGTAGGAATTCCTTCATTTAGACTAAGCGCAACTTTTGCAATGAACTAAATTCACCAAAAGTACTACAAATGCCGGCTTTTCTATTTTTTGAATCTGAATTATTTGGCAAGGCGCGCAAGGAAATTTGAAAGCTTTTGACGCTTTGTCTTTCTGAAGATAACAAATTAATATCAAAATTCATATTTCCAAAAGCGCCATACCTTTTAATCCTAAAATAGTTATAGGATAAAATTATTAAAACAAATTTCGAATCCAGTATCACTTTTATCATACGCAAACCCTGGCAAAAATTTGCGGAAAGATTTGATTTGTGATATTACAAAATGAATTTGGATATGGGATCCTGGTAAGTTTATCATTAAAATTCAAAAGTTTTATTTATAATTTCTTTTGTTCCTAGATCTTCGTAACGCATCAATATTTTAGAGTTAGAGTGAAATTTTGATATTTGCGTAATACTTTTAGTCGCTACAAACCCACGATCCATCACAATATCTGTTTGAGGATTTCCTTCGCCAGCCGTTTTATGAAAATCAAGCAGTATTTCTTCAGAAGGTTTTAAATTTTCCATCAAGAAACTAGAAAACCATTGTTCACGTTTTTGCTTGACTTCTTCGGTATATAATAAAGAGGAGGACCAAATTTGCGGTGCGAGCGGTTTTTCAGAAAAATGGGATTCACTTCCATCCCAAACCAATTCGTACAAATTAACTTCAGCTTCGAAATCGATCAAAATAATCGTAAATGGCTCGATTTCGTTAAAATCATAATTTTTGATTGCTTCGGTTATATTTTCTGAGGTTAAGAGATCAGTAACGATTATCCCTCGGCTCATTCTATATTTTTCCTCCCTTTCGTGCGCCGTAAAACCGCCATTCAACAAGCAGATTACTCTCTTTTTAGAACTCGCACCGATCCAACTTCCTCCTGCAAGTTTATCTTTAGGAAAAAGAAGCTTGATGTTTTTTAAAATGTAAAATTCTGGCGGAACTGTTTCACGTCCTGGCGCTTCGTCACGGCTCGAAGTAAGTATAAACCCGTTGTTGGGTTTTGGAATAAAAGTAAGGGTGCACATTTTAAATATTCAATAATTTGAATTATATTTTTTCAAACGATTTCAATATAATAAAAATGAACATTGAAATCTCTTAAAATCTTAGTAATCCGTTAACAAAGGCTGGGTTCTAATTACATAACAATTTTGTACCTTCGCAAGTATAATAATTTAAAGATATTAATAAATATTTCCGACTATATTTTCGACAAGTTCGATACGAGTGCGGGAATAAAAAATAAGTTTTCATGGGAAAAGGATTTTTTGAAGTTCCGGTTGCAATAAACGAACCTGTTAGAGATTATGCGCCAAAGTCGGCAGAACGCGAAAGTGTTTTAAAAATGTATAAGGAAATGTACAATAGCACAATTGATGTGCCGATGTATATAAATGGTAAAGATGTTACCACCAAAGACACGGTTAGTATGTCTCCTCCGCACGATCACAAACATATCCTAGGAAAATTTTACCGAGGAAGCAAAAAAGATATAGAAAGCGCTATTTCAGGTTCTTTGGAAGCAAGAAAACAATGGGCAGACCTACCGTGGGAAAATCGTGCAGGCATTTTTCTTCGCGCAGCAGAGCTTATTGCAGGTCCTTACCGTGATAAAATAAATGCGGCAACGATGTTGGGCCAATCCAAAAATATTTATCAAGCCGAAATAGATGCGGCTTGTGAGCTTATCGACTTTTTGCGCTTCAACGTGCAATTTATGACAGAGATATACGCCGAGCAGCCAGAATCAACATCTGGTGCTTGGAACCGTATAGAATATAGACCTTTAGAAGGTTTTGTTTATGCAGTAACTCCTTTCAATTTTACCGCTATTGCAGGTAACCTACCAGCGGCAGCAGCTTTAATGGGTAATGTAGTTTTGTGGAAACCAAGTGCAAGTCAAGTTTATTCAGCAAAAGTTGTAATGGATGTTTTTCGTGAAGCAGGCGTTCCAGCAGGCGTAATAAATATGGTAATGGGCGATGCAGCCATGGTTACAGAGACGGTATTAGCCAGCCCAGATTTTACAGGAATCCATTTTACGGGATCAACCAATGTATTTCAGGATATCTGGAAAGAAATAGGTAATAATATTCATAACTACAAAACGTATCCTCGTATCGTAGGAGAAACTGGCGGTAAAGATTTTATCGTTGCCCATAAAACCTCGAATCCGCGCCAAGTTGCCACAGCGATTGCAAGGGGAGCTTTCGAATTTCAGGGTCAAAAATGTAGTGCGGCAAGCCGTTGCTATATTTCAGAAAATATTTGGAAAGAAACCAAAGAAATTCTTGTTGAAGAAATAAAAAGTTTTAAAATGGGTTCCCCAGAAGATATGGGTAACTTTATAACTGCGGTTATCCACGAGAATTCGTTTGATAAGTTGGCAAAATATATCGATGCTGCCAAAAAAGATAAGAACGCAGAAATTATTGCGGGAGGAAATTATGACAAGAGCAAGGGCTATTTTATTGAACCAACAGTTATTGTAACTACAGATCCTAAATATAGTACTATGTGCACAGAACTTTTTGGACCCGTTGTAACTATATATATTTACAAAGATAAAGATTGGGAGAAAACACTTGAGTTGGTGGACTCTACCAGCGAATACGCATTAACGGGCGCTGTTTTTAGTGAAGATCGTTACGCGTTACAAACTGCTGTAAAAGCATTGCAAAATGCGGCAGGTAATTTCTATATAAACGACAAACCAACTGGTGCTGTTGTAGGCAACCAACCCTTTGGTGGCGCAAGAGGAAGTGGAACCAATGATAAAGCGGGAAGCAAGCTGAACCTTTACCGTTGGATCTCACCAAGAATGATAAAAGAAACTTTTGTTACTCCAACAGATTATAAATATCCGTTTTTAGGATAGAAAACAGAAGAATCTTTTTTTAAAACCTTCCAATTTTATACTTGGAAGGTTTTTTATTTTTAATTAAAAAATTTTAACAACTTGCAAAGCATATGGCAGCTACCGAATTTCTAAATTTAAAATATGAAGTATTCTATAAAAAATGAAAAGATAGTTTTTGATGGATTTCTTAAAATAAAAGAAGCTGAAGTTACGTACGACACTTTTTCCGGCGGCTCACTAACCGCTAAGCGTTTGGCAATGGATCGTGGCGATAGTGTGGCGATTCTTTTAGTGGAGAAAGAAACACAATCGATTATCCTTACAAAACAGTTCCGCTATCCTACTACTAAGCACGATAAAGGTTGGATACTTGAAATCCCTGCAGGAACGTTGGAAGAAGATGAATGTCCATTAAACGCAATTAAACGCGAAGTTTTGGAAGAAACGGGTTATTATGTTTCACAACCCGAACAAATCCATAACTTCTACACCTCGCCTGGCGGAACAACCGAACGCGTTTTTCTTTTTTTTGCTGAAGTCTCTCAACGCGACCAAATTGAAAAAGGTGGCGGTAAAGAAAATGAAAATGAGGATATAAAAATCGTAAAAATCCCTTTAAAGGAAATCGATGATTATATTTTTTCCGAAAAAATTGATAATGCCTTTACACTTATCGCATTTCAATGGCTCAAGATTAAGATAATGAGTGGAGAGTGATAGAAAAAACAAAACTCAGATTAGCTGTAGTATTCAGGAAAAATTTATTTTTCAAAAAAAAATGATCAAAGGTAGTCGAGTGTTCGCCAAAGGCGAATGTATCGAGACTAGCCTTTGTACTTTACCGGAAGATGCACGACTGTTTTCGTTTCATAAAAATCCTCTTCGAAATAATCGCTTAACTTAAATACCGTGGCTTTTGGATAGAACTTTAATTCTTCGGTAAGATCACCGCCTTTTAGGTATAATATTCCGTTTTTACGTTCATGGTTGCACTTTTTGGCAACTCGACCTTTAACCCAATGTACAAAAGTGTCCATTTGTGCTACTGCTCTACTTACAACAAAATCATATTGGTCTGTTATGGTTTCCACTCTTGCGTTGGTAATTTTTACATTTTCCAGTGAAAGACCGTTTGTAACTTCTTCAACCACTTTTATCTTTTTACCGATGCTATCTACCAAATGAAAATGCGTTTCAGGATAAAGTATCGCAAGCGGGATCCCAGGAAATCCGCCTCCGGTTCCCACATCTAAGATCTTTGCATTCGGTTTAAATTCCTGTATTTTCGCAATCCCTAAAGAATGGAGCACGTGCCGAAGGTAAAGTTCATCTATATCCTTTCGGGAAACTACATTTATCTTCAAATTCCAATCTTCATATAGCTCTTGCAGTTTTTCAAATTGAGTAATCTGATTTTCAGAAAGATGCGGGAAATATTTTAAAAGTAGCTCCATAGGTTTCAATTATAGACAAAAGTAGGGTTTCTTTCATAAAATTGTAATATCTTGGATCTGTTTTCCGTTCAATATTTGTATTTTTACACTTTCCGCAAAAACGGAAATTCCATTTAATTTTTTTCGCTTTGAAAAACCCGCAGATTACATTTTCTAGGACAGATTCCGCTAAATTTTTCAGGACACTTAATAAACGTGTTAACGGTTATTTTAAGGATAATAACATTGCGCGTACCGGAAATTGGAAATTACACGTGAAAACAATAATTATGTTCTCACTTTTCTTGACTCCCTATTTTTTGTTGTTAACGTTGGATTTCCCTACTTGGGCACAGCTACTCCTAACCATAATTGCGGGAATTGGAATGGCTGGTGTTGGTATGAATGTAATGCACGATGCGAACCACGGCGCTTATTCTTCAAAAAATTGGATCAATAAGGTTATGGGCAGTAGTATGTATATACTTGCCGGTAACGTTTACAATTGGCAAGTGCAACACAATGTTCTGCACCATACATATACCAATATTCATGGTCACGATGAAGATCTGGCTGCCGGTCGCGTGCTTCGATTTTCGAAACACTCCAAATGGCACTGGATGCACAAATTCCAACATTATTACAGTGTATTTTTTTACGGCCTTTTAACCTTTAACTGGGTTTTGACTGTAGATTTTAAACAAACAAAAAGCTATTTGAAAAGAAAGCTAAGTTATGGCAAATTACCAACACCTATTACGCAATGGAGCACCTTGGTTATTACAAAAATACTTTATATAAGTATTTGGATTGTTTTGCCATTGGTATTCTTTAATATCGTTTGGTGGAAGATTTTATTGGGCTTTTTTATCATGCATTATACCGCAGGACTTATTTTAAGTATGGTTTTTCAGCTCGCGCATGTGGTGGAAGATACAGAAATGCCGCTTCCAGATGCTAGCGGTACCATGAAAAACACGTGGGCGATTCACCAATTGTTTACAACGGTTAATTTTGGAACTACGAATAAAATAATGAACTGGTTTACGGGCGGTCTCAACCACCAAGTAGAACATCATATCTTCCCAAATATCTCACACGTACATTATACTAAAATTTCTGAAATCGTTAAACAGACTGCACGCGAGTTCAATTTACCTTACCACGAATATAAAACTACAAGAAAAGCACTGTTGGCGCACTTTCGTCACCTAAAGGAAATGGGTATGAAACCAGCGCTGCCGGTAGCATAACCAACCATTATGAATCCAAGACTCTCAGACCGAATAAACAATATGGCAACCTCTGCCACGCTAGCTATGGCGGCGAAAACACGCGAATTAAAAGAAAAAGGTGTCGATGTAATCGGCCTTAGTCTTGGCGAGCCCGATTTTACGATTCCAGAATTTGTAAAAGAAAGCGCCATTGAAGCGATAAAAAACGACTATCACAGCTATACGCCAGTAGACGGATATACCGACTTAAAAAAAGCTATAGCAACTAAATTTAAACGTGACAATAATCTTATGTACGGGCTATCTCAAATAGTAGTTTCTACAGGCGCCAAACAATCATTGGCGAACTTGGCGATGGTTTTGTTAAATGAAGGTGACGAAGTATTGCTTCCTGCACCGTATTGGGTAAGTTATAGCGATATTGCCAAAGTTGCGGGCGGTGTACCCATTGAGATAAAGACCTCGATCGATAATGATTTCAAGGTAACTCCACAAGAACTTGAGGCGGCAATTACACCACGCACTAAAATGATCATCTACAGCTCGCCCTGCAACCCAAGTGGATCTGTTTTCAGTAAAAAGGAGTTAAGGGCTTTAGCAGATGTATTGGTCAAACATCCAAATATTATTGTTATTAGCGACGAAATTTACGAACATATCAATTTTACGGGCAACCACGCTTCTATGGCGCAATTTGATGATATGTATGAGCAGACAGTTACCGTAAACGGGGTTTCTAAGGCGTATTCTATGACGGGTTGGCGAATTGGTTACATTGGTGCGCCAGAATGGATCGCCAAAGCCTGCACAAAAATGCAGGGCCAAGTTACAAGCGGTGCAAACTGTATCGCACAACGTGCCACAATAACCGCTTTAGAGAATCCGCCGAGCAAGATTCAATATATGGTCGATGCTTTTAAAGAACGTAGAAAGATCATCCTTGACCTTTTAAACGATATTCCTGGCTTTAAGACCAACGAACCTGAAGGCGCATTTTATGTATTCCCAGATATTTCTGAATTCTTCGGAAAGACACTCCGCGGAAAACAGATCAATACAGCTGAAGATTTTTCACTCTACCTTTTGGAAGAAGCGAATGTTGCCACGGTTTCTGGAGAAGCTTTTGGTGATAATGATTGCATTCGTATTTCATATGCTGCAGCGGAAAAAGATATTCGTGAAGCTATGAAGCGTATCAAGGAAGCGGTTAAACAATAAATTTTTAATGCACTAACCTCCTTAATAGGAATAAAACGAATTTTTTATATTTTGTATGATTGTAATATGCCACATTTTACGTAACCGTAAAATGTGGCATATTTTTTTAAAAGATATAATCTAAAGCTAAAAAGATTTTTCCAAACGTTCTCAACGAGTTTAGACAGAAAGCCTTATTTTTAGATTTTAAAGGGAATACTTTATATGAAATTTAAAATCTTGAAACCACGAAAAGCAATCAACAAGGCTTTTTTAAAAATTAAACCCAACCGTACCGAGATTGAAAGTTTCAAGACTAATTTAATTCAGCTACTGGATAGAACAAACGATACTGAATCTGAAGAGTTCCATAAAAACCTCGTTTCAGATTTTTTAAAGAAAACGTATTACGACGCCAACCACTACATCAATACCAAAGGACGCAACGACTACAAATAATAAGTGTTTTATATTGTCAACAACGAATTATATATTTTGGTTGGGTGCATTATTCAATTCTAGGTTGTGGAGATTTTGTTTTATAGATAATTTCCCAGAATTATTAGGTGGAACAAGAGAATTAAGAAAAGTATTTTTTGAACAGATTGCAATCAAAAAAGTCACTCAATTTGAAGAAAAAAATTTAAAAATATTATTTTAAAAATAAAAAATGAATTTCCAATTAAAGACACTTCAGAATTAGAAAACGAAATCGACCAATTAATCTATCAACTCTACGATCTTTCCGCAGAAGAAATACATATAATAGAAGCAGCGAGTGTTTAAAAAGATTCAAAATTCTAAGTTGAAGATTTAAAACTCACAACTCATAACTCATAACTCATAACTCATAACTTTAAAAAAATATCCAAAATCCTCCTTTTAGGTTCCGGTGAACTCGGCAAAGAATTTACGATTTCCTGCAAACGTTTGGGGCAAACTGTAATCGCAGTCGACAGCTATAAAAATGCGCCTGCAATGCAGGTTGCAGACGCTTTTGAAGTAATCAATATGCTCGATGGAAATGCTTTGGACAGTTTGGTAGAAAAACACAAACCCGATTTTATAGTTCCGGAAATCGAAGCCATACGTACCGAACGTTTTTACGAATACGAAAAACAGGGCTACACCGTAATACCATCAGCAAAGGCAGCAAACTTTACAATGAACCGAAAATCAATCCGCGATCTCGCAGCAAAAGAACTCGGACTCAAAACTGCCGAATACCGTTATGCAACTTCTGCTTCAGCATTAAAAAAAGCGGTTGCAGAAATAGGAATGCCTTGTGTTGTAAAACCATTAATGTCTTCTAGCGGCAAAGGACAAAGCACGATCAAGACCAAAGCAGATATTGAAAAAGCGTGGCAATATAGCCAAGAAGGAAGCCGTGGCGATGTTGCAGAAGTTATCGTTGAAGCGTTTGTAAATTTCAATTACGAGATTACACTTTTAACGGTCACCCAAAGAAACGGCAACACCTTATTTTGCCCGCCAATTGGACATAGACAAGAACGCGGCGATTATATGGAAAGCTGGCAGCCTGCAGCAATGCTAGATTCGCATTTACAGACCGCGAAAGATATGGCGGAAAATGTTACTTCGGCCTTAGGAGGAACCGGCATTTGGGGCGTTGAATTTTTTATTGGGGACGATGGCGTTTATTTTAGCGAGCTTTCGCCAAGACCTCACGATACAGGGATGGTTACGTTGGCAGGCACACAGAATTTTAATCAATTTGAACTGCATGCGAGAGCCGTTTTGGGCTTTCCGATTTCTGAAATCACGCTAGAACGAAATGGTGCTAGTGCTGTTATTTTAGCTTCGGAACATTCAGAAAAAGTTGGTTTTACAGGTCTGGAAGAAATTTCCGCAGAAAAGAAATCAGATTTTAGAATCTTCGGAAAAGAAAGTTCACGGCCGTACCGAAGAATGGGCGTTGTTCTTGCCTATGATTCTTTAGATAAAAACATTTCAGAAATTACCGAAAGAGCGAAGAAATTGGCAGCAAAGGTTACGGTTGTTTCTCTTTAAAATTAGGAGTGTTAAGAGGTGAATGGTTAGAGGTGAGTGATGAGTGGTGAGGTTGTAGTTACAATTTTAGGGAATCAAGGTTATGAAAAACTAATTCTTCATTCAATGTTCCTAAGACCAGATTTAGAATTCGGAATTCTGAATTATGAGTGGTTAGATTGGAATAACAATTTAAGGGAATCAAGGTAGTAAAAACTAATTATTCATTGATAATTCCTAGGTCCAGATTTAGAATTTAGAATTCTGAATTCTGGATTAATTATCGATTTCTCCAGAAGAAAGGCGTTAACAGAATAAGGACGGTGAACAATTCCAGCCTTCCTATAAGCATTAAAAAAGAAGCCCACCATTTGGCTGCATCTGGCAAATAGCCATAGTTATTTACAGGACCAAGATCACCCAATGCTGGCCCAACATTACCCAAGGTAGATGCTGCACCACCAAGCGCAGTTTTAAAATCCAAACCCAGTGCTGAAAACACTAAAACTCCTGTAATAAAAGCCAACATATATAGAATAAAGAAACCCAATATATTATAAACAATAGGTTGCGGTACTGCTTTATTGTTATAACGAACAGGCAAAATAGCATTTGGGTGTAACGTTCTCTTAAATTCCAAAACACCGTTCTTGATCATAATTAAATGCCGCATCACTTTTATACCACCAGCTGTAGAACCTGCCGAGCCTCCCAAAAACATAAGTCCGAAGAAGAAAATAGTTAATAATGGCGTCCATAACGTATAATCGGCACTTACAAAACCTGTTGTAGTAATTACGGTAAGCACTTGGAACATAGCGTGCCGGAAAGAACTTTCAAATCTTCCCCAAACCATTGGATGTGCTACGCTGGAATCTGTAATATCGGCTTGGTAATATATCAGCAGCGATGCAATTACCGTAAAGATCGCAATACCTAATGCATACGCTCGAAATTCATCGTCCTGAAAAATCTTTCTGAATTTTTTTTTGAAAGCAAAATAGCTTAGTACAAAATTGGTACCCGCCAAGAACATAAATAATATTACGATATATTGAATGACGGGTTTATCGTTCCAATATGCCATACTAGCATTCTTTGTTGAAAATCCACCGGTACTCAATGTACTCAACGAATGGTTGATCGCATCAAAAAAGCTCATTCCGGCAACGCGCAATAAAATGGTTTCTGCAATAGTATAACCAACATATATAAGCCAAAGTCTCTTTGCTGTATCGGTAATTCTTGGGTGTAGTTTATCGCCGCCAGGACCTGGTGCCTCGGCCGCAAAAAGCTGCATTCCTCCTATTCCCAGCAATGGTAAAATTGCGATTGCGAGAACAATAATACCCATACCTCCTATCCAGTGCGTAATACTTCGCCAGAATAGAATTCCTTTTGGAATTATTTCTATATCTGTTAAAATTGATGCGCCTGTGGTCGTGTAACCGCTCATCGTTTCAAAAAAAGCATTTGTAAAATTTGGGATAGCTCCTGTAAAAAGATAAGGCAACGTACCTATGAGGGACATAAATATCCAACCAAAAGTTACAATAATGTAGCCTTCCCGTTTCTGTATTTCCTTTCGATGTTTTCTTGTGATAAGCATTATAAAACCGCCTATGGCAAGTGCTGTTAGTCCTGCCGCCAGCACTTGTAGACCAACTCCATCCTTATAATAAAAACTAACGATGCACGCCAATAGCATAAAGCCACCGTTTACGGCGAGCAATAAGCCCATTAAGTGAGAAATTATCTTATAATTTAACTTGGAGAAGGTACTCATTAAATAAAAAGCTTTTCAACCTTGCTTATAGATTGTGGTAGGCAACAAACCACAATACGATCGCCGGCAAGGATTTCAAAATCACCCAAAGCGATAATGCCTTCACCATCGCGAACGATACCTCCAATAATTGCAGATCGCGGCAGATCTATATCCTTGATTATCATATCGCAAACTATAGAACTTTTACTAACGATAAACTCGAGAAGTTCAGCATTCATATTGTTCAGCTTCGTCATTGCTACTACTTCACCTTTGCGAACATAGCGAAATATGTTATTGGCGGCAAGCAACTTTTTGTTGATAAGCGTATCTATACCGATCG
>Ga0115567_10001578_pt1 | contig 22821 bp, 13 predicted proteins | sample COGITO_mtgs_1204_2_FD_88679 | JGI IMG/M metagenome (GOLD analysis project Ga0115567, IMG submission 88679) | Pelagic marine microbial communities from North Sea - COGITO_mtgs_120412 | ecosystem: Environmental > Aquatic > Marine > Epipelagic | place: Germany:Helgoland, sampling site Kabeltonne... | reverse complement strand
GTTTATGATATCAATTGTAATACTACGACCGGTAGCGTCGCCCTCTTGCCATGTCAGCTCTTCAGTACTAAGGCCGCTGCTAAATTGAAAGTCTTGTGCGTTAGTAGCGCTGCCATTAATAAGGTTAAGGTTTGCACTAATAGCTTCATCAGTTCCGCCAATACGATTGACAGTAATCGATACGCTGCCTTGTGTTTCAAGCGTGCTTAGTTCGGCTTGTGAAAAACTGAGTTGCCCTGTGTTTGCTAACGTGCCTTTTACTTTTATAAAGGCGTGTGATTTTGCATTAACAATGTCGCCGTTTTTAGGATTATTTAACACCACAACGGCTAATTCGTCGAACTCTTCTTGTGCATCTGACGCAATAACGATGTCAATAAATTTGCTTTGAGTGTCTCCGGCAGACCAACGCAAACTACCTGACGACGCACTTAAATCGCTTGGGCTCGTTGAGGCATGCAAAATTTGATAGTCTACGCTTAAGTCGCCCTCACCTTGCCTAAATACTTCAAGCCCTAGAGTAGTCCCTTCTACCACCGTCATTTGTGTGGTAATAAATCCTGCTGCGTCGTCTGTTGCATCCAAGGTTTCGTCTTTTAATATGTACAAACCGCCTTGTATATCGCTGGCAATTAAATGTCCGCTAGGCAAATATGGATATACTCCCCAAACGCCATTAAACGAAGCATTATCTGAGGCCCCAAAAGTATCGAAATAGCCAATTTCTGAAAGTGCAGTGGGGTCGCTAATATCTAAAACCGTGACGCCTCTTTCATAATTCGACATATAATATCTATTGCCTTTGACAAAGCCATTGTGATCAGCGGCGCGCGTAGGTCCAGTCCAAGTTTCTACTAACTGTGGTGCTTTCAAATTACTAATATCAAACACATTGAGCGTAGTGTTTAAGGCAAAATTACGCTCATCAAGTTCGTCGTGAACAAAAATATATTGCTTGTCTTCGCTCCACCAGCCTGAATGCACGTATTGTAAATTTGGATAAGTAAATTGACTCAATTGAGTAGCAGACTGCGGGCTGTTGTGTTCCCACAGCCTTACTTCTGATTCGTTGAAATCGAGCATCACATTGCAGCTAATGCCGCTGCCTAACTGACAGTCGGTTTGCGCTCTTGCGTCATCTACTAAAAGCGATGAGGCGTCGTGGGTGTAGTCGCTTCGCGTTGCCGAGTTATTAGTGTAGGCCGTTTCTGGGGAGCTTGGCGTATCTAATATATAGCTTCGCCACGCACCACCGAAGCTTCTGCTACCGCTTACGTGCAGCATGGGCGATTGACCATTTAGGGCGGAGTTGGTGGTATAATCCACATTACTAATATACACGTTATGAGACTCTGCATCTGTTATGGTGCGCTTTACAAGCCGAATACTGTTGGGTAGCGTGCTTAAATCTATAATCGATAAACCTTCCGATATATTATCGCCGCCAGAATAAGCATAAGCGTTAAAGCGTCTTGTGCTCTTATTGTAATATTGCAGTACTTTTATGTCGCGCCAAGTGGTGCTTTGTCCAGTAACAGAGCCTATTATTTGCGGCAGCTCTGGGTTTGTTACATCAACTACGGCAAGACCGCGGCGCAAACCAATAATGGCATACTCGCGCATATCGTTTAAATCCACATGGCCCCAAATATCGTTTGCAGAAGAGCTATTGGTGGGTAAGTCGCTTAAAGGTATACGCCCAAGTAAAGATAGATTTTTACAGCTAAAACCGGCTGCACTGCCGTTTTCACAAGTGCTTGCAGGCTGTGTGCTTTGCATAAGTTCAATAGACGCTAAGCCTTGGCTGACGCGAGAAGCCTGATTGAGCTTAGTAGAATCGTCTCCTTTTGTATCTGAAATAACATGAAATCCTTTTTCATAGAGAGCCTGCGCATACTTTGCGGGCACACCTATAAGGGTAGATACAAATTTGTCAGGAGATTGGTTTTGATAATTATCGCTAAGGTTGTAGCCGCCCATTACTGGATGAGTGTTTGAAAGCAGATATACGATTGATTCACTAGACTTCAATTGATAGCTGCCTTCAGCCACTAATATGTAATCACCTTTGTTAGCGCGAGTAACAGCATAACTAATCGTTTTACAAGGACGGAATCGATTATTGCAGTCGCTTATGTCAGCGCCTGTTTCGGCCACAAACCTCGCTTTTTCTGTCTCGCTGTGGGCAAGCACGTAAGGCGATTCTGCCCCCTGATTCCAGATCAAAAAATACACAACAATTAACAGCAGTTTACGCATATAATTAAACCTTCATGTTTTGATCTTGGTTTTTAGAGAAGCAATTAATGATTCAGTGTAACAAATTAAGGCTAGTGAGCGAATGATCTGTGCGGCAATGTTATATAAATGTGATGTTTTGCGAACAAGATGACTGTTCAACGCATGGAGCTTTGCTCATAATGCTTATGTCATTTAGACAAACGCGTAAACATACGTTAAGCACAGCAGCAGTATGTTTGCTGCTGTGCTCATGCACGTCGAGTGATAAAGTAAGTACAATAGAATTCCAGCCCTTTTATGGCGGCAAGCCAATTGGATGCGACTCTCAGTTTAAGCATGGCGAACGAGTATGGACAATTGATACTTTGAGCCTTTTTGTGTCTTCGTTAAGCGTGCACGGGTTTGATGCAGGTGAGACTAGGGTTAAGCTGCTTGAGTCGAACTGGCAAAACGAGCAGACCGCGCTGCTTTGGTTTGTGCCTTGCATTAATAGCAGCAAAGCCATGGTTCAAAACATGGTGCAAAACAATACTTATAATCACGGTTTAAGTCTAAAGATAGACGCTTCTGAAGTTAATACTGCAAATAAACTGACCTTTAACATTGCAGTACCTTTTGCTGAGAATCATGCTAATCCGCTTACACAAAAAGCGCCTTTAAATAACCCGAGTATGTTTTGGGCTTGGCAAACTGGGCATAAATTTTTACGAATGGATATTAAACAAATTAGCGGTGAAAGCAGTTGGGCATTTCACTTAGGCAGTGTAGGCTGCTTGAGTAAATCGAGCTTACGCGCCCCGTTGGAGAGCTGTGCTAGGCCAAATCGTATTCCTATTTCAGTCGACATACCTCAGCAAAATTCGACGTTAAATGAAAAAAAGCTAGTCATAAAATTCGATATTGCAGCCTTGCTGCATAATGTCGATTTAGCAAATAGTAAACCTTGTATGTTCAACCTTGATGAACAAGAAAGTTGTCAACAGTTAATGCAAAACCTCAAACTCGAACCGGTATTCAGCGCATCATGGAAACGTTAACGCTCATGCTAACAATATTTAGAAGCTTACTGAGCGGGCTTATGATGGGCATATTCGTTTCGGGGCTAATGCTAATAGGAGCCTGTTCAGATAGTCATAATTCTCAAGAGTATGAGTGGTCATTACCGCCAAATTTCCCAAAGCCGCAAGTACCTGATAACAACCCTATGACTAACGCTAAAGTTGAGCTGGGCCGCGCCTTATTTTATGAGCCTGCGCTGTCGGGTAATCGAGCAATGGCCTGCAGCACCTGCCATCAAATTGAGCATGCATTTGCAGAGCCTAAACAAGTATCGTCGGGCGGGACCGGCAAAGCATTACAGCGTAATGCCCTTGCACTGGTGAATATTGCTTATAACAGCGATTTCACAAGAGCACACAACGGCCTTGCCAGTATTGAACAACAAATGTTAATTCCCTTATTTACTGAATCACCTGTAGAAATGGGCGTAACGGGTTATCAACAAGACATTCTTACGCGATTTAGTACAAATGATTATCAAGCACTTTTCTCTGAAGCTTATGGTAATGAAGAAGTCACCTTCGATAAAATGGTTAAAGCCATTGCTAGCTTTGTGCGCTCACTTACTTCTTTTAATTCCCGCTTCGACGACTACGCTTATAGAAATCAAGATAATGCGCTGACTGATTCTGAATTAAGAGGGCTTGATCTATTTTTCTCAGAAAAGCTTGAGTGCTTTCATTGCCATGGTGGTTTCAATTTTACGCAATCGAGTAAGCATGAGTTTCAGCCACTTGATTTGCGGCCTTTTCATAACACTGGCTTGTACAATGTAGACGGCAAAGGCAGTTACCCAAATGACGACCAAGGACTTATTGAGATCACTTTAAATCCCCAAGATATGGGACGGTTTCGCGCACCTACATTAAGAAACATAGCGCTTAGCGCTCCATACATGCACGATGGCAGTATCCAAACCTTGCCCGAGGTCATTGCTTTTTACGCACAAGGCGGCAGCGAGCAAGGCAAAACTAGCCCCCTGAAAAGTCAATTTATGCAAGGATTTGAGCTAAGCAAAGAAGAAGCCAGCGATTTACTGGCGTTTTTGCATAGTTTAAGCGATCAGTCTTTTGTAAATAATCCGGCGTATCACGCGCCAATTAACCCGCCTCAAGTTAAGTAACCTGAACTCTGTATAAGAAACAGCGCTCAGCAGCACTATTTCTTATTCGTACCTAGGTCAATCTGTTTCACAACATACCGCTTCAAGTTGAGGCAGCAGTTTAAACGGTTCAGCGTGAGCATCGTTATCTGGGTTATAGTCACTGTTTAATAAAGGCCTATATTGTTTAGCGGCGTTTTGATCAATCCAACCAACAAGCTCAGTAAACATGCGGTTGGCAAGTTCAGGTTTTTGCGCAGCCAGATCATTCTTTTCGCCTATATCTTGCATCACATTATATAAGGCGTAACTGCCGTGATAATTGACTATTAACTTATAATCGCCCTTTTTAATTGCGGCATGAGGCGTAACAGGCAAGCCATCTTTTGGATTATTCACAATTACGTTAAACGGGTAGTACCAATAAATAGTGTCTTTGGTATAGGTGCCTTTCGTATTTTGAGTGTCGCTTAAAAACGGCACTAAGCTTTGACCCGCCATGCCCTTAATGTTGTTGTAACTGTCAACTTGGTAACCACCTAAATCAAGTAACGTCGGCATAATATCGGTTACATCAATTGAGGTGCTTACATCTTGGGCGTAGTGCATGCCCTTTTTCCATATTACTAAGGGTACTCTAACGCCGCCTTCATATACTGTCGCTTTTCCACCTGTAAAAGGCTGATTAGAGGTTGGTGGTGTGGGCGAGCCTCGAAGTAGCCAATCTACACCGCCGTTATCAGACATAAATATAATGTAGGTATTTTCATCTAGGCCCGTTTCATATAGGGTTTTTACGATTTGTCCTACTGAGTCATCAAGACTTTTTACCATAGCGGCGTAGGTCGGGTTGTCTTGTCCTTTAGTGCCTAACTGCGGCTTCGCGGCGAAGTAATCCGTATCGGCTTTTTTAGCTTGAATAGGTGCATGTACCGCAAAATGCGACAAAAATAAGGTGAAAGGTTTGCCGTCTTTCGCACGTTGCCGTATGTACGCTTCAGCTTCATCGGTAAGTGCGTCTGTTAAATAAGGTTTAGCTTCTTTGTCAGCTTGCAACGACTCCCACTTACCCGATGCACGTTCTTGTTTGTCCTCTCGGTCTTGAAATAAACGTTTAGTATTCCACATTTTCTGATAATTGAAAAAGCTGCTCGCGCCGCCATCAAAAAAAGATAGCTCTTCAAAGCCTTGGTGCTGAGGCTGATAACCTGGCGTACCGTGACCACCTAAATGCCATTTGCCTAGAAATGCATTTTTGTGTCTTGTCATTAGCTCGGCATAAGTGAGTTCATCTTTACCATTGTCAAGCTCGGTGCCTGCTGGTAAACCGGTAATTGTCCGCGCATTTATTAGGGCCTGCTCTATACTAATTTTATCTTTATGCTCAATTACGTCTAGTGGGTGCATGCCTTTAGGTGGAGTTTGCCCGGCCCCGTAGTAGCTTGTTGAACGAAAGCTAGTTGCAGTTGTAAAGCCCATAGACACTGCCGGTTTACCGGTAAGTAAACTGGCACGCGTAGGGGAACACAATGGATTGACGTAGGCGTGAGTAAAAGACAGGCCTTGGTCGGCTAATGCGTCTATATTTGGGGTTTCATAAAACTGATCTTGCCGAGCAATGCCCGAAACTTTTTCTGCAAAAGAAACAACATCTGTATAGCCTAAGTCGTCCGCTAGAATTAAAATAACGTTCGCATTTTCTTTCGGCGTGCTTTTTGCAGAAAGCTTGGCTTGGGCAGTGTCTCTATTAGCATCGCTTGTTGAATTTTCACTTGGCGCGGTGCAAGCGCTTAGCACTACCAAAGAGCAAAGCCCCAATAGTAGCGTCATCAAACGCCTCGATAGCGAAATACTCATAAACTCACCCTAAACTCATAACTACCCGACCCTACAATCACCATGACGTTATTACCTAGTTGATTGCTGCTGAGTATGCCTTTCACTTTAGTCAAACTGCGGCCACCTTCTGTTACCTTAGCCAAGCTGGCATCAGGTATAGTTACGTGCGCCGTTGTATTAACAGGAATAGTTACATTTAGAATCAACTGCTTAGCTTCTCGTTTCCAATACGTTTTTATTTCACCGCGAATAGAATTGTAATGAGCGTGCACGCCGTTTAACGTTTGTGCGTTATTGCGCAAATCGATATACGGTTTAATCGAAATGGTTTTATAGCCCGGTGTGATAGGCTCAATACCGCCCATTTGCGCAAACATCCATTGCACAACTGAACCAAAGGCGTAGTGACTAAAGGAGTTCATAGAGGCATTAAAACCCTCTTTTTTGCTGTAACTATTCCAACGCTCCCAAATTGACGTAGCGCCATTTACCACACTAAATCCCCACGACGGATATTCGGTGCGCGTAAACAAGGTATATGCAAGTTCTTGGTGGCCATTGTGCGTAAGCGCTGGCAAGAGGTGTTTTACGCCTAAAAAGCCGGTTGCTAGTTTGTTGTCATTGGCTTTGACTAATTCGACCAAGTAATCAACACCGCTTTTTAAATGCGCTGGTGGATAAAGGCCCATGTCGATCATCATGGCATAGGCGGTTTGATTATGGTCACGCAATTTACCTGAATCATCCATATATTCTGCTTGTATTGCGTCTCTTATTTTTATGAACAACTCAGAATAGTAAGCCGCCGCCTCTTGTTTACCTAATGCAGCAGCCATTTCTGCCATTAGTTGGGCGTCGTAGCCATAGTAAACTGCAGAAATAAAGTCGGTGGAAGTAGTGCTGCCAATGGCAAGCCAATCACCCCAGTTTTTGCCCGACGGAGGTGCCAAATAGGTGCCGTCGGCTATGTCAGCTTGATAGTCCATAAAGTGCGACATTCCGTGCCATGCTTTTTCTAGCATACGTGTGTCGCCATACGCTTTGTACATTTCATAAGGCACAATAACCCCTGCGTCCATCCAAGCTGAGGAATGATCGTCTTTGCGGCTATATGGAAATGGTGCGAAGTTTGGATATGGGCCGTAATAGCGCTGTGAATCGTCTAAATCTACATTCCATTTCGTGAAGAACGAAGCGACATCTGCTACGTACGAGGCAGAACGTGCATAAATTTGGGCATCACCTGTCCAGCCCAAGCGTTCGTCTCGCTGCGGGCAATCGGTGGGAACTTCAAAAAAATTCGCATATTGAGTGGTCTGAATGTTTTTAAACAACTGTTCAACTAACTTAGTTTCTGCGCCAAAATCTATATCTTGCTCAACAATAATATTACCCGCTTCAGGTGTAGTAGAATTCATGCGCAAACCGGTAATTGTATTTACATCGGGTGCTTCACTAAAGCCACTGGCTTCAACAAATTGAAAACCTTGATAGGTGAATTTAGGCGTCCATTCTTCGTATTCGCCTGTTCCCTTTAATATGTAAGTATTTGTCGCTCGGGCCTTGCGCAAATTTTCGGTCATCACGGTGCCGTCATCGTTTAACAGTTCACCAAAACGCATGACTATTTTGTCGCCCTTATTTCCTTTCACTTTTAAGCGAACTACACCGGCGAAGTTTTTCCCTAAATCGAAGGTATACTTGCCTTTGCTTGGCTCAGTAATTGCTAAGGGCGTAATTTCTTCTTGTACTTCTACTGGCGTGCCTGGATAGGCTTCAATCTTCGCGCCGGGACGAGTTTTCCAAGTGGCCTTGGTCCATTTGCTATCATCAAACTTTGCGGTGTCCCAAGCGGGAAATTCTTTGCGTGCATCGAAAGTTTCGCCCATCAAAATATCGGCTTCTAGAATAGGGCCGGTGCTGGCCTTCCATGTTTCGTCAGTCGCAATGGTAGCAGTAGAGCCGTCTTCATATTCTATGTCAAGCTGAGCTAATAGAGCCGGAGTTTCGCCATAGTAGCCACGCACCTTGTCTAATCTCACCAACAGACCGTAGCCAATGTAACCCGCGTACCAACCGTCGGCCAAAATACCGCCTATTGCGTTATCGCCTTGCTTGAGCATGTGGGTAACATCATATGTTTGATAATAAATTCGTTTATTGTAGTCAGTCCAGCCGGGCGTAAAGTAGTCGTTTCCAACGCGTTCGCCGTTTAAACGCATTTCGTATAAGCCTAAAGCAGTGGCTGAAATATAAGCTCTTTTAATAGGCTTATTTACAATAAATTCGGTGCGTAAAAAAGGACTAGGCGGTAAATGTAAGTCTTTATATTTATCGCCTTTAAAATAGGGGACTTTATGCCCTATCCACTCAGCTTTCCAATCAACAAATTTTAATTTACCCATTTTCCATGTTTGCGCATCAGTATATTCAGTAACGCGATTGGCTTTATCCCACACCCGCACTTTCCAAAAATAAAGTTCTTGGGATGCGAGCGTGCTGCCTGCGTACACAACCTGATTAGTTTCGTCACTTTTGACCTTACCTGAATCCCACGCATTTCCGTTATTACTATCAAGATTGGCTTGACTCGTGGCTACTAAAATTTGATACGCCGACTGCATTTGCGCGCGTTCGTCGGCTGTAAGCACCCAGCTAAATCTTGGCGTTTGGGTATCGAGCCCTAAAGGATTTGATTTATATTCAGTGCGCAGATTGCTAATGCTCATAACTGATTGTGTGGAAGTACTTTGTACTGTATTGCTAAGCTTATTAACCGGCGAAGTACTATTACTATGACAGCTAAATAATGCGAGGCTTAATAAGCCAACCATTTTCATTTTAGTCATTATATGCATCTTTATTTTCCTCATTTCGAGCCTTAAATTTATACTGCTTTGTTCAGCGATTATTTTTCAGTAACTAGCTCTTTCATTAATTAGATATCTATCGTTAAATACTCTCTACTAGCCGGAACACAGAGTAATTACATATTCTCAAATTTTTGTTTTCTAGCTTTTGCTTTGGGTGCTTTGTCACTTTCCGATGCCCATGGATAGCGAAAAGTGTAAGTACCCGACCCTGCCGATAACCAAACTTCATCACCAGATTGCTTAACACCTTCAAATAAGGAGTTACCGGCAATCACACTGCCGTTTTCAGACACATCGGCCAAGCTTGCTTTTGGCAGTTTTATTGTTGCTGTGGTATTAACAGGAATTTCTACTGTTAAACTAAATTGACCCTCGTCTATTAACCAGTTCGACTGAATTTGACCATATTGGCTTTGATAGCTTAAATCCACATGGGTAAAGCCACCGCCGGGTTTTGGCTGTACGTAAAAGTGTTTATAGCCTGGCTTAGATGGGTCTATTTCTAGCCCAGCCATGACTCTGTACATCCACTCACCAATAGCACCGTAGGCATAATGATTGAGCGAATTAAGTTTAGCTGCTTGAAATTCACCATTAGGTTTTATGCCATCCCAGCGCTCCCAAATAGTAGTTGCCCCTTTAGATACAGGATACAACCAAGACGGATAGCGCTCTCTATTAAGCAACATATAGGCTTCATCAATATGGCCGTAACGACTTAAGGCATGCGTTAAATGCGGCGTGCCAACAAAGCCAGTCGTTAGGTGTTTACGCGCACGCACGTTCCTCGCTAAACGATTCGCTGACGATTCACGAATACTTTCAGGCAACAAATCAAATTGTAAGGCTAAGGCATAAGCGGTTTGAGTATTTTCAGCTACTCGCCCCGTTTGCGTCACGAACTCCTTATTGAAAGCCGACTTTATTTCCGTAAACTGCGCTCTATATTTTTTCGCCGCTTGGTGTTTACCTAATACAGTGGCAATTTTGCTCATTAGATCCACCGAATGAGCATAAAAAGCCGTAGCTACATAATCTTTGCCTGTGGTGGCACCTGGGTAAGCCGCTTCATTAGTTGAGAACGCTAACCAGTCTCCAAATTGCGGAGTGCCTGTCCAAATAAAGTTATCGCCAGCCTTGGAGGTTTGAAAGGCGACCCAGCGCTGCATGCTGTCGTATTGCTGCACAAGGACCTTTTCGTCGGCGTAGATTTGGTACAATGTCCACGGTATTATGACAGCAGCATCACCCCACGCCGCAGCGCCATGAAACGGTGCTCTTTCGCGAATAGCGTCGGGCACAATATGTGTCACTGAACCAGAGGGTTTTTGGTCTACTGCTAAGTCTTTCAACCACTTGCTAAAAAAGCCGGCTACGTTCATATTAAATGCCGCGGTGCGGATAAAAACTTGAGCATCGCCGGTCCAGCCCAAACGCTCATTGCGCTGAGGACAGTCGGTAGGAATATCTAGAAAGTTACCTTTTTGACTCCACAAAATATTGCTCTGTAATTGGTTAACCAGTGGTTTTGAAGTGCTGTAGCTATTGCCCCTTGGTAAGTCTGAATGAATAACGACGGCTTCAAAATCATCAGTGTTTATGTCCCCTGGGTACTGGTCTACCGATACGTATCTAAATCCTTGGAAGGTGAAAAATGGTCTATACGTTTCGCGTTCACCTCCTTTCAAGGTGTAGTCTATGGTTTGCCTAGCTAGGCGTAAGTTCTCAACGTAAAAATTGCCCGCTTTATCCAGAGTTTCTGCATGACGCAATACCACTTTGTCGCCTGCTTTGCCCGATACTGAGAACTCGATATAGCCCACCATGTTTTGCCCAAAGTCGAGCACGGTTTCCCCACTTGGTGTAACAATTAATTCGATTGGCTTTATACGTTCAATTGCTTTAACCCCAGCCGCCTCTGGCGCAATAAGTTGCTCTTTACCGTGACTAACTTCAAGTACACCATGCCAGTTTTTGTCGTCAAAATTAGGCTTATCCCAGCCGCTTAATTCCTTACGTGCGTCGTACGTTTCGCCGTGATAAATTTCAGACATTAAAATAGGCCCATTGCTGGCCTTCCACGAGTCATCTGAAGCAATTATTTGCGTAGTGCCGTCTGTGTATGTAACAACTATCTGTGAAATAAGGGCTAAGGTATCGCCATAGATATTACGAAGTTTTTTAAAGACTAAGTTACCTCTAAACCAGCCATCACCTATCATCACACCCACTGCATTTTTGCCTCGCTGTAGGTGATTTGTAACATCAAAGGTTTGGTATTGGAGCCTTTTTTCATAACTTGTCCAGCCTGGTGTAAAAAGTTCGTCGCCTACTTTGTTGCCGTTAATATGCATTTCGTAAATACCATGACTGGTAACATATGCGCGCGCAGACTCAATAGGCTTATCAAGCAAAAATTCTGTTCGCATCATTACCGGTGGATTCGATATTGACTTGTCTTCCTTAATATCAGCTTCTATCCAGTTAGCCTGCCAATCGCTTGGCTTAAGAAGACCCATTTCCCAAAATGCAGTAGGGCTCCACTTGCTTGCATGGTTGTTTTGATCCCATGCCTTTATTCGCCAAAAATACCGCTTTCCACTTTGTAAAGAAACACCTGTAAAAGGGAGTTGAATAGACTGGTCTGATATTACTTTACCACTGTCATAGGTAGCCTTGGAGAAGTCTATTTGCTCACTGACCTGTATTTGATAAGCACTTTGAGAAACGTTGCGCTTGTTTGAAATTAGTTGCCAAGCCATTCTAGGAAAGTCGACATCGATGGCAAGCGGGTTTTGTTTATATTCAATCGTTAAGTGGTCTACCGCAAATAACTGCTGGGCATTATTTTGCGCAAAGCTTGAAGCAGACGCTGCCATAGAATGTTGCGAATATCCATTTGCGAATGCGCTGAAAAAAGCGATAAATAGAATCGCCGCGCTTGTTCGATAAAAAAATGACCTCGGTGGAATAGTTGTCGCTTTGTGCATTAAAAGTACTCGAATACGAAGTTGTGTTAGGTTAATTGATGAGACCCTTGCGCAAACTGTCTGCGCACAAAATGGGTATCTTTTTGATGAAAACATAACGGTTCTGGCCTTAGCAGGGTATAGACAGAACCGTCAAATTGTTAATACTTGCAAAATGCTTGCACTAAGCCTTTTCTTTGCGCATGATCCATACAGTGGCGGCAACGAAATAGATGGCGGTTGGCACAATTAGCCAGCTTTGAAATTCAGCCAGCGAACTTCCCATATATACCGACACACCAAGCACGGCGCAAGCCACTAAAGACAAATACAAAATAACGCGTGCTAGTTTATAGACCATTGCGACATTTTCTTTTGGCTTGTCTTCAAGCTCTGCGTGTTGAGTCGCTAAATACTGAGCTTCTGTATTTTGACGGGTAAGTTCAGCGGCTTCTGCGGCCTCAGATTCAGCATATGTTTCCTTCGCTCCCATCGTGCCCGCAAGCGCTATGTAAAGCACTGTGGCAAAAATCCATATGGGAATTAGTAAGAAAAACAGGTGTAGAGTGCCGCTGGTTTCTAAATAAAACGCCAAGCCTAGTGATACAAACCAAGTCGCCACTGCTGGAATATTCATGCTGTTACCACGATATTTGCTCCAGTAGCGCGTGTAACCGATGCGAGGAAATATCCAGTGCTCGGTCACAATCACAGCGCCAATGGGTGCAAGCATTAAGCCCATTATCCCAACAAATCCAAGCAGTTGAGTAAATACGAATGGGAAACATGCAATTACAGTGGTCACTACGCCCGTAACAATTGTAACTTTGGTGCGACTCCATTTGTGGTTAAGCGACTGAAACGCCAAGCCTGCGCGGTAAATAGTAGGGTTAGACGTTGTCCACCCTGCAATAATAACAGCGATAATACCTGAAGCGCCAAGTGCTTGAAATGCGACCTCACCTGCATCTAACTGGGTAACCGAGGTGGTGAGCAACAAGCCGGCGCCGGCGCCCATGATCCCAGCGCATACCCAAGCAAGGTAGTGACCTATAAACATACCCAATGCCGAAAAGTAGCCGTAACTGGATTTGCGTGCAAAACGCAGCACCGTGAGATCGCCCAAACTGCCGTGCATAGCTAAGTTAGCTACCCAAGCAAAGGCGGCCACATGCCAAAAGCCAATTTCAGTCGAGGTTTGTACATAAATTAATTGATCAGCCACTGTTAGAAAATCGCCTATGCTGGCGATCGATTCAACGCCGGTAGTCGCGGCAATAAGTGACGGCATTATCGCCACCGCACCCACTACAAACATTAGTATCATCCATGGCGCGCATATTTCAGCAAACTGAGCTACTTTACCAAAGCCTTTCATCGCAATGGTTACTACCACCGCACCAACAGCTAAGGCAACCAGCACGAAACTAACTTCGGTCGGATACCAATTAACCTGTGGTGGAATATCTAAAATAACTCTAAACGCAGATGCCGACACAGTAATCATGGCGCCTGCCAACACGCAAAATAATATACCGTTTACTACACTGTATATTTTAATCGTGCCGGGGCCGGCAATCTTTTCTAAGTAAGCATAAAGCGTTAGGCGAGTATCGGTCGCAATGGGAGCGGTAACTAAACCCCATGTTAAAACGGCCAATAAATTACCCAGCAATAAGCCATAAATAATATCCATCGTGGACACGCCCCACGCAACAAACAGCGCACCAATGACAAACTCAGTCCCTGCAACGTGCTCACCTGCGTACGAAGCGGCAAAACTTCGTGCTGGTTTTAACTGATTAGGTGCAACTGGTGAATTTTCAAATTCGCCACTTTCGCTTGAGTTTGACATAGGCTTTGTCCTTTTCGACATTATTTTATTATTACGGAGTTGTTTACGATTATTTATTTATCGTTTTGTTTACCGCTTTATTTACTGGTTTGCTTACACAATCCCCGAGCGACTGCCGCCATCGTCAGGACGCAACTTAGCCATTTCGCTGCGATAGTTAGTCGCGCGATAAGTCTCAATAGGGTCTATTGCGCCACCGTTTCTATGTCGAGCCATTGCTAAAATTGGACTAACATCTGTATTAAATGCGCCTTTTAGGGTATTACTACACATAATCGCGTCGTTGTTTAATTGGTAGTTGCTCAATACACTGCGGTCAACTAAAAGCGCGCACACATAAGAACGCTGAACCGACTCGGCAGAATTCATTAAACTTTCAATTGGGTCGGTTACATTATGTGATTGATCGAGCATGTAGTTTGGGCCAAAGCCATCTTGCTTGCGGTACTCGGCATCGACTAACTCGTTAAAAATCAAGAACTGTTGATACGGATGTAAAGAGCCACTGTCTAAATCGTCGTCGCCGTATTTGCTGTCGTTGAAATGAAAACCACCTAATTTTTTAAATTGAATTAAGCGAGACACAATCATTTCAATATTAACGTTTGGTGCATGATGGCCCAAATCGACTAACGACTTAGCCTGAGGACCTAATTCTTTAGCCGCTAATATATTGCTGCCCCAATCTTGAATGATGGTTGAATAAAATGCAGGTTCAAACATTTTGTGTTCAATGTGCAATTCCCAATCACTTGGTAGGCCAGCATATATTTTTTTCATGCTTTCTAAATAGCGTTCAAAAGCATGCTGGAAATGCTGTTGCCCAGGATGATTTGAACCATCGCCTACCCAAACTGTAAGGGTTTTTGAACCCAGTTGCTTACCCCATTCTATGCAGTCTAGGTTATGCGAAATAGCTAAATCTCGGGACTTTTCAGAGGTGTTACTTAAACTACCGTATTTGAATGAATGCTCTTGCCCGGGTTGATCTTGAAAAGTATTTGAATTAATAGAATCCCAGCTCAAATTAAGACTATCTGAGGTTTCTTTTAAGCCTGCAAAATCGTCAACCTTATCCCACGGAAAATGCGGAGACACTCTAGATGTGCACTGTGACAAGTCGTTAATAACAGCACAATCTTCTAGCTTTTCAAAAATATTGCGAGGCTCGCCAGTACCCGGAAAACGAGCAAAACGTGTTCCGCCGGTGCCCGTCCCCCACGACGGAACCGCGATTTCAAACGCCTGCGCCTTAGCGGTAAGGTCATCTATATTAACGTTGTTACGAGCAAGCTTGTTCGCTAATGCGTCGTAATCTTCTTGGACGTCTTTTAATTTGCTGTTGTTGTGCTCAGCAATCAAACCCTTGTCTACTCTAAAAGTCATAATATTTCCTCGTTGCTCGCATCAAACCCTATTCGGCAATTTGATGTCTTGTAATCAAACTAGCGCATATATGAAGTGAAGTTACCGACTTCAATGCGGTTATTTTCGCGCACTCCAATACCCAGATAAAGCGATGTTATAGTGTTGCTGATTTTGTTCGTATTGATATAGACTAACGAACGAGACGCATACATTTCATTAACATTTGGTTATATTACATTGCATTAAAATCATGTCAATCATTTTAATTCATATTAAATCATTTGTTTGCATTAGCCTATGAATTTGACAATACGCTATTGACTTATCTTCATAAATCCACAGTGATTCTATTTTACGCTTATTTTTGAGTGGCTTAGCAAATTTTGTGACCAGATATTAGGTGAATGCAGCTATTTGAGGTGTAAGCAAATCAACCCAATCTTTTCAAGTCAAATAATTGCATTTTCAATCAATTTGTGAATAATATGTAAGCTCGCTCTCATACTTAGTAACATCGCTTGTTATTAACTTGTTGTTAGCAAGGTTAAAAAGTAACCTTAATTAAACACTAATATTACTGAGCCCGTTAAGTCACTTTGGGCATTAAATGAACACTTGGCCTATACTCGTTATTGAAGGACCCCAAAATGAAACATTGCCTAATTCTCGATATAGGAAAAACAAATGTAAAACTGCATGTTTTAGATGCCAGTAGACACTCGGTGTTCAGCGAGTCGCGAGCGAATACGGTATTACAAGACGGTCTCTATCCACATGCCGACATAGATGGAATTTGGCAGTGGATGATGGGCGTGTGCAAACGAATAGCGACACAGTTTACAATAGGCGCGATATCAATTACCACACACGGAGCAACTGCCGCGCTGGTAAATACAAACAATGTGAATAATGATGCTGGCTTAGTTTTACCTGTTCTCGACTATGAGTACCAAGGGCTTGAGTCTTTAGATAATGAGTACAACCGCATTCGCCCTGCGTTCACTGAAACCTACTCTCCCAATTTGCCTGGTGGGCTTAATTTAGGCCGCCAGTTGTATTGGCTAGAACATTCGTTCCCTGAAGCATTTAAACAAACCACCGACATATTAATGTATCCACAGTACTGGGCCTGGCGCCTTACTGGCATATGCTCGAATGAAGTAACATCTTTAGGTTGTCACACCGACTTATGGGCACCCGAATCTAACGCTTATTCATCGCTAGTGAATGAATGCGCTTGGGCGCAGTATATGCCCCAAATAGTGCCTGCTTGGCAAGATTTAGGGTACTTGCGTAGCGAGGTTTGTGAGCAAGGTGGTTTACCCGCTGACTGTAAAGTTTATGCCGGGCTGCACGACAGTAACGCGAGCTATTTACGCTACAGGCTATTTCAACAAAAACAAGCGTTCACAGTAATTTCAACCGGTACGTGGACAATTTTAATGGCCGCTGGCACTGATTTAAAAAACCTTCGCGCACAAAGCGATATGTTGGCCAACGTAAATGCCATGGGTGAGTCGGTAGCGTGTGCGCGCTTTATGGGCGGAAGAGAATTTGAAGCTATTTGTGAACAATTGGGCGGCGCTTTTGGTGACCCAGTGGAATCGGCCGTTCTGCAGAAACTTATTGATAAAAACTGCATGGCTCTGCCTGACTTCAGTGACGGCAGTGGTCCGTTTGGGGGCCGAACGCCAGCCTTCATAGGTGATATTACCGCGCAGCAAGGCACGGAAATAGCCACGCTTTATTGTGCACTAATGATAGATTATCAACTAGATGCCTTAGGTGCACAAAACGATGTTTATATTGAAGGCGCTTTTTTGCAAAATCCATTGCTGTGCTCTATTGTTGCGCAATTGCGACGTGGTCAAAAAGTCTGGCTTTCGGGCGACGCCACCGGCACAGTTCAGGGTTGTGCTTACTTAACAGATTGGGACAATAAGCCCACAGACATCAAACTTAAGCCTGCAATTCCAACACAATTGAACAACTTACAATCTTATAAAGACCTATGGTTAACAAAGATAAGCGAAACTTCAGCATGAAAAGCAAACACACATTTATTATATGCTTGGCGCTGAGCGCGGTCTCTTTGTTAATGTTATCTTGTTCGCCAGCACCTGAAAACAAGCCGCAGGCACCCAATATATTATTGATTATTGCTGATGACCTAGGCTATTCCGATTTAGGCAGCTACGGTGGTGAAATTGACACTCCAAATATTGACGAATTAGCAAAAAACGGCTTACGATTTACCAATTTCAACGTAAACCCAATGTGCGAAGTTACTCGCGCAAGCATACTAACTGGGCACACTCCTAATCAGTCTGTCAATTTCGAGCATTCAATACCTATTGCACAGTTGATGAAACAAAAAGGCTACCGCACATTTTTGTCGGGCAAGTGGCATCAACCCGCTACGCCTATGGATGCCGGGTTTGAGGATTTTTACGGCTTTCTAATAGGGCAAATAGATTCGTGGACTGGCATAGAGCGCGGTCAAGCTCAAATTCAAAGCGGTTACAATGCCCCTCTATCTGTACCTGATAATTGGTACGCCACCGATGCGTTTACTAATTACGCAATAGAAGCAATAGACAAGGCCATTGATAAGCAACAGCCTTTCTTTGGATTTTTATCTTACAACGCGCCGCATAGCCCTTTGCATGCGCCTAAAAAAAACGTACAAAAGTACCCTCAGCGCTATCAAGCAGGTTGGGACAAGTTACGACAAGCTCGCTTTGACCGCATGTTGGGTTTGGGGATAATAGACAGCAGCTACGTGTTAAGTGAGCCTGGAGCAGAAGTTAGACCATGGAACGAAATAGATCCTCAAAGCCAGACGATTGAGGCTAATCGTATGGCAGCCTACGCCGGCATGGTCGACAGATTAGACGAGAATGTAGGTAAAGTAATTGCGCACTTGCAAAAGACTCAACAGCTAGACAATACCTTGATTGTTTTTATTTCGGACAACGGCGCCGACTATTCAAACGGCAATATTGCTAATTACGATAAACAGATCCCATGGGAAAAACACACTAGACCTCACGCATCAAATGGCTGGGCTATGCTTAAAAGTACGCCTTTTCGTTTCTATAAACACAGCACTTATAAAGGCGGTGTTGCATCGCCTATGATAGTGCACTGGCCTAAGCAACTTGAAAGTCGCAGCGGTGATATTCTAAAAACTAAACTACACGTAAGCGATCTTTACCCTACGTTTTTGTCAATTGCAAACATCGACTATCCTATTGGTGTGTCTACAAAGCCATTGAAGCCTTTGTATGGGCATTCTTTTGCCGAAGTGTTTGCGCCCACTTTTGAAGATAACGCACAAACGCAATCGGCATTTAGAGATGAAATTTTTTGGAGTTATCGAGATATAAGTCGCGGCTATGAAAAAGATGATTGGAAAATATCGAGTATTTATGACGGTCCGTGGACACTATTTAACACCAAAGACGACCCAGCGGAGCACACTAATTTAGCCGCGCAATTTCCTGAAAAAGTAACACAATTAAACAACCTTTGGTTTGCCTTTGCCAATGCTGAAACCGACATTCCTAAAGAATATAAACTTCCTATTCATAACTCCCCCATAGGTTGGGGTTACCACCGCTTAAAGCGAGTAATGCCAAACTTGGTGTCGACTTATCCATTAATGTCACAAACCCACGTACCCATTAACACCAGCTTGCAAATGACTTTTTCAGCGCCCTTAGACTTCAGCAAAAGTGCTGGCAAAACCATCGCATTGTACGAGGTGTCAAACATTCATACGCCTATATGGAAAAAAACACTAACAAGCCAAGATGAGTGGCAAGGTCAAACCCACGTTGAGTTTTCAGATATTCCCTTACTGAGAGCTAACACCACTTACTTTGTATTAGCCGACAGGGGCTGGGCAACATCAGGAAAGTCGGCATTAGGCCCTATTAACGATGGGGCATATTGGTGGCGGTTTAAAACAAAACGTTAATGCGGATGATGACTGCGCCTTCAGCTAAAAAATTGATTTGCTGGCCTTATTGACTATAAATTTATATTATAGTTGTGGCTGAAAACTACAGTACACTTGGTTTATGTTTATATATTTGTAAAGGGACAGATTATGACGACTCATTCTCACTTAATTTTCAAGGTCACGACTATCATTAGTATTTTATTCGCAAGTGCTAGTAGTATTGCTGATGACAAAGTGCAACTTCAAAAAGCATCTGAAGCAGCCTGTGGCAAAATTAAAATGTGTATTAAGAAACAAGCGACAGAAGAAGGAGATATATCGCCTGAAATGTTGAAGATGATAGATAAAATTGCTGAAAACAGCTGTAAAAGTTTATACGAGATTAATGAGGTTACTGCCTACGACAATCTTGTGGAGCCAATATCTAAGTGCTACGAAGCAATGGCGAATAGCTCCTGCGCAGATTTAGTAGACGGCAAACAGCCTCAAGCCTGCATTGATTTGGAAAAAGAAGTTGAGAAAATGTAGCTAACTTTGCTGCTTGATCAAAGGCAATTATTGTTCGTGAATAACCTAAACCCTGGATTAGAAACAGATCTCAGATTAAATAGCTGTTTTCTCAGCGAAGTCGTCTACAAATTCGGCTTTCAAGGCAGAACCAAACCCTATGTTGCAGGTCGATTTCTTTCCTATGACATTGTCTAAGTAGCGCGTGTGAAGGCCCTTTCCAGGTCTAACAGAGCGGACATTTTCGGGCGTGAACACATCCCCTTTAGCAATTGCTTTCGTTACATATAAAGAGCGTCGTAAGTCTCTGCCACCAGCCTCGCTTGGCTTAATATGGTAGCCGCTGTTGCCCAGCGCTGAATAAGCATCTTTACACATTTTTACCATCTCAGTAAATTCGTGCGGCTCTAGCGAGAATGCGGAATCGACTGAACCATCGCTTCTGTCGATAGTAAAATGTTTTTCTATAATAGCTGCGCCTAACACAACGGCACTAACAGAAGCGGTGTTATCAATTGTATGATCGCTTAAGCCAATAGGCACAGCAAAACGCCCTTGCATATCGGTTAATGTGCGTAAATTGCAGTCTTTAATAGGCGTTGGGTAAGCGCTAATGCAGTGTAATATCGCCAGTTGTGTGCCGCCTGCATCAATAACAGCCTGAACGGCTTCTTCTATTTCGGCAAGAGTCGCCATACCCGTAGACATGATGATGGGCTTGCCGGTTTGCGTTGCGGCTTTTATCAATCCAATGTCGGTTATTTCAAAAGACGCTATTTTATAAGCTGGGCAATCTAAAGATTCAAGTAAATCAATGGCGGTGGTATCGAAAGGGGATGAAAATATTGGGATCCCGCAGGATTTTGCACGCGCAAATAAAGCAGGATGCCATTCCCAAGGAGTATGCGCCTCTTCGTAAAGATCGTGCAGAGTTCGGCCTTCCCATAAACCCTTTCCCAATGTGAACTCGGGTCCGTCGTGTTTTAGGGTAATAGTGTCGGCAGTATAGGTTTGAATCTTTATAGCGTCGGCGCCAGTTGCGGCTGCATGGTCTATTAACGATAAAGCCTGTTGCAAATCGCCCTTGTGATTACCGGAAAGCTCAACAATAATATAGGGTGAGTCTTGACGTGAAATACGTCTACCCGCGATGTTAAAAGCGGGTAAAAGTTGAGACGATTGAGAGCTTTTTTTGGTCATTACGTTTTAATCCTGTATGACTTGTGTATTTGTTTAGTATTTTATTCGCAGCGAGCCTGTGTTGCTTCGCACACATCTTATTCATCAGGCTTTTTGCTTTCGGATATATCGCACGACAGAATAAATGTTTGATCTATGTCTGGGCTATTATGATTTACATTAGTATTTTTTGCGCAATACCATTAACAAAAAATTGACGCTACACAGCTATTCAAGGAGCCTAATTTTGATCTATATTCATTCTTAGCATGAATCAGGCCAAAGTGTATGGAGTTATAAAGTAAAAGATCACGTGAGTGGGAAGCTACCCCTTGTATTTGGTATGTGAAAATAAAAAACAATTTAACTTACCCACTCAGGTTTATGCCCCATCTACAGATGAAAGTTATAGTCACCATGCACGGATAGCCGATGATCTGCTTCGTAAGGCTCGCCACGAAGCTGGGCAGGGGCAAGATGTAATGATAGTGATTGATTCTCTTACTCGATTATCGCGAGTCCACAACGCTAAACAAAGAAGCGGTGGTCGCACCATGTCGGGTGGCCTTGATGCTAATGCGCTAGATATTCCCCGAAAACTATTTGGTGCGGCTAGGAAAATAGAGAATGGCGGCTCGCTCACAATTTTGGCAACGATTCTCGTAGACACTGGCAGCCGAATGGACCAAGTAATATTTGAGGAATTTAAGGGCACAGGTAATATGGAAGTGGTGTTGTCAAGAGATATTGCACAGCAGCGTATTTCCCCAGCCTTAGATATTGCCAAAAGTAGCACGCACAGGGAAGAACTTATTTCGAAAGGAAATGAACTGAAGAATATAAGACATTTGCGCAGGGCTTTGAGCCACCTTAAGCCCATCGAAAGTGCTAGGAAACTCCTTACGTCGTTAGAGAAGTACCCAACCAATGCAGAACTATTGGGACACCTATTAAACGCCACTTAGTCTTCATCAAATAGGAATTAATACAACTAAAACAGACAACATTAATAGTCCAACGGAACAATGGTAGCTGCAGCTCTACTTCCAATATAGTCTTTCGCCCTCTTCAGGAGCATAATAGTTCTTGTTCAGGACATGTGCTTATTACATACGAATAACACTTCCAAAACACGCGATGATTTCCCCAAACGGAAGGACCAGCTAAAACCATCTAAGTCATCCTAACAAGTTAGTTGTTCGCCATTTTTAAGGTTACTAATTGTTGCTGCAATAATTTTGGTATAACTTAGTCATTAATAAGGGCTAAAAGTTTATGCTATGGGTTTGAAGGTTAAGCCTGTAAGCCCATTGTTCTCGACTAAGCTCTTAAGTGATTCGCCACCATTGCCGATGCAGTACATGCGCAGTAACTTGGTTTCTGGCAATTTGAATATTTGCGGTTCACTTGGCAAGCGGTCGCTGAAAAACGCAGGTATTTTCACTGTCCCCCCTGCCATACAATTGCTGTTGGCAAGATCAACGGCATCGGTCTTTATGTTTGTTAAGTTGTAACTATACCAATGCTCACCCTCTATGCATATATCGACCAATTCTCCGAACCGCGACAGATATTCTCCAAGTACTTGGTAGCTTTTCTCGTTTATTATGATACTGCCCGGCACAAAATATCCAATATCAGGGACTAATCGTGCTTTTTTTCCTTTCTTTTTATTGTGTGGTGCCGAGTATAAAAGAAGCTCTGGTGGCGCTTTCCATAACTCGTCGTCAGGTCGTTTGTCGGCAATAAAATTTGCCATCCACATAGGCTCTTTGGTCACGAAATACATAAAAGTGCTAGATGCGGCATAAAACTCGAAAAACGCTGACATCAGCAAAATACTTCGGCTAAAATTTCATTAC
>Ga0115567_10001576_pt1 | contig 22825 bp, 29 predicted proteins | sample COGITO_mtgs_1204_2_FD_88679 | JGI IMG/M metagenome (GOLD analysis project Ga0115567, IMG submission 88679) | Pelagic marine microbial communities from North Sea - COGITO_mtgs_120412 | ecosystem: Environmental > Aquatic > Marine > Epipelagic | place: Germany:Helgoland, sampling site Kabeltonne... | reverse complement strand
TCCCGGCAGGGGCGAGCCCTGCACCGGGCATTACTCTATGACGCCGATACGGCGCGCTGTCCAAGGTGGCCATTTGGCCGCGAACTCCCATCCGGGGACCGGCGGACGCGGAAAAGTGAAGGAAAGACAAATGTTTGCGGTTCTGAAGACCGGGGGCAAGCAATACCGGGTCAAGTCCGGCGATATGCTGCGTGTCGAAAAGCTGGCGGCTGCGGCCGGCGAGAAAGTGCAATTCAACGAGATTCTGATGCTGGGCGGTGACAGCCCCGTCGTCGGCGCGCCGCTCATCGATGGGGCCTGCGTACAGGCCGAAGTCATCGACCAGGTTAAGGGTGACAAGGTCATCCATTTCGTAAAGCGCCGCCGCAAGCATGGCTCGCAGCGCACCAAGGGCCACCGCCAACAACTGACATTGCTGCGTGTCACGGACATCATGGATGCGGGCGCGGACAAGTCCGGCATCAAGGCAGCTGTCGGCGCGAGATCGGTTTCGGGTGCGTCTGTCGTCCCGGACGGGCAATACGCCCAGAACAAGACCCAGCAGGCCGAGATGAAGAAGCGCGTGAGCGAAGGTCAGGCGGATGAGAAGTCGGCTGAAAAGAAGGCCGCGCCCAAGACGGCGTCCAACGGCGGCGATGATCTCAAGCAACTGTCGGGTGTCGGCCCCGCGCTTGAGAAGAAGTTGCACGAGGCCGGCGTGACCAGCTTTGCCCAGATCGCGGGATGGTCCGATGCGGACATCGCCGAGATGGATGAGAAACTGACGTTCAAGGGCCGGATCGAGCGTGAAGGCTGGATCGAGCAGGCCAAAGAACTGACCAAAGGTTAAGGAGAGACCAGATGGCACATAAAAAAGCAGGCGGCTCATCCCGTAATGGCCGCGACAGCGCAGGCCGTCGCCTCGGCGTCAAGAAGTATGGCGGAGAATCCGTTATTCCCGGCAATATCATCATGCGCCAGCGCGGCACCAAGATGTGGCCGGGCACGGGCGTCGGCCTTGGCAAGGATCACACGATCTTTGCCACGATTGAGGGCCACGTGAAGTTTCACACCGGCCTGAAAGGGCGCAAATTCATCTCGGTGGCCCCCCTTCAGGAAGCGGCCGAATAGTCAGGGTCGCCTTCGCAGGTTTGCCTTGGAAAGGATCGGCGCTGATCGCCGGTCCTTTTTCATTTCTGTTCTTTGCATTTGCATCGAAAGGGCCAAGCCCTTTCAAAGAGGTGCATCATGCGGCGACGGTGAAGCCTTTTTAATCTTTGGTCTGTTAGAAATGGCCTGCCGTTCCTAGATTAGAAACGCCTGCACATTTTTATCCAGATCGCTTCCTGAAAGGGGCCTGTCCATGAGCCTCGCAAATTCCGAATTATCGCAGCAGGGCAATCAGGCCACGATTCCGGCCGGCGCCTATGATCTGCGTCCGGTGCGTCCGTCGGATGCCGGCCTGATGGCCCTTTATACCGGTGATTTGCGCGTCGCGCAGGCCACATCGTCGATTCCCCATCCGCTGCCGCCCGGCACGACCGAGGCGTTTATCGCGCGTTGCATGGCCGAAGGCCGGATCGAGGATGCGTGGACGATCGATGGAACGCGCGCCGAGATGGGCGAGGTCCTGGGCGTCATCAGCCTGACGCGTCTGGATATCGGCCAGTCGGAGATCGGCTACTGGGTCGCGCCCATGTTCTGGAATTCTGGCGTCGGCTCGTCCGCTGTGGCGGCCCTGATCGGGGCCAATCCGCAGGGGTGCCGCACCATCTTTGCCACGGTGCAGCAGGGCAATCCGGCCTCGGCGCGGGTGCTGACGAATTGCGGCTTTCTCTACCTGGGGGATGCTGAATCCTACTGTCTTGCCCGGGCGGGCACGGTGCCGACCTGGACCTATGCGAGAAAACTCGATTGAGGCTGGCGCGGCCATTGCGTATGCAAGGCTGAACCGGGCAGCAGCCCCTCGCCATGCAGGAGCCGACCCATGAAATTTCTCGATCTTGCCAAGGTCTACATCCGCTCGGGCGGGGGTGGCGGTGGTTGCGTCAGTTTTCGGCGTGAGAAATACATCGAGTTCGGGGGCCCCGATGGCGGTGACGGCGGCGATGGCGGATCGGTCTTTGCCGAGGCCGTCGATGGCCTGAATACGCTGATCGACTTTCGCTATCAGCAGCATTTCTTTGCGCGCTCGGGCCAGCCGGGCATGGGCCGTCAGCGCACCGGCAAGGATGCCGACGATGTCGTGCTGCGCGTGCCCGTCGGCACCGAGATCCTCGACGAGGATCAGGAGACGGTGATCGCTGACATGACCGAGCTGGGCCAGCGGGTCGAATTGGCGCGTGGCGGCAATGGCGGCTTTGGCAACCTGCATTTCAAATCCTCGACCAATCAGGCGCCCCGGCGCGCCAATCCCGGTCAGGAGGGTGTCGAGCGCACGATCTGGCTCAGGCTGAAGCTGATCGCGGATGTCGGCCTTCTGGGGATGCCGAACGCCGGCAAATCCACCTTTCTTGCCGCGACATCCAACGCGCGGCCCAAGATCGCGGATTACCCGTTTACCACGCTGCACCCCAATCTGGGTGTCGTCGGCGTCGATAACGTGGAATTCGTGGTGGCCGATATTCCTGGCCTCATCGACGGCGCGAGCGAGGGCAGGGGGCTGGGCGATCTTTTCCTCGGTCATGTGGAGCGCTGCGCTATCCTGTTGCATCTCGTGGACGGCACCTCGCAGACCGTGGCCGAGGATTACCAGACCATCATCACCGAGATCGAGGCCTATGACGGCCCGCTGGCCTCCAAACCGCGCCTGACGGTGCTGAACAAGATGGACGCGCTGGACGCGGAGGCGCTGGCCTCGGCACAGGCCGATCTGGAGGAGGCCAGCGGCGGCCCCGTCATGCTCATGTCGGGCGTGGCGGGCGACGGCGTTACGGACGTGCTGCGCAGCTTGCGCAGCGAGATCGACGATGACCGGCTGCGTCACCGCAAGGCGGACCAGGACGAGCCCGAACCGTGGCGTCCTTAAGCGAGGCGCGCCGCCTCGTCGTCAAGATCGGCTCGGCCCTTCTGGTCGACCGGGCGACAGGCACGCTGCGCGCCGAATGGCTGGAGGGATTGTGCGACGATGTCGCGCGGCTGCGGACGCGTGGCTCTGATGTGGTCCTTGTCTCATCTGGGTCGATCGCGCTGGGGCGTGGCACGCTTGGCCTGCCTGCCGGCGCGCTGACGCTGGAGCAAAGCCAGGCCGCAGCCGCTGTCGGGCAAATTCGCCTTGCTGGCGCATATGAGGCGGCGCTGGCGGCACGCGGACTGATCGCGGCGCAGGTGCTTTTGACGCTGGAGGACAGCGCGGATCGCCGCCGCTATCTGAATACGCGCGCGACGCTGGAGCATCTGCTGCGCCTCGGCGCGGTGCCCATCGTGAACGAGAACGACACCGTCGCCACGGACGAAATCCGCTTTGGCGACAATGACCGTCTTGCGGCGCAGATCGCGTTGACCGTCGGTGCCGACAGGCTGATCCTGCTCAGCGACGTGGATGGGTTCTATTCCGGCAATCCCGGCATTGACGCGACCGCGCGGCGCTTCGACGTGATCGACGCCATTACGCCCCAGATCGAGGCGATGGCGGGCGATCCCGTCTCGGGGCTCAGCAAGGGCGGGATGAAGACCAAGCTGATGGCCGCCCGCGCCGCCATGGCGGCAGGCTGCGACATGGCCATAACTCAGGGCGACGTGCTTTGCCCGCTTGCCGCTTTGGAGGCCGGGGCGAACGTGACGTGGTTCACCGCCCACGGCACGCCGCAGCAGCGCCGCAAGGCGTGGATCGGCGCGATGAAGGCCAAGGGCCGGATATCCATCGATGCGGGGGCCGCCCGCGCCGTCCACGGCGGTGGAAGCCTTCTGCCCGCCGGCGTCATCGCCGTGTCGGGTGCGTTCGGGCGCGGCGATGCCATTGAAATCGCGGATGACCTGGGCGCGGTCCTCGGCCTTGGCCTGACGCGGTATGACGCGGCGGATGCGGAGCGGGTCAAGGGCCTGCGCTCGGATGCCATCGCCGATGTTCTGGGCTATCCTGCGCGGGCCGCACTGATTCACCGCGACGACATGGCGTTCTGACGCCGCTCGGTTGCTGACCATACCCTAAGTCGGGCCACATGCTATAACAGGCCAGAAACCCGGGCCCGGACCCACGGGCCGGACATTCCCGTCAAGGAGCGAACGCATGGCAGAGACAGAAGACATCCCCGCGCTCATGGCCCATATCGGCGCCTGCGCCCGGACCGCCGCAACCGAGCTGGCCGTGACCGAGCCCGACCGCAAGGATATGGCGCTGCGCGGCGCTGCCGATGCGGTCTGGGCGCGCCGCGCCGCCATCGGCGAGGCAAATGCCAAGGACGTGGCAGCAGCCCGGGACAAGGGGCTGACGGATGCCATGATCGACCGGCTCATGCTGGACGAGGGGCGCATTAAGGCCATTGCGGACGGTCTGCGCGCGGTGGCGGACCTGCCCGATCCGGTGGGCGAGGTTATGGCCGAGTGGTCCCGGCCGAGCGGCATCCATATCCGGCGCATCCGCACGCCTTTGGGCGTCATCGGCGTCATCTACGAGAGCCGGCCGAACGTGACCGCCGACGCAGGCGCGCTGTGCCTCAAGGCCGGAAATGCCTGCATCCTGCGCGGCGGCTCGGAGAGCTATCACAGCTCGCGCGCGATCCATGCCTGTCTCAGGCAGGGCCTGCGCGAGGCGGGCCTGCCCGAAGAGGCGATCCAGCTCGTGCCGACGCGGGACCGCGCGGCGGTGCAGGAAATGCTGACGATGACCGGCAGCATCGACGTGATCGTGCCGCGCGGCGGCAAGGACCTGGTCAGTCTGGTGCAGCGCGAGGCGCGCGTGCCCGTCTTTGCCCATCTGGAGGGGATCGTGCATGTCTATGTCGATGCCTCCGCCGACGCCGAAAAGGCCATGCGCGTCGTCATGAATTCCAAGACACGGCGCACCGGCGTCTGCGGCGCTGCCGAATGTCTGCTGATCCACCGCGATCTGCTGGGCGGACTGGGCAGTGATCTGGTGCGTGCGCTGCTGGATGCGGGCGTCGAAGTGCGGGCCGACGAGGCGCTGAGCGCAATCGAGGGGACCGTCCCCGCGACCGAGGCCGACTGGGGCCGCGAATACCTCGACAGCACCATCGCGGCACGCGTCGTGGGGGATCTGGGCCTTGCCATCGGCCATATCGAGCAGCACGGCTCGCACCACACCGACTGCATCATCAGCGAGGATCCTGCCGCGGTGCAGGCCTTCTTCTCGCAGGTGGACAGCGCGATCCTGATGCACAATGCGTCGACGCAATTTGCCGATGGCGGCGAATTCGGCATGGGCGCCGAGATCGGCATCGCCACCGGAAAGATGCACGCGCGCGGCCCGGTGGGGGCGGCGCAGCTGACAAGCTTCAAGTATCTGGTGACGGGCGACGGGACGGTGCGCAGCTAGGCCCGCCTAACGCGTTTTGAGTTTTTCCTGGGACATCAGGTAAAAGCGAAACGCTTTAGAAGGCCAGCGAGACGGTGCCGGTCATCTGGACCTTGGCGCGGCGCCCTAGGTCGGCCAGCAGGCCGGGCAGGAGGGCGAATTGCACCTGCGCCGCAGGCAATGTGTCCAGATCGCCCGCCTCGGGTGCCGTCAGCCACGCCCAGTGTTCGGTTCTGGGCGCGCATCGCTCGCCGGTGGCGCTGATGCGCAGGCTGTCTGCGTCTCCCGCGACCGTGATGGTGCCTCCGAACGGGATCGCCTGCTCGGCGCACAGGATCGCAAGGAACGCGGCCTGTGCCATCTTGCGCGGCAGCGCGCCGGGGACCTGCCAGTCGCAGACCGTCCTGGCCGTGTAGACGCCCTCGATGACGCCGCGCATCTCGCGCTCGGACATGCTCTGGCCGTCGGAGGTGAGGCCGAAGGCCACGCGAAAAAAGCAAAGCCGGGCGTTGGCATTGGCGGCGCTGCCCTGAACCAGCGCCATCTCGGGTCCGTCCGGTATGCCGGCAAGGCCCATCAGTTCGAGCCCGTTGGAAATCGCGCCGACCGGACTGATCAGGTCATGGCAGATACGCGAGCCTATCAGCGCGCCGAGATTGCGGTTAGGCTGGGTCATGAGAATCCTTTCAGTCGGGGCCGCGCGATGAGCGAGTTTGCAGCATTTCTGGAACCGGGCATGCGCGTCGAGGCGCCCAGCCAGCCCGGCTGGGGCGTGGGACAGGTGCAATCGAATATAGGGGGCAAGGTCACGGTGAATTTTCCCGATGCCGGAAAGGTGGTGATCGATACCAGCCGCGTCACGCTGCTGCCGGTCTTTGATCCACGATGATGGTTACGAAATGATTAACCGCTCCATGTATCTGTGCAACCCTTACGTGTAGCCCGCCGGCGCGTCCTCATGTTGCCTTTGGCCGGTGGCCTCCTTAAAATCGAACCAAGGGAATAGCAGCGAGGTCACATGAACATATCCGCGCCCACATCCCCAGGCAGGCTCACGCATCAGCCTGATTTTTCCGTATGCCTCGCGACGCAGGCGCAGCACATCCGTGCGGCACAGCGGCTGAGGTATCGCGTTTTCGTGCAGGAACTGGGCGGCGGCGGGCCGATGGTGGACCACGGCGCGGCGCTTGAGGCGGACCGGTTCGATCCCTGGGCGGACCATCTGCTGCTGCTGGACCGTGCGCTGCCCGGCGAAATCGGCGATCAGGCGGTCGGGGTATACCGCCTGCTGCGCGCCGATCAGGCGGCGCAGGCGGGGCAATTCTACTCCGAGGACGAATATGATCTGAGCGCGTTGCGGCGCGGCGGGCGCGGCCTGCTGGAGCTTGGCCGCTCTTGCGTCGATGCACGGTATCGGGGCGGGGATGCGCTGCTTCATCTGTGGCAGGGTCTGGCGGGATATGTCGCGGATCACGGTATCGAAATCGTGTTCGGTGTGGCCAGTTTTCACGGCACGGACACGGCCAGACTGGCCGAGCCCCTGTCGCTCCTGCATCACCGGCATCTCGCGCCGCCCGCGCTTCGTGCCCGTTCCTTGCGGCATCAGGCGATGGACCTGATAGCGCCCGGCGATTTGGACCGGCGCGCCGCGCTGCGGGCGGTGCCACCGCTGATCAAGGCCTATCTGCGCCTTGGCGGTCATGTCGGCGACGGCGCCTATATCGACCATGCCTTCAACACGGTGGATGTGTTCCTTGCGATGGATACCGCCCGTCTCAGCGCATCGCACCGCGCACTGTACATGGGTCGCCACAAAGCCGGCACGGATGGCGGAGGCCGGGAATGAGCGTGCCGCCATGGCCGCGCCCGGATATATCGCTGCGCAAGACTGGGACGATGGGCCGTGCGCGTGCGGTACTGCGCATGGCAATTCTGGGTTGCGTTCTGGCAGTGCTTTTGCCCCTCATGATGCTGACGCGGCTGATCGAACGGATGCTCGGTGGCCAGACGCGCCCGATATCGCCCTATGTGACGCAGGTATTTTTTCGCGCCTGCCTTGGGGTGATGAATATCCGGGTCGAAATCGCAGGCGCGCCGATGGACCTGCCCGGCGCTGTTGTCGGCAATCATGCCTCATGGCTGGATATCCTCGTGCTGAACGCACGGCACCGTGTCTTTTTCGTGTCCAAATCCGAGGTGGCGGGATGGCCTGTCATCGGCTTTCTGGCGCGCCTGTCCGGAACGCTGTTCATTCGCCGCGATGCGCGCGAGGCGCGCGCGCAGACTGCGGCGCTGGAGACCCGGCTGGCTGCCGGGCAAACGCTGCTATTCTTTCCCGAAGGCACATCGACGGATGGTCTGCGGGTGCTGCCGTTCAAGGCAACGCTGTTTCAGGCGTTCTTTGCGCCCGCACTTGGCAGGGCAGTGCATATTCAGCCTGTTTCGGTGATCTACGAGGCGCCCGAGGGCGCAGACCCGGCGTTTTACGGATGGTTCGGCGCGATGGAATTCGCGCCGCATTTCGCCGCCGTGCTGGCGGCGCGGCGGCGCGGCACCGCGCGGCTGGTTTATCATGCGCCGCTTCGGGTTGCGGACTATGCCGATCGCAAGACGCTGGCGAAGGATGCCGAAACCGCGGTGCGCAGTGCAATGCCGCCGGGGCACAGCTGAGCGCGGCGGGGCGCGGCGCTCTCAGCCCATGCTGCCGATCAGGCTCCCGAGCGCGGCCGCAGGATCGTCCGAGCGCCAGATTTCGTCGCCGATACCGAAGAAGTCGGTCATCTGCGTCAATGCGCGGATGCGCGCGGCATCGAGCGCGCCCTCGGCCACCACGGGCACCTCGATCATCTCGGACCACCACTGAAAGAGGTCGTCACCGGCCTGCGCGCCGTCGCCCAGCCCGCTGGCGCCTGCTGGGCCGAAGCTGACGTAATCGGCGCCCGCCTCGGCGGCGCTGATCCCCTCGTGCCGGGTCTGGGCGCAATAGGCGCCGACGATGGCGTCAGGCCCCAGCGCCTTGCGCGCCTTGCGCACCGACCGCGCGCCGTCCGTCAGGTGCACCCCGTCCAGACCCAGACGCTCGGCAAGGCCGATATGGCTCTGGACCACGATGGCGACGTCGCGGGCATGGGAAACCTCGCGGCAGGCGTCAGCGGCGCGTGCGATGCGGTCCTCGTCATGGGCGGCCAGCGCAAGGCGCAGGCACGCCACGTCATGCGCGTCCAGGACCGCCGACAGCCGGGCGGTGAAATCATCGAGCTCGAATTCGGGCGGGGTGATCAGATAGATCTGCGGCTGCTCTTGGTCGCTCATGGCGCGCTCCTTGGTCTGGCGTGCTGTGCCGTATAGCGCAGGATTTCAGGCGGTGCCACAGGGGCATGTGTCGCCGCCTCCGGCGGGGATATTGGCAGGCAAGAGGAAATGGACCGGGATGTGATGATCTGCCGGGTGTCTATCCTGGTTTCAATGCCCGAAATCCGGTCTCAAAGGTCGATCGCTTTCAGAACCTCCGGCGCGATGACATTGGTGCCGGGCAGGGCGGCGACCAGCTCGTCCGCCGACTGCGCCAGAGCATCGAAGGTGCGGTAGTGACACGGGATCACCGTCTTGAAGTCGAAAAACGTCCTGGCCGCGTAGGCCGCGCGCCGCATGTCCATCGTAAAGTGGCCGCCCGCGCAGAGTATGCCGATTTCGGGGGCGTGAAGATCGTGAAAGACCTTCATGTCGGCCATCACATCGGTATCGCCGCTGACATAGATCGTGCGCCCGCCGGCCTCGATCATATAGCCGCATTCCGTGCCGGGGACGTGCGGGCCGTCCTTGCCCGCAAAGCTGCTGGAGTGGACGGCGTGGACCATGGTGACGCGCACATCTCCCAGATCGACGGTGCCGCCCTTGTTGAAGCCGACCGTGTCGATGCCCTCGTGTTCGGCCCAGTGACTCATCAGGTCGAACTGCCCGACGACCGGCACGCCCAGTTTGCGCGCCATCTCCAGCGTGTCACTGGCGTGGTCGAAATGGGCATGGGTCAGCAGGATATGCGTGGCGCCTTTGGTTGCCTCCTCGTGGCGGTCTTCGGGCAGCATCGGGTTGCCATTGAGCCACGGGTCGATCAGCAGGGTCTGCCCGCCCAGTTCAATGCGGAACGAGCTGTGTCCGAGCCAGATGATCTTCATGATTGTCTCCTGATTGGTTTGCGTGCGACGCTATCACAGTGCGCGCCGCGCGCCAGTGCTTCTGGCCAGTTGTTTTGGCCAGTTGTTCCGCATCGCCGCGAGGTCCGGTGGCGCTTGCACTGACGCCGGGGCGGCGGTAAATGCGGGAACCAACCGTCATGACCCCGAAGGATCGCGCCCATGTCCATCGACACCACCACAGCCGCCCGCGTGGCCAAGCTGGCGCGGATTCGCGTCGAAGAGGATGCGCTGCCCGCGCTCGCAGCCGAGTTCAACACCATCCTCGGCTTTATCGAGCAGCTGGGCGAGGTCGATGTCGAGGGGATCGAACCGATGGTGTCGGTCACGCCCATGCGCCTGCCGCGCCGCGCAGATGCGGTGACGGACGGGGGCCGGCAGGCCGATATCCTGTCGAACGCGCCCGACGCGCGCGAGGGGTTCTTCGCGGTGCCGAAGGTGGTGGAATAATGGCCGATCTGAACAAGCTGACGATTGCGGATGCGCGGGGCGCCCTGCGCAAGGGCGAGCTGACCAGCGCCGAGCTGACGGAGGATTGCCTCCGCGCCATAGAAGGCGCGGGCGCGCTGAACGCGTTTGTGCACGATACATCGGAGATGGCGCGCCGCATGGCCGCCGCCGCCGACGCGCGGCTCAAGGAGGGGAATGCGCCTGACCTGTGCGGGATTCCGCTGGGCATAAAGGATCTGTTCTGCACCAGGGGCGCGCCCGGTCAGGCGGCCAGCGGGATCCTGAAAGGGTTCGTGCCGGAATACGAATCGACCGTGACGCAGAACCTGTGGGACGCGGGCGCGGTGATGCTGGGCAAGCTGAACATGGACGAGTTCGCCATGGGCTCGTCCAACGAGACCAGCGTTTACGGCAAAGCGGTCAATCCGTGGCGCCGCAAAGACGATGACACGCCGCTGACGCCCGGCGGCTCGTCCGGGGGCTCGGCGGCGGCCGTGGCCGCGGATCTGTGCCTCGGGGCGACAGGCACCGATACCGGCGGCTCGATCCGTCAGCCAGCCGCCTTTACCGGCATTACCGGGATCAAGCCGACATATGGGCGCTGCTCGCGCTGGGGGATCGTGGCCTATGCCTCCAGCCTCGATCAGGCGGGGCCGATGACCAAGACCGTGCGCGATGCGGCGATCATGCTGGGCGCGATGTGCAGCCATGATCCCAAGGACAGCACAAGTGCCGACATCCCGGTGCCCGATTTCGAGGCGATGCTGACAGGCGACATCCGGGGCAAGGTCATCGGCATCCCGGCTGAGTACCGCATGGAGGGCATGCCCCAAGAGATCGAGGCGCTGTGGGACGCTGGCCGCGCGATGCTGCGCGATGCGGGGGCCGAGATGCGTGACATCACGTTGCCGCACACGAAATACGCGCTGCCGACATATTACGTGATCGCCCCCGCCGAGGCGTCGTCGAACCTCGCGCGCTATGACGGTGTGCGCTATGGCCACCGCGCCAGGCTCAGCCCCGGCGACGGCATCACCGAGATGTACGAGAAGACCCGCGCCGAAGGCTTCGGCGCCGAGGTGCAGCGACGCGTGATGGTGGGCACGTATGTGCTCTCGGCGGGCTTCTACGACGCCTATTACAACCGCGCGCGCAAGGTGCGCACGCTGATCAAGCGCGACTTCGAGCAGGCATTCGCAGCCGGGGTCGATGCGATCCTTGCGCCCGCCACCCCAAGCGCCGCGTTCGGCCTTGGCGAGATGGCGGATGCCGATCCGGTTAAGATGTATCTCAACGATGTCTTTACCGTGACGGTGAACCTTGCGGGCCTGCCGGGCGTTTGTGTGCCAGCGGGTCTGGATGCATCCGGTCTGCCACTTGGGCTGCAACTGATCGGGCGGCCGTGGGAGGAAGGCGATCTGCTGAATTGTGCCTACGCGCTGGAGCAAGCCGCCGGTTTTGTGGCAAAACCCGGCAAATGGTGGTAACTGGGTCTGTCAATCATCCGTCAGGCTTGAAAAAGGCAAATGTGACCATGAGACTTTCCATCACGACCGCAGCCCTTCTGGCGCTTGCCGCGTGCGGCACGTCCATTCCGCAGGACGCCCCCGATGCCGGCAGCGGAGCGGGCTTCAGCGAATATGACGCGTACCAGGCGAGGCGCGATGCCGAGTTGGCGGGCCGGGCGTTGCCTGCGCCCGATGCCGTGTCGTCCATGCCGCTCGACGCCACGTCTGAGGGCGGGGGCCAAGGGGCAGGCCAGAGTGGAGGCGGCGATGCGTACGATATCGCCGCGCAGACGCGCGCCGCGCTGGGCACGGATGGTTCAGTGCAATCCAGCGATATGGGCGAGCCGATGATCCAGCCTGCCGAGGGGTATTCGACACCGGTTCCGCAGACTGCCAACAGCGCCGGTATCTCGGTTGAGAACAGTTTCGACGCCGTCAGCGGGAGCCGCTCGATCGAGGATGACGCGGCCCTCGTCGCGGCGCAGCGCAGCCAGTACGAGGTCGCCGAGGTCAAGGCGCTGCCCAGCCGCTCGGGCGGCGAGGGCCCGAACATCGTGGCCTATGCGCTGGCCAGCACCCACGCGCCGGGGACCAAGATGTATCGCCGAATGGGCCTTAACAGCCAAGCCAAGTCCGAGCGCAACTGCGCGGCATATCCTGGCCCCGATATGGCCCAGATAGATTTTCTGACCAAGGGCGGCCCCGAGCGGGATCGCATGAGCCTTGATCCCGACGGCGACGGCTATGCCTGCGGATGGGATCCGCGCCCGTTCCGCAAGGCGGAAGGTAACTGATCTGAGCGCGCCGGACAGGGCGGATGAGGGGACGGGCGATGGCCTCGTCATCTGGCACCCGTCCCCGTGTCACGGCGCGCGGCGCGGTGGACTGCGCCCGGATCTGCTTCTGATTCATTTCACCAATATGAAAAGCGCCGAGGCGGCGCTCGCGCGGTTGTGCGATCCTGTTGCCGAAGTGTCATGTCATTATCTGATCGCCGAGGACGGGCGCGTCTGGCATCTGGTCGACGAGGCCGAGCGCGCCTGGCATGCTGGGCAGGGAAGCTGGCGGGGCGCGGGCGATGTCAATTCTCGGTCCGTGGGAATCGAGCTTTCCAATCGCGGGGCGCATCCGTTCGCCGCGCCGCAGATGCGCGCACTTGAGCGGCTGATGCGGGGCATCATGGCGCGCTGGGATATTCCGCCCGAGGGTGTCATCGGACATTCGGACATAGCGCCGGGTCGCAAGGACGATCCCGGCCCGCATTTCGACTGGCGGCGGCTGGCCCTTCAGGGGCTGGCGATCTGGCCAAGTGGGGGCACGGGCGCGCCAGTGCCATCTGATCAGTTCCGCACGCTGGCGGGCAGGGCGGGTTACGGCGCCGAATTCAGCGACGCGGACGTGCTGCGCGCGATGCGACTGCGCTGGCGTCCCTGGGCGAAGGGGCCGCGCGGACCGGACGACATGATCGTGCTGGCCGATATCGCCGCGCGGTTTGGCGTTGACCGGGACGGCGCGGGCGCTTAGGTGCTGGCGTGCGCGGAGGGCTGGATGGCCGCTTTGGCGGGTTTCGGCCCGCCGGGGAGGAAAGTCCGGACTCCACAAGACAACGGTGCCGGGTAACGCCCGGCTGGGGTAACCCAAGGGAAAGCGCCACAGAAAACAGACCGCTTGCGCGGGCCGCCCCGGCGGCGCGCGCAAGTAAGGGTGAAACGGTGGGGTAAGAGCCCACCGCGGGGCTGGCAACAGCGCCGGCACGGCAAGCCCCACCGGGAGCAATGCCAAATAGGGACCGCGCGCGGGGCAGGTCGGGCTTGCCCGATACCGCCCGCAGGCACGTCTTGGCCCGGCGGTCCGGGTTGGCAGCCAAAGGGGCGGTGGCAACACCGTCTTCAGATGAATGGTCATCCAGGGGCAGGCTTCGGCCCGCTCTGGACAGAATCCGGCTTACAGGCCCTCCGCGCATTCGGCCCAGGTCCCATTGGCACGGGCCGGTTTCCGGCTACGGTCGTAGCGCCTGAGCGGGCCGGTCGGGATTTGGGTATTTTTCCCAAGAAAAAACCGGGGCGCGACACCACCTATCCGCCCTTATGCGGTTGACTCGGGGGCGGGGGCGGTTAAAAGGCAAGAAATTGAATTTACCGGCAGCCGGGCTGCCCGGCGCAGGAGATGACAAATGGCGAAGCCGACCACAATCAAGATCCGCCTGAATTCGACCGCGGGCACCGGCCACTTTTATGTGACCAAGAAGAACGCCCGCACGATGACGGAAAAGATGGCGATCAAGAAATATGACCCCGTCGTGCGCAAGCATGTCGAATACAAGGAAGGCAAGATCAAGTAAGATCTGCCGGATTGTCGAGATCGGAAAAGCCGCGCTGGTTCTGCGCGGCTTTTTTGCGTTCGGGGTCTCTGTTCGGACGCTCTGTCGCACCGTAGCACCCATGCGACATTTCTTTTAAATTGCTTGGCAGGCTTGCCTGCGTCGAGGACCTATATGACCGGTCGCGTTACGCGCTGCGGATACCGCTATAGCGTCTACCATCGTATCGCGCGGGCGGCTTTGCACGAGAAACGCGTGTCATACGACGTCGTGGATGTCGATCCATTCTCACATCTGGACGCGTCCTATCCGGGCTTGCATCCGTTTGGCCGCGTGCCGACGCTTTTGCACGGTGAGTTCTCGGTTTACGAAACGTCAGCCATATCACGATACATAGATTGCGCCTTCGAGGGACCGCTTTTGTCGCCGGCCTAGCCCAAGGCAAAGGCGCGTGTGGATCAGGTGATCTCCGTCATCGACAATTATGGATATTGGCCGATGGTCCGGCAGGTCTTCGCGCATCGGGTCTTTAACCCGCTGGCGGGGGGGCACCGTCGATGAAAGCGAGATAGCAAGGGGCCTTCGGGCGTCTCTTCCAGTGCTTGCCGCGCTCAACGATGTAGCCGATGAGCGGCGGATGCTGGACGGCAGCACCATCACCCTTGCGGACTGCCATCTTGCGCCGATGATGGACTACTTTGTCCGCGCGGTCGAAGGCCGTGACGCTCTGGCATCCTATCCGGCTTTGGATCGATGGTGGCAACAGGTTTCCGATTCCAGCTTCCTGAGGGCGACCGATCCGGCGCTTTCAGGTGTTGGACGGTCGTGACCTGCAATCGACGATGCGATTTTAGGGGCGGCTTCGCAGAAACGCGGGCTATCCCGACGCTCAAACCGGCTTGAACTGCGCACCGGACCGGCAAAGAAAAAGGCCGCCCGGATGGGCGGCCTTGAACGTGATCGGAGTCGCGACCGACTATTGGCGGTTGCCCATGAGTTGCAGCAGGAACATAAACATGTTGATGAAGTCGAGGTAGAGGCGCAGGGCGCCCATGATCGCCGACTTTCCCATCCATTCGGTATCGCCATTATGCGCGTGCGCCAGATACTCGTTCTTGATCGACTGCGTGTCGTAGGCGGTGAGGCCTGCAAAGATCAGCACACCGATGATCGAAATCGCGAACATGATCGCCGGCGAGCCGAGGAAGATGTTGACGATCGACGCCACGATGAGGCCGATCACACCCATGATCAGGAAGCTGCCCCAGCCCGAGATGTCCTTCTTGGTGGTATAGCCCCAAAGCGACAGGCCGGCGAACGCGACAGACGTCGTCAGGAACACCTGTGCAATCGAGAAGTCGGTGTAGATCACGAAGATATAGCTGAGCGACAGGCCCATGACAGCGGCAAATGCGTAGAAGAAAAGCTGCGCTGCTGCGGCGGACAGCTTGTTTATGACCGCGCCGAAGGCGAAAACCATGATCAGCGGCGCGAACATGACGATCCAGCGGGTGATGCCGGTAAAGAGCGTCTCCATCATGTAGGCGTTGTTGCCGACGGCCCACGCGGTCAGGAAAGTCAGCAGCATGCCGACCGACATGGTGCCGTATACCTTGTTCATGTGGGCGCGCAGGCCCTGATCGATCTCGGCCGTGCGCGTTCCGCCTGCCGTCCGGATCGTATTGAATTCAGCCATCTAAGCCTCCGTGTTGTTAAGGTGAAGCCCCGGTTCGGAGCTTTGCGTTTAATATCGGGAGGGTTGGCCGTGTTTTCAAGGCTTTTCGGTCAGGGATGCGATTCCTTTGCGGGGCGGATTGCCGCAGCGTCAGGTTGGCCGGGGCGTCCCGGTCAGCAGGATCTTATCCGCAACCATCCCTGCGGCATGTCCCAGAACATGCGGTCCGCTTCCTGCCGGGCCTCCGACGGGCTGAGACCGATATCGCGCAGTGCAGCATCATCGAGCGCGGCGAGTGCCCGGCGCGACCGGTACAATGCACGCATCGCCGCGACGCCGAGAGGGCGCGATGTCTGGACGGGGCTGGTGCGTGCGATGCTGGTCATGGTGAATACCTTTCGTGATATTGATATATTGCGAGTCATTCATATTGTCTGTTGATGTTAATGCCCTCCTGTGATCAATATTGAAAATGAATGTTTATGGATGTGTGCATCAAGGATTATGATGGATGAGAAATCTGGACATGACGACGCTGCGCTCGTTCGTGGCTGTGGCCGATCAGGGCGGTGTCACGCGCGCGGCGCAGATGCTGAACCTGACACAATCGGCTGTCTCGATGCAGCTCAAGCGCCTTGAGGATCTGCTGGGGCTCGGGCTGCTGGACCGCACGGGCCGGCGTATCGGGCTGACCCCCTCGGGCGAGCAGATGCTGGGCTATGCACGGCGGTTGGTGGCGCTAAACGACGAGGTAGTCGGGCGCCTGACCGATCAGGTGTGGGAGGGGGAGGTCACATTTGGCGTGCCGCACGACATCATCCATCCGGTGATCCCCCGTATTCTGAAGCAATTCAACGCCGCGTTTCCGCGCGTCAGGGTGCATCTCAGTTCGCTTTATTCCAGCCTGCTGATGGACTCGCACGCCAAGGGCGAGATCGATCTGATCCTGACGACGGAGACGGCGCTGGGCACGGGCGGCGAGACGCTGACCGAAGTGCCCCTGCGTTTTTACGGCGCGCCCGGCGGCACCGCGTGGAAAGAGCGCCCGCTCAGGATCGCCAATTGCCGCAACTGCCTCTTTCGGCCCAATGCAATCAGATTGCTGGACGCCGCGCTGATCCCGTGGGAAAGCGCGATCGATTCCAATTCCGACGGTGCGATCGAGGCGACGGTCAGCGCCGATCTGGCCGTGACGACGATGCTGGAGGGCACCGCGCCGCACCAGCTGGAGGCGGTGCCGCAGAATGCGGGGCTGCCTGATCTGGGCCTGCAGAAGATCAACATGTACGGGGCAATGGCCCCCCGAAACGAGCTGGTGACCCAGCTGGCGGCAGTTGTGCGGCAAGGCTTCGGCGCTCCGCTGCTGGCCGCCGTATCCTGAGGTCAGGCCATCTGGATGACGACCTTGCCGGTGGATTTGCGGCTGCGCAGCAACTCCAGCGCATCGCCGACCTCTTCCAGTGGGTAGAGGTGATGTGCTTTGGGCGTGATGCGGCCCTTGGCAGCCCAGTCCAGCAGCGTCGCCAGCGAGCCGGTCAGCAGGTCCGGCGCAAAGCTGAGGTAGCCGCCCCAGTAGAGGCCCATCACGGTCAGGTTCTTGACCAGCAGATGATTGGTGGGGATGTTCGGCACGTCGCCACTGGCAAAGCCGATGGAAAGGATGCGCGCCTCGGGACGGCAGGCGCGAAAGGCGGCGGTGAACTGGTCGCCGCCGACCGGATCGTAGACCACATCGACGCCGCCCAGATCCTTTGCGATGGCGCGGATGTCGTCCGTATCGCTGTCGATCAGGTGATGCGCCCCGGCGGCGCGCGCCGCCTCAAGCTTGGCCGCTCCGCGCGCGCAGGCGATCACGCGCGCCCCCATCGCGCAGCCGATCTCGACCGCTGTCAGCCCGACACCGCCCGCAGCCCCCAGCACCAGCAGCGTCTCGCCGGGTTGCAGGCGCGCCCGGTGCGCCAGTGCCAGATGCGAAGTGCCGTAGGCGATCTGGAACGCAGCGGCGGCTTCATGGGACATCGCGCGGGGCAATGGCACTGCGCGCGCGGCGTCGAAGCAGCCGAATTCGGCGAGGCCGCCCTGACCGCCATAGACAGCGACGCGGGCGCCGACAGCGGGGCTGCGCACGCCGTCCCCCAGTGCCTCCACGACGCCCGACACTTCCATCCCAAGGGTAAAGGGCAGGGCGGGCGTGTCCTGATAGCGCCCGCTTATCATGAGCAAATCCGCGAAATTCAGCCCGCAGGCATGAATTCGGACCCCGATCTGGCCAGGTCCAGGATCCGGCCTTGTCGCTCTTTCCAGCGCGGGCAGGCGATCATGCGAGGTAACGCGAAAAGCGCGCATGTCAGGCTGAGCGGTCATGGGCGGGCATCCTCGATCAGGGCAGGCACGGCGCGGTTGGCGCCCCGTGTGTCGCGCAGGCGTAGCGGATCACGCCCGGCGCTGTCAATTTTGCCGGTGGCATCCAGGCCAGTGCGCGCTCCCGCTAAAATTGATTAAATTTTAATCAAACATCTTATCGCGTATAAAAATCTTGTGTATTACCGACCAGATGTTAATATTTCGCAGTTACAAAAAGAGTTGTTGCTGCGGGTTTGCTCCCGCGATTTTTTTCATCCGATGTCCGGGCGATCGCTGGTCATCACTCCGCCAAAGGATTAGTCCGATGCCCCACCTCGTTGATACCCATGTAGGAAAACGCATTCGTCATCGCCGCTGGCTGGTTGGCATGACGCAACAGCAGTTGGCCGAAAGCGTTGGAATCAAGTTCCAGCAAATCCAGAAATACGAGACCGGCGCCAACCGCGTCAGTGCCTCGCGCCTGTGGGACATCGCGGCTTCGATGGACGTGAACGTTGCGTTTTTCTTCGAAGGTGTGGAAGCGGCGCAGGCGCTTGCAACCACGGCTCAGGTCCCCGTGCGCGGCGGTCCTGCGGATCTGCTCGGCGACAAGGAAGCTCTGGATCTGGTGCGCTCCTACTACGCGATCCCCGAGAATCAGCGCCGCCGTCTGTTCGATCTGGCCCGCGTTCTGAGCGACGTGGCCTGAAAAGTTACGCCCCGAGACGTCACGGCCTTCCATGGTCCGGGATGGCGCCGGGTCTTTCGGACGGCGCTGAACTTGTGAGCTGCTGCGTTGGCGCCTACAGATGCGCTCATGTGGCGGTGACAGGGGCGGCAGATGCACACCAATGATGAGATGAGCGACATCATCGGCGCGGCTCATGCCGCCGCCGGTGCCGCCCGCAGTGCGATTCTGCCGTATTTTCGCACGGATTGTCTGGCAGCCGAGGACAAGCATCTGCCCGGTGCCGGCAGCGAGGGTGCGTACGATCCCGTCACCGCCGCCGACCGCGCCGCCGAGCAGGCCATGCGGGCCGTTCTACGGCGCTTGCGGCCGCAGGATGCGATCCTGGGCGAAGAGTTCGGCCAAAGCGCGGGCCGCAGCGGGCTGACCTGGGTGCTGGATCCGATCGACGGCACGCGCGGGTTTCTGGCGGGCACGCCCACATGGGGCGTTCTGATCGCGCTTTGCGGCGCGGACGGGCCGATCTATGGCCTCATCGATCAGCCCTATATCGCGGAGCGCTTCGAGGGTGGCCTGGGCCGCGCCAGCATGACCGGCCCGATGGGCGCACGCATTTTGCGCACCCGCCGGAACCGCCCACTGGTCGAGGCGACGGTCATGACGACCTTTCCCGCTGTCGGCACGCCGGAGGAGGGCGCGGCCTTTGCCCGCATCGCCGCGGCGGCCCGCATGGTGCGGTACGGCTATGATTGCTATGCCTATGCTCTGCTGGCACTGGGCCAGATCGATCTCGTGATCGAGGCAGGGCTGAAACCCTACGACATCTGTGCCCCCATTGCCGTCATCGAGGCAGCAGGCGGCATCGTCACCGACTGGCAGGGCGGCCCCGCGCATGGCGGCGGGCGCATCGTTGCGGCGGCCAGCGCGCAGCAGCACGCGGCGGCGCTGCGGATTTTGTCGCAAGCCGGCTAACCGACGGGCCATGCGCAGGCGCCACTTGGCACTGGCAGATTCGCGCCGATCAGGGTAGCCTTTGCGCATGAGACACCCGTCCACCGGAGCCCCGCCCATGCGCCTGCCGATCGCCGCCTGCCTGAGCATCTTCATGGCACTGCCCATGCCCGCGCAGAGCGCCGAAGACATGAGCATGGCCGCAAAATCGGCCGTCGCGGACATCCGGGCGCGCCATGGCCTGCCTTCGCTCGGGACAAGTGCGGCGCTCAGACAGGCCGCTGCCGCCCATGCGCAGGACATGCGCACAAACGGGTTTTTCGGTCACACCGGCTCGGACGGCTCGGGTATCGGGGATCGCGCCCGCGCGCAGGGCTACGGGTTTTGCTTTATCGCCGAGAATATCGCCAAAGGGCAGGGGAGCCTCGGCCAGGTCATCGAAGATTGGATGGGCTCGACCGGGCACCGCCGCAACATTCTCAGCGAGGGCGCGCGGGAATTCGCGGTGGTGCGCGACGAGGGCAACATCTGGGTGATGGTGCTGGGCCGGCCAGGCTGCTGAGGACGCGGCCGCAGCCTAACTGCCGAAGAATTTCGGCTTGAGCCGCAAAAGCGTCTCGCAGATCTGGGCCGTCAGGCTTTGCGCCAGTCCCAGCGCCTCCTGATGGGCGCCGTAGCCTTTGGACACTGCGGCCTCGATCGTCGAGGATTGCACCAGCGAGGCGACCAGCTCGGGATGCTCGGCGGCATATCCGTCGCCGAACTGGGCATCTATGGCAGCGACGGCCGCACCCAGATGGCGCGCGGCTGCGGGGGCGTCGGATTGGGGTTCGGGCATGGCGTCATATCTCCTTGTTGCGAAGTGATCTAGGCCGGGGCGCGCCGACGGCGAGGGGCGGGGCAGCTGCCGGCATACGCGCGAGCGCATTGTTTTTCCCGCGTTCCTTCTCTAATGCTGCGCAATAAAAACCGGCGATCCAGCGAGAGGCACATATGAGCGACGACGACCATACCCCCGACGCCGCGCCCGCCGAAGACGAGCGGCACGACGACGCCTATGAGCTGAGACCGGACGCCGCCGCGCGCATATTGCATGCCGTCGACAATGACGATCGCGCCCAGTTGATCGCCGAGATGGAGCCGCTGCACGCGGCCGACATCGCCGACCTTCTGGAGCAGATCGGCTCGTTCGACCGGCGCCGCGTGATCGAGCTTTATGGCGACGAATTCGACGGCGACATACTGTCCGAGCTGGATATCTCGATCCGCGAGGAGGTGCTTGGCTATCTCAGCCCCGAGGTTCTGGCCGTCGCTGTGCGCGAGCTGGACAGCGACGACGTGGTCGATCTGGTCGAGGACCTGGAGGATCATCAGCAGAACGCGATTCTTGAAGTGCTTGAGGACAGCGACAGGATTGCGGTCCGCCAGTCGCTGACCTACCCCGAATATTCTGCAGGCCGCCTGATGCAGCGCGAGGTCGTGATGGCGCCCGAGCACTGGAATGTCGGCGAGGCCATCGATTTCATGCGCAACCAGACCGGGTTGCCCGAGCAGTTTTATCATATCATCCTCGTCGATCCCAAATTGCACCCTGTCGGCAACGTGACCCTGGGCAAGCTGATGTCCTCGCGCCGCGAGGTCATGCTGGTCAGCCTCATGGAGGAGACGTTCCACGTCATTCCCGTGGCGCAGGACGAGGGCGATGTGGCTTATGCGTTCAACCAGTATCACCTGATTTCGGCCCCCGTCGTGGACGAGAACGAGCGCCTCGTCGGCGTGATCACCATAGACGACGCGATGGCCGTACTGGACGAGGAGCATGAGGAGGATATCCTGCGCCTTGCCGGTGTGGGCGAGGGCGGCCTCAACGACAATTTCATCGACACGACGCGCCAGAGGTTTCCGTGGCTTGCGGTCAATCTGGTGACGGCGATCCTTGCGTCGCTGGTCATCGCGCAGTTCGAGGCGACGATCTCGCAATTCGTGGCTTTGGCCGTGCTGATGCCCATCGTGGCCTCGATGGGCGGCAATGCGGGCACGCAGAGCCTGACCGTGTCGGTCCGCTCGATCGCGACGCGCGACCTGACCGGATCTAACGTGTGGCGCGTGATCCGGCGCGAGGTGACTGTGGGTCTGATCAACGGGGTGATCTTTGCCGTTGCCATGGGCGTGATCGGCGTCCTTTGGTTCGGCTCACCGGCGCTGGGATATGTCATTGGGGCCGCGATGGTGATCAACCTCGTGGTCGCGGGGCTGGCGGGCACGGGCATCCCGGTACTGCTTGAAAAGGCGGGCGTGGATCCGGCGCTTGCCTCGGGCGCGTTCGTGACGACGGTGACCGATATCGTCGGCTTTCTGGCCTTCCTCGGCCTTGCCGCGCTGTTTTTGCTATGACGGATCTGGCCCGGATCAAGGACGCCGCGCGCCGCGCCGCGTTTGACAGGCGCAAGGCGGCCCATGCCGCGCGCGGCCCTGCACCGGGCGCGCGCCTGTCCGCTGTGCTGGCTGGCTATCGCGGCGCGGCCCTAGCCGGATACATGCCGATCCAGACCGAGATCGATCCGCTCCCTCCGATGGAGGCGGCGGCGGCCCACGGTCCGGTCTGCGTGCCGGTGATCATCGCGGCAGGCCAGCCCCTGAGGTTCTCACGCTGGACCCCCGGCGGCGCCATGCGGGACGGCCCGTTTGGCGCGCGCATCCCGCAGGTGGATGATTTCATCACCCCGCAGATATTGATCGTTCCGCTCGTTGCCTTTGACAGGGCGGGCGGGCGGCTTGGCTATGGGGGCGGGTTTTATGACCGCACTCTCGAAGCGCTGCGCGCAAACGGCCCGGTGCTGGCTATCGGATACGCCTTTGCTGCGCAGGAGGCGGACGGCCTGCCGCTGGAGCCGACGGATCAGCCGCTTGACATGATCGTGACCGATCGCGAGACCATCGGGTTCTCCTGAGCAATTTCGATGTGCGGTCTCGGGTGCTGGATCAGACACCGAGACCATAGATGTAAGTTTCTCCCGATGGCGGACGGGACGGAACGCGATGAAAATGGTGCTTGTTGATCCGAACTATCACTCAGCCGGTGCCGAGATCGCTGGCCGGTAGCCTGCCGCCTCGCGGGCGTATACCGAAGGCGCACTTAGATCTGCGTTTACGGGCGTATCCTTCCTCGATGTCATGAGCGTGACATCGAGGATGACGCACTCACCGACGAATTGCGCGATCCGCAGTCCGAAATCATCGAAAAC
>Ga0115567_10001573_pt1 | contig 22834 bp, 31 predicted proteins | sample COGITO_mtgs_1204_2_FD_88679 | JGI IMG/M metagenome (GOLD analysis project Ga0115567, IMG submission 88679) | Pelagic marine microbial communities from North Sea - COGITO_mtgs_120412 | ecosystem: Environmental > Aquatic > Marine > Epipelagic | place: Germany:Helgoland, sampling site Kabeltonne... | reverse complement strand
CCCTATTGCCTCGCCCTGCTGTGTCCTGTTGAAGGATGCAATCGCTTCATCGGGTTGGAAACCACCTCCCCCTAAGCGCTTTGCAGGATGCACGCAGCCCTGTGTCACATTCTTTTCCCATGCGTCTGGCCCTGCCTGCGGGTCCCTGGCCCGTTTGCCGAGAAGCCGAACCTCTTCCAAACTACTATTAGCGGCCGGGAATGTTTTGCTGCAGCCGGCTGAGTCATCAAGTGTTTGGCGCCGCTGGTCTGATACAAATAGAAGACCCCTCTGCCCTCAAGGCACCGCTACCAGTCAGGTGTGATGGTCACCCGTTCCTTTGCAAGATGGTTGCGCAGGATGCTACGAGCAATCACCAGAACTTTGGCATGTTGCGAGTGGTAGGAGGGGGGGAGGAAGGCAGACGCGCCTGCTTGTCGACCAGAGAATCCACAGCTGCAAGGAGGCTCTCCCCGAGCCCGATCCAGGATCTTCCGCCTTGCTCTTCCTCCCTCTCAGCTGTTTGGCCTTCTCGTCCTTGCCCTGCCGAGCAAGCAGTCGCAATTTTGTCGGTCCTTGGATCTTTCGTGGCTACCTCCTCCATCTCTGGGGGCAATTTGACAGCAGGCATGCTGGATGCCATGCCCGGGCTGCTGCGGTGAGCTTCAAGAGGAGGAGGCGCGATGATTGGAAAGAGCCTGAAGACCAATGACTTTCTCGTAGGAAATGACCAGGTGGTCTGCCTTGTCTCCTGTGCGCACAATCGCTTAGTGGTCGCGTCGCAAGTGTGCTATCACGAATTGGCCCGGCCCTTAGCGGGTTTCCCACCGTGCTGTAGTAGTACGTCCGGCCATTGGTATCTTGCGCCGCCTTCCAATCCGGGGGGAGCTCTGGGGTCAGAATTTTCTGTTTCACGCCTTCTGGTTGTGTCTGCTGCAGGCCACCATTCCCCATCGTCATGTCCGGCTGCTGTCGCGGAAAGTAGCGTGGCGCCTGTTTCATCGCCTCAGGCCCTTGCCCCCCGCGGACACGTCCCACGAATGGCGGCTGTGGCACCGGATGCGCTGCTGGTGGGATTGCAATCCCACCTATCATGCGCACGAGCAGGGCCAGAGAAGCCGGCATGATCGCCGCGCGATGACCCCCCCGCATCAGTCCGGGGCCATTTGACCCACGGACTGAATTTTGACGACCCGAAATTTTGACGACCCATGGCCTGTTGAACTGGGCTGATGGGTCAGGATTCCATCAGGCGACGCAACCGTGGTGGTTTGGGGTCACTGTGGTCGTGGCTCGTACTAGCTGCGATTCCCCTCTGCGCGCCCCCGGCGTTTCCGAAATGTTCTGCTTCCCTTGCAATCTCAGACGCTGAGGCAGCAGAATGTTCTCAGGTTGGGCCTTCCGCAGCGCCTGCCCAGAATTAGACCCCCCGCTCACACACTCTACTTTCAGGATGAGGCTTGCCGCGTTAGTCCTTGGCAATCCGCAACGGACTGATGTGATGACATTTGGCTCGCTTTGTCGTGATGTGGCTTGAAGGGTCTCAGCCATCAGTCCTGCGACTTTCAGGGGCTCTGCAATTCGTCGACTGGTTGGGACGTTGCGACGACGGGACTCGGTCCGGTCTACTTTCGACAGGGAGATTGTCCGTGCGGAGAGGCGCTCAAGCTGTACGGTGAAGCGCTGCCGGATCTGAGGTCCTGCAGCAGCTCAACACCTGATTTCGCGGGCTTGGCACTGGTTTCAAGTGCCCTGACAGCTGATGGCGGCAGGGAATTGCTGGACATGGTAGTTGGAAATGGAAGTTTCGTCATAGTAGCGGGAGGCGGATGCGGATGGACGGCGCTTCTGCTTTCAGACCTTGTGGGCCCAGGGGGCGAGGTTCGAGTGTACAGTCCTGACATTGTGGGCCTGGAACGCACACGTGCGGCACTGTCGGCACAAAGAGGCCAGAACACAGACAATATCGCTCTTCATCGAACTTGCTTGCGTGTTCCAGTCGCCCTCTCGTGGGACCGCGCGTGCGTCCCTCTCATTATCTCGCCCTCCTTCGTCTCCAATCCACCGCCCGTGTGCGAGTGTTGATCCCAACCCGCACTCGGCATCAGCGCAGATAAGTTCAATGGGCTGCTGGCAGGTGGGGGAGTCTACCCCCATGTCTAGCTCCTTACGCGGGGCCGCTGTGCGATGACGAAGAGAGGCTGCTGCCAACGCCAGTGGACCAGGTTCTCCACGGTGCGGCGCGTCCTGATCTCATGGTGGCAGCAGTTCCGCCGGGCGACCTGCAGGGGCTACTGGCAGGGGCTGCTGGGCTTCTTGCAGAGCGGACACACTTGCTGCTCTCGATTGACTACGACGCGCAAGCTGTCGTTTTCGAGCCCTCAACTGCTGCAGCACTTGTCGCCCTCCGCCGCCGGTTTCGTCGTAGCCTGTACCTGCATATTGGCTCGCACTCGCGTGGCGAGCTCTCGCCTGGTGATTCCCTCTGGGCATCACCACCACCTGTACATGTTCTTGCCGGCCCTCCAGGCGGGGGTCTAGACCGAGGTATCGGGACCCGTACGCCGCAAGAGGAGGGCGTCAACGCCATTCGACGGTTGGGTGGGTCTGGCACCACAAACGACGGGGGATTTTTGATGGCGCTACCTGACGTCGATCTAGCGGAACTAAGCGTAAATCCCGCAGCCATCCCCCAAGGCCCGTACTCTGCGAGATTCTGAGTTGAAAGTGGCTTGCACGTGAACCCCGTTTGTGTTTTTTGGGAACAACCACTGGTGCGATTTTGTGGGACTGAGTGTCGGAGAGCGTGCTACTACACCTTGTGTGATGGCATATGCAGGTACCATTCAAACAGATGTTTGTCCGCGTGGTACCTCACGTCGAGCGCTTTGGAACCAATCCGCGAATGCTATTCAAGCGCATTGCGCCGGCACTCCCGTTGCACATTCGAGCTCTTGTCTCCTCCGGACCACGCCAATTTCCGCCTCTCCCGGAATCCGGTGGCCTCGAAAGTTTGCATGCACGAGTGCTCGCCCAGCAGTTCCCTCATGATTGTCACAAAGCGCGCCTTTTGCTGTTCAAGTACGTCAATCCTGAGCTCTCTGGCCACGGATCCATGTTTGGGCACGGTCCATCCACCTCCTTTCCGTGGCTGCCATGCGTTCGGCCCCTTTCGGCTGCCTATCTCTGCGTATTTGCAAACTAGTTGCACTGCACGTTGATCGCGGCTAGGTGGCTTGCAGTCTCTGTCGCGCTCTCGGCTGCTTTCTTGACGGGGCGCACTTTGGTGATTGACCACGCTGCACCATGGCCCTTCTCGGATGGCTGCGCGGCGGCCGACGGAGAGTGCTCGAGCGGCTTCTTCCCAACTTACTTCGCTTCTCTTTCCTCGTGCACCGCTGCACATGTGGTGCCAGGTGAGCCGGTGGAGCCCCTCGCGCGGGGGCTTGAGCAAACGGCACGGGTGGTGGAAGTCTCCGACGATGGAGCGCTTCCGCACTTTCGTACTCTAGTGCCAGGGCCGGAACTGCTTGGCACGTATCCTCCGGCTGGGCCTGACGATCCGCCTTTTGTGGGGCCACTCCTTCCTTGGATTGCTGCACTTGCCTCTCTAGCCCTTCGCCCATCTGCACATTTGGAGGCGCTTGCTTCCGGCGAAGCTGCGGCCCTTGGGCTCCCCGCACATTATCTAGGTGTACACATCCGGCGGGGCCACAAATGGGTAGAGACAGCTGCTCGCCCTCTACACGAGTACCTGGTTGCGCTCTCTCGCTGTGCCAGGGCTTCTCGAGCGGCGGGGGCTCTCCGACGTAAAAGCCGTTCTCACCCCCGCCCCCGTTTCTGAGACTCTTGAGAAATTGTGGCTTCGTGGCCGTCGTTGCGGCGCCTTGCGTGTAGCGGGACCCTCGTGATCTGGGAGATATGCCCCTACTGCCTGCAGGTGACCAGGAGGGCAGCTCTGAGAAAGTGGTGGTGCTCGTAGCAACGGAAGACCAAGCGACCATTGACATTCTTGCTGCGATGAACGAATTGGGGAGCAACAAACCACGAGGCTTGTCGCAAGAGGAATGGCAGGCAGCAATGCATGTCGCACGTGAATTTCGCTTTGTGTGGACGCGGAACGAACGGCGCTCTCTGCGTCTATCGATTCCGCAAGGCATTCGGCTCGGATTGCTCTCGGCTGCTGAGGAGAATCGTGTATCACTTGTGAACCTCATTCTGCTTTCCCGAGCGAGCGGGTTCGTCGGAACATTCTCCTCTGGCTATTCCAAGCGTGTGTTCGAACTGCAGGCCGCTCATCAGCAGGATCCCGAGAGCCCAACCCCCAACGCCAACATGATTTCATGTCCTGCTTTTCGGTGTCTTTGAGATCTCAGGCAACTTGAGCCTGAAAGAAGTCTGTTACGCGGCAGGCTGTTCCGATTCACGAGTCTCTCGACCACTACTGGAGCCCCTGAGCCACGCAAGCGGCGCTTGCAGTTGTGAGTGGTCACGGCTGCTTTGCAGAGGATTACAAGTCAAATGCTATGTATGCTCGACTCTTATTCCTCCAGTGGACTGTAAACCGTCCGGAACAGCTTTGCTTCAGAAAAGTCACCCTCTTTCTTGGTCACCTGGATTTCGCACTCCAGCTGTTAGCAGCGCGTGGCCAGCGCCCTCGCCAGGACCCAACACATCAGAAACGGGTGTGACGTGTGGGGGGAACCAGCAGCACGCTTACACACTTGCTCTGGTTCCTGCATGAATGATTGGAGCTCTAGGCACAGCGAATCACCTGGGTCACGAGGTTGACAGTGACGAGCTCCTCCCCCGCCGCGCTCAGCGTTACCATCAGCAGTCCAGCATTGGCAAGCTGTTCGCAAACCGCGTGAGTTGATTCCCAAGCATGAGAGGGCCATGCTCGCGAAGGAAGATACGATCAGGGTACCTGATGGGGCTTGAAGCCTGAGACATCGATGCCTTCCGACGAAATTTCCATGCTTGCTTCTGCCCCGGCCGCATAAGATGTCTCTTCCGTCGTCGCCAGAGCTGCGTTACCCGCCACATCTTATTAGCAGGCTTTTTCCCTGAAGGCGTCGAGCACAGTGCTAGTCTCATATTGTGCCAGAGCTTTCCTGTTCAGGCAAGCGTGCAGATTGATTGAGTGGGAGGGCGTCGCACGAATGACTCTGCGTTTCGACGCCATGTCGACCATGTACTGCGGAGTACGGTTGTTAGGCTGCATGAGTTTCCACGCCGGCCCAGGGCATTTTCAATTCATGGACAATCTCCAGCACGTGGCAATGAGAAATCAATCCCCCAACTTGCGCTCGAGTCAGGTGAGAAATGACCCCTGCAGCCCATCGGAGGAAAACACAGTTCGATTGTACCTTCAAATCCCACACCGCCTTCTCCACTGCACGATTTGTCTTGAAGCCCAACTTGATGCTAATCCGATCCCCGAGCGGACAATCATTCGGCTCGATAGAGACTGATTTGAGCTCAACTGCGTCTTCTTCTGTCGCCATCTCGCACGCCCTGCGCACGGCTGGATCGCCGCGCTCAAAACAACCCTCGTATGAGCCTCTCCCTCTGAAATCGGGGTGACCGAGATTGAAAATCCGTGGTGAAGCCCAGCGACCTAGCTGGTCGTTTGGTTTGGGCGCTTGGTGACGCTGCGATGGGGCTCTCCCTGGGCGATCTCTATATCTCCGGGTTGCTCATGCTGAATGCTGTCGCCATCCTGCACGAGCAGCGCTTCCTCGCAAAATGTTCCGCACCCATCCCTGGCTGGAAGGGGGTGAGAACTGCCGTAAGAATTATGAGGCCTCTTGAGGAGAAATGTGTGGATCGCTGATTAGAGCTACCAATGAGAGGAATGGACTACACACGCCCATCCACAGAGTTCCATGACATGCGGGCTTCTCATCTATCTTCTTCTCAGTCTGCTTGCTCATTGGTCAGCACATTGATATGTGCTGGAAGACTCGAATAATGAACGGGATCGCATTCCTGCCCATGAGAGATCCCCAGAGTTGTGGGCCCTGGGGATAGCCAGTCAGGTAAGTATGCTGACTGTTGGTCGTTTCGGGCAGATGGGTGGAGCACTTCGGAGTTTGACATGGCGGGGGACCCGAACGGAATGAAAGCAAAAGTTCTCTCAATCGTGAAGGCAGTCCGGCTTGTTATGATGTGTGAGTGTCCCCGCATGATTCGGGGCTCTGTATTTGCATGAAAGTGTGACTCCACTGCGGCCACGCCGGGCCCCGCTGCTTCGTGGCCGGAACCCGCTGTGTCACTGACGAGTTGCGTCGACGGTTGATTCCCAGGGCCTTTGATCTTTCTCAACACTTTGACGGTGCTGTTCAAGTTGTTGCTCGGCTGAAGTGTGGAGTATATTTGAATAACTGGTGAATGCTTCGTGATCGCGCCAGCGTACATGTGCGCAGCGCGCGCGTCTCGGCTAGTGGACTTGACTGCCAGCCAGGGACACGAGCACACTCCTAAGCTGGGGCATCAGAGTCGTGGCCGTCATCTCCTCGACCACCGTAGACCTGCATGAAGCCCGTGATCTTCTGGAAGCAGACGCAACATTCCCTCTCCCACTTTCCTCGCGACTTCTCAACGCACGGTTCCGTGCGACAGAAAAAGTGTCCGCACGGTATTGTCACATAGTTGGCTGGGGCAGCCTGCAAAGAGGTACGGGTATGAATAACTAATACACTTACACTTAACCACAGAAGGTATCAGGGTATGGGCCAGACACAAATGGGAAAGAGAACACGGTCGGTACCATGCAAATGCGACACTCAGGGCACCAATCCTTCTTCTTGAGACGTGCCTTCCAGGCCTGCGATATGGCATGGGTTCAGCGAATCGCACCATGAGGGCAGCTGGGATGCTACAATTGGAACAACTAGCTCGATGCGAGGAAGGGACTGAGCCTTGATACGCCGGTCTTGTTCAACTGACATCGAGCGCATTTCCGTCTTGTGCTCTTCTATTTTCACCTTCAGGTCAGCCTTGAGGGTGGCCACCTGCTCCTGCGCCGCTTCTCGGCGAGCCGCCTCACGCGCTGCCTCCACCATCGCTCGCTCACGCGCCTCACGGGTCGCATGTATCTCTGCCAGTCCCGGGAAATTGTGCGCTGTGTCAGACCCAAGGACGTTACCTGAATCGGGCCACCGCACGAGACACAAAACCACTCAGCGGGTGTAGCGAGCCTGCGCGTGGGCCGGGCGAAACCCGCATCCTTATCCATGAGAATACCTCGATGCAGCTGCTCTTGTTCCCTGTGCAGCAGAGTCTCTACGCCGTCACTTCATGAAGCCGCAAGCTAGCGCAGCTACAAAAGTGTGTACATCTAGCGGGGTTGTTCCTGAGAGCGGCGTCCTTTGTCGCCATGGCTGAGTCCTTCTCGCGAAGTGCGGCCTCTCGATCCTGTAGCGATGCATCATATCGCGCCTGCTGAGCGCGGGAACCAGCCTCCTTGTCTTTGAGCAGTGCATCTCGCGTTTTGAGTAGCCCCCACAGGTCTGCATTTTTGGCCTCCAGATTCGCGAGCTGCACGAAATTGCGTGGTTAAAGGCCACCCTTCCTTTCGCATCAGGTGTTGGGGATCGGCCATCGGGAGAAACACCTTTTCCTCAAGGCGTTCAACCTGCGACACGAAACGGTGCACAGCCTCAAGGCGCTCCTCACCCTGCCGCTCCGCAGCAGCGACCTGCAGCTCACGAACAGTTCGTTCTTGATCCGCTCGCTGACCTTCTTCTCGCAACCGCGTCTCTAGCTGGGCCTGTGATTGTGCCTCTTCAGTCAACCGTCGCTGTGCCTCCGCGAGCTCCCGTCGAAGCCGACCACATTCCTCCTCCTCTCGCGCTTGGGCTGCAGTTGCCAACTTTCGCAGCTCAGCCAGCTGAGCCTTCTCATTAATGGTTTGGCTGAGCCCTGCGCTGCCAGCGCTGGTCCCTGCCGCCCGGGCTTTGTACTGTTGGAGACCCAGTGTCTTTACTCCAGCGACACCACCCACAGCTTGCGCTGCACCAGTAGCTCCTCCTGCTGCCAAATCGGCCTTGACGAAATTTAGCGCACCGCAGGGTGACCCAGCCGTCTGCGAATCCTTCGATTCTTGCTGCAGTGTTGTCTGCTGGGATCGCGCATCAAGCGCGGCTGAAACACGTGCCTCAAGAGCTGCAGCACGCTGCTCGAGGCGCTCCTCGAGCTGTTGCTTTTCCTCCGCGCGCAAACGTTTAACCTCCTCCTGCGCAAGCGCGGCCGATGCTGCTACGCGCTGCTCTGCAAGCCGAAGCGCTTGTTCCCGATCCTCAAGATGTCGAACACGACCCTCGCTGGCCGATTCTCTTTCCTCCAGCGCCTTTTCCCTCTGGGCCATCAGATTCTCCCGCAATACCACTTCGGCAACGCGCGATTCTAGGGCCTTCTCCGCCGCATCGATATCCTGCTTCTGCGTCTGGTGTTGCACATTTGCTGAATGTGCAGGGGATGCTGGATCATCTTCTTGTGCCTTACGGTTTTCTTCGACCACTGTCTGTTCCCTCCAAGCCATCGCCTCCTCACGAGCAGCAAGAGCCTTCTCGCGCTCACTTAGCCGGCGATTGAGTTCTTCAATCTCGCTCTCCCTCTCGGTCAGTAGAAATACATCTTTGGCCACTCCATGCAAGAAGTGTAAAAGAGCGCTCTGCAGCTCACGCCTCTCACCCACGTCGGGGGGATGGAGCTTTGCTCCCCCATGCACTCGATCACCTTCATTGACCGTGAGTCGTCTGCCCTCGTCGACGTGAAATGCCGTTTCTGGGTTTGGCAGCAAAATCACCTGCTTCAGCAACGGCGTTACGCCTTACGGGGTGTTCGAGCTTAGAAACGGTTTAGCCGGGTTCTCGCCTGTTCCATCAGTTCAGAGCTGCGGCCAACGTCGACAGACTCTGTAGTCGTGAAGCGGGTTGCGGCCGGGGGTAAGGTGCCCACCTCTGTCTTTGCCGTCGTTTTCGCGTACGGTCGCACTATTTCCGCGCCAGACAAGGGCCCGGCTTCAACGAGAGAACCAGACTTCCACGCGCCATCTCCACTCCGTGCAATTCCCGCTTCATTCATGGCTGAAAGTTTAGCTGGAGCCAAATCACCTCCAGACTCACAACACTTTGCGCGCTTGTAGCCTCTCCAGTGAGCCTCATCGAGTGTTGCCGTAGTTCCAGGAAGATATTCCCCTAGATTAAGTGATACCTGCCGATGCTCCTCGCCTGCAACTTCAGCTGCTGATCGCTTCTCCCGCACAACATGCAAACTTTGTCCAGCTGCACTGCCAAATTTTCCAACAGGCGCGCCATCTGTTGCCTTCGAAAGTCCCTCTGTCGCGTGATGCTTCCCGCCCGCGGCACCAATTCCGTCTGAAGGCATTCCGCAGCTGGAGAAAGCGATGTTCCCACCGTCGCCTGTTGGCGCGGGGTCGGAACCTTCGCTTCCAGGTATCACACCGGCAAAGATCTCGCTGATCGTCTGCCCCCTTGCCCTAGAGACAGCACGAACGTAAGGGCGGGCCAAAACACAGCTGCGGTCTCGGCAAAGTAATCACGAAACAATGGTCAGGCGGGCTCGACCGGAGAGCAAAAATAATCTTTTCGCGGGTCCGTGGAGATTTGCTCCGAAGCAGCTCAGCGCCTTGCTGTAGAAGCGCATCTTCCGCCACTGCACCACCACTTGCATTCTCCGACCCCTGCTTACGACGCTCCGAGAGTAGTAGCGGTACGGGCGCGGTCGTCATGCCGACAACTGAGTATCCGTCGCTGCCATCCTCGTTGAACTCGCTGGATCCATCGCATGTTGACGTCTCCGCTCGGATCGAAGCCAGAGTGTTGTAGACCTGTAAAACGGTATCTACAATTCATGTGGCGCCGCATGGGCGGTAGGGACGGCAGTGCGCCAAGTTCACGTTGCACGGCGCTACTCGCTCACCGCAGATGCAAGCCAAGCGGAGGGCTTGTGAAGTGCTCCTCCCTCATGTTTGGATTTGAACTCGGCCATCAACTGCGCGAATGTCGGTTGAGACAAGAGCCAAACTTCTGCGAGAGAGGCCTGAACTGAGTCGCTGACGAACTCAAGTACATCTTCGCCAAGGAGCCACTGCCGCACAGCATCTGCCACTCCTGCGCGCTTCTCCTCCTCCCGCTGCGACAGAAGGGCCAGTCGCCTTTCCACCGCCGGAATCAGCCACTGCCCGTCATTCAAGTACATCATTCATTGTGCATGCATAGAGTGCTCACATCCCATCGTTTTATCATTGCGAACGCTGGGACTGGCATTCCCATCAGGGCTTTCCTCGCTCAAAAATAATTCTCTCATCACTCGCTGCCTCTCCTTACCTTGGCCCATCATTCCGGGCTGGATGCAGGGTCTGCACCTCAGATGCAGTTCCTTTGAAGCGATCTTGCGCGTAGGATGCCCCGAAGTCCGCTAAGTAGCGGTCGACCTCAGCTTCGTTGACGAGCATCAATTGCTCCAGGAGATCTACAGCCTCATGTGTGAGATCACCCGGTCCTCCGAGTCGATATCTGCCGGCGATTGCACGAAATATTAGCAACAATATCAGCGTCGAATGATTGTGCTATCTCCGAGAAATATCGCTCTCTGCCTTCCTTCTTTCAGTGCTTGCATCCGTGTGAGCGAGCGAGGGCGACGGAGAGCAGCACCGCTTCAGCAGTTCTTTCAAACTCCGCCTAGCTGTGGCACGAGTACCGCATGATGAACGTGATCTTCCCCCCTGCGCATAACGCGGCTGCGAGTGATGTAAAATCCAGAACAAGACGGTGCTCCAAAGGATCAGCTGTCACAGAGCCCTGCAGCTCGGGAGCTGTTTAACATGAGGTGCTTCAATACGTGCCTCAATACGTGCCCTGTGATTCTGGGGAAATAGTCTGTGTTCTAGATGGCACCGTCGTCAACACAGTTTGATCATGCTCGTTGGGAAAACCTGGATGCTGTGCTCGCCCGTGACAGTGCGTTCTCCGCCGGAATTTAGCGAAACCACAATGTTTTGCTGGCGCCTGCCATGGCCTTTTGTCTGGCTCGAACCAGACATCGCGCCTTGCGCGTGAACAAGGCACGGTTCAGAATGTCAGCGGCGTGCGTCCCTTGTCATCGGGGAATGCGCCCCTCCCCTGTCCTGGGAGACGGGTGGTGGCTGGGAGCATCGGAATTCCTTGGGTCTGACTCAGATACCTTAATCTCCTACGGGGCTATTCTATAGGGCCCTATCAGGAGGAGGCTCTCCGGCTGGCAGTGGCAACGAGCACGTAACACCGACCAGGCACAATCTTGCCGGACCCCCTCCTATGCAGGCGTGTAGCAATGTAAAGAGTGATAAAGATTCCGTCAATCTTGATACTATCATCGACGGATCCTCGCCTCTTGAGCGGGCCTGCAGAGAGGCTGAGCGCAAATTTGGCAAGCAGGTTCTGAGAATCCCTTGCACGCGAGCAATGCGGCGCATACGCGCGTGCAAGCAACGCGGCACATGCATGAATCGTGAAATAGTGCCACATCCCCAGATTCCGCAGGGAGAAAGTCTCAGACTAATCGAAAAGATCGAGTCCTCGCATCGAGAAGGGCTGCGTACTGCGTCCAAAGTGAGATTCTTTCGCCCACCGCCCAAAGAGTCACTTGCCAGCAGAAGGTCTCTATAACTGACCTCAAGCGACCTAGCTGCGAAAAAGGCTGCGCAATAGCGCAATGCATGCATCCTTGGGGGGGGGACTGGGAATGACACCCATTCGAAACAGCGGCGAGCCCAGGAAGAAGAGATGAGGATCGCGAACTTGCAATCAAGGCTTCTGGCAAAATCGACAGACCTGTTGTTTTGTGGTAAGTCGGAATGCGACAGCGCCTCTGGAGACATTGACAAGGCAGAAGGATTCCGCGTCGTAGGGCATGCGGAGCCTCTGGGAGATTCTGCTGATGCCCATCGAGCAGAGCTGCTACGCCGAGTGGAGGAGCGCGATCGTTTGAGCAAGACGGCAGCAGCTACAGAGCGAGCAAAGGAAGAGGCGTCGGAAATTGACATGCTTCGGTGTCGCCTGATGGAGGCCACTCGCCGTCTTCTGTGACTGCACCTAGCTTTACATGATTAAGTTTCAAAAGCGTGCCTGACAACGTGAGGAGCAGGTTCGCGCAGGTGAGTAGAATTGCCTGCGTGCTCATTTACTGTACACAATTGCTCTACACGTCTCCGCTATAAAAGTTCCATATCGACCGTCAATTGCCATCAACAGGACGTTGTTTGCCCCAATCTTCGGCGCGGACGTAGAGCGCCGGTGGCTCGCCAGTGCGGGCCTGTTTGAAGCTCTTGACAGCGTCTCGCACGTGCTCCGCTTTTACCAGGGTGCAACCTGCCGACCAATTCACCCGCTCTAGCCTCGCATTAGCCCGCGCTTTCCAGTACTCCTCCGAACGGTACGTCCGTGCTCGATGAGCCGCCGCCTCAGCCTCCTGTTCCCTCAATCCACCATCTCCTGCGATCTCGTCTCCCAAGGGTACCTCACGTTCTGCAGTCCGCTCCTCCTTCTCCGCAGCAAGGCGCTGTCGTGTGTGCATAGGGAGCTGGCGAAGCAGGTCTTTCTCACGCACTCCCTCGCGTCGAGAAAAGTGGCCAAGTTGGTGCGCGCTCAACCAACCGCCGCTTGCGCGGGTGCCTTGGTCACTAATCGTGGTCCGTTTCAGCGCCGAGTGAATCGCCACACCGCCATCTGCGCCCACCTCAATAGCTGTTGGATCAGCAGTCCAGCCCGCACGACCAATCCCAAGATGTCTTGCGTGGACATCGCGCGCGAGCCGAAACTCCCCTGCGCTGCGGTATGCGTCTCCTAGTCGTCCGAGCACTCGAGAAAGAAGGCCTGCGTCTCGAGCATTCTCTGCTGCAATTCGAGCCCTTTCAAGTTGTGTGATTCCCCCGGTCAGATCACTCGCCAAAAGCCGAGCGTCCGCGTCCACCATACCCTCCTCACACTGGGCCCGAGCCAGATTTCTCTCAATCTCCTCCGCCAGCGCCGCATGCTCTTCTGTCACCCCTAGGGTCTCTGCGTGCCGTGTACTGACCTCAGTTCTCGTCCATTCTCGGCGCACCGTAGAGTCTGGTCGTGTGTCCACATACCGTCCATGTCCAAGCTTTTCGGTCCCGGCATAGTTGCTCTCTACACGGCCTTGGGACGAATCACGATGCGCCGGGGGGGCCTCCCTCCAGTGCGAAGAAGCGCAAGCCAAGACCGCCCGACCGAGACGCACCGACGTAACTAGATCATGCGTGAGCACGCGCACAGCACGCCTCCCGTTCTGATCGTATGAAAGGCTTTCCGCCTGCTCTGTTGAAGTTGCCCCAGAGGCGGGACCCGAGCACTCGCCAGGAAGGTCAGGCGGCCTCGCGACTCGCGGAGGTCGATGGCCAAGGCGATAAGGAAGCGTGGGATCTGATAGAACTTGCCAGGATGAGGCAGCGAGAGAGCGCCGGTGCACAAGTACTGGATCGAAATCCGCAACAGGGACGTCACGGGGCCACAGCACGTCGCGCGTTAGCGATCGAGAACTGTAGAATTGTGCGTCGACAGCATGCTTTGACGCCAGGTACTCATCGGCGGTGAAATGGGTCTGCTCTTGAGGTACTAGCGCATCGATCCGCTTGAGGGTTGCTCTGGAGAGCATCTCGACACTTGCCACGACGCTGCCAGCCTCAGGCGGCACCATGCGTACCGTCAGCTCAAGCCCCGACCGCGGCACAAGCAGAGTCCCATCACGCGCCGCCAAATGGAGGCATACAGTTTGTGGTTGCACAGCCTCGACACCGGCGGAAAGGCCGAGACCAGGGTCTTCTGCGAGTCGATGCAGCCCAGCGCTCTTCAGGATCGGACGCACTGAGCTATTCCACGCCTGCCTCCCCCGGCTTCGGTGGTGCGGATCGACACTCGCTCCTCCAAGCGTCCGTCCAAGCATTCCCTGCTGGCTCCGATATGCAAGCGGCAGGTCTCCAGCGATAGAAGCTGCGAGTGCGGCATTGCTTGCTCTTAGGCGTGATCGCTGCTCCTGCATTGATGTCACACGCTCTGCAAGCGGCAACGAGACTTGCCCGATGAAGTCATCGCTCCCATCCATATCCCAATCGAATACCGATGCGCGCAGGACAGCGTTGGTTGCATTGACAGGGAGGACAAAGGTCTCGTTCCAGTCTGGCTCTAGCGTCATCACCTTGACCTCAGTACGTGCCGAGGCTGCAATGTGCGTGCCTCCATTCGCTGAAGGCTCAGTCACCTCGAGCACCACAAATGGATCCGAGCTTCCGGTAAGCCCGTCCTTTGCGGGGAGACCACAAGCCCGCCGCACTTCCACTTGGAGAGTTGCGATTCGCCCTTGCATGTCCTGGCCCCATGGCCGTTCTGGCGGGGCTTTTCTGCTTCCGCCGAGCTCCCCGATCGCCTCCTCCATCCGAGCCAGCGCCGCATGGTGCTGAAAAGCCTGGAAATTGTCGCGAGTTTTCTCCGCGAGCTGCGCCGCTTCGTGCGGATCTTCAACTTCCTCGAGTAGACTCAGGACCTCTTCGACCCTCCCTGCTGCCGACAGCGCGTTGAAAGTGCGACGCCGGCGGTGCACCTGGACCAGACCGGGTTTTGAGTGCGGCAATCACTGCAACTGTGAACTGAAATAAGCGCCCTGATCTGTCTGCTTTGAATAGGGAGAAGGGCGCATGGCCGGACCTCGGTAAGTTTCTGCATCATGGAGGCTTCGTCAGGAGCGAGAGTAAAAGGAACTTCCTGCACAGCCATTTCGTGGTGCATCGGCATCTTTGATGGTGGGGACTCCCAGCCGCTCAGAAACCACTCACCCTGATTGTCCCAGCTTCCCAGTGTCACCTTGCCGCATCATAGCCTGGCCTGCAGTGGCCGCCAACCCGACACCAAACAGAAACTTTTCAGAAACTCAATTTCCAAGTTTTTTCAAACCGACTTCGGTTTGCGACCAGCAGCGGAGGGTGCCAAGCACGCGAACAGGAGGGTTGGGGTCTGGGGAAGATATTCCTGGCTGTGCAGGCCTCATGTCCTCGCCCAGTCCAAGCCCGCGTGAAACAGGAGGAAAGGCTCAAGGCACCTCTTCGCTCCAGAGCCCAGGGGACGGAGGGAAGAGGAGCCGACGTAAACTCGTTCCCCTGCCTCAGGGTGATCGCAGCTCGTGGCCAGGCAGCGTTGGCGATGGCTCACAGTACGGAAACGATGCTTCCGATGAGCCCACCGGAAGTGCATCACAGAGCCGGGAAATGGTACGGCCTCGCGCCCTTGCCATGACCGATACAGCCCCTAGCACCGTCCATGACTCACGTCTACCTCTCGATCGAGCGCAGCTTCTGAATGAGTCACATGATAATGGGTCATCGCCACTCCCTATGGTGAATGTCTCACCCACGCCACACTAACTGTGCCCGTGTCCCAAATTTACGTGCCATGCAAAGCTGCCATGGCACGGTATGATTCATACTAGGGGGGGCTTGAATCTGTGCACAGGACACCACTGACTCAGCAATAACAGTGGCGCCCTGTGCACGGCTCCAGGATAGACCGCCTCCTTCAGCACCCCTTCTCGACGGAGGTTCTCCGGCCAAGCCAAGCCAAGATGGTAGCGCGTACAACGACGCTCCACGATCTGATCGAGATGGGGGAGGGACTCATGCTTCACCAGGCAAAATTCCGAAGGAAGATACTGACAACACTTTGCCCGGCCAAGGGGGGGGCGCGGTCAACGGTGGTACACAATCTGGTCGAAATGGGGGAGGGTCTTTTGCTTCACAAGACAAACTTCAAGACCGTGAAGACACTCACAACACACAAGTCGGCAACAGAGTCGGGGAAAGCATGGAATTTCAGGTCTGAGCCTCGACTGCCCGGGCCTTGCTCTGTCTCGCTTTAACGATCCAGTTACGCACAAGGCCTGCCGCCATGAGGGGGGGAAGGGATTCGCCGTGTCCCAGCTGAGTCTGACACGCGCGAAACTGTGTCGTGGCCTGCAGGCACCATCGGACGAGGAAATCAAGGAATTTTGTTTGGCGACCGGAGGCGGCTTTGGGTCGGTGGACCCTACCGAGAAGACGTTTTTCATCGGATACCCACGATTTCGGCTCGAACATCATCAGGGTACCGGCGGGTCTCGCCTTGTGCCAGTTCTCCGCCAGGCTTTTAAGAGAGGCACGAAAGTCACAAATCAGGATGCAAGGACAGAACATAAAATTGGTGCTAGGCTCGCACCGCTCGTCAGAAATGACGGGAAGAACACCTCTCGGCCGGTCGCGGCGGGGGACGTCAACGCGTTTGGGACCATGGTCCTCGCGATCGGTTTACCATCAAGTTGGAATGAGATTGACGTTACGCTTCAAGCGTCGCGTGATTGTCCCCGCACGATGATCAACGCAGATGATGTCTGGATCAGAGGTGTCCCCAGCCCATACCAGCGTCCTGAATCGGCCTGTGAGAGCTGCATCCTTAAGCTGAGCCATCAATTACTGGACAGATCTGTCGCCGCAAGATCCAATGAAAAAAGATCCAAAAGAAAAACACGAGTGGTCGACGCGGTCACACTTTGTGCCGGATCCAGAGATTCCTAGGGGAACACCGGAGGGGAGTTCCCCTAGCATTATATGGAAGAAGTTGGAGAAAGAAAAAATCGAGCACTCGCGCGAGATTATAAAATTAAAAAATCTCAAGACTCTCGACGACAATCTCAAGAAAGGTATCTCCCGCGTCAATGATTAAAGCGTGTGTATCTGACTCATGATACGCTCTCGTGTTCTAATTGGGACCATTGTTCGGGTGAAGTGCAGCTTGTACAGGAGCGCGTCGCCGGTTGACGGATTCTCATCCAGACGAGGCCCTGGCAGGTAGGCGTGAGCTGTATCTGCAGATCAGCATCATCAATAGCACCCACATCGCTGGTGATTCCCAGGTAGATGGTTCTGAGGTGACAATGTCCAAACGGTTGGAAAAAGAGAGAGATTTGAGAGAGCAGTGGAGCAAGAAGTTGAGTGACAAAGACGAGATCAAAGTAACGGTGTCAACGGACCTCGACTCAGTAACGACAAGCGTCAAGATTCTAGAAAGGCTCTGGGGGGGTGCACTTCAAGAGGAGAACCAGCCGAACACCAATGATCCAAAAGACACCAACTCAACCACTAAAGCAAATGAGGACTCGATGGGGTCGAGGCGTGGTACGGCGACGAATCTCCCAGCAAACAAAGGCAATGATGGTTCGAGAAAGACGACGCAATGTCTGATCCCAGCTACAGATTTCAAAGGGAAAGATGAGAAAATGAAGTACATTGATGCAAACACGGGTCAGGAGATCGAATCGGACGCCAGCGATGACAATGACAGTCCCTGGTACCTACGTATCCTTTCTTAAATGCGCAGCGCAGGGAACATAGTATGCACGATTTTTTCTGATGCCGCTCGCAATCACAATGTCTCGTGAGCAGGCTCAAATGTTACTTCAAGGCAAAAGTTTGGGACTGGGATCTACAATATCTCCGGGATCTAGACCCTTACTTAGAGGACAAGCAAGTCGTTGCTGCGGGGCGACTCACATGGGAGACAAAGTGGCAGGAGGACCGAGCACCGTACGTTCGTGTTCCAACGCCACCAGGGCCATGTCAGGGGGACACTGGCCCATGTGCGGGGAAAACTTGTGTGAAATGCCGAAGAACGGAAGGCTGGGGCATGCACACCACAAATCCGCACTTATTGCGTTTCATGCTCGAGCATGTCTGGGAGGTCACGCGGCCCAAGCTCATCATCACCGTGACGGGCGGCGCACAGGACTTTCACCTTCCAACAAAGCGTATGGAGCTGCTTATGCAGGGCCTCACGGAGGCAGCAAAAACCATGGATGCGTGGTTTTTCTCAGGTGGTTCAGACGTCGGTATCATGAAGCACATCGGCGAAGCGCGGGCCAAGTACTCGATCAAGACACCGCTCATCGGCATCGCTTCCTGGGGCATTGTGAAAGGCCGCCACATGATGGTGCCTTTTGCCCTCTCAGCCACCCAGCTTGCAACTTATGCATCTTGACTGCGTGGTGCTCACAGCTACGAGAGCCTATGCATCGAGAGTCTCCTGCTTTCCGGGAGACAATGGCGGTACCGATTGCTGATATCCATCCTCATCTTGTCTCAATAATTCATGCAACTTGCATGCCATCTTGGCAAAGGTTTTCTGGTCGCAAATTGTAATGGCGTGTCAATCGCAGGTCGAGTACGAGAAAGCGCTCAAGGACATGGAGGATCTCTTGAAGAGAAAAGATAAGGAAGGGAATTTTCAAGCTCTGGATGATAAGGAAGGGAATTTTCAAGCTCTGAACCACAACCACTCTCACTTTATCTTCGCTCACGATGGCTCCACGGGAGAGTTTGGGAAAGAGACGGTCGTGAGCCCCTCCACCGCGAGCATAGATTGACGCATGAAAATGGTGTATTGGCGTGCTGAATCCTGTGTCGGGGCACGTTGAAGCAGGCATTGCGTGGGCACCTTGAGGCGTGCATGGCACATTCAAGAAATGCGGCTGCGTGTATTCTGGAGTCCCTAGAGCGACAGGGGCTCGGCTGGCAGGGTCTCAACATGAAGAGCGCACATAGCGCGTCTAAACGCAAATCAAGCGCGATTCCTGCGGTGTGCGTTTGTGTTGAGGGTGGGCCTGGTACAATCGCGACGGTTTACCATGCTGTCAAAAATCTTACTCCCGTACTTCTTGTTCGGGGCTCTGGACGAGCTGCGAATCTGCTGTCGGACGCTGTGTTGGCTGTGAATGGAAAGAATGACCCCTCGGCTGCAGTCAGGGGCGTCACGGAGGCCGCAAAAGACTTTGAAGAGCTATTGGAGTTGCTCAGCTGGAGTTTGCAGCGGGCAGAGCATCAGAGTGTAGCTAAAGCCTCTGATGATCTGTATCAAAGGGCTCAGGATCTTTGGAAAAAGTACCATTTAGGAGATAAACCAGTAGAAGATGTCGTCAAGCATTTGAAGCAGGTTGGCGAGTGTGCTGGTTTGAAGGAGATTGACGACTATGCTCGTTCGATCGAAAGGGACAGTAATAAGTGGTGCACGGTTTTTGATCTGGACGGTGACGATGCGGACGCCTTTGCTCTGAATGGTGCTATGCTTGAGTGCATCATTCGAGGATTAACAAGTCGTGAAAGGGCTTCGAGCCCCTGGGACGGCGAAGCTGTTTCACAATTTCTCAAGCCGAGAGTAGAGCGAACTCTCAAGTTGGTTGTGTCGTGGAACCGAGAGGACAAACTTCGCCAGCAGCTGCAAATCTTTCTCATCGAAGAGGATTGGAATCGTTTGAAACATAACAAAGAATTTTTTCATGGAAATGAAGATAAGAAGAAGGAGGATAAGGCGATCAGAAGTATTCAAAAGGCTCGAGATATGATTCGGAAACAAATGCGCATCGCTCTCGTGGAGGCGCTCGGATTTGGCTTTACGAAAATTGTTGAGTGCCTCATTGAATTCGGCGCGGGGCTGGACATCCTCCGTATCAATCAGGTCCTTTCTCACTGCCTCTGCTTTTTGGGGATTCGATGGTCACCCAAAATTGCTTTGAAGCCGTACTGAGTTCCGTTTCTTTCTGCAATTGACGGTGCACGATCGATGGGCGTAGATCGAATTGTGGGAGATTCTACCCAAACTTGAAGGGGGGTCTCAAATTTCGAGGGCAAAGACAAATCAAAATTCATTATCGTCCTCTCCAACTCCTGAGCACGAATGCATCAAGGCTGCAGAACAGTGGCGCAATCTCGTTGACATTGTTGAACACGAGGAAGGGCAGGAGGCGATGGTCTTTCAGAAAGTTATGAAGCGTGCCGCGAAACAGTTGGAAAAGGAAACGAAACAGTTGGAAAAGGAAACGGAGGCAGATGATAAGCTCAGACAATTGCGGGATTTCAAGGTGAAAAATCTTGCACGCGAGTATGAGAACATCAAGTGCATAACGGAGATGGATCTTGCGCTCGTGGATCTCCTAGGTGATGACTTTCGCTTCAATATCGGGCTGCTTGGACCTACATGGGATTTGCTCCTAATATCCGCAATGCTCGGGCGGCAGGAGCTTGCCATATTTATGTGGGGACAGTGCAGATACCCAATCACGGCCGCCCTTACGGTTTGCTGCATTCACCATGAGATGGCACAGAAGTACACCGATGACCCGGATGAGCGCTCAGAGCTTGAGCGCAAAAAGAAGGAGTTCGAAGAGTTGGCAATCCGCGTGTACCATGAGACGTACCGTGAGAATCCGCGGATGGCACTAGACGGTCTAGAGGCGCCCATTGGAGTTTGGAATTCTCGCACGGCCTTCGACGTAGCCTTCAAGGCCGACTGTCGCCGATTTATTCACTCCTGTTGCCTTGAAGCCTCGAATGCCCGTTGGGCTGGTGACTTGGACCCGCATCAAAGGTGGCGAGGACTATGGCTTGATGCAAAAGTGTTTCTCTGCATTGTGCCCGGATGTTTCTTTATAGCACCGTGGTTTCTCAAATTCTCCAACCCGCCGATCGCAAAGACCTTGACAGCTCCCGCGCAACGGCGGGAAATCCCGCCAGGGTACCCGTCTATGCCATTCAGCAACCCAACGCTGCGCGAACTCTTCCAGAAAGAGGAAGGAAAAGCCGAAGAGGAAAACGAAGAAAGAGGAAACGCAGAACAGCAGAAGAAAGAGGAAAAGGAAAGCAATCTGGCCTGGCAGGAGGGGCCCAAATGGTTCGTGATTATGAAGAAGCTGCAGGAAGAGCCTGCCAGGGCAGCAATGCTCTCACCTGCGGAGCTGTCTGACCTCTGGGAGCCCACATTCACCTACTGGAAAAAGTTCTGGTGCTTTCTCCAGGCACCAGTCACCATTTTCATGGTGAACTCGATCTTCTTTCTTACAATTGTTGTCCTTCTCACCGACTTTGTCCGTCGCTCTGGCTATCCCGTAGAAGAGCAGCCGAGTTACATGCCTTACATGGAAGACGTGCTGGCCTCCTATGCCGTTGCTTCCTTCCTCAACGAATGCCTTCAGGTGCTATTTGTGATCATGATGCGTCCCAATAATTGAGTGATAGACTGACATGCACCCATCTGTGCTGGGAAACAGGTGTACGAGGATGGTCCCATAGAGTACATTTCAGATCTGTGGAACTGGATCGACGTGGCGTCACTCTCGCTTTTTTGGGCTGGCAGGGCCGTGCAAATTTTCTGTGACAGTAATGGAGAGTGTTGGAAACTCACATCATGGGAAACTCCCTCAGCAACCAAATTCTACAACGGCACGTCAATCAGTGAAGTTTCAGAGTCTGAAGACGTGGCCTTTCTGCTACAGCAAGATACATTCATGGGCGAAAGGGGTATCTCTCTTGACAAGACCCCTCGCCAGCTCTACGGCTGGTCGTGTCTCTTCTTCTGGATTCGGCTTCTTCACCTCTACTCCGTGAACGAAGAGCTAGGGCCCCTCGTCCTCGCAATCCGCCGAATGGTCATCCCGCACAATTTCACTGATGCATCTGCCTCAACTGCCTTCTAGCAATTGTGGCTTTCGCTATCACATGTCTGACCTCCGCGCCTTGAATGCAGGGCAAGCCGATCAGGACGTTTCTGTTCATTATTGTCGTGATGTTGATAGGCTTCTCAGTCACCATTGATGCTGGACAAACGCAAACAGAATGTCTGGACAAATCTGATCCGCAGGCACTCCACGCCTTCTGCATGAGTGAAATGTGGTGGATTTTGCGCACATACTTTCAGTCCTTTGGAGAAATGTTTCTCGACACGGTTGACGACGATTGGTCTGTATACGCAACTGTTATGGCTCTTTTGGTTCTCCAGTACCGACCCACCTGCACCACAATTTATGTAGACTTGGGGGACGGTGGGATGCTTTGCAGTGACTGCGTCAGCAGAGTTTTCTGCAACGCAGAAAGCGTTGCGCATCATTGATTCCTCTAGCGGTAGTTGACCATGCACTGTGACGTGATTCGCAAGACGGTAATCCTGTGTGCGCTCAAGTTTCCTACCTGTGGTCCAGGCTTATTCTTATGAATACGGTATTTGTTGCCATGATTACATCGACCTACGAAGAAACTCTGTCACGATCCCGTGAGGAGTGGATGATGGACATGTACAAGGTACCGCAGCCTGTCACTTCATACGAGTGGTCAAGTCAGCCTGTCGCTTCATACGGCCCATGCCTCTCACTCCATACGTTGGGAGGTCTGACTGGGTCTTTTGCACTGGTCAGGTCACAGACTCGTACATGGACACGTGGTATGCGCTGCCGGTGCCTATCGCACCAATAATCACACGACCGGTTAGTGACCCGCAGCTCGTCTCCTTTCAGTTTGACCGTAACGACATCTTGAATGTGCCTGGGTGTTTCCAGATCATTGAGATCAAGAAATACCTGAAACGAAAGGAACTAGAAGAATCGGGAAAACTGGAGAAAGAGGCGCTGCTCAGGCCGACGCCGTTGTTCAAATTGAAGAGACGCTACGTGAACCCACGATATTCGTCGTTCAAAATTCTCCCTCCTGAGCTCAAGCAGCAGATCACGCAAAGGCGAAGGACAGGGGAGCTCGAAAACATGCGGGAGGAGGAGCTGAAGAAATATCGCAGGCGAATCTACGAGGAAGACACCCACACACTGCAAAAATGGCAGGCCGTTATGCAGTGTGAGGCGCTCCAGCAGCGCTCGCAGGCTCGAGTAATACGATCACGCCACCTACAGAAGGAAGTGGAACTCCAGAGCGAGAAGCGTTTTCTTCGTTTGGACGATAAGGTGACATTTCAACTTGCTTGTGAGCCTCGACACT
>Ga0115567_10001572_pt1 | contig 22869 bp, 21 predicted proteins | sample COGITO_mtgs_1204_2_FD_88679 | JGI IMG/M metagenome (GOLD analysis project Ga0115567, IMG submission 88679) | Pelagic marine microbial communities from North Sea - COGITO_mtgs_120412 | ecosystem: Environmental > Aquatic > Marine > Epipelagic | place: Germany:Helgoland, sampling site Kabeltonne... | reverse complement strand
TTCCCTCGACTCAAATGGCAATTATCGTCGAAATTATGGAAGTAGTGACGTGTCAGATATAGTCGAAGAGACGATTAATTTGTACGCTATGGTTAAATTTAGTGCTGATTTCGACAATGGAATGTATTTGACTGGAAATCTAGGTTTAAGATACGTAAAAAACACCGTATCTTCGACTGGCTCGTTAGCATCTACTCCGTTTATTCCAGACCCGGATGAAGCACTCACAATCCCTGACTATCCCGCTTCAGCTGAAGCCAGAGATGCAGCGCAAGATTTCTTACCTGAAACAACTGCATTTTTACAGCGAGCGGCAATCGCAAATGAAAACGATCTAGAAGATGACTTCTTGTTACCTTCAATCAATTTAAAACTTAACTTAAATGACGATATGCTGCTGCGTTTTGGCGCGAGTAAAGGGATTACGCGGCCTAACGTTGGCGATCTTCGGGCTTCTCAAACCTTGTCAGCTGAAACTAGCCGAGTTGAATTTGAACCACTTGAGCCAGGTGATCCTAACTTTGGGGTGCTTCGTGGAGCAAAAGATATTATTTTGCAACGAATCAATATCAACGGCGGTAACCCCGACCTGAAGTCTACTGAAGCAATTAATATCGATTTATCCTATGAATGGTACTTTGAAGATGGCGGGTTTTTCACCGCAGGTGTATTTGCAAAAGATATCAAAAATATTGTTCAATATGGTATACAGCCACTTGAGTCAATAACCTTAGACGATACTGTGGTTAACATTCAGTATGTTGGCCAAATCAATCAGGCGGAAGCCGACTTGAAGGGAGTGGAGATTGCGTATCAAGACTTCTTTGATCAGCTCCCAGGAATTTGGCAGTATTTTGGTCTTCAGGCGAACTACACATTTATAGATGCGTCTTCTACACCCCCTCCTCCTTTTTTGGATAATGATGCGGATGGGCTCCCAGATCCGGGAGCATTTGAACAAACTTTCCGCTTTGGTTTAGATAACTTACTTGGGCAGTCTAAGCATACGGCAAACCTAATTGGTATATATCAAGACGATGATTTGGAGGTGAGGCTTGCTTATAATTGGCGTTCAGAATATTTAAATACCTATCGTGAGTTTGTAACAGGAAATCCTGTTTTTCAAAAGGCAAATGGATTTTTAGATGCGTCGATAAGATATGATCTGACTGACAGTCTTAATTTAAGTGTGCTGATAGCGAATGTTTTTGATGGAAAAATTAAATCAGAAACACAAATTGATCAAGCTGGTACGCGTTATCAACGCTCAAGCTTTCTCAATGATCGTCGATTCCAAGTAGGACTGAGTTATCGCTTCTAAATAGGCATTATTATCATTTCCACAATGGTAGATATATCAATTATTGTAAAAACAAAAAGCCCACAAACCTAAAAGGTTTGTGGGCTTTTTATATAATACTTTGTAATCAAATTCGGACGGCGAGCAAGGAGCAACTATTATTGATTGTTTCTTGCTTACGTTTCCTCTCCCTAAGTCCTATTCGATCCCCCCTCCTCTCTGAGCGCTATGCCAGTTCGTTCGGGCGCTTCTTTACCAATATGAGGCTGTCTGACTTCCAATGAATTATCATTATAGCCTTAGCCACTGCGTCAGGGGATCAAGAAGGGTGCAGTGCGACTAGTCTTCGAGGTAGTGACTTTTGCCGGTGTACCTTGAGCAACGATGAGTCCACCTTGATCGCCAGCACCGGGACCTATGTCGATAACCCAGTCGCTACTGCTGGCGACCTGCATATCGTGTTCGACCATGATGACGGTGTTGCCTGCGTCGACGAGTCCATTCAATTGCGACATTAACATGGATACATCTGCTGGGTGCAGCCCAGTTGTTGGTTCATCCAGAACGTAGAGTGTATCGCCTCGTTGCGTACGCTGAAGTTCAGTTGCAAGTTTGATCCGCTGGGCTTCGCCACCGGACAATTCTGTTGCTGGTTGACCGAGTCGCAGGTAGCCAAGCCCAACTTGCAGCAAGGCGTCTAAAGCGCGCAATACCGGCGCTTCATTGGCAAAGAATCCATGAGCTGATTCAACGGTTAAATCAAGCACTTCGGCAATGTTTTTGTCCCTGTAAGTGATCTCAAGTGTTTTGTCATTGTAGCGCTGTCCTTGGCACACCTGACAAGGTGAATAAACGCTGGGCAGAAACAGCAACTCCACAGAGACAAAACCGACCCCTTCGCAATTTGCGCAGCGGCCTTTTACAACGTTGAACGAAAACCGTCCGACATCATAACGACGAGCCTTGGCTTTACGCGTTGCAGCGAACAACTTACGCACGTGGTCAAACATGCCAGTGTAGGTGGCAAGGTTTGAACGCGGGGTGCGGCCGATCGCTTTTTGATCAACAGTCACCAATCGTCGCACATGCTCCAATCCGTCAATTATCTTACCGCTTGTTGTAGTTTCAAGCTCCCGTTCCAGTAATTCGGCCTCACCAGTGGGAGCCTCGTCGCTTTTCTTCACTCCCAGGGAATTATTAACAAGTTCCACAAGGGCTTGACTCACCAGACTCGACTTACCCGAACCGGATACACCGGTCACTGTTGTCATGACGCCAAGGGGAAATTCAACATTAAGGCCTTGAAGGTTATTTCGTTTAACTTCTGTCAGCTTTAACCAAGCCTGCGCCTGTCTGGGCGTATGTTTCGCCGTAGTATCGCTATTAAAAAGGTATCGACGAGTATGTGACTTGGTTATTTCGCGCAGCCCCTCTATTGGGCCATTGTAAATGACTTCTCCACCATGTGTTCCTGCGTCTGGACCAACGTCCACGATCCAGTCAGCATGTCGAATCACACTAATATCATGCTCGACAACAAATACCGAGTTGCCGGCCTGTATGAGTTCATCCAATGCAGCCAGTAATGCTTGAGTGTCGGCGGGGTGTAGCCCTGCCGAGGGTTCGTCTAAAACATAGACGACGCCGAATAGCTGGGAACGGATCTGTGTGGCCAGTCGCAAACGTTGTAGTTCACCTGGCGATAAGGTGGGTGTGCTGCGTTCGAGTGACAGGTATCCCAAACCCAGAGTTGTTAGTGCCTCGACACGGGCTAAAATATCGCTGGCAATCCGCTGCGCGACTATCACTTTTTCTCGGTTTAGCTCATTGTCGGCCGGTTTTGTATTAGCCGCATCACGCAGCCGCAAGGCCAAGTCTGTTAGCGTCAGCTGCGACAATTCACCGATATCGAGTCCAGCAAACTTCACCGCCAGAGATTCTTGTTTGAGTTTTTTGCCATTGCAGTCTGGGCACTGGGAAATCTGCATGAATTGGGAAACGCGTTTTTTAGTTCGGGGGCTTTGGGTGGTTGCAAACGATTTTAAGATGAAGTGCTTAGCGCTTGAAAACGTGCCCATGTATCGAGGTTCTTCGCCTTTTTTAATTGCCTCCTGAGTTCGTGCAAGATCGTATTCTGGAAAGACAGGTACAACGGGTGTCTCGTCGGTAAATAGTATCCAGTCGCGAGTTGCTTTCGGTAACTTTCTCCATGGTATGTCGATGTCGTATCCCAGTGATACCAGTATGCGGCTAAGGTTTTGTCCTTGCCATGCAGGTGGCCACGCTGCGATAGCCCGTTCGCGAATGGTTTTAGTATCGTCGGGAACGAGTAACTTTTCAGTCACTTCAAACACGCGACCAATGCCATGGCATCTACTACAGGCTCCTTGAGGCGTGTTTGGAGAGAAGGCGTCTGCATACAATATACTCTGACCGCGGGGGTATTTTCCGGCACGTGAGTAAAGCATACGCAGGGCGTTGGAAATCGTGGTAACACTGCCGACGGATGAGCGAACAGACGGAGTTCCCCGTTGTTGTTGAAGTGCGACCGCTGGTGGCAATCCGTTTATTGCATCAACATCTGGCTCCTCAACTTGGTCAATTAATCGACGGGCATAGGGCGACACCGAGTCGAGATAGCGCCGTTGTGATTCAGCAAACAAGGTGCCAAAGGCCAGTGACGACTTTCCCGACCCAGAGATACCCGTAAAAACGACCAGTGCGTTGCGTGGTAAATCGACGTTGACGTTCTTAAGATTATGCACCCGTGCACCCCGCACCTGAATACAGTGAGCAGGATCACAGAGCACTTTCTTAGGGTTGTTTCGAGTGATTGTCGACGTTTTCCTGTTTATGGCCATAAAACGATTGTTCCTGTTGTGTAAATATTTACCTTTGTATACTTCTGCCAAGTCAATATTTATTATTTTTGAACCTAACAGAAAGTTTCTACAAAATCATAACCAAGCCTTTTATGGATTTCGCACCTTAAGAACAGTATGCATAATGTTACTACTTGGAGCTTCAATTCCAACCGAGGCGAGCCAAAGTTACCAACATTGGCCGGCTGAGCATTGGCAAGCTTCAGAACAACAAAATGACGGTTCCAACCTCACTCCAAATAGAGCCATTATCACCTAAGTCGGCAAAATTGCACAACAATGGCTTGGCAGGAGTCGGGTGGCCAACATCAATAGACCGCCTAGTGAACATCTTGTTTCTTAAACACGTAAATGATTTTAAAGAGACTCTGGTGTTTTTATCAACTCCAATGTTAGAAATGGACTTCTAGGTTCATAGCTTTGCGAATATGAAATTACGTCTGGGCGAATGGAATCGGTCATTGGAGAAAGAGTCAGCAAAGAAACGACTAGAATAAGTATTAAGAGCTCAGGTTAATTACTTTACGGGTTACTTCTGACAGAATTATGTTGGTTTCTGACTCACCAATGGCTGAAACATCTTCTAGAAAGGCATCAAGTTCCCGCATTGATTGCACAATGACCTTCATAATAAAAGAATATTCGCCTGTGACGTTATACCCCTCAATAATTTCCCCTCTTGCTTGAGCAAACTTAAAAAAGGTCGGTTCTTTACCAGCAAATATTCGCACTCTAACTATTGCTTCAATAGGATAGCCGGCTTGGTGAGGATCTATCCGGGCAACATATTCATGAATAACATTTTGTTCTTCAAGTCGCTTAACTCGTTCTGCCACGGCTGGTGCAGACAGGTGAACCTGCTTGGCTAAATCGGCTAGGGATATACGCGCATTTTTCTGCAAAATATCTAGGATTTTCTGGTTTATTTTATCCATCTTGTTTTCCAAAGTTTAGTCACGTTATTTCCTGTGGATCGTCGGAATAATGGCAAAGATACCTTCTCTTTCGTATGTAGCCATACTTAATCTACCGTTAAAATAGTCACACTGAATAATTCATCCACATAGAGAAATATATGCAAATCAAAGAATTTTCACTAGAACGTATTCAATCATTGTATGAAAACCTTGTCGAATTGAATTTGTCTGACAGTGGTGTTCATCCTTACCGTTTGGAAGAATTATTAAATGAGCAACAAACTAAAGAGCTTCTAAATCTTGAGCTTGGTTATGGTTGGACAAATGGCAGTACTGAATTGCGAGAGCGCATTGCTGCACTTTACGTCGACCGCACAGCGGATAATGTGATTGTTACCAATGGTTCAGCAGAGGCTAATTTTTTGATGGTGATGAGCCTGTTGGAGCCGGGCGACGAAATTATTGTCATCGTTCCAAATTACATGCAAATTGCCGGTTGGGCAGAATCCATTGGGGTCAAAGTGGTAGAAGTCCCCCTTGATGGTGCTAGAGATTGGTTACCCGATTTAAGTAAATTGGAGTCAGTGGTTACGAGTAAAACTAAGATGGTAACTATCTGTCATCCGAATAACCCAACAGGTTCGACTTTACCCCTAGATGAAATTAACAAACTGGCAAGTTTTGCGAAAAAGCACGATCTCTATTTACATGCAGACGAAGTGTATAAGGGCGCAGAATTTGATGGCAACGAACTACCAAGCTTTGCCGATGTTTATGATAAATCCATTATTACCTGCGGGCTTTCTAAGGCGATGGCGATGCCAGGCTTACGCATTGGTTGGCTTGTAGGATTGTCAGAAGATATCTACAAGAGCTGGCAACGTAAAGATTATACAAGCATTACGACAGGGGCTGTCAGTGAGTATGTAGCAACGATTGTGCTCGAGCCGGCTTTTCGAGCTAAGGTATTACAACGCAGCAAAGATTATTTGAGAAGCAATTTGGCCCTTCTTGCAAGCTGGGTGGAGAAGAATAAAAACTGGGTTTCCTTTATTCCACCTAAAGCAGGAGGTATGGCATTTATTAAATACGAACTTGACGTTAATTCAACTGAATTAGCACACATATTTAGGCAAGAACTTGGGGTGTTAGTACTCCCTGGTGATGTGTATGGGCTTGATGGGTATTTTCGGGTAGGTATAGGCGCTCCGACAGATCATTTAGATGAAGGTCTGAAACGTATTAGTGCTTACGTCAAAACACATTACGCAAAGTAACATTGGAGCCCGTTAACTGTGAAAATCATCCCAAGAAGTGATATTGAAAAAACACTCGCCGCTGAAGATATGTTAGCCAAAATAGAGGAGGGATTTGTGCTGCACTCCAAAGGTCTGTCGCATATTCCACCTGTGGCAGAATTGGCAATGGACAATGGCGAAGTACACATTAAATATGGCTACGTTGAGGGTGGCGCCCATTACGTGGTAAAAATTGCGTCTGGTTTTTACCAAAATCCGTCCTTGGGTTTATCTTCTAGTAATGGCTTGATGTTGTTGTTTTCTCTAAAAACGGGTGAAGCCGTTTGCCTACTTCAAGATGAAGGCATATTGACTGATCATCGAACAGCTTTGGCTGGCGCTGTTGCGGCAAAGTATTTAGCGCCTACGGAGATGGATACAATCGGTATTGTAGGAACGGGTACTCAAGCTAAATTAAACGCCATCGCGATTTCCAAAGTAACAGGCTGTAAGAAGGTACTCATATGGGGGAGAAATTCTGAACGCGCAGAACAATGTGCTCGGGAAATCACATTTAATGGAATTGCTGCGTCAACATGTTCCAACATTAAGGAATTGGCATCATGTACTCGCTTAATTGTCACCACAACGCCCTCTACTTCGCCATTACTACTTAAAGATGATGTGCAAAAAGGTACCTTAATTATTGCCCTTGGTTCAGATACAGAAGAAAAACAAGAATTGGATAGTGGCTTAATCAGGATTGCTCGTTTGATAGTTGACAGTAAAGAGCAATGCCAATCCAGAGGTGAGGTTTCTCATTTGTTTAAACAAGGCATTATCCAGCAAGAAGACTTAACGGAACTTGGTGAAGTGATTCAAAAAGGGCCTTCGCCTATATCAAAGGATGAAATTGCTGTTGTTGATTTGACCGGCATTGCAGTCCAAGACCTGATGATAGCCGAAGCAATTTATGGTTCTGCAAGTCGAAAATCCCTATAAACCTTCAACCATTAAAAAAGCCCCAAACAGCTTAATCTTAAGTTTAACTAATTGTGCTAGAACGCTTTAATCATTGTTAGACTTCTTAACAAGTACTATGTCACTTTCATATTGAGACAATTGATAGAAACTAATCAAATCTTGTTTTGGTGACACGTGAAAATAGCGGATTGGCAATGGCTTTTGCTGGCTTATTGACAAGATGCGAGAGTGAGTTTTGGTATTCACCTTATAGTTATGCACATCGTATCCAGATTCTGATGATTCTTGCCAATATACGCCATCATCGAATACAACTAAGTTCCCCCACGCCGACCAAGTAACATACGGCTTGATCATTGTTTCTGTTTTGGCTGTTCTATCATAAACCCATAGACTCGAATCTAATTTCAACAAGTAAAGGTGTGCTCCATCGGACGATGCCGCCACGCTAATAACATTCTTAAAATCGAGCGACTCTTCCGTTGCGGTAGGTATGTCATAGCTCCAAACTTGAGGTGAAAAGCTTGTGGGCGTTGAATATATTAGTTTCGTGTCATCTTCTCCCCAAACTGGATACAATAGCGTTTCGTGATTCAGATTAATCTGTCGTTTGGATTCAGTAGAAACATGGTAAACAAACAGCTCTCCACCACCTAGTTCAATGAGTAGATTTTCACCGGAAGGTGACCAACGAAAATTGACGATATCGTTTTTCTCAAGCAAATCGAGGTCCACAATAGATTCTTGTTCTTGTGAACTGATCCAAAGTTCGTGCGTGCCCGTTCTGTTAGAGAGAAACGCAAAAACTCCTGTTTGGGGGCTGTATTCGTGGTAATAGTCCAAGTATTTGGACGCGACAATTTGTTTTGTGGCATTAAGCTGTTGGTTGTTGTGAAATTCTTGTACGTAAGACGTTATCGGCACTTGATAGATATTTGATTGAACAAAAGCCTGAACAGCTACAATTTCATCGCTAGTAGGTTGGATATCTGGTTGACTCAACATTACATTCGCTTGAAACAAATCACGTTTCGTCCCGTTTGTATCAATGACCGACAATTTGCCATGGTAATCATCACTCACTAACAACCGCTGTTCATCAGAAAACCAGGCGAATTCATTGAATAAGTTAAACCCAGACAATGTATGGGTTAGCTGTTTTTTGTCCAAAGAGAGTACGTTAATCGCTGCGTTAAATGGTCCGTTATGGCGTTCGAGCATGGCAATTTTCCTGTCTTTTTTTGCAACAGCGAAAGAGAATGGATAATGGCCAGTGATTTCTCTTTTAATGCCTGAGCTGACTTGCACTTGATACAGTTTATGTTCGCCTAACGTCTCTATATTCCTATCAGTGAATAAAAGCGTATCTTTGTCTAACCAGGATAATTGACCTTCATTATTGTAACCACACTCTGTAATGACACTACCTTGCTTTAATTTTTTATTTGAATCAAATAGGCTGACATTAACAGTACATTTTGAATTCGTTTTGTGAAAATACGCGATTCTTTGACCATCATGTGACCATGTCGCAGACAATTCACTGCCATGAAAATCACTTAACACCTTATGGTGTTTTTGTTTTATAGAGTAGAGTCTAAGATCAAAGCCTGTTTCGGCAGAATCTTGGCTATATAATACGTAATGACCGTTGGGTGAAAAACTAGGATCTCGCTCTATTTCTGGGCCGGATGTAATCGGCACAATGCGATTATATTGTTCAATCCCTTTACTGAAAGTGGCATCGTTAACATAGTCGAAAAACCAAAAGCCAATCAAAAATAAGCAAACGAAAGTAGCAAAAAATTTAAGTTTTATAATAGCCTTGTTTTGGCGTATTTTATTTTCTTCAGGTAGTTGGGGTTGAGCAATATCACTTGCAATTGAGGGGGTTGAAATCACTTGTGCAATAAGTTGATAACCCTTCTTTAAATGAGTAACAATATAACTGGGATTATTCGAGTCATCCTCTAACGCCTTTCGCAGCATCGCAATAGTTTTAGTTAGCGTATTTTCATTAACGACAACGTTTTTCCATACCTCAGTTAACAACTCATCTCTGGAAATAACAGCCATAGGCTTTTTTGAAAAGTACAATAAAAGCGCCATACATTGTGGCTCAATAACCTTAGATTTATCTTCATTTATTAGGCTATTTTCTAAAGGTAACACCAACCAAGCGCCAATACGCAAGGAGTCATTTGGTAAATCTGTCACACACTAACCTTCATTAGAACCATAGAAAAACACCTACAAACAGGGATATATCCAAATTTCACCATGATTTCACATGAAATTCATGCGCTTTATTTTGATTCAAGTCAGTGTACGCATCGTCTCATCATTTAAACCGTATTACAGGGATCCCAATGTATAAGAAACGAACAAAGATAACCTTAATTATTTTGCTCTTGTGTTTTTCGGCTACATTCATTGCTTACTTGGCTTTTGAGCCCGAGTTATATGCACTTGATTGGAAACCATTGCCAGAAATAAAAGACGACATTGGCGAAAGTGAAACATACTTAACGCAATACGCAAGCGCCATTGAGCAAGCTAATTTAAATGTGCTGCAAGCTAGGAAAAAACTAGGCGTACCGGGAATTTCGATTGCAGTGGGCGTAAATGGAAAAAAGGTGTGGGCTGCAGGATACGGTTATGCAGACTTATCAACACAACGGCCAATTTCATTGGCATCGAAGTTTCGTATTGGCAGTACGTCAAAAGCATTAACATCATTATTACTAGGCGAACTCATTGAAAGTAATGCAATAGATTTAGACATGCCCATTACTCACTATTTGCCGCACTTGCCACAATCATTGAATAAGATTACCAGTAGGCAGCTTGCTAGCCATTCGGCCGGAATAAGAAACTATGATATATGTTGGTGTCTGCCTATTTCCGAATACTATAATAATAATTCATATGATTCGGTTTCTAATGCTTTAGACACATTTATCTACGACCCTTTATTGTTTGAACCCGGCAGTCAGTTTTCTTACAGTAGTTACAATTATACTTTGCTCAGCGCAGTGTTGGAAAAAGCGGGAGGAAACTCATTCATAGAATTGATGCAACAGCGTGTTTTCACGCCGTTTAACATGCCAAATACCGGCGCAGAAAATGATTTGCAATCAACTCAAGAAACGGTCAGTTTTTATAATACCGGCTTCGGATATTTTCAAGAATCATTCCCCGTAGATACCAGTAATAAATTGGCCGGTGGCGGTTTTGTATCGACACCTAGCGATTTAGTCAATATGGGCAATTTACTGCTATCAAAAAAGCAACTTAAACAGTCTACTTTACAGCAATTATTTGAACCTCAAAAGCTAACAACCGGTGAAATAAATAGCCAACAATATGCTCTAGGCTGGCGTCGTTCTCAAACCAACAAAGATTTCGCTAATAAAAGCCCAATGACATTTGTTCACCATGGAGGAACTGCAACGGGCAACAGCTCTTTACTGATCTTATTTCCGGAGCAAAAAATTGTTATATCAGTACTGATAAACGGAAACATCGTGAATTTTGGCGATTTATGGGATGCGACGCTTAACATCGCTGAAGAGTTTATAAAGGACTAAACAAGCTGAACAGTTAAAAGATAAAAAAAGCCCGAACATTGCTGCTCGGGCTTTTTGAGGCTTTAGTAGACTAAGCGGTAATAGAAATTTCTATTACATCATTCTCAATACGGTATTTTGCATAATATTAAATCCAACACCGCAAATTAGTTCGGTTTTCATTGAGTTTTGTAATCAATAAGTCGTTTAGCTCTGTTTTTCATGCCTTGAAACATTGCGTCTTTAATGTGCACTGGGAAATCTTTTTTTAGCTGCCTTTCAACTCGCATCATTACCGAATCTAGATCGTTAATTACCTGGGTCATTATATTTACCATCCTATCGGTATCGAAGCCGACGTCTTTAGCGGTATCTAAGAAGTTCCTTGGGAATATTTTATCTATCAGGTATTTTTTTCCTTTTTTGGCTTTTAGCCCCATCGCTAGCTTTGCCTCTCTAATATTCAATCCTTTTCCACCCATGACGGGATAGATAGATAAAATGTCGTAAAATGGAGTAAGGCGATATGATCCACCAGCGTGAATTAGAAGGGAGAAGTTCTTTGCATGCCCGTCTGTCGCAGCCAATAACCAAAATAGTAGCTGCGACTTCATGAAATCAAATCGATCCTTTTGGGAATTCATAGAGCCAAGCAAATAATCCATAATTTTTTTAATGCTCGGACCACCGTGGCTTTCATATTTTTTTGCCGATGGAACATTTAAAGTTTGGCAAAAGTCTTCTTGTGGCAATCGCATGATCCACGTGCCATCTGAAGAGTGTTTTCGATCAAAGCGCTCAACAGCAAGTGCCTTTATATCTCCAACTTTGATAATTGAACATTGTGGAACAGCCAAGCCAAATTCTCTCACTATCATCATGCACAAATATTCATTTTCGACGCTGTCGGTCATATCAATAGTATGTGAATGACTCTTTATTTCACCTATTGGTAGTTTCATAATATGTGTAGTTGGCGTGTTTTTTAAAGGTAAATGCCACTTCCCATGAAGATTTAATAAGGCTGTTTTCTCTTGAGCTCCTGCTAATGAAATCCTGAAGTCTTCTTCTTCTTTTAACATACCTAATGGGATATTAGACTCATAGCCTTTTAGAATTTTTGCTAAGGCCTTATTTGACAGTGGTTTACTTTCTATCTTCTTTACATCGGGAGCCGGTTGTTTGTGCGCTATTAACTGCAAAGCGCCAACGCTGTCTTGACCTATTTTAGCCAGCAAATCAAATGCTTGTGTAGATTGCGCATCATGACGAGCAACAATTTTATTTCTTATCTCAATATTATCGGGCAATAAATTATCAAAAAAATTATAGACCTCATCGCCCATATATGACTTGCGTCGCAGTGGCATTGAAAGTGATATAGGACGGCTATCGGGGGTTTCTAGCCACTTGAGTTCATATTTAAACAGATGGGACCCGTTCGCTGACTTAGTAAACTCTCCTATTAAATAGCCATTCATATAAACATCTAGAATAGCCATTACCATTCTTCCTTCCATTTACTATCGCTTGTATTAACGCTTGCCGCAGAGTTGTTACCTTGATGTTGCTCTGATAGTTTTGAATTCCTCACTTTAACTTCTAGCTCAAGATTTAAAGCAGATAAAATCTTAAACAACGTGTTTAATTTAGTAGAATCAGGATTTAGCTCAAAACTTGAAATGGTATCTTGACGAATTCCCACTTTTTTTGCAGTGTCTGTCTGAGATTGCTTTTGATTTAGACGAATATTTTTTATATATGCACTAAGCTGCCTTGAATTTGTAACCTTCATAGTAATTTGTCTTTTTTTTTCGGAATTACTTTATTTTACACGCTGTAGAAGGTAAATCAATATTTACCTGCTATGACAGGTAAGTTTAGCTTCACACGCTACGGGCGTTAAGTGAGGAGGTACACGCTTTGCCGTGTAAAATGGAAAATAGGGTTTATTAATTGAATGTTAACTAGTATCGATTACTTAGTCTCAACGAAACTCCTTGCCCCAATAATAACTCAAATGAAGCTAACTCATCCCAAAACCGAAAAAACCCACAAACCAAAAGGTTTGTGGGTTTTTTCGTAATGCTATGAAGCGTTACACGATGTTATGCAATCTAATGCAATTACATCATGCCGCCCATTCCACCCATACCGCCCATGCCGCCCATATCAGGCATGCCAGCAGCTTCTTCTTTAGGTGCATCGGCAATCATCGCTTCGGTAGTGATCATCAAACTTGCGATTGATGCAGCAAACTGAAGTGCAGAACGGGTGACTTTAGTTGGGTCAAGAATACCCATCTCAATCATATCGCCGTATGTGTCGTTGCCAGCGTTGTAACCATAGTTACCCGTACCATTTTTCACTTCGTTGGTAACAACTGATGCTTCTGCGCCAGCGTTAGCCGCGATTTGACGCATAGGCGCTTCCATAGCACGAAGTAATAATTTGATACCCAGTGTTTGTTCTTCGTTGTCGCCTTTAAGGTCGCCAACTATTGCGGCTGCACGTACAAGTGCAACACCACCACCTGCTACAACACCTTCTTCAACCGCTGCGCGAGTTGCATGAAGTGCATCTTCAACGCGGGCTTTTTTCTCTTTCATTTCAACTTCGGTAGCTGCGCCAACTTTGATTACCGCAACGCCGCCAGCCAATTTAGCTAGACGTTCTTGCAGCTTTTCTTTGTCGTAGTCAGAAGTAGATTCTTCTACTTGAGCACGGATTTGAGCAATACGACCTTTAATAGCGTCTTCTTCGCCAGCGCCATCCACTATGATGGTGTTGTCTTTGTTTACCACTATACGTTTAGCCGTACCTAAGTCTTCTAATGTTACTTTTTCAAGTTCAAGACCGATTTCTTCAGAAATCACGGTACCACCAGTTAAGGTCGCGATGTCTTGAAGCATGGCTTTACGACGGTCACCAAAACCAGGTGCTTTAACTGCCGCTACTTTAACGATACCGCGCATGTTGTTAACAACTAATGTTGCTAGGGCTTCGCCTTCAACGTCTTCAGCGATAATCAATAAAGGCTTAGACGATTTAGCGACAGCTTCAAGGGTAGGTAACATTTCACGAATGTTAGAGATTTTTTTATCAACCAATAGGATATATGGGCTTTCTAATTCCACTGTACCGTTTTCTTGGTTGTTCATGAAGTAAGGAGACAAATAACCACGGTCGAATTGCATACCTTCAACCACTTCTAATTCGTTTTGAAGTGCTTGACCTTCTTCAACAGTGATAACGCCTTCTTTGCCTACTTTATCCATAGCTTCGGCGATTAAGTCACCTACTTCTGAATCAGAGTTAGCAGAGATAGTCCCTACCTGAGCAATGGCTTTGCTGTCTGCACATGGTACAGATAGGGATTTTAGCGCTTCAACGGCAGCAATCACTGCTTTGTCGATACCGCGTTTAAGATCCATTGGATTCATACCCGCAGCAACAGACTTAAGACCTTCAGTTACGATAGCTTGAGCCAATACAGTTGCTGTAGTTGTTCCGTCACCGGCTTCGTCGTTGGCTTTAGACGCTACGTCTTTAACCAATTGTGCGCCCATGTTTTCGAATTTATCTTCTAATTCGATTTCTTTGGCCACAGACACACCATCTTTAGTAATGGTAGGTGCACCGAATGATTTGTCTAAAATAACGTGACGACCTTTAGGGCCAAGCGTCACTTTTACTGCATTTGCAAGAACGTTAACACCGGCTAACATTTTAGCGCGGGCGTCTTGAGAAAAACGAACTTCTTTAGCTGCCATGATAATTATTCCTCTATAATTCTGTTATTGGATTGGGTTTATTCGACTACTGCTAAGATGTCGCTTTCGCTAAGGATAAGCACTTCTTCGCCGTCTAGTTTCTCAGTCTTTACCCCATAGCCATCGTTGAAAATAACGATGTCGCCGATTTTAACGTCGACCGCTTTCACGTCGCCGTTATCTAATACGCGACCATTACCTACAGCGATAACTTCGCCGCGAGTCGATTTTTCTGCTGCAGAGCCTGTTAATACAATGCCACCTGCAGATTTACTTTCTTGTTCGTGACGCTTAACGATAACGCGATCGTTTAAAGGACGAATTGCCATTTTCAAATCTCCTGAAAATTCCAATGTTAATGATACTTTGTGCCTTCTATATAAAGGCGATGATTAAGCAGAAGACGCATCGTCTGCCTAGAATTCTTTTCTAATAGAACTTTGTTCTGCGTCCAGAGATGGGGTTAGCAGAAGTGATCTCAAGGCTTTCTTTCCAAAAAAGTGAAATAAATGCGATGTTTTCCAGCATAAATTTGACATAGGATGTAAAGAATAACTTTTTACAAGACGGTAGACGTGGGATCTTTTGTCGATGTCACAGAGTACATACTCGAACAGCATTAATAGTTTTTCAGTTAAGGATCCATTTTGGTTGCAATAAATAGTCGGTTTTACTTAAAATTTTTCTTGGTAACAGTATTGATAATAGCGGCGAGTGCCAGTGTTAGAGCACAAGAAGACATCGCCTTAGAAGATGATCTGCGACCCGTGTGGGAGGCTGGTATATTTGCCGCCGCTTTTAATTCACCAGAATACCCCGCTGCCGATCAAAGTCAGACCAACGTCATTCCCGCCCCCTATTTTATTTACCGTGGTGAAACCATACGTATCGGTGAGGGTTCAATTGCCCGGGCAGTGGCGATAGATAAAAGTTGGTATGAGTTAGATTTATCCTTGGCAGCTTCGTTTGGTGCAAACTCTGACGATAATATGGCGCGAGCAGGCATGCCAGATTTAGATTTTATCTTTGAATTAGGCCCACAACTCAAAATGCGTTTATCGAAAATGGAGTTTGCTGAACATGGCCGCGCAGAACTCTTTCTAAACCTACAAACTAGAGCGGTGTTTTCTACTGATTTTTCTGGAATAGATCATAGAGGTTATGCTTTTCAACCTGATCTTAGATATATGCAACGCGGTTGGTTAAGTGAAAAAACGGCCTTGTCTATTAGTTTATCACCCACTTGGGCGACTGAAAAATTGCATGATTATTTCTATCAAGTCGATCAAGCTTTTGTCACTGAGCAACGTCAAACCTATGATGCAAAGGGCGGCTATTTAGGTACACGGCTTTTGGTCAGTGTATCGTTTAATGCAACTGAAAATATCAGAATGTTTATTGGTGGTAGCACGTCGATGCACGCAGGTGCTGCCAATGAAGATAGTCCGTTGTTTTTGGAAAAAAACACCTACTCAATAGGTTTAGGTTTGGTATGGAGATTATGGGAGAGTGAACAGAGGGTGTCTGGTCGATAGATTAGGCATTTGAAACTATATGAAATGCGAAACAATTTAAGCGTCCTAAATTGTTTCGCAAAAATTAACCATTGTGTATCTTCATATCATTTTACAATAATTCTAGATCACTCATTATGTAATTAGCGGCGTCACATTCTTCACTACCTGCATTGATGTAATACTGCTCAGGTAACCCCTGTGTACTAAAAACGGGTAATTCGTGAGGTTCACTGACATTTAATCCCGCTTCTATCACATTAAGTTGTAACTGTAATTTAAGCTCGCTATACAGTTCATCAATAGTCATGTAATCGCTAATGTTGGTTAGAAAAGTTTCGTTGTCGATGTCATAGACTGTATTGATCGCATCATTGTTGACGTTAATGGTAACGTTTGGAGTAGGCGCAAAAGTTGGGCAGTCGCTAAAACTCATATTAAATTGAAATTGATAACTTGGCGTTTTGTTAGTTTGCCATATGGCATATTGGTCATTTAATTGGCTTATTAAAGCGTGTTTTTTTCCGTCTGAAATGACCTTATATTCACATCGCTCATCAAACTGTGCATCAGGAAGAGTCGATAACTGTGAAAAACCTAAAGATTCTGCTTCGCCTAAATCTTTATCATGAATGGTAAATATATTAATTGAGCCTGTCTCAGAACCACATGATTCGGTGTAAGCCATACCATCATGACCTTTTTGCGAGCAGTGTAATTCGATATTTTCATCAATAAGCAACTTTCCGTGAGTTTTAACAGAGACAGTTCCTGTATCTGCGCAACTAATGGCCTGATCGTCTTGATATATCCGAACATGCTGTTCGCCCTCTAAATCGATAATGTTGTCGTTACAGGCAGTTAAACTCAAACAGATTAGTCCAAAAGCGAGTTTAGAATTCTTAGGCATTATATTTCCTCCGTAGTATAAATTAACCATCCATATTGTAGTCACCCCAAATAAAGATCTCTGTTGCTAATTGATACCAAATGTAAAGAAATGCAATCCACTGCAATAACCTACTTTAAGCATGCACTGTGCTTACTGCCAAGCTTTGCGTTGAGGGTAAATTAAAAGCATCAGCCGCGCGGCGGTCGCACAACCAACTAAGAATTTTGAATGGCTCGTCAGAATTAGTGTGTTCTATTAAAATTTCAACTGTTAATCTAGGTATAGAAACATTCTTAATGTTTTTTCATTAGAACTGCTGGATCCAAAATAATTGCTTTTATATGCTTGATGCAAAATGCGGTTTGTAATGTTGTAGTTTCATTTATTAATAGGGTAGTTGGTTTGTTAGAGTTTAAGGAAGTGAGTCAGTCTTATCAAAATCGCTGTCTTTTTAGTGAATTTTCTTTGGTGATTGATGAACCAAGAGTATTGATTAGTGGCCCTAATGGCAGTGGAAAAACAACTTTATTATTAATGGCAGCAGGATTAGTTCAGCCAGATAGTGGCGAGGTCAGTTTTAAACAGCAATCGGTTCTTAGGTCTGATAGCAAAAAAAGTATTGGGATCAGTGCCAGTAAGGTGAGTTTACCGGGTTTTTTAACAGTTCAAGAGTTGTTAGATTTTCACTCTAAACAATTTAATTGCTCAGTCAGTGAAAAATGGCTAGAACAATTTTCGTTGCAAGATTACCTCAATACTAAAGTCACGGACTTATCATTAGGCAATTATAAAAAATTAAGTTTAATGACCGCTATTATTCATCAACCAGATTTATTACTGCTTGATGAGCCAGCTAATGGCTTAGACGAAAAAGCACGTGTTGGACTTAATTTATTGTTGAGTGAATATTCTGGGCAAGTGGTTATCGCCAGTCACGAAGCTTTAGCTGCAGAGCATCACCAAGTTCGGCATATTCAATTACAACGTCATTCGAGTTTGTAGTTTTGAATTATTGGCAATTTCGACTGCGTTTGTATGGCGAATATTTAAAGCAATGGTTAGACAGTATTCAGCAGATGAGTCTAGCTATTGTGGCTTTGTTCCCTCTGGCTTTATCTGCGCTGTTTTTGTTTCCCTTTCTGGCGTGGGGAGTTTTGGTTGAATCTGCAACCAATAATGAAGTGTGGGTTTATACCCTTTGGGGCTACTTGTTGTTTGTTTATAGCTGGATGATATTACAAAGGGATGGAATACTCGGAACGAACCATAGGCTGTATATTGATAGTTTAGTTGTGAGCCGTTCAAAGCAAGACTGGTGTGAGTTAGGGCTTACTCTCTACGGCGCGAATCTATTTATTTTAGGCCCACTTGTAATATTTCTGGTGTTGTTTAAACATGGGGCTGAGCAAGTATTACACATACCCTTTAGTTACTTTATTGAAAAACTAGCCCCAGCTGCGGGCTTACTAGTGTTGTGTACTTATTACTGTATCGCCGCAGTAAAAGTAAGAAGACTTCCTTTCTTAAGTTTATTCATATTGCCCTTATTTATTGTGCCTTGGTCACAAGAGTTAACCAAAATTCAATGCTTAGTACTATGGTGCGCGGCTATTTTAATCGAGCGTATTTCACCCCTTCCATCGATTGGCATAGGTTCTTGGCTTAAAGGGCATTACCGTCTATTTTTTCAAGGTGATATAGCTTCACCTAGAGCAGAAGGCTTAAGGTTAGTCGCCTTGATTCTAATGCTGATTATGATACGTGCGATGTTTAATGGTGTGCCTGTCGAAGTTAAAACCAATGTTGCCAGTTTTTTAAGTTTTACTAGCGCTTTATTAATGGCCAGTAGTTTATTTGATACACAAGCTTTGTGCCGTCAGTATCAATATTATCTAACGAGTTTGCCGGTATCAAAATTTAAGCTGCAAATTATATCGGTTAGTTATGTGATGATTAAAGCTTTGTTAGGGCTAGGCTTGATTGCTTATTTAGACTTCTTTGAAACACGACACTGGGCCTTATGGAGCCTTTTTTACGTGACCAGCCTAATGGGAATTTTGTACCTCCCAAAATGGTTTTTTAGTTTCCCTATCATTGCCGCTGTGCTGGTGTTTGTGCTTGGAAGTTAGAAGGCGAACGTAATTAAAATAGGGGCATTATGTTCGCGATTAGATGACGTGCTCAATCGACATGGCTAATTTTTTAATACCATGAGGTGGAGTCCATCTTTTAAATTCAACAAAGCCATGTTTTTTGTACAAATTGATTGCAGGGATATTAACAACCGCGGTTTCAACAATCGCTTTTGAAAAATCCATACTCTCTAAAACATAGCTTATTAACTTGTTTGCGATACCCTTTCGAAAATAGCTTGGGTCGACGGTTAAACTATTAATATCTAAGTGTTTATCTTCTATCGCAATCTCTATCACTGCAGCGAGACATGCATTTTCACTAAAGCCATAAAACTGTGTTGTTGCGTTTTGTATATCTTTAGCACGTCGTAACAACGGAGGAAAATTAACCGTCCCTATAAGTTGCGCTTCAATTTTATAAGAGTTTTGAAAGACCTTAAAAATCTGCTCAGCAATGTTTTCATTTGAATTATCAAGTTTGGTTATCATGTCACGCCTAGCCTTAAAATTTAGTTCTGCTACTGGATTATACAAAATAACCGGCGTGCATTAAGTCGAGGGTAAATCAAAAGCATCGGCTTTACCGACTAAATAGTTTTGAATGGCTTAGCCAGAATTAACATGCGTGTCCCGATAGTGTTTGCTTGTAAAATTTTTCTTAAAAGTGTTGGCTGATATCCATACTTTTATGTAGTACACGAATAATGATGATGCCTTTTAAGGTTTCTGTGTAAAACAAGATATGGCTGGCATAGGGAAAGCTATATAACTCCCTCGCTAATTCAGGCCTGTTTTTGCCAAGACTTGGTTGGTCGGCTAAACGATTTGATGCTAATTTTAATCCGTCCACATAAGTATGGGCTTGTGGTTTCCCCCACTCTGAAACAGTGTATTTAACCATTTTATTAAGATCGTCTAAGGCTTCAGGGGTAAAAGTGAAATTAGGCATTGTCTATGGTGTTTAGCAGTTGGTTAATCGCTTCTTCGCCATCAATGACACGCCCAGCTTTTAAGCTATCGAAACCTTTTTCTATCTCCATTTTAAGCGCTTGCTGTTTTATCGCTTGAAGGTCTTGAAACTCTTTGGCTGACATCACTACCGCAACGGGTTTATCGTGACGAGTAATCCAAACTGGCTCTTGTTGCACTTTTAATACCACATCACTGAATGACTTTTTAGCATCGGTAGAATTGATCGAATCCATAGGTGGGTCTTATATGTTTGAGGTAAGAGTTTTGTACATAATAGCTATTATGTACAAAACATACCAATGGTTGTCGATAGTCATTTATGAAAATGTGGAGTAAATGGTTTAAGGGGGGATCATGTCCTTAGATTTGGGTGATTTAATTGCCACCATAGAGCTACAACATTTGTTCAAAATTGACAGTTTGTTACTAGTCTCTATATTATGATGTAAGAGGTTTTTTCATTCAGGAGATTGTTATGCGTTTATCTATCGACATCACGCCAGAGCAACATCAACACTTAGAAGCAGCGGCTGCACTACAAGGCCAATCCATCAAAAAGTATGTGTTAGAACGCGCCTTGCCGCAGGGCAATGAACAAGAAGCACTGAATAAATTAGAAGCATTTCTAGCGCCGCGTTTGGACAAAGCCAAAGCGGGTAAAATTTCAAAAAGCTCTGTTGACGCTATATTTGATGAAGAAATATCGAAAGCCAAGTAACTATCATGTGCCTATACAATATCACGGAAGATGCCGAGCAAGACTTGCGTGATATTGCACGTTATACCCTCAGTAAATTTGGGCTCAAGCAATTAGAAGTATACCGACAAGCTCTAAACAGTACATTCAATGCTATTGGCAGAAACGACGTTATTCAGCGCCAGTTTTCAAAGAACCGACCGAATATATTAGTCACTAAATGCCAACATCATTATGTTTTCTATATCGTTGAGGGCGTTGAAAAACCAACTGTTATTGGCGTTATTAATGAAGCGAGAGACATTGTGGTTTTGCTTGCTTCTCGATTGACTGGCGAAGGTGAACAATAGCCTGTTGCCAACAATTAACATACGTGTCCTGATAACGTACTTACAAACCAATCGACGCATTTGAATTAATCCGGCATTGCCGTATACTTGTTGTATGATTTTTATAGAAACTAGTATATTCACAAAAATCTTACCCAATTACCTTTCTGATGATGATTACCGAGGGTTGCAATCGTATCTTTTACAAAAACCTGATGCTGGTGATATTGTCCGTGGCTCTGGCGGAGTTAGGAAAGTTCGCTGGGCTGTTTCTGGTCGAGGAAAAAGTGGTGGAATACGCGCAATCTATTATTGGAAGAAATCAGAACATGAAATTTGGATGCTAACGATGTATAGCAAATCTGAAAGGGCGACAATTTCTGGTAATGTCTTAAAACAAATAGCGGAGGCAATCGATCATGAATAATCGTGATATTGGATTAGAAATTCTTGAAGGGTTAGATGAGGTTAAACAATTCAAAAGTGGCAATGCTCAACTAAAAACAACTGAATTGTCTGAACCATCTAAACCTAAAATAATCAGAGCAAAACTAAAATTATCACAGTCAGCATTTGCCGGTTTGCTTGGTGTAAGCATGCGGACATTACAGGACTGGGAGCAAGGGCGAAGAAGCCCTCAAGGTCCTGCATTAGCGCTGCTTCGTATTGCAGAACAGCATCCAGAAGTTTTTGCTGATTTACAATAGGGGCTATTTATCTTCGGTGTATGATTTTGCAGCGAGTTGTGCGGTATTTATACAATGAAGCGCGAGTGCGGTGTAGTCATTCTACATAAGTGAGCGCTGAGGCAGTAGAAATATCGCACAAACGCTGCCCGAAGGGTTCAGCCTAAATGCAATTTACTCTTTGTTGCTGACTTTTGACTTAATCCATTAGGCCTGCAACTCAGCGCCGCGATTAAAATGCATTTAGGTTGAACAAAATCTATACACCAAAGATAAACAGCCCCAAATACATGTAATAAATCCGTCAAGAACCTGTGGGGCCTTACGTATATGGAAAAGTTAACGTGAGTGTCCTGATAGCGTTGTTAAATGCGGGAAAGCAGTGGCGGAGCCACCAAAGATTCGACCTCAGTTTTCTATTAACAATACTTTACCTATACAAAGTGAATTTATTCGGATTGGAGGGTATGATTAATTGTAACGATTAAAGGAAGATCAATGACATTTCAAAAATACTTCGTCATCACTTTTACAGCCGCTTTTTATTTTTTTGTCTCATATTGTTTCTCCGCCCAAGATGCAAAACTAGTGAAAGTCTCAGAGTGGGGGTCTAACTTCGTTGCCACAGCGCTCAGCGTCGATAATAATTATTTGTTTTTTGAATATGGTTCGCATTTAATTGATGTTTACGATCCTTCGTTAACTGGAGCAAGTGCATATGTTAACAAGATTAAATTCCAAAAAGCTTTGGTCGGTACACCCTATTTATTTCAGGGAAAACTAATCACTTTGCATCAAACTCCAGGTTTCTCGTTCACTTCACTCAATATCTATTCAATTGAAAATCTGTTAACCCCTATGCTGCAATATAGTATTGATATTGGTAGTGATGGGGCTAGTACAATTAATCCAGACGACAATAAATTAGCTCACATCAATAATGATGGAGAAATATTTGTATTGGAAGCTCAGGAAGATAGT
>Ga0115567_10001569_pt1 | contig 22908 bp, 24 predicted proteins | sample COGITO_mtgs_1204_2_FD_88679 | JGI IMG/M metagenome (GOLD analysis project Ga0115567, IMG submission 88679) | Pelagic marine microbial communities from North Sea - COGITO_mtgs_120412 | ecosystem: Environmental > Aquatic > Marine > Epipelagic | place: Germany:Helgoland, sampling site Kabeltonne... | reverse complement strand
TTTGATGCCGCCGCGGGTGAATGAGCAACTGGATCGGATTCGGGCTGCCCTTGCGCAGAACGCTGCTGCGTCTTCGGATTTCGATTTGAACCCGGATGTTGTTCTGCCAGTGGGGCGCATATTGCGTCCTGCCGGCGTGCTGGCACCGATAATGGCGCGTGGCGGGCGATTGCATCTGTTACTGACTATGCGATCTTCTGCGCTCAAGCATCATCCGGGGCAGATCGCATTTCCCGGCGGCAAGGTCGATGAGGGCGATGCGGACGTCACTGCGGCCGCGCTACGCGAGGCGCATGAAGAAATCGGATTGCCCCCTGAAAGCGTCGAGATTCTTGGCTCATTGCCCTCACATGAGACGGTCACTGGTTTCGTCGTAACACCGACGATTGCCTTTGTTAGAGACGCATTTGAGATACGGCCAGAGCCGGGTGAGGTTTCAGAAGTCTTTTCCGTGCCGCTGGATTACGTGCTGACTCCCGCGCATTATGTTGTGCAGGCACGGCGCTGGCGTGGGCAGATGCGCCACTATTTCACGGTGCCTTATGGTCCCTACTACATATGGGGCGCGACCGCGCGTATGTTGCGGGCATGGACCGATCTGATGCAGCGTTGATACCCGCCGAAACGGCTTGGCTGACCGATGCGGGCGCGCAGACGGTGTGCCGTGTCCTGTCAGATGGCGGACACCAAATCTTCTTTGTCGGCGGGTGTGTTCGCAATGCGTTACTGGGCGCAACGGTCAGCGATATTGATTTGGCGACGGATGCTGCTCCGGACCGTGTTATCAAGCTTGCCGAAGCTGCAGGTTTGAAAGCGGTGCCAACCGGGATTGCGCACGGCACGGTGACATTGATCGTGGGTGATACACCGTATGAAGTGACGACCTTTCGCCGGGATGTTCAGACCGATGGGCGCCGGGCCGTCGTTGCCTATTCGCACGATATTAAAGAGGACGCGCAGAGACGGGATTTTACGATGAACGCGCTTTATGCGACACCGGAAGGACGGGTGGTCGACCCTCTGGGTGGAATTGCAGATCTGCGGACACGTCGCATCAGGTTTATTGATGATGCGACCGCACGCATTCGCGAAGACTATCTGAGGGTTCTGCGCTATTTCCGCTTTCACGCTTGGTATGGGGACTCTGCAGATGGTTTTGATCCGGATGCATTGAGTGCGATAGGGGAAAATATTGCTGGATTAGAGACGCTTTCCGCAGAGCGGATTGGTGCTGAAATCCGAAAGTTGCTGCAGGCTCCAGATCCGGTTTTTGCCTTGTCCGGCATGCAACAGACTGGTGTCCTGGGAGCGATTTTGCCCGGCAGTGATACGCGTCTTGTTGCGCCCGTTGTCCATTTCGAGAGCATGCAGAAATGGCGTCGGGATTGGCGCACGCGACTTGCTGCACTTGGCGGTATTGATTCGGTTGACCGCTTGAGGCTTAGTAAGGCGGATGCGCGGAAACTCATCGCGATCCGCGACGCAGCGTTCGCTGGTCCGACTTTGCCGGAGATCGCATTCCGCGATGGGGCTGGGATCGCACGGGGTGCCGCCCTTTTGCGTGCTGCGCTCGCAGAGCAGATGCCAGACCCGAACCTCTCCGCAACAATTGAAACGGCGGCAAACGCAACATTTCCTGTGGCGGCTGCTGATCTGATGCCGGAATTTGATGGGAAGGCGTTAGGCCGACGCCTTCGGGAAATTGAGCAAATGTGGATAGATAGTGGATTCACACTAACCCGCGAGCAGCTGCTGGGCTGAACTGCGGCAGGTGGCCTTTTTGCGGCAATGCAGGATATATGCATTAGCACAGAGTTTGCAGGCCCCATATGTTTCGCTTTTTCGAGAATTTGGTCGATCCCTACACGGACTATCCGCCGCAGGATAAGCCGCCGCAGACGTTGTTTGCGTTCCTTGCCGACTATGGCCGTCCCTTCCGCAAGATCTTTGCCCTGACCGCTTTGATGGCCGTCATCGTGGCCGCGATTGAGGTGGGGCTGATCTATTACATGGGCCGCATCGTCGATATGCTGGATCGTGGGCCCGCCCGAATGTGGGAATTGCACGGGACCGAATTGATACTTGTAGCGTTGTTTATCCTGCTGATCCGGCCGTTCGTCCAGGCGTTGGATGTCGCATTGCTGAACAATGCGATCATGCCGAATTTCGGTACGCTCATCCGCTGGCGAGCGCATAAGCAGGTCTTGCGGCAGTCCGTCGGCTGGTTCGAGAATGACTTTGCCGGGCGTATCGCCAACCGTATCATGCAAACCCCACCTGCCGCGGGCGAAGTCGTGTTTCAGGCGTTCGATGCGATTTCGTTTTCGATGGCGTATTTGATTGGTGCGGCGATCATGCTGACAGCTGCAGACCCGCGCCTGCTGGTGCCATTGCTGATGTGGTTCGCGCTTTATGTTTGCCTGACAACATGGGCGGTGCGCAGGATCGGACCCGCATCAAAGGCGGCGTCGGATGCGCGGTCGAACGTGACCGGGCGCGTGGTGGACGCCTATACCAATATCCAATCGGTCAAGATGTTCGCGCATCACGATAGCGAAGAAGCGTATGCCAAAGACGCAATAGAGACTGCGCGCAAGACGTTTCAGGTCGAAATGCGGATATTCACCATCATGGATTTCACGCTGGTGGCGCTGAATGGCCTGTTGATTGTCGGGATTGTTGGCTGGGCGTTGTTGTTGTGGATCCAAGGGCAGGCCAGCGTCGGGACAGTCGCGGCGGCGGCGACGCTGACGCTGCGGCTGAATTCCATGACGGCATGGATCATGTGGGCGCTGTCCACGTTTTTCCGCCAACTTGGCGTGGTGGCCGAGGGGATGGAGACGATCGCCCAGCCCATTACATTGGTGGATGCGCCGGAGGCCAGGCCGTTGAATTTGACGGACGGTCGTATCGAACTCAAAGAGCTAACGCACCACTATGGCAAGAATGTCGGGGGACTGGAGTCGATAGATCTGACCGTTGAGGCGGGGCAAAAGGTCGGTCTAGTTGGTCGTTCGGGTGCTGGAAAATCGACCCTACTCAAGCTTCTTTTGCGTTTTTACGACGCGGATGCGGGACGGATTGAAATCGACGGTCAGGACATCACAACTTTGCGGCAGGACAGCCTTCGGCGGCAGATAGGGATGGTGCAGCAGGACAGTTCGCTATTGCACCGGTCGGTCATGGAGAACATCCGCTACGGGCGTGCTGACGCTACGGACATCGAGGTGTTCGCGGCCGCACGTCAGGCGCAAGCAGAGGAATTCATTGATGGCCTTACCGACCCTGAAGGCAACCGTGGCTATGCAGCGCGGGTGGGCGAGCGGGGGATCAAGTTGTCGGGCGGGCAGCGGCAGCGGATCACGCTTGCGCGGGTAATCCTAAAGAATGCGCCGATCCTGTTGCTGGACGAGGCGACGAGCGCCTTGGACAGTGAAGTCGAGGCGGCAATCCAAGACACGCTTTATGAGATGATGGAGGGCAAGACCGTGATAGCCATTGCGCACCGCTTGTCGACGATTGCGCGGATGGACAGGATTCTCGTGCTGGACGGCGGACAGATCGTCGAAGACGGCAGTCACGATGCGCTTTTGGCGCAAGGCGGGCTATATGCTCAGTTCTGGGCTCGGCAATCGGGCGGATTTCTGGATACGGAAGATACTGCGTGAACATCGGCAACTGGATCAACGCCTTTCGCCCCGCTGACGGGCCACCACCTCAGTCCCTATGGCCCTTTATGGGCTGGTGCCTGTCGGGTGCATGGCCCGCTTTGGGCTTGGCCACGTTTTTTTCCGCAGCGGCAGGTGCGTTGGAGGCGGGTACGGCGTTGATCCTTGGCTGGGTCATCGACGCAACTGTGGCAAGCGGACCGGATGCATTCTTTGATGGTCAAAATCTGGCGTTAATCGTTGGCGCAATCGCGTTTTTTCTGATCGCACGCCCGCTGCTCTTCGGTCTGTCGGCGGGGTCAAATGCGATTATTGTTCAGCCCAACGTAAACCCTTTGGTGTTGTCTCGGCTGCATCGCTGGACGTTGGGTCAGAACGTTGGCTTTTTCGATGATGATTTCGCCGGGCGTATCGCGCAAAAACAGATGCAGGCAGCGCGCGCTGTGACAGATATTGCTGCAGAAGTGATTAACGTCGTCGCTTTCGCATTGGCGTCTCTCATTGGGTCAATGCTGCTTTTGCTGGCCATCGATTGGCGCGTGACCGTCGGGTTTGCGGTTTGGTTGGTCGCCTATTTTCTGCTGATCAACTGGTTTCTGCCGCGTATCCGGTCGCGGTCGGCGGCGCGCGCCGGCGCGCGGGCGATGGTTTCGGGGCAGGTCGTAGATACCATCACCAACATCAAGACGGTCAAACTTTTTGCCCATGACGAACATGAGGACCGTGCGGCGCTGGGCGCGATGCAAAGTTTTCGTGGCAGGGCGCTTGAGTTCGGGTATCTTGCCGCCGGATTTCGGTTTGCACTGATGAGCATTGCAGGGCTGTTGCCGGTTCTGCTGATTGGCGGGACGATCCTGCTTTGGCAGAATGGACATGCCAGCGAGGGCGATATCGTTGCTGCCGGGGCCGTTGCGATCCGCATTGCCCAGATGACGGGTTGGGTCAGTTTCACCCTGATGGCGATTTATGCCAACATCGGTGAAGTCGAGGATGGCATGCGCACGCTTACGCCGCGCAACCGGCTGGATGATCAGGCAACAGCCAAAGTGTTGGACGCGCCAATGGGCGAGATCGCGATCATCGATCTGAGTTTTGCTTATGGGCGTGAAACGGGTGGAATCGATAGTGTTTCGTTGGTCCTGAAGCCGGGGGAGAAGCTTGGCCTTGTCGGCGCTTCAGGGGCAGGAAAGTCCACGTTGGTGGCATTGCTTCTCAGACTCTACGAGGCAGAACAGGGTCAAATAGAAATCGATGGGCAGGACATCCGTGACGTCACGCAGGAAAGCCTGCGGCGCAATATTGCAATGGTCACGCAAGAGACGGCGATGTTCAACCGGTCTGCGCGCGACAACATACTTTACGGTCAACCAGATGCGTCGGACGACATGCTTATCGCGGCGGCCCGAAAGGCAGAAGCGCATGATTTCATCCTTGATCTGGAAGATCATAAAGGCCGACGCGGTTATGACGCCCATCTAGGTGAGCGCGGCGTGAAACTGTCTGGTGGGCAGCGGCAGCGAATTGCACTGGCCCGTGCGATCATCAAGGACGCACCGATCCTGATACTGGATGAGGCGACAAGCGCGCTTGACAGTGAAGTTGAGGCGTCTATCCAGTCCGCACTTGAGCGGGTGATGGAAGGCAAGACTGTTCTTGCCATCGCGCATCGTTTGTCCACGCTAAAAGAAATGGACCGTATTGTGGTGATGGATGCCGGCCGTATCGTTGAGCAGGGCACGCATGATCAGTTGCTCGCGCAGGCCGGGCTTTATGCGCGTTACTGGGACCGCCAATCCGGCGGCTTTCTGGATGTGAAAGCGGCGGAATAGCAAATGGCCGAGTACACAATTGAGCGACTGGGCCAGCGGGGTGACGGAATAGCGCAGGGCCCGATCTATGCGCCCATGACATTGCCGGGGGAGGTCGTGTCCGGCGAGCTGAATGATGATACGCTCTTTGATATCAAGATTATCGCCCCTTCCGAACACCGCATCGCGCCGCCATGCCCCCATTTCAAGGCTTGCGGAGGTTGCACATTACAGCATGCGTCCGATGAACTTGTCGGGGATTGGAAGCTGGAGATGGTACGCATATCCCTCCAATCGCACGGTATAGAGACTGTTTTGCGCCCCATCATTACATCGCCTGCACAAGCGCGCCGGCGGGCAAGTTTTGCCGCGCGACGTACGAAGAAAAGCGCGATGGCGGGTTTTCACGGGCGCGCATCCGGTACGATCATCGAGATCCCACAGTGCAAACTGGTCGATCCGGCGCTGCTTCCGGGGCTTGAAATAGCCAAGGCGCTTGCGCGGATTGGCAGCAGTCGCAAGGGCGCATTGTCCGTGCAGGTGACCATCTGCGAGGCTGGGCTCGATGTTGTGGCAAGCGGCGGCAAGCCTCTGGACGGCCCATTGCGCCAGCATCTTGCGCAGTTTTGCGAGGCTGAAGGACTGGAGCGTCTTGCATGGGATGGCGAGGTGATCGCGATGCGCAGTCCGCCGATCCATCGATTTGGCAAGGCAGCGGTATCACCCCCGCCCGGTGCGTTTTTGCAAGCGACGCCTCATGGCGAGGCGCATCTTTTGAAGGCAGTGCGTGAAGTCACACAGGGCGCGTCGCGTGTGGTGGATCTGTTCGCCGGATGCGGGACGTTCACATTGCCGTTGGCCGAAACTGCCGAGGTTCATGCGGTTGAGGGCGATTCTGAAATGCTTGCTGCGATGGATAGGGGGTGGCGCGGGGCGCTGGGGCTGAAAACCGTCACACACGAGGCGCGTGACCTGTTCCGCCGTCCGTTGTTGCCGGATGAGTTGCAGAAATACGACACTGCTGTGCTGGATCCGCCCCGTGCTGGGGCACAGGCGCAGGTGGCCGAGTTGGCGGCCAGCAGTATCGCACGGTTGGCGTATGTGTCTTGCAACCCGGTTACATTCGCGCGCGATGTGGCGCAGTTGCATGGTGCAGGGTACCACCTTGATTGGGTGCAAACGGTCGATCAGTTTCGTTGGTCCCCCCATATCGAGCTTGTGGGATCGCTTAGCAGATCGCGATAACGTCTTTTTGAGATAATGTTTTTAGGATATGCATTAAGCTATAAAAAAACGATGTTACGAGGCAGTAGGCAATGAATCGCAGACAACTTATCCTTGGCGGGACCGCTTTGGTTTCGCTCGGCGCATGCAGCCAGAATAAATTCAAAAGATACAGCGGGCCCGAGGTCACCTATGTCGTGATCAACAAGGGCGAGCGCCGGATGCATTTACTGCATCATGACAAGGCGTTGGAATCTTACAACGTCATGTTGGGCTTCGCACCCGAGGGCCACAAAGCCATTGAAGGCGACGGGCGCACGCCTGAGGGTCTGTACCGTATCGACCGACGCAATCCCAACAGTCGTTTTCATCTTTCGCTGGGAATTTCCTACCCGAACGAGACAGATATCGCGACGGCGCTGGCGTTGGGTCAGAAACCCGGTGGAGACATTTTTATTCACGGTCAGAAATCACCGCTCAAGAAGGACAAGGGTGACTGGACTTGGGGCTGTATCGCCGTAAACAACAAGCAGATCGAAAGGATCTACGCGATGGTCCGTGATGGAACGCCGATCTCGATCAATCCGTAGCGGTCAGTTGCCCAGCACCATTGTCCACCAGATCTTGCCGTTGGATTCCTGAAACCATGAGAAACCCATCTGCGTCGCTTCGGGCGACATGATGATCCGGCGCGTATCGGGCTGGTTCATCCACGCCCCCAGGGTTTCAAGCTCTGTCTCATAGGTTTCCGAGATTACTTCACCGACGAGGCTACCAGAATATCCGACGCGCTGCACACGGTCCAGCGGTGACGATCCGTCAGAGCCAAAGTGCCAAGGGCGGTTTTGATTGGACATGTCGCGCGAATGCGTTGCCGCCGCCGCATTCAGGCGTGATTCAAGCTCGACAGAGGCCAGACCCGATGCGTTGCGCAAGCTGTTGACTGAATCGAGCATCCGGAACTGGATCTTGCTTTTGTCACCGGCACCGATCCGGTAGGAGGGTTGCGTTGATTTACCATCAAGACCGACAGACGCTGTTGGCTGGCAGGCGGAGAGAAGGCCAGCAAGGACCAACATAAGGGTTGTTAGACGGATCATCGCGCAGCTCCACGCATCAGGTTTCTGGGTTGCCATACACGTGCACGTGCGGCAATTCAAACGCACATGCGCGTGAGTTGGTTCCATAACGCTTGTTTGATTTGATAACGTGTCATTCGCGACATATATAGCATCAGATAGTCTAATCTGACGCGGAGGCATCCAATGTCCAAACATGAATTCAAGTCCCCCAGCCGGCGTGTGTTCCTTGCTGGTGGCGCGGCCGTACTGGCGAGCCCTGCAATCGCGCAGAGTACCAATGGCGTAAACAGCACAGCCACGACCGAAAACGAACGTGATATAAACGAAATCGTACGGCGCAACATATCCAGCTTTCGCACGCTTGACTGGCGGCCCTACTTCTCGTCACTGCGGGGCGGTGCGGTCCTTGTGGATATCGACAGCCGTGCTGTTCACTACTGGTCCGGCGATGAAAGCGTTTACAAGCTTTACCCCTCTTCCGTTCCCCTGACGCAAGAATTGACGCGCCGGGGCCGTACGAGCGTCATCCGCAAGGTTGACGGGCCAAGTTGGGCACCGACGCCTTCGATGCTCAAGCGGAACCCAGAATGGCCTAAATTCATTGGCCCGGGCCCGGACAATCCGCTGGGTACCCATGCGCTGTATTTGTCGTGGAAGTACTACCGGATCCATGGCACACACGATACGCGCAAGATCGGGCGACGTTCGTCAAATGGTTGTATTGGCCTCTATAACGAGCATATTGCAGAGCTTTTCGGCATGGCCGAGGTCGGCACTCAAGTGTTGCTTATTTGACGACATCCTTCTGATATTGCGGAAGTAAGACGCGATGCCACTTTGCAAAATTGGCGTTTTGGTATTTACCGAAATACACGAGGAAAGTCTTGCTTGCATGCTGTGCAGTTTGCACCGTGTGCCTAATCTGGAGGTTATGACATGAAAAAGCTCGTTCTCGCCGCTGCTCTGACAGCTGCCGCTTCTTCCGCATTTGCAGGTTCGCTTGCTGATCCGATCATCGAAGCACCTGTAATCGTCGAAGAAGCCACAAGCTCTTCGGCTGGCATTTTGGTTCCGCTGTTGCTGCTGGTGCTCGTCGCCGCAGCTGTTGCTGACTAAGCTATACGGCTATAATAGTCGAAAGAGGCGGTGCAGTTGCGCCGCCTTTTTCTATTTCGGGGTAATCCATCCCGCCAGATTATCATCGATGACTGACGCCAGCGCTTGGATATGGGCGTCGTCGTCGTTGAGGCAGGGGATGTAGGTGAATGTCTCACCGCCTGCATGCTCAAAGCTCTCTTTAATCTCTTCGTTGATCTCTTCCAGCGTTTCGATGCAGTCGGCTGAAAAGGCTGGCGCGCAGACGGCGATGTTCTTTTTACCCGCCTTCGCCAACCGTGCGACTTCTTCCACCGTATAGGGCTGAAGCCATTCTTCTGGACCGAATTTCGACTGAAAGGTGGTTTTGATCTCTGTATCTGCCCAACCCAGACGCTCTTTCAGCAGGCGCGTCGTTTTCTGGCACTGGCAATGATAGGGATCTCCTTCCATCAGATAGCGTGTCGGGACACCGTGATAGCTGCACACAAGGATGTCGGCGCGCGCGGCGAGGCTCTCATAGGCACGTTCAATGGATTGCGCCAATGCATCGATGTAATCAGGCCGATCGAAATACGGATCAACGGTGCGGGCCGCCGGCTGCCACTTTTCTTTTTCCAATGCAGCAAAGAATGCATCGTTCGCCGTGGCGGACGTAGCACCGGCGTATTGCGGATAGAGCGGAAAAAACAATATTCTGCGGCATCCCGCGTCGACCATCTGGCGCACGCGTGACTTCGTAGACGGATTTCCGTAGCGCATGCAAAAATCAACCATCACGTCATCACCGTACCGGTCTCGCATCACCTTCTCCACCCTAGCGGTTTGCGCCTTGGTGATGGTCATCAGGGGGGATTCATCGGCCTCAGTATTCCAGATCGATTTGTACGCAGCACCCGACGTAAAGGGACGTTTCGTCAGGATGATCGTCTGCAAAAGTGGTTGCCAGAGCCATGGGCTGTAGTCGATCACGCGGCGATCCGACAGAAACTCATTCAGATATCGGCGCATGGACCAATAGTCATAGTGATCCGGCGTGCCGAGATTCGCCAGCAGAACGCCAACCTTGGGACGCGGCAGCGCCGGGTGATCGGTATTGGCGTAATCAGGGCGTTGGTCGGTCATCGGAATATCCTTCGCGCGGGCGCATTTCTTGGTGAACTAAAGAGATTTGGCGTCAGGTCAATCGCGTAGCGGTTGTTCGTCTGTCGATAGCGCATCCGCAAGGCGCTGGGTGGCCGACCCCGGACGCAGCGGTTTGGGCTGTGTCTCTGCCGGAGCCCAGCCGGTGAGATAGAGCGTTTCAAAGCTTGCCTTGATGCGCCCTGAGGCAGCGGCGAAGTGAGATTTGTAAATTTCCGCCGCACGGTCGAATACTGCACGGCGCGTTGGCTGGCGCAGCCGCATGGAAAGTGCATTGGTTTCTCCCATGGCGCGCAGGTCCTGCATCAAGTGCCAGATATCGCGGTACTCCACAGTCACGGTTGTCGTGTCCGCGACGGGCAGGGCAAATCCGGCACGCTGCAGCAGACCGCCCAGATCGCGAAGTTCCGCCATTGGCGCGATCCGGGGCGACAGGCCACCTGTGATTTCAATCTCTGCTTCCCCAAGGCACCGGCGCAATTCCTGAAGCGTTTCGCCGCCAAAGCAGGTGCCGAGGAACAGTCCATCAGGACGCAGCGCGCGGCGGCACTGAATCAACTGCCCGACAGGGTCATTCGCCCAATGAAGCGACATCATATGCAAAACCAGGTCATATGTTGCAGGCCCTAGCGAAAGTGTTTCAGTGTCCGCAGCCACCGCGGCATCCGGGTGCGTAGCCCCCCAGAAATTCGGATGGCCAGTTACGAGCGCCTGAGATTTAAACGCCATTTTAACCATACTCAGGCGATCCTGCACCTCATCTGCGGCGGCACCGTGCAAAAACAAGGCCTCCGGTGTGGTTCTTGCGCGGTGCAGCGCAAGCGCATGTCTGTCGGTCATGGGTATGGTCATGGAAGGGAATATAGTTTGCTAAATCAGCGACTTCAAACGGCGGTTTCGATAGTCTATCCGCCGCGATGTCTTACCTGTGGTGGCATTGTTGAAAGCGACTTTGGCCTCTGTGGAACATGCTGGCGTGACGTGCAGTTCATCGGTGGGACCATCTGTGACGGTTGCGGCGTCCCTCTGCCCGGTAGTGACAAAGACGAAAAGGCGCATTGCGATTCCTGCATGACGGCCCCGCGCCCCTGGGTGCAGGGGCGGTCTGCGCTGGTCTATGCCGGATCAGGACGCAAATTGGTACTGGGACTGAAACATGGCGACAGGCAAGAGGTCGCGGGACCTGCCGCACGTTGGATGGCGCAGGCGATCAGGGGGCTGTTGCAGGAAAATACTCTGATTGTACCGATCCCGCTGCATTGGATGCGTCTGCTCAAGCGGCGTTACAACCAGTCGGCGCTGCTTGCCAAGGCGCTTGCACGGGAAACCGGCATGGCTTGGTCGCCGGATGCATTGATGCGTTATCGCCGAACCACGTCGCTGGACGGGCTGGGACGCGAAGAACGGTTTGCCGCCGTCGAGAACGCAATCAAGGTGCACCCCAAGCGGCGATACAGGATCGTGGGGCGGCCAGTGCTTTTGGTGGACGATGTGATGACATCCGGTGCGACGCTGACCGCTGCAACCGAGGCACTTTTGCGTGAAGGATCCGGTCCCGTGCGGGTCGTTACACTGGCAAGAGCCGCCAAAGACCCCTAAATCCCTAGCAACGGTATTTGTTGCAAAGGACACGAATCATGCAATCAGTCGAAATCTACACATCGCCTTTGTGCGGTTTCTGTCACGCGGCCAAGCGGTTGCTGAATGAAAAGGGCGTGAGCTTCGCCGAGGTGGACGTACTGTCCAACCCTGATCGCAAGCCCGAAATGATAGAACGCGCGAATGGCGGGCGCACCGTACCGCAGATATTTATCGGGGACACCCATGTCGGCGGCTATGATGATCTGAATGCACTTGAGCGCGCTGGCAAGCTTGACGCGTTGCTGGCAACACCATGAAAGCGGCGCTGCTTCAGCTCAACGTGAGCGATGATCCTGCGCAGAATTTGACAGCGACGCTTGCGTTAATGGACGATGCTGCCGCACAGGGCGCTGACTGGATTCTCACACCGGAAGTGACGAATTGTCTTTCAAGCAGCAGGGCACATCAGAAGGACGTCTTGCAGTTCGAAGAAGACGACCGGACCCTCGCGGCCCTGCGTTCTGCGGCAGATCGACTGGGTGTCTGGCTGCTGATCGGTTCGCTCGCTCTCAAGACGGAAGACGCGGACGGGCGGTTCGCAAACAGGTCGTTCATGATCGGACCGCAAGGACAGATTGTCGCCAAGTATGACAAGATCCACATGTTTGATGTGCAGGTAAGCGAGGCGGAAACATACCGCGAATCGGCGGCCTACAGGCCGGGATCACAGGCGGTGATGGCGCAGACCCCATTCGCCAACATAGGGATGACTATCTGCTATGATATGCGCTTTCCGCTGCTTTATCAGGCGCTGGGCGATGCAGGTGCTGAAATTCTGACGATGCCTGCCGCTTTTTCGCCGGTCACCGGCGCGGCACATTGGCATAGCCTGTTGCGGTCGCGTGCAATCGAAACAGGATGTTTCGTACTCGCGCCTGCACAGACCGGCGAACACGCCAGTGCGGCCCATAAAACGCGCAGTACTTATGGGCATTCTTTGGTTGTGTCACCTTGGGGCGAAATTTTGTTGGACGCAGGCGAAAGCCCCGGCGTTTACTTGGGGGATCTCGATATGGAGCAGGTTACCAACGCACGGTGCCGGGTTCCCAGCATGGCGCATAAACGCCCTTTCGACGGACCCTGATGAACGAAGACCGAAATACGCTTGCGATCATGCTTTTTAGTGAGGTGCTCGCTGCCGATCAGATGATTCGCAACCGTCTGAGCAAGGTGTTGCCCAAGGGTATGGAGATTTCCCATTTTTCGGTCTTGAACCATCTGACGTGGCGCGATTGCGAACGCAGCCCGGCGGAATTGGCAGAAGTATTCAACGTCACGCGCGGGGCGATGACAAACACGCTCAACAAGCTGGAGTGGGCGGGTTACGTTCACATCCGTCCAGACTGGGACGATGCACGCCGCAAAAAGATTTCTATCAGTCCGACGGGCAGGTTGGCGCGCGACAACGCGCTGAGTGCAATCACGCCGATGATCAATCAGGTCGTGGATGAGTTGGGAGAGGACAAGGTCCGCTCTGCACTTCCGATTCTGCGCGAAATGCGCAAGCAGATTACTTAGGGTTCAGGCTGGCGGTGACATAGTTTACGCTGAGATCTTTGGCAGACAGGCTCCAGTCCCAAGCAATTGGATTGAACACGAAACCCTTACGGTCTACCGGATCCAGCCCGGCGTTGCGCAGCAGTTCGAACAGCTCATCCGGTGTGATGAATTTCGACCATTCATGCGTGCCTTTGGGCAGCCAGCGCATGACATGTTCTGCTCCGATGATCGCCATGACATAGGATTTCGGATTGCGATTCAGGGTCGAGCAGATGTGCAACCCGCCCGGGTTGAGCAACTCACGGCAGGCGGTCAGATAGTCGATAGGGGAGGCGACGTGTTCGACCACCTCCATGTTGAGAACCACGTCGAATTGCTCACCGGTGGCCGCCATCGCTTCGGCAGTGGTGCAGCGATAGTCGATTTTCAACCCTGACTGTTCTGCATGGACTTGTGCAACGGGGATATTGCGTTCAGCGGCATCGGCACCGACAATTTCGGCCCCCAGCCGCGCCATCGGTTCCGCCAGCAACCCGCCACCGCAGCCAATATCAAGGATACGCAGCCCGCTGAACGGCGCGGGCGCTTTGATATCGCGGTCGAATTCCCCCGCGATCTGATTTGTGATATAGTCCAGCCGGCAGGGATTAAGCATGTGCAGCGGCTTGAATTTACCGTTCGGATCCCACCATTCCGCCGCCATCGCCTGAAATTTCTCGATCTCTGCAGGATCAACTGTGGTCTGATGCGCTTGCATTCCGGTCTCCGTATGATCAATTGTCTTCCCTAGACACTATAGGTCAGTAATGGACAAAATCCCGGACCAAAAGCGCGCAGTGCAATATCTATACCCGCCGATCGACCCGTTCGATCAGCGAATGCTTGTCGTGGGTCAAGGCCACAAGATCTATGTCGAACAGTGCGGCAATCCCGATGGTATTCCCGTTGTCGTGTTGCATGGCGGACCCGGTGGCGGGTGCAGCCCGTCGATGCGACGGTATTTCGACCCGAAGATTTACCGCATCGTTCTGTTTGATCAGCGCGGCTGTGGTCGTTCCAGACCGCACGCATCGGTGGTGGACAATACGACATGGCATCTGGTCGCAGATATCGAGTTGATCCGCGAGACGCTTGGCATTTCCGACTGGATCGTCTTTGGCGGCAGTTGGGGCGCCACGTTGTCGCTGATCTATGCACAGTCCCACCCCGAAGCCGTGCGCAATCTGGTGCTGCGCGGCGTGTTCCTGATGACGCAATCCGAATTGGATTGGTTTTACGGTGGCGGTGCGGGGCGGTTCTGGCCAGAAGTCTGGGCAAGGTTCACGGCGTTGGTGCCCGAGGACGAGCGTGGCGACTATATCGGTGCCTATCACCGGCGGCTATTTTCTGACGATATGTCCCAGCAAACGAAGTTCGCGCGCGCATGGGCCGGGTGGGAAAACGCGCTGGCGTCAATTCACTCCACCGGCAACGCAGGTGAAGGCGGCGGTGATTATGCGCGGGCATTTGCGCGGCTGGAGAATCACTATTTCACCAATGCCGGCTTTCTTGAGTTCGACGGCCAGATCCTCGCGCAAATGGACCGCATCGCGCATATTCCGGGCGTTATTGTGCAGGGGCGTTACGACATGATTTGTCCGCCTCATAATGCCTATGCGCTGGCGCAGGCGTGGCCTAAGGCAGAGCTCAAAATGATACGCAATGCGGGGCATGCATTGTCCGAACCGGGAATCAGTGCCGAACTGGTACGCGCGATGGACAGGATTGGCGTCCAATGAGTGGCCGCAATCCCTTCATGGATCGGCGCGCCTTGTTTGCCAGCGGTGCAGCAGCAGCGTTGCTGGCCGCGGCTGGAGTGTCAGCGCGCGGATTGCCGCAACGGGGCGGCAAGTTGCGACTGGCGGTTTCGGGCGCACAGCGCAGTGACAGCTGGATGTCCGGCGATGGGCTTTTCATGCAGGTCGCAATACAAGGCGTGATATTTGATACGCTGACAGAAGTTGGTGCTGACGGAACATTGCGCGGTGAGCTGGCCATCGGCTGGACAGCGCGCGATGAGGGGCGTGGATGGGCATTTGATCTGCGTCGCGACGTACGGTTCCATGACGGGGCGCTATTTTCTGCGCGGGATGTTGTTGCATCACTGACTGCGTCTTTGCCGTTTGCGGATGTGGACAGTGACGGGCCGCACCGGGTGATCGTGGCGTTGGATACCCCTGATCCGTCTTTGCCATTTACACTTGCGGCACCGTCGCATGTGATCCGTCCCGCTCACGCGATACAGCAGGGGATCGGCACCGGGCTTTACCGCATGACGAAATTCACACCGGGGCAGCAGTTACTTGCGACGCGCGTAGCGGAACATTATCGAGACGGGCAGGCGGGATGGTTTGACCAGATCGAGCTGGTGTCGATCCCGTCCGAAGCTGTCCGTGCGCAGGCGTTGGCAGAATATTTGGTGGATGCTGCCGATTTGTCAGATGCACAGGCCGTCGCACCTTTCAGAGACATTGCCATCCTTCCGGGAATGGCAACAAGTCGCAGCCTTGGAATGGCACAAATCGTCAGCGCGTCACGTCCGTTTGATAACCTGCGCGCGGCAGAGCGGTGGTGGTTCGCGTGACAGGGGTTGTAGTTGCCAAAGGTCGGGCGTATATCCTTCCTTAATAGCGGCGCGTTCGGGTCCAAACCAAACGCTCCACCGAAAATTCGAACGGGCCGCGCGCCCGTTTTTTTGTGTCTGAACATAAAGCTGAGATCATGAGCAACGACCTCATCGCCAAAGCAGCCATCGACCGCCGTCTGGCGGAGATCATCACCCCTGTCATCGAAGACATGGGTTTTGAACTTGTGCGCGTGCGACTGATGTCAGGCAAGTCCACAATATTGCAGATCATGGCGGACAAGCCCAATGGTGGTATCGAGGTGGATGATTGTGGCCAGATCAGCACCGCCGTGGGCGCTGTGTTGGATGTTGAAGACCCCATTCTGGATGAATATTCGCTGGAAGTATCCAGCCCCGGTATTGATCGACCGCTCACGCGAATCAAAGATTTCGAAGCGTTCGAGGGCTATGAGGCCAAGATAGAGACCGCGGATCTGATTGACGGCCGTCGTCGTTTCAAGGGTGAATTGGCGGGCGTGGAAGGAGACGAGGTGCTGATCAACCTCGAAGAGGGTACTGTCGGGCTCAAGTTTGAGTGGTTAACGGATGCCAAACTGGTGCTGACAGACGATCTGATCAAGGAAATGCTGCGCCAACGCAAAGAAGCGGGCGTGATAGACGAAACCAATTTCGATGAAATTCAGACCGAGTCTGACGAGGGAGACGACTAATGGCCATTACATCTGCCAACCAGCTTGAGCTGCTGCAAACTGCCGAAGCGGTGGCGCGTGAAAAGATGATCGACCCTAATCTGGTGGTCGAAGCGATGGAAGAATCGCTCGCCCGAGCGGCCAAGTCCCGTTATGGCGCGGAGATGGACATCCGTGTCGCCATCGACCGCAAAACGGGGCGCGCGACGTTCACACGTGTGCGTACCGTAGTCACGGACGAAGATCTGGAGAATTACCAGGCCGAATTTACCGTCGAGCAGGCCAAGCAGTACATGGACAGCCCCGAAGTCGGTCAGGAATACATCGAAGAAGTACCGCCGGTCGAAATGGGCCGAATCGCTGCGCAATCCGCCAAGCAGGTGATCTTGCAAAAGGTCCGCGAAGCCGAGCGTGACCGCCAGTACGAAGAATTCAAAGACCGCGCAGGCACGATCATCAATGGTCTGGTCAAGCGCGAGGAATACGGCAATGTCATCGTCGACGTCGGTGCCGGCGAAGCAATCCTGCGGCGCAATGAAAAGATTGGCCGCGAATCGTACCGGCCGAACGATCGAATTCGCGTCTACATCAAGGACGTGCGCCGCGAACAGCGCGGGCCGCAGATTTTCCTGAGCCGCACAGCGCCGGAATTCATGGCCGAACTGTTCAAGATGGAAGTGCCGGAGATCTACGATGGTATCATCGAGATCAAGGCGGTCGCCCGCGATCCCGGTTCGCGTGCAAAGATTGCCGTCATCAGCTATGACAACTCCATCGACCCTGTCGGTGCTTGCGTAGGTATGCGCGGTTCCCGTGTTCAGGCTGTGGTGAACGAGCTTCAGGGCGAAAAGATTGATATTATTCCGTGGAACGAGGATCAGCCGACGTTCCTTGTGAATGCGTTGCAACCAGCAGAAGTTTCCAAAGTCGTTCTGGACGAAGAAGCCGGCAAGATCGAAGTTGTCGTTCCGGAGGAACAGCTTAGTCTCGCGATCGGTCGTCGTGGCCAGAACGTGCGTCTGGCCTCGCAGTTGACGGGTCTGGACATCGACATCATGACCGAAGAGCAGGAAAGCGCGCGCCGTCAGGCCGAATTCGAACTGCGCACGAAGCTGTTCATGGACAACCTTGATCTGGACGAGTTCTTTGCCCAGTTGCTGGTTTCTGAAGGGTTTACGAACCTCGAAGAGGTCGCCTACGTCGAAGCGGAAGAGCTGCTGGTCATCGACGGCGTGGACGAAGACACCGCCAAGGAACTGCAGGCCCGTGCCCGTGACGTACTTGAGGCGCAGAACAAGTCGGCGCTGGATGCGGCCCGTGCCTTGGGCGTTGAGGACAGCCTCATTGAATTTGAAGGCCTGACACCCCAGATGATTGAGGCACTGGCCAAGGACGATGTCAAAACGCTCGAAGATTTCGCGACTTGCGCGGATTGGGAAATAGCCGGCGGCTGGACAACAGTGGACGGCGAGCGGGTCAAGGATGATGGCACGCTGGAGCCTTTTGGCATGTCTCTTGAAGAAGCGCAGACGATGATCATGACGGCCCGCGTGTTGTTAGGCTGGGTTGATCCGACAGAACTGGAAGCGGACGCAGAAGGCGACGAAGACGAGCCAACCGAGGAGGCCGAGGCCTGATCGCAGGCCTCGGGAACGCCTCATGGGACGCGGTGGCGCTCAAAAGGATCACAGTGATGGTCCCGACAGGAAATGCATCGCCACAGGCGAGGTGCAGCCAAAGCACGGATTGATACGCTTTGTGGTCGGGCCCGAAGATCAGGTTGTGGCGGATATTCTGGGCAAGCTGCCCGGTCGCGGTATCTGGGTCGCGGCGGATCGGTCGGCGCTTGATACGGCGGTGACCAAGAAATTGTTCGCCCGCAGCGCCAAGCAACCGGTTCAGGTGCCGGACGGTTTGGTGGATGAAGTGGAACGACAGCTCGCACGGCGTGTTGTCGATCTGATCTCGATGCAGCGTAAGGCAGGCAAAGCGGTTGCTGGCTATGAAAAAGTCAAAGGCTGGCTGCAGATGGAAGAGGCCGAAGTTCTGATTCAGGCGGTTGACGGATCGGGGCGCGGCAAAAGCAAACTGAGTACGCCACATTTCGGTCATTACATTGGCTGGCTGACGGCGGATGAATTGGGTTTGGCATTCGGCCGCCAAACTGTGATACATGGGGCGCTCGCCTCTGGTGGACTCACTCTGCGTGTTGTAGAGGAAGCCCAAAGACTTAAAGGCGTGCGCATAATCGAGGCTGGCAAGGGTCAGCCGAAAGGATAGACAATCGTAATGAGCGATAGTGACGGCAAGAAAACATTGGGTCTGCGCGGTGCACCTGCGCGTCCGGGCAACGTAAAGCAAAGCTTTAGCCACGGGCGGACCAAGAACGTTGTGGTTGAAACCAAGCGCAAGCGCGTTGTGGTGCCCAAGCCGGGTGGCCAAAAGCCAACTGGCCCCGGTGCCGGCCCCGTTGGAGACCCCTCGCGGCGTCCCGCAGGCATCACCGATTCCGAGATGGAGCGCCGCCTGAAGGCTGTGCAGGCCGCCAGGGCTCGCGAAAGCGAAGAAGCCGCGGCGCGCGCAGCCGAAGACAAGGCGCGCGCTGAGGATCGCGAACGCCGCCGTGCAGAGATCGAAGCCAAGGAAGCGGCAGAGCGCGAGCACGAGGAAAACCTCAAGGCCAAGGCCGATGAAGACGAGCGTCGCAAGCGCGAAGCCGAGGCGGCAGCCGTTGCGGCCGCAGCGCCTGTCGCGACAGAGCCGACGCCAACCCGCACGCCGTCCAAGACCGCTGCACCCGCTGCGCGCAAGTCAGAGCGTGATCGCGAGGAAACCGACAAGCGCAACAAGCAGGAAGACAGCCGCCGTTCCGGAAAACTGACCGTTAATCAGGCGCTCACCGGGGGCGAAGGTGGACGTCAACGTTCAATGGCACAGATGAAGCGCAAGCAAGAACGTGCGCGTCAGAAAGCCATGGGTGGTCAGGTCGAGCGCGAAAAAATCGTGCGCGACGTTCAGTTGCCGCCGATGATCCTTGTGTCCGAGCTCGCCAATCGTATGGCCGAACGTGTTGGCAGCGTGGTCAAGGCGTTGATGAATAATGGCATGATGGTGACGCAGAACGAAACTGTCGATGCTGATACTGCCGAACTCATCATTGAGGAATTCGGCCATAAAGTGGTGCGTGTTTCTGATGCGGACGTGGATGATGTCATCAAGATTGTCGAAGACGATGAAAAGGATCTCAAGCCACGTCCACCGGTTGTGACGATCATGGGCCACGTCGACCACGGCAAGACATCGTTGCTGGATGCTATTCGTAAAGCCCGCGTTGTCGCAGGTGAAGCGGGCGGGATCACGCAGCATATCGGTGCCTATCAGGTGACGACCGACAGCGGCCAGGTACTGTCGTTCCTCGATACGCCGGGCCACGCTGCATTTACGTCGATGCGTTCACGCGGTGCGCAAGTCACAGATATCGTGGTCTTGGTCGTTGCGGCGGATGACGCCGTGATGCCGCAAACGATCGAAGCGATTGCCCACGCCAAAGCGGCCAAGGTGCCGATGATCGTGGCGATCAACAAGGTCGACAAACCCGCCGCCGATCCTGATAAGGTTCGGACGGGTCTGTTGCAGCATGAGGTCATCGTCGAAAAGATGTCCGGTGAGGTGCAGGACGTCGAAGTTTCCGCGACCACAGGTCAGGGTCTTGATGATCTTCTTGAAGCTATCGCGCTGCAGTCGGAATTGCTTGAACTGAAAGCCAACCCAAATCGCGCTGCTATCGGTGCCGTGATTGAGGCACAGCTTGATGTAGGACGTGGTCCCGTGGCGACGGTTCTGATCCAGAACGGTACGCTGCGCACAGGTGATATCTTTGTTGTTGGCGAACAGTACGGCAAGGTCCGTGCGCTGATCAACGATCAGGGTGAGCGCGTCAAAGAGGCCGGCCCATCGGTTCCTGTCGAGGTTCTTGGTCTTAACGGCACGCCGGAAGCGGGCGATGTTCTGAACGTGACCGATACCGAAGCGCAGGCACGCGAGATTGCGGAATACCGTGCAAATGCTGCCAAAGACAAACGGGCCGCTGCTGGTGCCGCGACCACGCTTGAGCAGCTGATGGCGAACGCCAAGGCGGACGAGGATGTTTCCGAGCTGCCTATTCTGCTGAAAGCGGACGTGCAGGGCTCTGCCGAGGCCATCGTTCAGGCGATGGAGAAGATTGGCAACGATGAGGTGCGTGTGCGCGTGCTGCATTCGGGTGTTGGCGCCATTACTGAAACCGATGTCGGCCTTGCCGAAGCGTCGGGCGCGCCGATCATGGGCTTTAACGTCCGTGCCAATGCGTCTGCGCGGAACACGGCCAACCAGAAGGGCGTTGAGATTCGCTACTACTCGGTGATCTATGACCTTGTTGACGATGTGAAAGCTGCCGCAAGCGGATTGCTGAGCAACGAGATCAAGGAAAACTTTATCGGGTATGCGAACATCAAAGAGGTGTTCAAGGTCACCGGCGTCGGCAAGGTTGCCGGGTGCCTGGTTACCGAGGGCGTGGCGCGTCGGTCCGCCGGTGTGCGTCTGCTGCGCGATAACGTCGTGGTCCACGAAGGTACGTTGAAGACTTTGAAACGCTTCAAGGATGAAGTGGCTGAAGTGCAGTCGGGTCAGGAATGCGGTATGGCATTCGAGAACTACGATGATATTCGTCCCGACGACGTGATCGAAATCTTCACACGTGAAGAGGTCGTGCGGACGCTGACGTAAATTCAGCTTTAACGAAAAAGGGGACCGTTTGCGCTGTCCCCTTTTTCGTTAATTCAGCTCTTTTTTGACACCGGCTTACCGGCGTAGACGGTTTGATCCACCCGTACCGCAATACGCCCATCAGGCATCGCGCGAACAAATGTTCCTTGAACCGATACGCAGCTGCCCAAAGCGATAGTGCGAAGCATGTCATTTCCTCCCCAGAATGTGACAAGATGATCTTACGACAGATTGTCGCGTTTCCCAGTCCAATAACGCCATTTCTCGAACTTTGTTGAGCTAACCGAAATTAGCGAGCTAAAGCCAGTCACGCAGGATCGGGATCAGAGGAATGTCAGCAGCGGGCATGGGATAATCCCGCATCTCATTTGGCCGCACCCATTTGAGGGTCTGGCCTTCTTGCGCGCAGGGAGTGCCCTTCCATTTGCGACAGGCAAATAAAGGCATCAGCAGATGGAAATCATCATAGCTGTGACTTGCGAAGGTCAACGGGGCCAAGCACGACGCCCATGTATCGATCCCCAATTCTTCGGACAGTTCGCGTATCAAGGCGTGTTCGGGCGTCTCGCCGTGTTCGACCTTGCCGCCCGGAAATTCCCAAAGACCTGCCATTGATTTGCCTTTGGGGCGCTGTGCGATCAGGACGCGGCCGTCCACGTCGATCAACGCGACGGCCGAGACGAGGACGACTTTCATCAAGATCGGTAGTCCGCGTTTATTTCAATGTAGCCGTGGGTCAGATCGCAGGTCCAGACGGTGGATTTGCCTGTGCCGATGCCAATGTCCACACCGATCACGATGTGCTCACCTCTCATATGTTCTGCCGCGTCTGTTTCGGAATAATCGGGGCTGCGCCATCCGTCCGCTGCCACTTGGACGTCGCCGAAACGGATTGAAAGACGGTCACGGTCTGCCATTGCACCGGATTTACCCACGGCCATGACAACGCGGCCCCAGTTGGGATCTTGCCCCGCGATGGCTGTCTTGATCAGCGGTGAGTTCGCGATGGCCATGGCGTGCGTCTTGGCATCCGAGTCGCTATCGGCACCTGTGACGGAAATCTCCACGAATTTGGTGGCCCCTTCGCCATCGCGCACGACTTGATGCGCAAGGTCGAGCATTACATCATGCAAAGCGCTCGAAAACTCGGCGTTGCCGCAAACATCAACGCCGGATTTGCCGGTTGCCGCGACCAGCAGAGTGTCCGAGGTAGACGTGTCGCTATCGACTGTAATGCAGTTGAATGTGGTATCGGAATAGTCTGACACCAGCGCTTGCAATGACACCTGATCAATTTGCGCGTCGGTGAAGATATAGACCAGCATCGTGGCCATATCCGGTGCAATCATGCCTGATCCCTTGGCGATACCGGCGATTTTCACGGTCTTGCCGTCAATCTGCAATGTCGAGGTGGACCCTTTTGGAAAAGTGTCAGTCGTCATGATGGCCTTCGCCGCGGCCTCGATCCCGTCGTCCTTCAGCGCACTGTGAAGATCGTCCAGACAGGCCGTCACGCGGTCATGTGCGAGTGGTTCGCCAATCACACCGGTTGAGGACGTGAACACCCGTGACTGGTTCACGCCGCAGGTCTGCGCGACGGCGGTGGTAATTGCCTCGACGGCCTCGACTCCGTTTTTGCCCGTAAAGGCGTTGGCATTGCCCGAATTC
>Ga0115567_10001568_pt1 | contig 22912 bp, 36 predicted proteins | sample COGITO_mtgs_1204_2_FD_88679 | JGI IMG/M metagenome (GOLD analysis project Ga0115567, IMG submission 88679) | Pelagic marine microbial communities from North Sea - COGITO_mtgs_120412 | ecosystem: Environmental > Aquatic > Marine > Epipelagic | place: Germany:Helgoland, sampling site Kabeltonne... | reverse complement strand
CGTCATCTCTGCCATCTTCCACGAGGAAACCCCCTTCTCCCGCCCAGGAGCTGCTTGATCTCGCGCTGCAGCGGCACGAGGCCGCTGGGCCCTGAAAGTGCTTGGGTGTTTCTGATGCGCAGTTAATCGTGTCGATCCCCTTCCGGAACTTCAAGCTGCTGGCGTTTGGCGGCATGATGGCGCAGGTGCCGCTCATCGAACTGACCAAGGGCCTCAAGGGTACCCAGACCGGCAACGTCATATTTTGGCTCGTCATCATGCTCGGGCAGCCCATGATTGTTCTCCTCTATTTCCGCGACGCGCTCAAGGGCACGTACGGGGTCTGGACTGATGCCGACACCACGACGTGGACAAACATCCTGACGCAGGGGCTCGTGCCGCCCCCGGCTACGGATTTGCAGCACTAGGTGCAGCTGTGAGCAGCAGCGTGTGGCGAGGGCTCGCACTGTGAGTGTGAGACCAGCGGGACTGGGCACCCAGTAAAACCAGCCGCAGACAGTGAAACGCTCAGGGACGAGGACAAGAGTCGGGGGCCCGATGCTCTCATGAACTTGGTCCACTGCCGGACGTACACTGGCTTAAGCCGGTTCAGGTCCTTGAGCTCAAGGGGACTGATACTTCTAGTGTCCCCGTCTGGATGAGTGAAAGATAGATACGGAGAAAGGATGTAGTGAATAACCTCGAGACCAGGTACCAAAAACGAGAGAGAGGGTGTATGGATAACCTCGTACAGACCGGGTATCATACAACCAAACGAGATAGGCCAAAATCCCAAAGCGGAAAAAACATAACTCCGACCCACCACCCGCCGGGACCGCCACCGCACCACTGGGGCCGAGGTGTTTTAAGATTTATGTTTCCCGTGTCTTCCGAGTCTCGTCCTCGAGGGAAATGGACGAGACTCGGGAAAACGGAATTGAAAACAGTAAAGATGAGCCCGCCAGTCCATTTCCCGCCAACAGAAGCGACCCCAGAAGGGATACTGCACGGGCAGCCATCTAAAACGGAGATTCCGCAGCGGCGGCCCCCACCCGCAGGGACGCCCTGCGTGCGCTGACTCAACATGTCTAGTTCTTGCCAAGAGCAAGCGCCGATGCATAGCCACCGTGACGGAATAGAAGCTGAGCAAGCGTGCCCCGGAACCCCGACGGGCCCCGAGTACCGTGCGAGGGCCCCCTTGTCGAGATGTGTTCCGGATCCGGAGACCCAGGGCGGACACAGTGAGGCCTGTTTGTATCCGGTTGCGCCGGAGGAGCGTGTCGACCGATCATCTCGGGTTTTGTCACATCGAGCGACTTGTCGGACCAGCTCTGATATACTCCGGCTGGTTCATGACGCATCGTGCTTCAAGCACAAACCTCTCCTGGATTGGAGTGCATGATTCGAGTGCGGTAGCAGCTTATCAAGTTGATCGTGGGTGTCTAGTGTGCAGGTTTCCGTGATTACTCGGATCCCCAGGCGAGGGCTAAGATTAGAATTTCGAGTGAGTGAACCGCATTTTGAGATTGTCCGCTGCACGCTCACATTGCTACATGTGGCCCGACGGACGCCCATTTACATGCTGGCACAGCATTCACGCAGACTGAACATACGCTTGCACTAGCCCCTCGTCTTACGGATCATATCCACAGCCTTCGTATACTTCGAACAGAAAGATGAACTTCCGCTGGTGCTCATTTCCTACAGCGGTGGCACACCACGAAATCAGGATCTGCCCGCTCTTACATTTGCAGACCCCGTTCAAAAGTAAGCTTGGGCAACGAGACCCCAAGGCATTGATATGTTTGAAGCTGTAATTAGGCGGAAGTGCGACGACGGTGGTTGTCTGACCTTCCTCACCCTGAAGTGAATCAACTTCAGTGCTTACTTACTAAGAAATGATGATGCATCCATCCACACTCCTCTGTGCTTGTTTAGAAAGAAATGACGATGGCATCCATCCATAATTTTCCGTTCTTTTTTACTGAGAAATGATGATGGCTTCTATCTCTTCCTCTTCCTCCTCCCCCAGTTCGTCCTCAGCAACCCTGCGCACTCATGAGGCTGAACATGACATTGGTCCTGTGGCGGCCAGTGCGACGCAGTGGCTATTGACAAGGGCAGCGGGGCTTAGCATAAGGGCAGTGAGGCGGGGACTGTAAATTGGAGGGGCTGAGACGTGTCTGTGGTGGCCTTGTAGAAGTCACCCCACATGACGCCCTCCTCGCCAGGCGCCATCTTGCGCAGCCGGATTTTCATCTGCTTGGCGCTGAGTGTATCCTTGCCCCGCGAGAGGTGTTCCCACACAGCATTGCCAGCGTCCTCCGAATAGTCCGCCTGCACAGGAAAGGCATGGTCTTCACCCCTCAGCCTTCGGCCTCCGCGTTTGCAGCGTTACCTTCTCCATCACACGCCGAGCCACATGCATGTTGAATCGAGCTGATTCAGCCACGGGACAAGACTGAGACCTGTTTAGCAGTGAGGAAACCAGTGGGACCCAGGGGCATGTCGAACTTGAGCTCCGCGAGCTTCTCCAGGAAGGCCTGCACGAAACAGGCATACGCCGACCCGTCTTAGCATCGATGCGCGGAATTCCGAACGGCAAAAACAGCACATTTGAGATGGGAAAAGCAAGCCACAAGAAGTTCCTCGAACTGCTGTCTAGCAGAGGTGAGACAGGATGCACGAAAGCGCCTGGGGCACAGGTCTGCAACAGACTCGTGCATCTGCGGTTCTCCTTGGTACGCCGACAGTGGGCGACAAGCGCGTCTGAGGGCAAAGAGTAGTGCTAAGAATCAGCGAAGGGCGGCAACCTCCTTGGTGAGTTTCTCGTTCTCCTCGAACATGGCGGCCCACTTGGCAGCGTGCTCCCGTCCGTCGTCGAACGTCTTCAGGTCATAGGTCGGAATCCACTTGGGACGCGCCGCTTGCAGAACGTCAAACCTGTTCAGACAGCAGCCGTCACCATATGCTAGCACTGCGTTGACTCTTTCTATGTACTAGGCATATCTCAGGCTCAGGTTCAGGTTCAGCGCACTGCTTCCTGGGAGCAACCCGCTTTCGGGCCAGAGCATGCTTGCGAATGTCTGCCACGTCTTCACGTGCAGATCGGCGCCATTCTGTTGCAACTGAACACGCACAGGATATCTAAGAGAATGAAAAAATGAAGCTGGGTCGGTACGTGTAACGCCACTCGCAGTTGTCGCATCCCGAGTGACAGCAGGCTCCAGCTGAACCGTCCCCGAAGATATATTTCTCCCCCAGCCGCCCAAAAATCTTGACATACTCTACCTCTGGAACGTCAGCGGCACCTGTCATCAGCAAAGCCCTGCTCCCGACTCGCATCGGCGAGCGGTAGAAAGAGCGGCCGACTCCTCCTGAGCAGAGTGCTGGAGTGATGCCTGGCCTAGGCGCGAGTGAGAATGCTGAAGCGGCCGCGAGGAAGGATACAGCGAGAGCGCTGCGGATAACTATCATTTTGTCTATCACAGCACGAGCGGTCGAGACGAACACAACAGCTGTTTCTTTTGCGCCTGTTGCCTCCAGGGGGTTGCAGGTTGTCGAGGTCCCGTCTTCTTGAGTGTGATCCCGTTTGACGGCATGTGTTTCATTTTTTTAAAATTAAAAGATTTAGCCCGGGCCCGCCTTAGTTCCCAAGCACCATCACTTTGTTCCCTGGTCCTCGGGTCGTCAACGGGCTGGCCGTTCCAGTTGCTGGCTGTGTGTCCTCTGGTGCGGCCTTGGACAGTGCTTGAGGAGGCTCCTGATCGTGGTTCACAGTTTGGTCCTTTCCTTCCTGTGGGGGTTCCTGTTGTTCGCTTCCTGGTGTTGTCTCTGGTCTGTGTGCCGGTCTTGTACGAGGTTTTTCACCACACATCCCTCTCGCTGTTGCTCATGATGCAGAAGTCACGCTTTTGTAGGCTTGTCATGCTTTCTGTAACGGAGGAGATGGGTGCTCATGGATACACTCAGGAAACTGCGCGTTGGGCCTGGACGCTCCAGCGCCCTTTCGCGCGGCTCCACATCATCTTAATTGGATCCGATCCCAGGCTCTACCCAGTCCTTGTACCCCGAGGCACGGGCACGTCCTAACCTACCGCGATTCACACCTGACGCCCAACCTGGCGCCTAATCTAGCTGAGAGCTACCGTTAGGCGTCATCCTCCTCGTCTTCCTCGTCTTCCTCTTCCTCCTTGTCCTCACCGACCTCCTCCTCTTCCTCCTCGCTCCCCTCATCGGCGCCTGGGTCGCCGCCCTCCTCCTCGTCCTCCTCTTGACCCGCCTCTGCACAACAAACATGCGATCAATCAATCAACCAGCTGCTATCTCAAGATACACGACCGCGGATACCCTCGGCGCCTATTGGACAGAGGGCCCGGCCCGGCTGAGCTAGCGAGCGAGCCAACCTTCGCGAAGCCGCTCCAAGGAGCCATCTGATTCGTGGGCATCCCCAGAGATGCCCGTTTGTTCGGCTGCCTTAGCCATGGTCTCGGACGAGAAGTCATCCGCTTGCACTAAAAGGAGTGGTTGATGGTCAGCATCGCCATCAACCACCAGACCAGATTCGGGACTATCCTCGTGGCCTGTCACTCACCCCTTTCCGCTAACATTCTTTCCTCCTCTTCCCTGCTATCATTCGCCGATTTGCTCCGCAGCGATCTCGAGACTGAGGGCTCTACAAGCAAAGCGAGCTCGGTCAGCAGGGCCCGCAACCAGCGAGGCGAATCCACGCTCGATCCACAAAATGGATAGAACTGACCAACATCTCAGCTAATCCAGATCATGACGATACTAAACTAACACTGCATGCATACGCTCCTGATGGGACAAAATATAGGACGCGAGAGTGAAGAGGAGCGAGGAGGAGAGACCCTATGCATTCGGTAGTAGCGGCGCTCACCTGAAGACTCATCGCCCTCTTCATCCTTGTCTTCCTTGATTTCCTGGACCTACACTCGCCATGGACTCAGCCGGCGCCGCGTACCCGAGTGCACTATACTGCACTCACAATCTGGCTCTGCCCTTGGAGACAGCAGAGTTGCTTGGATGGCCGTGGGAAATAGATGGTGGGAGGGAGACCGTGGTGCGGCTCTTCTTCGCGGGGCGCGCATCCTTATCCTTTCCCCCACGCTTCTTGCTGCCCACCGACTCGTCCTCGTCCTCATCCTCGTCCTCGTCCTCGTCCTGCTCCTGGGAAGATCCCTGCAAATGCCGCTCGTCAGGTTTGCACCTCTCAGCGGGAGCACGACACAGGACGAGTATCGTGGAAAAGTGAAGTTCCTGTAGGCCTGATTAGCATGGTATGGTACGCACCCCACTTTCTCCCTTGTAGTCCTCATCTCCGCCCTGGCTTCCCTCACTTTCCTCTTCGTCTTCATCTTCCTCGTCGTCCTCGCCACCCGAAGCCTCTGTTCGCACGCTCAGATTTTGGACCTTGAAGCAAGGCAAGCTCGGAGGAAATGATTATGACGCAAGGCAAAAATATGGGGACTGTGGATCAAGGGCTGAGAGCGCAATACCATTGGATACGTCGCCGCCCACATCTTCATCATCCACCTCGCTGCTCAGCTCTCCGCCGCCGCGAAGGCGGCTAACGCCATCCGGTCCCTTCGCGGTAACTGGAGCGAAACGTCCCAAGGCACGGCGAGCAGCAATCTCGGTAGCCGCGATCACCTGCTGCACGCAGCTGTCGTCATAATCATCTTCGTCCTGCTCTTCATCACGATCTTCCTGCACTCGGGCACTGCCAGAGCAGCTCTGCCTTGCTGCCAAGCGCGAAAAGTCCGAATCCTCAGCCTTGTGTACGGCACCGCAGTTTCCCGCGCGATTAGCAGCCCGAAGACGCAGAACGCCGTGGGGCCGCGGAGAATCAGCAGCAGTGTGCCCCAGGGCTGGCACGGCGAGAAGGTAGAGAGCACCGACAAGCGCGCAAAGCGCAGCACGAGCCATGTTGCGACCCACGATCTCGAGGATCACTGATTTTAGTCGACAGGAGCATTCTCGAACCTCAAATCCATACGAAGCTCAGAAAAATGGATCGTTTTCCTCCCGGAGTGAGCACAAAGGGCAGAGAAGCTGCCCCACATTGTTGCTGTGCGCTTCGGCCATAAGCGCAGTCTCGATCGAGTGAAGCACACGACTCAAAACGTTTGAGGTATTCTCAAGATTTGTGACTCGGGAACTCGGAATTTTCACCGGGCTTTGGTGTTCCGAAGGTCGCCCCCCCTCTCAATTCTGCCCCCCCTAAATTTCATCAGGCTTGCACGATTGAGCTCCTATCAGCGGACCCCGGAATCAATAAATCGTATGAGACCAAAGGCGGGGTCGGGATCTACGTTGTGCATGCAAAACAGTCGCAGCAGTTGCGGACAGATGCCAAGAGAAGGGGAGTCCCGTGGTCATTTCTGCTCCAGCGGCGACCAAGTTGAGAACCTTCCACTCGGAGTCGCCTACCTTGCAGCAGTAGTTCTCCTCTGGGTCAGCGCATCGGAGCTGATTCAATATATCCAAGACACGGTACTTTTTCAGCTGCTCACTGCGTGTGACAGGGGACCAAGGCTGAATCAACAGAAAAATCACAGGGGTTCCCCAAGACTGCCCTTCTCACCACCTGGTCGTCTCTGCTCTTCTGCATCTATCTGATTCCCTATCTCAACCTGGAAAAGGCAGCATTCTCGAACCCGAAGCCAAACTTTCCCTGTGCAAGTGGCTAGTACGGGAGCGACAAGAGGTGACTGAATGATATGCATCGGACAGCTGAGGCGTGGACTCTCTCGGCGGCATGGCCTGCATTTCACGTCGCTTGGGCGATCGCTGCTCGGGGGACCTCGATTAGACGCGGGGTTGCTGGCAGAAGGCTCGCAGCCTGACATAGGAGCGGGCAGCGGTGGAGAATCTGCATTGGCCACCACGGCAGATTCGGAGGATGCAGTGGACGATCCAGTTGAGATCTGGAAGCTGGCTCTGTTTTACACAGTTCCGTGGCTAATTGCCTCGTACTCGTACAACTTGTCGCTGTGCGAGAGCTGTGGAACTGGGACGACGGTGGCATCCAATACGGTGATGCCCTTTGTTAACGCAATTCCCTGATGCTCTGCAAGGATCGTCAATCAAGCTCAGGTTCTCGAATCGGGCCGTGCAGGTCCTATCAACCACATGCACACTATGGTCCTTTTCACAAGCATATTTCCTCCTTCCCGTATCACGAGTGGTCCCCGCGCACTTCCTCGCTGTTGTTTTCTCCATCATCGGCGCCGCGATCGTAACTCAGGCACAACTTGATGTGGCTTTTCCTTCTCCCTTCATGCATGATTATGTGAGAACCACAAAATCAAACCTGGTGAGGTGAAGTAGGTCGACTTCTCAGCCTCGAACTCGGTCGGCGACATTCTTTCGCTCACGTCTGCGTTCTTTTTTGCGCTATGCTCAGTCCTCCTGAAGCGTTGGTTTATCCAAAATCCAGTCTAAGACCATCGCTGCTCAGGGACTTGTCGTATATCATTTGTTCTTTCTTGAAGAACGCCTGATACATAGCTTCATCATCCAGGTCGCTTAGTACGGGAACGACAATAGACTTCAATCTATTTTTTGGATTTATCGGTGAATACTTGATGATTCTGCCCGGACTTTCGACGCACAATAGTGCATGATTGCACACTGAAGTAGATTTTAGTTTCTTTTGAGATGTATCGATTGAATTGATTCGCAAGACAAGACCCGAACACTTCTTCCACCAGTTTGAGTGTACTGAGAGCTTCTCATGATGTCAAATCACTTGTCGCAGGAATTTTCAACACTATCGCTTGCCTTCCTCTGCTGGCCATGTTGCATTTCTCTGGTGTAGAACGATTCACTTTGCCCACCGGAATGGATTTGCTCTTTCTTTCTATCAATGGGTTCTTCGGGACAGTTCTACCAAATCTGCTCTGGGCTAAGGTGATCTCTGCAAATGCGATGACACGTTATTGTGATGGTAATCCTCTATATTTGAAAAAGACTGAGGTTTTAAGTTTTAGAAATCACATGCTGCGTTGTTCTCCCTCCCGATTCGATGTTCTGTAGCCACCCCTTTTTTTCAACCTCTCTCTCCCGATTCGATATTCTGTAGCCACCCCCTTTTTTCAACCAAGTATCTGGTCGCAGCACCTGCATTTCCCCGAGCGCGTGCATGCTTTAGAGTACTCTGTGATGTTTCTCATATTGTTCACACTGTCGGTAATCAGCATCGTCGCGAGACCACCGCAGGCAATTTCTTTGACGAATCCCACTCTTGTGAACGTTGGGTCATGCTTCACGATTCCGATCTCATTTTTAGCGGACTTCTTAAATCCGCTTGCAACCGATCCGAATTTTGGGTGAGATCCGCTGTGCTGTGGCTTTATCTGATCCGGCCCGATTTGCTTGCCACCCATGCGTCATTGCCCAGTTGCTTGCGCAGATTGCCGTACCTTCTTGGTTCCTTTCTCATCTTTTTCTCTTTTCTTCTGATTTCCTTCAGTCCGTCATGTCCATACGAATTGGATCAAGAAATCGCTACGGACACTTCTCACGTTGAGAATCCGCAGAGCAGTCACTAATAAAAACCTGTTCAGCGAGTGGCTCTCAGCAAGTCGCACGGTGCTGATACTGGAAAGTCGCGACTTTCCGGTATCGTTTTCTCGCTGTTTGCCACCCCTGTGCCATGTGTGTATTTGTGTGTGTCTGCGTGTGTGTGTCGTCCTCTCCCGAGATTTTTCGCCTTCATCTTGTGCATGAACTGTGGCTAGCTGGCACACGACAACCTGCAGCATAGTTCTCAGCTCGTTCCTGGCGCGCTTTCCCATGGATTTCGTTGGTTGCCAACGAAACCTTCATTTTATTTGCCGTGCAGCAGGACCATCTGATGATCCTACAATCAATTTATTCCTCCCAGGCACGACACTGGGCATAGCTTTGCGACAGTGTGAGAGCTGCTGGCCTCAGTTGTCCTTGACAACCTTGACCGTGTCCATGTACGACGCGAATGCGGCGAGATCCTCCGGCGTTTTCTTTGCCTTCGTCTTGACCATCTTATCCGCACCAAGCTCAAGCAGCGCAAGACAAACATCATTGCGACCACGTTCGGCAGCAAGGTGCAGTGGCGTCTCGCCGAGCGGCGTCGTTGTCTCGATGTCACATCCGGCGGCAATCAGCGCGCGAACACCTCCTTCCTGCCCCCAAGCGGCGGCCAGATGCAGAGCTGTCCAGCCGTTCGCGTCCACAGCTGTCTTGTCTGCGCCCGCATCCAGGAGTGCGCACAGCACATTAGTCCCGTCGTCGCCGGGTTTTGTCGCACGAAAGGCAGCGACGAAAACCGGCGTGAAACCCTCTTTGTTCTCCGCCTTGATATCCAAGCCGGCCTTGATGAGCGCCTGCGCAGCTTCGGGCTGGCATTTATCTGCTGCCAAATGCAACGCCGTTTCCCCATCGTCGGAGCGTGCATCTTTATCCGCTCCAGCTACCAGCAATTTACGACACGCCTCAGCTCGGCCGTTGGCCGCAGCCACGTGCAACGCACGCCACCCGATATTGTCAGCAACCTCGAGATCGGCACCTTTGGCCATCAGGAGCTCATGCACTGCAGCTGGACCGGGTGCGTCGCTCATCCACGCTGCCAGGTGCAGCGGCGTGTAGCCGTCGTCGGTACGCGCATTCATATCCGCGCCAGCCTCCAAGAGGATTTCCACAGACGACGGAAACCCCACCTCTGCCGCGTAGTGCATCGGCGTGTCGCCCGCTTTGTTGAGGGACATCGGGTCCGCACCCTGCAAGACCAGACCATAGCGATTCAGTCTCATGCTTCTTGATTGCGACAACGCTGCACAAGGCATGTCTTTGCGGATTCCAAGTTTGGCCATGCGAGCTGAACAGCTCGACCTTGGAAAGGAGAAGTTTCACGATATCATCGTGGCCCTCTGAGGCGGAGGCGTGCAGGGCGGTATTGCCGTTCTTGTCACGGCCATCCACAGGTGTGCCGATTTCGAGAAGCTTTTCAACAGCTCCGCGTGCCCCCTGTCGTCGACCACAATGTTGGTGTTCCAATTCGGATCTGGTCTTACGGGACATTTCCTTCCATGGTCCAACCCTACAGACGCATCTGAAATTCTCTTCTGGGCCTCGTTGCGTCTTAATCGGGTGCAGAGGGACGAGGGCACTGGGTGGATCCACACCTGTTCGGCAACGTTCACCATTTCTTCTTCCGCTGTCTCTTCGCCCATGCACATCCGCATATTGGACACAATACTGCTACGGCTCCTGACGTAAGGAATCCGCGTAGGCACGGCCAGCTGAAGGCCGGAAATTGCTGTACGTTCAGCAAGAGCTGAGCCAGAGCGGAGGCTGCGCTGAGGGACAACAGGAGCAGGCGAAAAAGCAGTAGCAGGTGCTGCGATCGCGACCACGACAACGGCTACAACCAGAATGATGCTGCTCCGTCGTCTGCTGCTTGTACTTTTGCTGCTGCCGCCGTTGTTGCGCATATGCGACATCGCTTAGCGACACACTCTAACTAATCGTCACAAATTCCAACGTGGACGTACGTCGGACAGGTTGTGAACCTCTAAACACGTGTTTTCGCAAACCCTCTGATAAAAAACCGGGGCAGGAGGATCCTCTGACCGTCACCCTTCGGCTGGGAACCTCTGAAGGACCTCCCCAGCACTGTGGGTACGGCAAGAGGCGTTTTAGCAATGCGCTCCCACTTCGTACCCGCACAGGCGGGCCCACTACCAATAGGAATGGAGGGCGATCCTTATGCCCAGCAGGGGAGCACGTCTGTCTATGGGAGGCTCTCTCCAACGGTGCCGATCCCCCCCACCGCCGCTGCCGATTATCGGAGAGCCATTGGCGCAGGCATCGGGTCAGTCAGATTTGGTAGCCTTGCAAGCCTGCGGCTCGGGAAGCTCTGTTCCCCTGATGGCCGTGTGGGTATGCGTTGCAGATGCATCAGTCACCTCAGCGCTCGTACTCGCCATCGCGGGTGTCCCCGCCGCCACAAGCACAGCCGAATGTGGGCCCATCGCCACGCGTTTCATCCCCACTCCCTTCTCACCGGACGGGCGCCATGCCGTCGTCCTCCTTTTCTCAATCATCCTTCGCCCCTTCGTCGTTCCAACCAATCTCCTCCTTAAACTCTCGCTACCATTCGCCTCCGCCCGCCGTGGGTCGTGCGCCCTCGATGTCGCCCGCACGCGGACGGTGGCATGCGGATAGCAGCTTCAACGACCCCTACGACCCGCACAGTGTTGGTGCTCAACGCGCTCGCTCGCCCGTCCCAGGCGGAGAATCGACTCCACAGCGATACCATGCCGCTCGCTCTCCGACTGCAGCTCTGGCTGCGGCGCCGTGGCGTGACGACTCGCCGTCGGCGACAGCGCAATCGTCTATGGTCCCGCGTGCGGGGCCCTTCGCATCGCCGCCACCACAGACCCCGAGCAGGCCCACGCGTCTGGAGTACTCCGCGGGTCCTCTTGAGGCGGCTTCACCGATGCCCAACTCGGAGCCGCTGCCCGCTCTCAACTCGGCGGGATTCAGGGAGCGACTGCGTCTCTCGATGGGCATGGCAGATAGGCTCGAGCTGCTGTGTGTCGAGTTGCTTGGGCAGGCGGAGCAATTTGCGACGGCTGCAGCGGACAAAGACTTTGTTATTTCTGAGTTGCAGATGCGCGCAATGGCACTCGAGGATCGTCTCGATTCGTCAGTCACGTATCTGCAGGGCAAGGAGGCCGAGCAGGCGCTTCTGCATCAGCGTAAGTTTGCGGATGCGCAGCGCGCGACGAACGAGGCGCACGAACTCGCTCAGCGCGCCGCGTCGAATGCTGCACGGGCCTCTACTGCGGAGGCGCGAGTGGAGGAGTACCAAGCAAAGCTTCGTGCGGCAGCCCAGCAGCTGGAGACGATGATGCGGCGTGTCGGCCCTGTGGAAGATCAGCGCGAGCGCTTGACTGCTGACTTGCAAGACGCGCAGGCGAAGCTCTCGTACGGCACAGCCGAATTGGAGAGCCTGCGAGGTGAAGTGCAGCGCGCGCAGGTGCGGCTCGAGACGTCAGAGCGCGAGAGGCTTTTCGAGGCCGAGTCTCACCGGCGCGTGGTCGACGAGATGGTGGTGGAGGAGCGCGCACTCCGCATCGCGCGGCAAGAAGTCGCGGACCAGGCTGCCATGTTGCGCCGCTTGCTTGGCGCGCACCGCGCTAGCGCTGCGCGACTGCTCCTTTCACGTTGGCTTCGCGTGGCGCTATGGGCACCGTGGGCGACATGGCGCGAGAACGCCGCTCTCCTCGCGCATCGCCGCCGAGTTATGCGTGCTGCCGTCGTGCGAATGTATCATCGTTCATTGGCGCTAACCCTAGCCAAGTGGCACTCCCAGGTTGCAGAAAATGCGGCAAAGCGGCAGGTGGTTCGTAGGGCTATCGGACATTGGATCAACGGCACGTTGGCCCACGCGCTGGAACGTTGGGAGGATTTTGTCGCTGAGCGCAGTGCCCTTCGCGCGCGACTTCGCTCGGCAGTGCTTCGCTGGACGCGCCGGGAAGTCGCGTCGGCGCTCGCATGTTGGAAGGAACATGCTGCAGAACAGCATCGGATGAAGACGGCAGCGGTCCGCGTGGTGGCTCGATGGCGGAACCAGACGCTGTTCGGCGCACTGCACCTGTGGGAGGCCCACACGGCGGAACAGAAGTCGATGAAGCGCAAGCTTCTCAAAGGACTTGGACGATGGGCAGGCTCAGCACTGTCTCGTGCCTGGGAGAAATGGGCTGAAGTGGCGCAGGCAAGGCGGGCGCAGCAGCAGAAACTTCGCAAGGGTTTAGCGCGATGGCTCAACGGAACGCTTGCGCATGCGCTAGGAACTTGGGTGTCGCTTGTAGCAGAGGAGAAGCGTCGACGGACATTGCTTGGGAAAGGACTAGCGCGCTGGCTGAATCGTGCATTGGGAGAGGCATTGGAGACTTGGACTGAGGCGGCCAAGAGGGGTCGACAGCTGAAGCAACTGCAAGCACGTAGTCTGGGGCGCTGGCTGCACCGCGGTACTGCACAGGCATTTGATGCATGGCATGCATCATTGGAGACTAGGCGCTCGCAACTGGAGTCCATCAGACACACTCTTTTCCGCATGTCCCATCTTACGCTCTCTCGTGCCTTGTTGCGCTGGAAGAGCCGTGCTCAGGATGAGATCACGGCGCGAAAACTCCTGCTCAAGGTTGTGATGCGCTGGACGCACAAGGTATTGTGGGGCGCATTTGACGCGTGGATCGTGCGACTGCAAGAGCAGGCCGCGGACCGAGCTCGCTCCACGCGTGCAATAGTACGTTGGGTGAAGAACGCTGCTGCCCGTGCGCTGGTGCGCTGGCGTGAGGCGACAGAAGAGAAGCAGCGGCTTCGCCGAGTTGGGCAGGGAATCGTCATGCGGTGGCTTCAAGGATCGGCGGGGCGGGCGTTTGCAACATGGTTCCAAGCAACGTTCCAAGTATCAAGGCGTGGTGACGCGCGAGTGAGCCGTGAGCGGACCACGCAGGCGCGCTGGCAGCATCTCGCCTCTGCAATAGCCGTGCAAGAGATCCAGGTCACGCTCCCCCCACCATGCGTGCCCCAGCTTGCGCTTGAGTGCCGCTCGTGGAGTGCCGCGCGTTCTCACGCGCCATGAGGTCCCAAGATCTCGAGAGCGTGCCTCGCGCGTCGTTGCGCCCCAAAGCCCGAGGCAATACATCTGCTGACGTGGGCCGCTTGGCACGGAACAGGTAGCGTGTGTGTCACTACTTGAGCGAATGGAGTTGAATCAGACGGTACGAAATGCTGTTTCGGCAACGTCCCCCGCCGTGTCGCTCTCGCAGAAAGAGTTGCGCGAGCGCGCCGTGCGCGAGTCGTATGGTGTTTACCTCTCACCGCCAGCCAATCGCGCGGCGGCCAGCATTGGATCGGTTTTGTTGTGAGCTACATGACATACCTCGTTGCCACACCGCGCCCATGCTGCGCCGCGTCCTAAGCGACGACCTTTGCGAAATGACAGATCATTTTATCAACGTACACCGCTCATAAGACGCTGCCGCGCTCCGATTCTTTGCACACTGCCAGCAAAGAGCGTGCTGCGAAATGGTGCATGAACGTCACACCTGAACAGACAATCTCGGTGCGCCTACACAGCAGAAGAGCCTCCTCTGTTCGCGAAGTGCCGCCTAGCATTTTTTGTCGGTGCCCGTTTCGTCAGCTCCCTCTGCCGCATCACTGTCTGCTTCTTCCTCTGGCCTCCCCAGCCAGTAACCCCAGCCCTTCCACTTGCCTCGCGCTCCATAGTAGTCCTGCTCGTCAGCGTGAATTCAGTCCACAGCCGCACGTACGACTACATGGTAGATACAGCGAAAGGGCACAGGCAGGTGCGGCACGTCAACGAGGGTTTGGCTTAGCAGATCGTGGCTGAAGAGAGGCGCAACCTCGGGATTTGACGGGATGTAGGCGTTAGAGCCCTCCCCCATCTGCAGCCACTCAAACCACTCTTGCTTCGTGTCCCACCGCCCGACAGCGCGTACCCACTTGACCGCTTCTTCAAAGGGAAGGTGCACAGCTTTGCTCTTGAGTCTGTTCCAACGATAAAATTCAGTGCCCTGTAAGACTGATGCACGCTGGCACCGATGCGTCCTGTTGCGCCGCACTACCCGGCAAAAAGGTATTAGAGCGTACCTGCGCTGCAACCACTCGTCCGCCAGCTTCTTTCGAGTGATAATTACTCCAAGCTCTTCCATGTCTTCTCCAGTGAGACGTTCTCCATCGTCACCCCCTCGTCCCCCTTGGTCACCTCCGCCTCCCATTTCCAAATGGAGGGCACGATCTCTCAAAACCAGTGAGGTGGGGCGGCCCGAAGATCTTGCGCATGCAAGCTGCACACAAAGCGAAGGCTTAATTGATGGTGTTGAGGTTCAGGTCCGAGACCAGCTGACGTCAACTTGCTTTGTCATCATTAACTTGCCTTCGCAGGGGTTCACACAGACGGGGCGCATCGCTCTCGTTTTAGGGAGGAGGTTCAGCAAGGAGCAGAACCTGGCTGCACCCTTACCTATACTCCTACAATATTCGATAGCCTGAATAATGCTCTCAGCCTGGATCGGGAGGACATCCCGACAATCAGGGTGGTTGGCAACCTGGTGCTGTCGAGGCGACAACGCGAGTAGCGCCGACGAAGAAAAAGCGAACGAGGGAAGAACAGGCGCCCAGGACAGGAGCAACATCGTCAAGACGAATACCTTCGCCAGAACACAGTTGCGGCACGCGCTAAGGACGCCGCCGGCCCTCGGGCAACCCCACGAGCTGCGAGTCATCAGTGGCCCGAGTCACCCAGAGTGGTGGGACGCTAGGAGCAAAATTTGTTGCGGCAAAAATGCCCGCGAGGTTATGAGGAACCTGGCTGCGAAAAAACAAGAGTTTTTGAAACCCCTGTCACCACCAGCGCGACGAGTCAGCGGGACGAGCCGCAAGACTCCCGCAGGCCTCCTCCGGAGCTCGGGCTCTCTTGCACTGTTGCGCCTGCTTTACCGTACTTACCAGCAATCCTACCCGCGCCTGGAGCACACGTGCGGCTCCTCTCAGTCTTGACGTCCTTGTAGGCGACCCCAGTGTCTCGCTGCGAAAAGGGGCGCCCCTAGGCACGCTGGCTCTGCGCGTGGCGGCTCGAGGGCGTACATCGGACTAGGGACAAAATCTCGGGTCGTATACAGGCACTACTGGACTGTCAGGATGGGTGGTGCGGAGAGCTGCCTTGCATGCGACGCGAAGCGCGGTGCAGACTCGTCGAAGCCGGAGCGCAAGCCTATCACCACTCCTGTGCCGGGGGGACCTGTAACCTCGTGCGTCCCCAGCCCAGGCAACATTAATTCAAATAGCGACATGCATACAAGAGTTCTTGCGGGAAAGGAAAGGATGCTTGCTTGGTCCGTGCGTGCTGTAAAGATCTTGTCAGCTCTTTTCAGCACGCGCCGACCAAAGCAGGAGAGGGAGCTGTCCCAGTATTTTGCATGATGGGCGGTTTGTGCAAAGTTAGGGCGCCAATACCCAGATAATAGCGTCAAGTTGTAGAAATGGTTCCATGGTCTTGCTGTAACCTTGGAGTGCGCATACGTCGAATTGGTCTACATCGCGTGTTGATGAACCTGTGACGCTTTTGTAACAGGTCTGCGATTAGCACAGGAGGATCATCGATCTCGAGTGTGGTATGCAGCCCCACGAACTCACGCCTTTCGTCGCTGCTTCGAGATCCTCTTTGTTTGGCGAGAGTAGCGTTCGCATGTCCTGCTTTTTCAGGCCATCTCGTCGCGGATACTTCTGAGCGCTTTGTCGCTCTGCAGGGGGAAAAAGCGCGAGTTGGTATCGGGGCATACTTCCAACGCGACAAGGATATTGATTCAGTCCTTTCAGTCAAATCACTGCTGAAGGGCAGCCCGGCACAGCAGTGCAATAAGATCGCTGTGGGTGACCACATCATGGCTGTAAACGGGGCGTCAGTCGAGTCCTTTTCTCTCGCTGAACTAGCTGAGAAGTTGCTCGGTCCGACGGGCTCTGTCGTCGAGTGCACCTTTGCTAGGCGGGGTACGAATGAGCGTTACGCGGTCTCGCTCACTCGGGGCATCAATTCGGACAAGTGGTCGGTCGCCTCCCGAAACAAGTAAGGTGCCTGCGATGCCATTGCTCTTTGAAGGTGATCGTGGAGCAAGTCCCGTGGACGGTCGAAACGTTGGTTGCGTGTGCAGTGAAACGGCGTTAGGTTTTGCTCACGCGTGGGCGGTGCTTTTGTTGGTTGGATCAGTGCCACGAAAGACCAAAGCTTGGGGGGGCGCGGGAGTTGGACTCGAGTCTCGCGACTACGCTGACGGCGAACCCTTACCATTACTTTGCCATACTAAACGGCGAGACGCGCGTTGCGCGGGAGAGTATTGAAAAAAATGCGCATGACACTTAAAGCTCGGCCTTGCCATCGGCGCCGACCTTGATGGACTTGAGCATCCCAATCGACGGCTTGATCGCCGCAACACCCTCCTCCGACTTGGTCTTAGATGCCTGAAACTCCGCCTGCAGCTTCTTGGTGGTCTCCTGCACGTCGAGTGGCCAACGGCCGATTGCAGCAATCAGTCCTGCGCATCTTTGGCTTGCAACGCGGGGGGCTGTGCAACATCTTGGATTCAGGGCTAGGGGACTCGATGTGTAGAGTCAGCAACCAGACCTCGTGAGCTTCGTTGAGCGCCTTGACTTCGGCCTCCATTCGCGCAATCTCCTTGGCGCGGTCATCAGCAGACTTTGCCGCCCACTCCTCGAGGAACTTGAGCTGCTCAGGCTTGCAAGCGTCCTTGTTGGCCAGCGAGCACGCAGGGCCAAGACCCTCGGCAAACTTCTTGAGCGCCGCGAAATCGCGCCCGCCCTGATAATCCTCAAAGGAACCGCCGCCCGCACCCATGTACTTAAGGGTAGGGTAACCGCGCACTCCGTTCTGTCACGATCGCGCGCAGGATTCAGCCAGTTGTCCGGTGCGGGTGCTCAGCCTGGCTTCAGGCAACTGGCACGCCACAGAGTAGAGGTTATCTGTGCTGAGGAGAACCTCGCTACAGATATCCTTGCCGCCGTCCGAGGTGCAGTCGACGTCGCCAATCAGGATCTTCGTCGAATCCTTGAACTCGCCTCCGAGCTGGTCCCAGGCAGGCTTCATCGACTTGCAGTGGCCACACCTACCCGCAAATGGTTCGGTTCAAGGAGTGCAGCAGAGGCTTTGCATCATCCCATGCCAGCCTGGGCTAATTATTACTACTCAGTGCAGGAGCGTTAAGCGTCCGGGCAACTTGAACTCAACTTCACTGGTGGCCGTTGCCAGATCTCGTCCTGGGGTAAATTTCAACAGTACCAGCCACTTGCCGAAGCAAATAATCCAGTCAGCTCCATTGGAAGGGGATCGGATACGTACCATGGGGCGAAGAACTTGACAAACGCAGACTTGCCAGAATCCTCGACCTCCTTCTTGTAGTTCTCCTTGGTGAGGTTGACCGGGCCTGCCGCTGCGGCGACGACGAGGGCCTGCCATTCGCCAAAAGATTATATTTTAGGATCACACCAGATCCCCATCCCATCGACTATTTCGTAATGTTCAATCATAACACGCCCGTGTTGAAGCTGCGCAACGAACGTGTTGAGTTCCGTTGCGAAGCTCAAACACGGAAGCAGAGGAGTGCATGGGCAGGGATTTGTTGAATATCTTCATCGTTCGGTTCAATGCTGCTGCAGTGGAAACAAAGGAATCCCCTCCTCGTCACCAGGCAAGTGGAGTTCAAAATTTTGATTTGCTGCTTACAGAATTGGGAACGTGCGCGCACCAGGAGAAGAGATGCCTTGTAGAAACCCATGATTCGTGAATGAAACGAGCGTCGTCGTCACTGGTTTTGTTGAGTGAATGTGTACCGAATTCAGTTTTTCTCTCGTGTGAACTGGGGTGATCGTCCTAAACTGGGAGAGGGATGGCTGCGGGAGACGGGCTGCGCGTCGAAGTCCAGCGGCCCATAGGGCACATGCGGTCGGCAGCTACTGTGGTAAGCATGGCCTGAATCGTTGCTCGAATATTGTTGCGTTCGCTCTTGTGACTTGTGCATGACAAGGTTGGGATTTCCATGCAGGCCGCCGCCGGGGCGCTGCTGGTGTCCTTCGTGCTTCTCAGTGGAATTTTCAGTTCCGTACCTGGGGAAGCGGGAGCCGTTCCTCTATGGACTTCATGGAACACAGGTATTCTTGTGGAGAAAGCTCTCCAGGCGACCCAGCTAGCGTGGCCCAAGGGCCCCAAGGACGCAATTCAGGTTCAAGACGCCAGGGAACAGATATCTCGCCAGAAAAGGGAGGCTCAGCGTCGCCTTGCGAGAAGAACAGCGTTGCAGCGTGAGGCAGAAGAAGAATATGCGCAGTCGATCGAAACCGCCACGCAGGCGGAGAGGATGCGCGACAAGCTCGCCCACGATGAGAAAGAGGCTTCCCCTCAAATGAGACGGGCCCTTTCGGAGGCACGGGCGGCGCTGCGCGAGGACGAGGATGAGCGAAAAGCAGGCGGGGGTGTGCAAGCGCTAGTTCTTGCTCGCGGTATCCTTGCACAAGCGGTAGCAGATCGCATAGTGAGGAAAGGGGGGGAGGGCGCACGGCAGAAGGGGCGTGGGGCTCTCAGAACAAGTGCGGAGTCGTGCATGCCGCACTGCGCGCCGGAGGCAAACGTGCTGGCGAGCGTCGACCCAACCAAGTACCCCTGGGATGAAAGTGCAGGAGGGCACGTTTGGCGTCGTTGGAGGAACCTGGGTGACAGTGACGGAGTCGCGCGTGCGTACGACCGTGCCGAGGCCGCAGGCGAACGCACTCCCGAGACGGGCCGCGTGTCGCCCCAGGGAGGGGCGACGGCCTCCTCTCAGGTTTTGGCAGCGTCGTCGCGGCAAATTGTACCCCTCCGACGCGGCTACATCCTGCAGGGGGGCAAGCCTGTGGAAGAGAACGTCTTTGCGTCTCCGCAGCACGATCCTGCACAAGGTTTTCCCCTCCGCCAGGCTCCCCGCAAAGGCGCGTGTGCTGGTGCAAGTGGGCTGATTCATTTGGCCTCGCGGCCAGGAGGTTCAGTCTGGAAAGGTACGCAGGGGCGGTACTCTGCGGTTGACCCCAAGGGCTACTATTTCAACGTCCTGGATGCCCCCGCAGCTGTGCCAGACCCAGTGAACGTCTGGGACACAGGTGCCGTACGTTGACTGAGAGTGTGTGCGTGTGTTCGTGAGCGTGTGTGAATATATGTGTAAAGCAAAAGGTGAGAGAAGGTACGTGTAATCGTTGTCGAAGACAACGACGATCTGGTCGGCTGGATATTATTTATCAAATAACGTTTGCATTTTCCCACTTTTTCATGAGCAGCCCCTGTCCCCACTCCACGTTTGTGGACATCTCGCTGGCGCTGCGTCGCCAGAATGGTTCATCGGACGGCGAAATCCACCAGACCTGTGGCATTATTCCTCGTGGCGCTGACAATCCCATGCGTGGTCTCGTTCTCGTCTTTTCCGCGGATGTATCCGCGGCTTGGGGCGCCTAGAAAGGCACTTACTACAACTTTCGCGCGGACTGCTGCGCGCCCCGCTGCCCGAGCGGGCGGAGTCTGCATGCAATATGTGCCGCCTCCCAACTGGACGCTGTATGTGTCCCAGTTCACCACCCTACTGTGCTGTCTCGCGTGATGGAGTCCCTGCTTGGCTGACGTGAACCCACATCGCAGGATGGCTGCGGAGGCGCAGCAGCGCAATCCCGAATTCCTCTTTCCCAAGCCTCTCCCAGCCAACATCCAAGTGCGTACGTGCGAGCGCAAGGCTGAACCGCCCTACGCCGATGGCCTCCTTGGGGTGCTTGCCCTCCCTCGAGAAGCAGCGCTTCCATGCACCCTGCCGTGGTGCCCCATGGTGCCGAGGATTGCATGCTGACATCGTTTGCGGGAACGAAGATGATGCAAAAGATGTCGCCCGGGGACTACGGGCCCGATATGGAGGTTCCGCCATTCCCGGCTCGGGATGGTATTTGATCTTCGCATATTGTGTTTCCCCTCCGTGCAGTTCTGCCAGAACGCTTGTGACTCCGCAAGTCGCAGGGGGTTTGGCAAGTGGTGAAGGAGGTAGGTGGCAAGACCGATCAGGACATTCTACAAAGCCGTCTGCTTGACCAGGTGCTGCCATGCTCCACGACGCTCAGGATCACATTCGGGCACTCAGCACGCGAAGCTGCCCTGAGACGACCAGAGCGCGAGGGGCTCTGCCAGGGCGGCGGCGAGCCCCACGACCCGAACAAGTGGCGCGGAGACGCTAAGTAGGCTGCTTTCATGTGCAGGGGTACCGCTCGTACATTATCGCCGAGGACATAGACCGAGGGGAGGTGATTGGGTGCTGCCAGATCAATCGCATACAGGTCGGCGGGTACCTCTACCTCACCGACGACCTGATCCTCAAGAACCTCTACGTCAAGGAGGGGTATCGCGGGTGTTCTTCCCCCTCCTCCCCCCGCGCCCCGCAGTTCATAGAGGGGGGATGTTTCCGTGCGAACTCTAGACAATTCGAGAGCGTAGGCGCTCGCGGCGACCATGAAAATTTTTCATGACGCTGTTCGTCGTGTCCCGGTACTCGCTGTGGGTATTCACTTGCCCAGTCCCGGTTTGACCGCAGATATGGCATCGGAAACAATCTCGTTCACGCGGCACTCACACGGCTGAAGCCCTCGGAGCGAGCGTGAGTGACGCTCTTCACCGAACGAGACCGGCATCACCGACCACGGGGGCACACTTCTTGGTTTGCGTTCTGAGTTGTGACTTGCCGGGGCCCCATTTTTCGAGCCCATGACACTGCCTCGGGTGTCCAAACTCTTGCAGGTGGGCGATTGTCGCCAAGGACACCGTTGAGTTCAACTTCTATTTTCGAGCGGGATTCGTTGGCCTTCTCTGGCGTGAATGTGCCAACGTGTTCCCTGGCATTGTCTGGTGAGACCCCTCCCGCGCACCTTGAGCAGAGGGTCTGCCAACGCAGGCAGTGGTGGAAACCATTCCGCGAGAAGGCGGTGGCTGCGGCGTCCCAGCCTGCGAAGACTGGCCCCAGCTGAGCCGAGCGGACTGTGTTCAGGCTGTTACTCTGGCCCTTCCATGCAAAGCGCCTGTCTGGGGGAGCCGATACTATCTTCCTCGCATGCGAAGGTCGCGGAGGAGCCGATGCCTACAACCCAGCGGGGTAGGCCAGTACTGCACGCATCCGGTGTCTCCACAAATGAGGTGGTTGTATCAACTTTACAATGATACGGCGGCCACCTTGCCCACCTTGCTCGCATATACGGGCTGTTGGTCCGTGATTTCCTTCGATCCGTGCGACACAGTTTGAACATTCCGCGGCGTGCGTGGCGCGTGAACCTTGCGTGCGGCTCCAGACGCCGCCGCGTTCACTGCGCTCCAGTCCCACGAGCTCGGATCGTTGCGGTCGGAACCAGTAGACTGGATGTGACCGTCATCGGTGTGTCTTGTGACCTTCACTTGCCCATGCCCAGGCAGTGGCAGAGCCTTGACGCCCCTGCACAAAAAGTCTCTGTGGGCGGGCCGCGAGTGCGCATCATGGCACACACAGGCGGGTTCACACAGGCTTTGTACCTGTCTACTCCCCGAGCTGCTATCATGGGCGCCTCAATCACCCCCTGCACAACATCCCCGATCTGCCACATTTTGATCCCGCCATGACTTTCATCAAATGCCTCGCTGCACGTTGGCTAGTAGTTAGGAAAGGAGGACCTGGCTCACGAAATTGCCGATATCTTGCAGCGTGAGCTCGACGCTCTTTGACCAGAAGTCTCGCCCATCGGCAATCACGGGCTCTCCCTCGACCACAAAGTCGCGCACTTTGACGACACCGCCAGAAGACCGCGGTGTCCTTTGGCCCGGCCCAGTGAACAAGCCCTGCGCTACAGGCTCGGGCGTCTTGTACATTTCGATCCTGGTTACGCCCTCAGGTACATCATTGGGCGATTCTGCCGAGGATGTTGAGAAGTCTTTCACTTTGATCATGGCTGAATCGTCAGATCCCTCCTCCGCCCACTGGGAGAATTTCCCACCGGCGCCCTCTCGAGAGTCAGGTTATGGTTACGGAGGGCTTAGAGTAAAAACTATTTTATTCTCGCACCCAGTATGCGTGGGAGTCGCTTTATAAAAGGGTGGCACCCATTTCGAGGCGGGCTCGACTTTGACCGAGAGATCCGTCTCTTCTGCAACTGGTCTCGTCGGTGACCACCAATAAATAGACTCGGCCCCTCGCACGTGCGTAGGAGGCCCCTGGCTACGAAGATTACGCCAGCTGGTGCTTGCTGTGTCATCCAATTTCTTTCGCGATGGCCGATGAGGCAGCTCAGCATGAACCAGCGG
>Ga0115567_10001563_pt1 | contig 22928 bp, 20 predicted proteins | sample COGITO_mtgs_1204_2_FD_88679 | JGI IMG/M metagenome (GOLD analysis project Ga0115567, IMG submission 88679) | Pelagic marine microbial communities from North Sea - COGITO_mtgs_120412 | ecosystem: Environmental > Aquatic > Marine > Epipelagic | place: Germany:Helgoland, sampling site Kabeltonne... | reverse complement strand
GACTTCCCTGTGGCTACTGGAATGCTCTTCTCTGGTTTTATCCCGCTCTGCTGCTCCGCACTAGCGTTCTCCGTGAACTGTCGCCACATTGAAAAAGCGGAGTGGCTAGGCTCCAGAGACGGCAATCTTTCCATCTCACATGCTGCACTTACGCAGGCTCCTCATCCTCGGCACTCTAGCTGCACTTTCGTATATCTTCAGGAAGCCCCTGACAGTACCCGAGCACTGTATCCGAGCATGCATGCTCCAGGCCATCCGCCTGAAGACGTTCCCGAACACTCCACGGGCGCAAGGCTGAATTCGGCCTTGATGTCCTGCAGAGAGAAGCTGGCAGAGGTGCTTGGACCGAGTGCGGCTGCAGCGGCGGCAGCACTCCAAATCGGTAATGTCCAAACACCGCATGCGCGCTGTGCCGAACAGCCCTCCGCATGGAGCCTGGTGCGAGCTCAAAGCTAGAATTCGCGGCCCAAGGGTTGTCCGTCTCGCTGCGCTGTGATCCAATAAGGAGTGTTCACGTCATGTGATGGGGGCGGTGTCTCAGACAAGTGGCGGCTCTTCTCTGGACGTGCAAGCGCGGTGGAGGAGATGGAGGCGCGGCTGGCAACTGCGGGTGCGGGAGGTGAGGCAGCAGCGGGCACAGGAACTTACGAGCGCATGTGATTTCATAGCTGTGTGGTCTACAAAATGGTAAAAAGAGACGGGGGATGAAGGAAACATCCATCGAAAAACAAGGCAGCGCAAAAGTCAAAAGTTGATGCCTACAGTGTACATACACAGGCACACTTGCGTACTCTCGCGCCGTGCACCTCTTTTGTCCCCGAGGTGAATCCACCTCGCGATCCCATATCTCAGGGAATTGCTTGTCCTCGCAGTAACTCAACTTCGTACACGCTAGCATCCGTAAAGTTGTCTGTGAAGAGTGGAGAAAGGACACGTCATCGCTTCTCAGGCCAAAAAGACCCGGCTGAAAAGGCAATTCATCTCGCGGAAAGGGATCACACCAGCGAACTCGTTGCGGGGCGTCGCTCCCTTGTCCCAGAGCTTTGGGACGCGCACATTTCCGGACGTTGCCGATTGATTTTCCGATGATGGCTTCGTCGTCTGCGTAACTCATGAGCTGCCGTCATGTCCTTGAAGCTTCGAGCATGCAAAAAATAATTTCAAAGTGCTGGCGTCGCAGCCTTAGTGAAATTCGTAAGCTGAATCTCTAAGAGGGGAGACCGCACCTCCCGTGTGCTCCTTTTGCCATCATGCGCACCATGACTGCGCGAAAACCCTAAACTGACCTGTTTCCAGAAACGCTGCGCTCAGGCAAGAAACTTACAGCGTGATTGTGTCTTGTGAAGTGTCCATGCGATACCACAAGTGCCCGATATAAAAGTTCCAGACGCACCTTTGATCCAGGCGCGCCGAGCATGAGCGGCGCAATTTCAGAAACGGGCCACTTTTGCACAGCCACCTGCAGAGCAGAGAAGAAGTTACGAGATTGAAGCAGTCGAGGGCCAGACAGTGGCTGGAGCATGATTTCAAGAAAACAGACTATCTTGCCAGCATGTCCACCGCCCGAGAGCAGGCAAAATCTTGAACAGCGCCACCTGCAGGGCTGGGAAATACCCCATCGACGCGAATGAGAAGGTCTCCTTCGAGGATTTGACCGGAGTTTGCTGCCGCCGAATTGGGAACGAAACCCTTCACCACCAATCCGCCTTGTCCATTCGAGCAGAACACTATCCCAACACCTGCGTCGCGTTAGGGAAATCAGTGGGTATTTGTTGCTCGTATCTGGCGTGCTTCCTCGCCCCATTTCTACTGTCACGGGAGCTGCATGCTCAGCGGACGCGTCCGGGTCGACGCACCGTGCTGCTGCTGTCCCCCCTCGCCCGGGTGACGCATTGTTCTCATCTGCCATGCTCATGTTCAGGGCGCTCTATAGTCTGCAGTGCTAGCAAGCAGCATAATGCTGCATACAATCCTTCACAGTGTCTTACCCGCGTCACCATATGATCATCCTCTCTTCGACCGCAGCAATCCCACCTGTGAGGAGCATGGATTGAGTTGTTGCCTAAAGATGCGCAGCAATGTGACGTTGCTGCGCAGTTTCCCAGAACCATCCTCGGCAGCCAAAGCGCACGCTGGTTTGCGCTAAGATCTGAGTTGTGCTTCATTCCATCGCAGGACAGGTTCTGCGGAATCGCATCGCCGATAATACAGTTTGCTCACCGCGCGCGAAAATGGGCCTGTCGAATCTAGACCTTTACGGTCAGCAATGCCGAGAAGGGGAGCGCAAGGGGGTTCGCACATTCCACCGAAGGAGAACGCCATCCTGCTGCGAGAGGAGCACCGAGGAATTCTTTTCAGTCTGCGGGGACCTCCCTTTTTAATCAACAAAGGTCAGTCAAGAGCTCTCTGAGTTGTTGTTCTCCCATCCCATCGTGTGCCTCACTGTATCACTTCTGTGATGCGGGTCGTGGTTGGTTCCTCGAATGGCCCGCCGCTCATCCCCGCTCTCTGCTTGTCTGTCTACCATTTCGAGTTTCGGGTGGTTTCCAACGCTAGTCTCGCATGCGGCGTGCTACACCTGTCGTCATTGTTTGGCCTGATGTTGAGTCTTTTGGATTCACACGGCTCGTCGTCTATGAACAGTATAATTTGAATCTCTTCGAATGGAAGCTCGCACCCCTCAGTCCTCCGTAGACCCAGGGGTCCATCACTAGAATCATGGCTCATGACTTATTGAGCGAGGCTAACGCTGAGCAGTGCCCACTCCGTCGTAGCGAGCTGGCTGCGGCGCAGATACACCCATTGCTGGAGAGCCGGAGCCTGCGGTCCCGCGGCGCTGGTGTGAGCACTTTGGCACGTGCCCAGGTATATCCAGACAGGCTGGATTCAAGACCTTGACCATTGGAGAGGATGAGCGGCCGCTGCTCGCCCATCTGCACGCGGGAGGCCTCAAGCGCGGGGCGTGGCGTTGCAATGTAGTATCCTGAGAGGTCTGCGTCCCAGCGCTGCCCAGCGAGGCGACGGTCTTCTCCCAAGATACGATGCGACAGAAGCCAAAGTGATCCTGCTGCTGCAAGGCCCACGTACAGTCCGGGCAAGGGTTCCACCCGCGGCAGTCGAAAATCTGCTGCTGTGAGCTCGTCAGTAGCGGCAGAAGAACATGCCAGCAGCCATGACGCAAGCAACTTCTGAAGGCTACAATCATTGAACAATGGGTTGTGAGGGCGCATTTGCCTTCAGATGAGTTCTTGCTGGAATTTTGATGGGATGTAACGCCAGGGATTGCACCGTCTGAAACGAAACAGGCGGCGGCGAGTGCTAGCTGCCACATGCCTAAACAAGAGCAGCCAGAGAGCTCCATGATATAACACGACCATCGCCATCGACGCTCATCTGAAAGAGACTCCCCGAAGAACCAGACAGCCGTCACACTCGCTGCGACCACCACAGGAATCCCTTCAATGCAGATCGCCCCCATGACTGCAAGCGGCTTGTTGCCCCATCCTGCAGCGCTGATACTTTCACCGATTCCACGTAGGTGTCCTGTGCGCCAGGCGTAAGTGACGGCGTCGGCTATGGACAGGGGAAAGCCGCCCTGCGCGGCCGTTGCCGAACCGTCCGCCTCATAGAAGAATACGTATACTGCTGGAAGGAACATAGAGGCGAGGAGCGCCGTATCTGTACCAAGCACCCACAGCGAGAAAAGTAGGTTTCGTTGTGTACGCGCTCGGTTCTCTTCCACATCATCTGAAGCTTTTCCTGCCGTCCAGCATGCTTCCCGTGACAGCAGAGAAATTCCAACCTTGAAGTTGTTGGTCACGAATATTGTGAGCAGCGTGCCCACCCATTGCCCGAGCACAACAGCGATCAAGGCAAGTGTCCCGCCTGCGAGGAGAACCACGTGAACCCACTCCGAAGCACCATGCGCTGCGGGCTCTGCTAGACGCACCGTCGCCACCATCTGCACCGGGAAAACCCAAGTTACTTGATAGTCACCGGACCATTTTTTGCAGGCCGGGTAAAATCAACTCTGGGAAAAGATTGGGCACTGTTGCGCCCAAACTTTGTGCCATCATATTTGCTCAAAGAGAGCGATGCGTAGACTGTTGCGGGAAGTTTACTGTGAAAAGAGCTGCAGGGAAGAAGAAATTTATGGCACCAAGATCACGAAACAAAGAAAGACGCGACTTGCGTTGCTCAGGTGTCAGCAGCACTGCACGCGGCGACCCTGTTGCTACCACAAGTAGCATGCGAAAATACCTGCATTGGGGTCATTCAGAATCACCATTGATCATAATAAATACAAGCCGCACTAAGACCTTACCAATACTGGCCTTGGGAGTTGGTGAGGAGGGAAAACGGACGGGCAGCAACCCCCAGAGTCCGAGGAAAAGCCCGAGACAAAGACCAACGAGAACTTCCCCATGCGTCAGAAGCCACCAGACCCACTCCCAGAATGACCTTCCCCCTCCATATAATCAGACAGGGCAGGATCGCTCGCGCTAAATGTGAGCAATTACGCACCCGATAGAATACTCCGAAACGACCATTCCTCCGACTGATCGCTGCACGTCTAGAACCGGCATCATCTGATTCGTCGCACGCCGTGAGCTCAAGGCGCCCTTGACAGGGATGGGGCATGATCGTTGACTCCGTGGATTGCTGCTGGGTCTGCATATGAAGTGTCGTTACCTGAGATGCTAGCAGCACAGAGGAGACGAGCGCCGTCCCCATCCAGATCGGAACCGGCGGCTGCAGAGAGAAAAGATTTCTGTAAGTCATTCGACCTCTCCGGCAAATTCGCGCTGCACTTCGTTGTCACTATTTTTGGTCATCTCAGTGCGGCTTCTGCAAGCACGGCGGAAGTGGAACATGCCTTCGGAGGTGGCGGAGGCGGGCCCACACGTGAAGTGGGCCGCGCATAATCGATCATTGGCCTCACTGTGCTTCCCAACGCGCCTGGTAACTTATTTGCGAGCTTTATGCCCGAGCTTTCACCCGTTCACTGCCCGAGCTCTCAGATTATCCGGCTTCACGGGCATGCAACCATCATGCCTTGCTGCTCTCGCAATTCCACTTTTACTTTATTTTACTCCAAATCGAGCGTTCCTTTCTCAAAAGTAGATACATTGCAACCCCGCATTCAGGATCCAAACTGCTGTGAGCGAAGCGCCGCCGACATGCCCTCGAGAAGGTGGCATGGGGCGGGCGCGGGGAGGATACTTCCCGTTGCCCTTCTGGCTACTGCTCTGGCATGCATTTTGCTGCTGCGAGAACACGCAGGTCCGCTGGAGCTCTTGCGCCAGGTTCATATGGACAGGTTTGAGCGATCGATGGATCGAGAAGAGACAGCCATCTCCAAGGAGCTCTTCCCCAGTGCCAGGACCATCGGACGAGACGGGGCCCGGCTTCACACATGGGTTTCATCGCTCTTTGCGGCAAAAAATGCACAGGGCAACGCAAAGCAGACCCAACAGCCCGCAAGGGTCCCGACGCTGTCGGGCCCCTCTGCTCCCTCAGCGGCTGTGCGTCGCGGGGTTGTGCGCGATGCTGCTGGAGCTGTCAACGCTCGGAAGGCCGTCCTTCGACAGCTCTCTGTCCAACACAACACAGCGGAACCGCGTGCGGCACACGTCGTGCCCCGAAGCTTGGGTCGAGTTCAACACGCCTCGCTGCATAAGGGAACACGCTCCGTTCATTCCCAACCGCGGCGCCCGGTGACAAGCCCAGGCGAGCTAAGGCACCTTCCGGGCCCTGCGCTCCGGGGTGGGGGTAAGGTAGAGATGCAGGCGAAGACCTGGATCCACAAAATCGAGCAGATCGAGCTAGCCAAGTACAGGAAACAGTTCGTTGCGGAGGAGCACAAGAAGCCTTTCGCCGGGGCACGGCACTACGGCGTTGCGGCGGAGAAGAAAGACGCATCAGATTTTTTCGATGGACTGGAGCGGCACCATGGGTACAAGAAAGCTGTGATGCGGAAAGCGATGGCCGAAATCCAGGCATCCCAGCAGAGACTAGAGAGGATCGAAAAGCGATACACTGCACAGCGCCATGAAGAGGACGCGAGGCACGTGCAGGCGATTGAGGAGGCGCGTGAGGCTCAGAAGCGTCGAGATGAGGAGCGCAAGGTGCAAGCTGCAGAAGACGCGAAGCGCTTGGCTGCTCACAAGGCGCGCGAGGTCGAGCAGGCGCGGCACGCATCCGAGGTGGCGCAACGCAAGGAATTCGACGAAGCGGATCGCGTGGCCAAGGCGCTGGATCCTGTGCATCACATGGTGCTCAAGCACGCTGCACGGACAGTCGTGCACAGTAAGGGGGGCGTGAATTACTCGACGGGGGCGAAACCTGAAGGGCGGGGAGAGGGCGTTCGGGCAAGCAATCTCGAGACGAAGGGCTCCGTCCAGGCGCCGAGGGCCAGCCTCGTTGGGGAGATTCGAGGGGTCGAACAAGGATTGGAAGATGAAGTTGGGGCAGAAGAGCGGGAGTTGGAACGCTTCGAGAAAGGGGGGCGCCTGCTTACCTATGGCCACACGGGTGGAGTTGGGCTGGAGCAAGCGATGGCCCAAGGGGGCGAGGCCTCTGCAGCCGTGGCGCAGGAGGAACACTAGCGAGTTAGGTCTGCATGAACAGTGCCAATGAAGGGTGCAGGACCTGTCCGTAAAGTTATTGCGAAGCTTTGCTGTGACAGTGGCCTTCATTAGCACCAGTGGAATGGCTCAAATATGCACCTGTTGGCTAAGTCCCGGCTTCCATTCCATGCCCTGGCAGGTGTTACTTGCAGGCGCATCTGCGTTGCACGTGGTCCTGAAGGCACTGATCAGGGTCCATCCACTCTGCAGCAGACACTGGATGATGCACTGCGACTACATCTGCTCCGTGGACCACAGATGTGCCTCGTGCTCGCGTGTGCGGCGCGTGTTCTGAGCGTTGAAGTAGTTGCGCTCGAAGCCGTTGGAGCGGTCGACGCCGTCCCAGCGGTAGCCAGGTGGGATTCCATAGCGGTTGGGCGGGTATGGGCCTCGATACTTGGGCTTGCTCGACTGCGTCTTTTCAAGCCGCGCTGCCATGGGGTCACCCCAGCGCGTCACCTGCTTCAGCTCGTCGTTCATCTCTTTGTCATCCTCAGTCCGTGCAAACGGCCTGGATTTCTCGGCCTCTAGCCGCCGCCTCGCCTCCTCTTTTTCTTCCATCTGCACCAGCCCTTTCCCCCACACCATGTTTTTCAACTCCGTCTCCTCCTCCTCCGCCGTTTTCTTGCGCTTCCCGCTGTCTGCCTCGACCCGCTTTCCTGCCTTGTCACGGTACACTGTTTCTGCAACCTTTCCTGTCTGAGTGTTGTCCAGGCGACTGAAACGATCTTCCTCGTCGCGCTTCTTTCGCTCCATAGTCTCGGTAAGTTCCTTCCCTGAAACATAACCCGCCCGCAGCCCATTGACAGTTTGTGGTTCCACTTTTTTCTCCCCACTCAATCCTTTCCTTGCCGGACTCGGGTACTTTTCACGACCACCTCGCCGTGGCGGGCTCTGGTCGCTGTCCGAGTCGTGCCTCCCCCGCGCAGACTTTCGCGGCGGGCTCTGGTCGCTGTCCGAGTCGTGCCTCCCCTGCGCGGGCTTTCGCGGCGGGCTCTGGTCGCTGTCCGAGTCGTGCCTCCGCTGTGTGCCGCCAACGGGCTTCCGCCGGGGCGGCGAAAGGTCTCGCGCCGCAGAGCGCCTCGGCGGCGAAAGATCAGAAGCTTGTCCAGCACTCACACCCTGACGCTCGTCACCCTGGACGACATTTCCGTCCTCATCAATTTCCACCCACTTCCCCCCCGAATTTCCGCCGTCGCCGACTTGCACGCGAGTACGCTTTGCCTCTGCCTCTCGCTCTATCTTGAGGAGCTCCTCCTCCTCGAGCACCACGGCCTGCTCGTCACTCATCTCTTCATCTGAAAAGTTGACCGCACCTTTGGCCTTTGCCAGCGCAACCCCGCCGAGGCCGACATCCTCGTCGATGATCTTGAGACCATATGGATTTCCGAGCGCCCCGCGCTTCACCTTGCGCTTCTTCTTCTTGGGCTTTTCACCGGCCCCTCCTCCTTCCGACGCGTCGCCGTACTTGGAAAGGTAAGCATCCATGGCCTTTTGCTTTTCAGTCTTTTCACCCTGGGGCAAAGGTAGGCTCTCAGGGAGAGCGCGCGAGAAACGGGCCGTTGCCTCGGCGTGGGTTGTCTGGGATGGCAACACTGACTCGCGATTGCATGGAGCTCAGTACCTTGGGTTTTTCTTTGGCCGACTTGTGAGCGAGTTTGCCTTGATATACAGGCAGAGCCGTTCCCGTCACCTGCCACGGACGTCCCCGCGCACGTCAGTAACGAGCAAGCAGACAAGGTTTCTCGGCCACGCGTGGAGAATTCCTGCCACGGGCGCGCTGCCTTCAAGGCAAAATTTCGTTACCCGGCTGTCTTTGGAACCAATGTAGCCTGCGAGCGCACCGATGAGGTCCCCCATACTGCCAGCACACGACGTTCACTGGCTCCTGCGGAACGCAGTCTCGCAGACTCGCGTCTTCGCGCTTGAGTGCAAAAAGTGAACAACACATGAAAAGTCAACAACACTCGCCAGCAAGAGAGTGTGTCTGCGGGGCGGGCCTTTGCAGCGCCTGCAACATGGCCACATCAACAAGCAAGTGCGACACAGGAAAGCGAAAGGATTTTGAACGCTGGCAGGCTGCCTCCGCAGAGAAAGATGCAAATGAGGGGCAAAGTGGAGACGCATTCGCATGGGGAAAGGGCGATGGCTCCGTAGCGCCGCCGCGCGACGCGGCGTCTCCCCCAGTGAACGACTTCACCAGCGCAGAGAAGCGAAGGGCTATTGAAACCTCAAAAGCTCCGCTTCCTGCGCATGGCGTTCATGAAAAGCCAGTTTCTCTGTACCCCATTACCTCGTATGATCGAGGATTTCAGCATGGTGCGTCGTGGGGGACGGACCATGTCAAGATGCTGAAGATCTCCGGCGCAGATTACTCCAAACGCCCTGCAAGGAGACAAAAGGAGAGAGACGACCACAAGCTACAGGCCCCTGAGGGCTGCAACGAGCTGAATATCTGGTTTGGGCGCTACATCGGAGAGCAGTGGCGCGACCGCATGTCCATGACTGCAGCCCTGCATCGCTGCTGTGTTCGTAGAGATGCAGGACGAACCAAGGCTGACGATCGTTTTGGCGAAGCAGGATACTGTTGTGTGTTCTTCGCAAGGGGAATGTGCAGCAATGGCGAGGAGTGCACTTTCTTGCACCGCATACCCAATCAGGCAGACGAGAAGCGCCTCGCAGTGGCGCTGGACGTTTTCGGCCGTGAGCGGCATTCCACAAACCGAGATGACATGCGCGGCACTGGATCGTTCAATAGAATGAGCCGCACGCTTTATATTGGAGGCTTGCGGCTGCTGCGAGGTGCTGAAGAGACACACAAGTCACTTCTGCGGCACATGTCCGAGTGGGGTGAAGTTGAGCAACTCCGAATCATCCCCAGCAAGGTCGCCCAAAATCACCGGAAATTCTCTATGGTCGATCAAGTTACTGCCTTAGATATCATGCGCTGCTAACCCTGCCGCGGTTCTGCGAACAGGCTATTGGGTTTGTGACGTACAAGTACAGGGTAAACGCGGAGTTTGCGCTGGAGGCGAGCCCCCACGCACGCGGCGCGTGCACTGGCGCGCTCAACACATAGCACAGCACAGTGCTTCACGAGTTTTTGGCGTGGATTCACCGGCATCCACCATTGGTCCCTTGATCAATTGTGCTGGGGGTGGCGCTTCGTCAAGAGGAGAATGCCCTGACATTTCCGTCGCACGCAGGCGATGCACTGTCAGACACTTGACGCCGACGAGCTGCTCAATCTTCGATGGGCGTACGATGATCCAAACCCAGCTGCTCGGGTACCTCTTGCCTTTCCGTACCGAGTATCAATTCAAGTGAAGCACGAGCTCAACAGTCTGGGGTGCGATGCTTGAGTTGTCTCGGAAGGGCGTGATTTTCACCAGCGACGAGACTTTTGGCAGGCTCTAGCAGAGGAGGCACTGCAGAATCAGCTTGAGGAGGCAATGACTGTCAAAGGTATTAGTACGACAGAGACGGCATATCACTATCCCTTAGAGTACCATCCGCAGCAGGACGCCCCAACCGACAGCGAGCGCCGTCTGCAAGCCGTCACGGGGCACTCTGCCAGTGCTGCTTACCCGGACACCGACGGACAGTACTACAATTTGGATGGTCAGAAAGTCCGTGTTGGAAGTGCTTCTGTTCCAAGCGCGTCCGGCGCTATGAGCCGCGAGGAGGCGCAGGTGCAACCCATCTCCGCGGGGCAGCGCCCAACGCCAAATTACTGAGCGCCTCAGCTGCTGGATCTGTCGACGCAGGCCTTGGCTGAGGCAGAGCGGATTAAGGCAGCTGAAGGAAAGTTCGCATCGATTCTCGACGGTATCGGACCGAAAGGCGGACGATCGACGGGTGGCATTCCGGGATCAGTGAGTGGAGGAGGTGACTTGTGGGAGGAGGTAAGAACGACGGACGGACAATTGTACTACTTTTGCCCCTCGACTGGAAAGACAAGTTGGGATCGCCCCGAGCGAAGTGTTGCACCATCCGCTGCTGGTCAAGTTGCCTCGACATCTAGTACGGCAGTTCCTCTTTCTACTAGTGCTAGTGCGGGTACAGATGCGTCGTGGGAGACTCGGGTGCGCGAATACGCAGCATTCTACGGCATGGGTTCCGACCCTGCTCTACCCTGCCTTCGCGCGTTCTTTGGAACTTGTTGTCTCGTAACTCTGTGTCTGTTAGTGTCCAACTTGTTGCGGCCTAAGATTGAAATGATTGGCACAATTCTGTCAGTGCCAGCTGTACTGGTCCTCAGCATCCGTTGAAGCTGAGGGGCACTTTTGACGATTTGCGCGGACAGATGTGAGTGCTGCGCGTGCATGGCTCCTGCAGCACGCGACAGCAGGTGGAGCCACAGATACTACTTCTGCAGAGCAAGGTGATTCGGCGAAAGTAGGAAAACTCGGGGACGGAGAAGTGGAAGCGGACGAAGATGGGGACCTTGCGGCGCTAATGGCCGAAGCTGAGGGGCTGGACGCCAGTGGGACATCGAGACTCAACTGAACAGCCGAGAGCTTATGGAAATGGATGAGCAGTGACGCTGATTAAAGGATCTACTTCGAGAATTTAAAAGACGGGCTTCCCCAGACAGTAAAGTAGGCTTCCTCGAATGGTGTCAACCGTTTCCAAGGCTTTGACGGCACAGCACCCGAGAAGCACCCACGTTACGCCAAAGCCATCGCAGGAGAAGACAATGCAGGCTGATTCATAGCACGCGTCTGGGGCTTCATCCACCCTGTCACTACTCTCCGGCCGCACTGTGCAGCCTAGGGATCCCAGTGGTGCAGTCACGGCGTAAGTCCCACAGCACACCACAGGGCCGCGCACATCGTCCGGATGCTTTTTTCAGAGTGATCTCTGATTAGCCTCGCAATTGCTCTGAAGTTGCCGAACAAAGCATTTCTGTCGTTCACTTCTTCTTCTTCTGAGGCGTTCCACCCGTGGTGAGCGAGCCATAGTCCACACCTGCAGATTTCAACATGTCTACGACCATGGGCTTCGCCTCGGGCCAGTACTTTGTCCGAATGAGAGGCATCGCTCCGTATGCCCAGCCCATCGCGACCGTGCCTGCAGTCACGCCAACAGCAGCGCCACCCGCACCGCCGTGCAACAGAATGCCAGTGAGCGCACCCCCCGACATGAAGTTGGCCAAGTTCTGCACTTTGTCGTTGTTGACAATTCCTATCCCACTCCGCTCCGTCAGATTCCCCTTCCAATGTAAATGCTCTGACCGAGATTCTCACACTTGCCGAACCACATCCTGAAGAACGTGAAGATTCTATACGCCATCTAAGCAGACGGTGGTGCGTGCACGTGGCTTGGGTGGATTGGGGGCTTCGGCGGGGTTGCACTGTAGGCACGATCGTCGATACCATCCTCGTCAAAGGGCGTCTTGCCTTTGCCGTAAACAGCTTGGCCAACGGCAGCGGCACAGCCACCCAGGTAGCCTCCGACGAGCATACGCGCGCCCCAGAGAGGCATAACCTGTCACAAACGACAAATGAACACAATCAATCGCAGACATTTTTCGATTGATGGTCAGCTTGAGGACTGCAGGTGCGCAGCAGAGCGGGATGTCACCCCGCGAACGAGGGCGGTGCCCTTCGGAGCACGCATCCAGGAGATTGGTGCAATCACCAAGCATCCTACCACGGTGGCAACTTGCGCTGTCCTGCTCAAGAGGAGAGATACTTCGCCTTAGAGATAGGTAAATGGGCACGCAAAATTGCTGCTTGAAAGCGAGGAACTCTGAATTCGATGAAGCCAGAGGCAACGTGAGTCCGGACAAATGGACACCGCCATGTCCTAGCACAAAGTTTTTGTCGCGGAGAGTGAGATCACCCTAAAGCGTGAAGGGTGGGGGCATGTGCACGCGTTGGCGCTGGAAAGGCGCAATTGTGGTTTGGTTTGTGGATTGAGCAGGAGGAACCTGCAGCCGATGTGGTTGATGAAGACGGCACCAGGAAACTCAGGCATCTCAGGATCCACATATTTTGACCGGTCAACGCGGCGCCTGCTCAGGACATCAGAAGGGCCACCACAGTGACCACCCTTTTGACTTGTCCACTCTGGAGGCGCAGCAGATTGGGGCAGCAACTTGCCCAGTTTCGCACTAGTCAACACAAGAGGCCCGCCTGTCGATAACCCTTACCCACCAAATGCATTGGTGAAGGGGTCTTTTCACACACCGCGGGTTGACCGCCGCCATTCGTGCGTTCGCGTCGGCCATCTCGTCGTGTGATGAGTGGGCGCTCCGGGCCTGCAAAAATCGTCGTCAAAAAGTCTTGGATCAACTTTTGTTCGATGGGTTACATTTCGTTTCAAAAGTCAACTCGCGGAGCAAGCCTTGCTCAGCAAGGCGCTGGGGAAGGGAAGCTGCGATGCTTCGGTGGCACTATTCAAACAGTTCAGCTCCTTGATTGCGTTCTGTCTTTTAACCTTGGTGCTACACGTCCACTTCTGTCTGTTCCTCCGATATCTCCCCGTGAAGGGCGCCATGTTCTGTCCATACTGCGCGAACCAGCTCATGATAGAACGGGTGGCGATCAACACGGACGGCACGGGTGAAAATGAGAAAATGTGCTTCGTTTGCAAGGTGACCCCCCCGGCTTTCCATGTCCTGGCTCGGTAGAAGCTATGCCCAGGTTTGTACTGGGCGGGGCTGTTTGGGTTTCTGAGTGCTGACTTCTGGGGCAATCAGTCAGCGGCCCCGCATGTCTTCGTTTTGGCGTTTACGAAAGCACTGAGCCTTTCCTGATCCCGCGACAGACGTGCCCATACGTGTATCCCATCTCAAAGAAGCTGAAAAAGCAGGCTCCCCTGGAGCAGAAGAAGGTCCAACCCAGTTGCGATGGCGCACCCCCAGAGTGCTCGACATTGCGCTACTGCGCCACCTTTAGCACCTTAGCTTGCAGATGTGCGCATGCAGAACAGCGGCGACAGGATGATCGAACCTTTGAACGCGGTTTGAGGCTCGGTCGTTGGTGTTTTGAGGGCGCAGGTTGACGATGTACTCGGCGATACCTTCAAGAACGCACCTGTCACCGACTTGATTGGCGGATGTCTTCGCTGCGGTGGGCCCGACTGTTGCTACTTTTCTCATGCGCCCTTATGCTGTGCATCTCAAATACTGATGGGCCACGGCGGGAGACAGGCTACAAGCAGGCATACTACTTCGAACTGCAAATTCGCAGCGCTGACGAACCAGCGACACGGTTTGCGCCCCGTTTACGTTTCGCAACGCATCACCCTGGCACGCCGAAGGTACGTTCTAGGCCTTCATCTTTATAGCGTGTCGTACTGATGCTGGCCGATGCGCGAGCAGCTTCTACATGTGCGCAAGCAAGGACAATTGCGGACACAAATGGAAGGAGGACTGACAATCCAAGACTTTCATGATGTCGATGCTATCTCCAGTCCGGTTCATCGGACCGAATATATGCGTAGACGTATCCGTGAAAGCGTGATCAACATAAAATTTCGATCATGAACCCAGATACGGTATGGCTGCGGAGTGTCTGGGCTCTTGTGCGCGTGCACCACCGCCTTCCACGCCCGATGCAGTGCGCGACCATGGAAAAGAGTGGGCACCCCTGGGAACCGTCTCCGTACCATCCAAGCGGAGTACCACCACACCACAATCTCGTTGACGGGGTCAGCAGAGAGAAACATAGAGAAAGATAGATTTGTAATGAGAGAGATTTCGTAAGTGCAGAGAGAAGCATCCGTTTATTGACAAACAGTCGCAGATCGCTGAGCGAGAGAGAGAGAGTGTGTGTATTGAATAACCTCGTACAGACCGGGTATCATTCGACCAAACCAAACCGACAGGCACGCAAAACCCCCAAAAACGGGGAAAGACCACAAACCAGACCGCGAAGAACCACGGTCGGGAGCCTCCTCACCCTGCACCGCCCAGCACGCCCGCATACGACCCACCTCCCGCCGAGACCGCCACCGCCTGCACCACCGGGGCCGCGAACGCAACCGAAGACGGAGGAGCCAGCACCGGGCCCACGCCCGGGAGAGACCAACCCCGGGAAATTTTGATTACAGGTTACGAGCACATCTGGGGTTTGTCGCGAGATGGCGAAGACCAAGAAGCGCAGGAGGAACCAAGTGTTCTCCGATAGCAAACGTCAAAATGGGGAGCACACGGCCTGCGTAGAGCCAGTCGGTGCAGATCTTTCTGAGTCGGGAATCGACTCATCCACAGAGACGATATCCGAACTGGACCTTCGAACGACCATGTATTCCTCAGTCCCTAGTTGCCTTGCCTGGTCGTGCCAGACACACGCCGGCAGCAAATACATGGCGCCGAGAGAAAAATCAGCTTTGCATGCACAGTATTCTGTGTCTGTGTGACTGTGTCCATGTGAGTTTGTTCCTTTGCCCCGCATCCGCATTGGCAAGTAACACCATCATGACGCGCTTTGCAACGGTGAACGGTAGCCGCGTTCTGGAGCTGCTCGGCGCGGATCTCGAGCTGTTTCGCTCGCGCAGGATGAAGGAGTTGCGTGTAGCGGTGAATCCATTGGTTGAGGAGCGAATGAAACAGACCGCGGGCGCCGGACTGGCAACGGCTGGGATGGCCTCTCTTTCAGGAAAGGTTTGTCGGCGGGCTCTTCGCTTCTTTGTTCAACACTCTGGATTGAAAGAATGCACAAGACACTTCGGCGTCGATGTTCTAGCCCACTCCTTTTTGGCTTCGCATTGAACGCATGGGCCACGATACAGGTGTCAACGGCGCTCAATGAAGAGCGTTGGGAAGATGCGGTTACCTTGCTTGAAACCATGCGGAAGCCACGAGAGGTTCCAAAGCTCGGGGCAGTGCAACGGTGGGTGCGTGAATGCGATCTTGGAGCGACATACGCGGACAACCCTGAGGTTCTCAGGGTTCTTGACGCCATCATGCGGACATGCGGGCAAGTATGGGGGGGGATCGCAGCCGCCGAGCACGCTGCAGGGTAAGTTGTTTTCAGCTACCCTAAAACAGCCACCGAACCACCGTGTGGGCATCTTTGTCCTACAGGATACTACTAATCATGTCTCGCACCGTGCGCACCGCAACCCGCGTGGTGCTTGCGTTGGCCTGAAATGGGGTATTTCTTGAGTCGCAGTGAGGCGGAGGCAGAACAAGGCTTTGCTCAGCTGGTCCCGCAAAGTGGAAAAGTCCGCGTGTACCCGGCATGGCAGCCTGTACCAAAGCGTCCACTTCCGGAGCCGGCTCCTCCACTTTTTTCACGCAGCAATATGCGGGTGGTCGGCTTTGAAGTTGGCGAGGACCGACGCCCGTCTAATCGGTCCCGCCACATATCTCCACCCAACATTCCATTGCCTGCCGGCCCCCTGTGACTAGCACCACCATGCGGTAGTTTTTGTTTTGCGTAGGCGTAGGCAGTCCGCCTGTACAGCTAGTGTCTGGTTTGCTTGCTTGCTCGGTTGCTGACTCCTGAAAGGAAGCATGCTGCAGGCATGACTTGCAAATCTGGGCGACAACGCCCGCTTCCGCTATCACATTTGACGAGGTGTGCCCATTTTACCTACTGAAAGATTGCAAGGAGCCGAGCCCTGAAATATCTTGTATCGAGGAAAGTGTGTGTGTGTGTGTGTGTGTGTGTGTGTGTGTGTGTGTGTGTGTGTGTGTGTGTGTGAACTTCAAGATATCGTTGCAGGTGCACGGGACCGCGCGGCATGACTTTCCGTACGTGCCTGGGGCATTCTTTCTATCAAATGTTCTATCCGATGGAGAGTGTGCTCAGATTATTGCCGCGTCAGAGTCGATGGGGTACACACCAGACGAGCCTCTGGACAAGCCGCCCGACGCGCGTGCGGTGGGTTGCGTCTGGCTCGTCGACGACTCCATTCTGGCGCCAATCTATTCCCGCGTCGCTCCTCTTCTCCCCCAGCAGCTCGGAGGCGGACATATAGCTGGCCTCAACGCCCGCTGGCGCCTCTATCGTTACTCCCCCGGCAACATCTACCGCCCACACGTAGACGGCGCCTGGCCCGGCTCGGGCCTCGACGAGCAAGTAAGTTCCCGCGCCCTGCCCCGGATCGATATCCCCGATCCCAGCTGTGCCATTCCCATGAGTCTTCTCGTTGAGCCACCGGTTGCAGGATCGGTATGTGTACGACGCTTTTGGCGACCGATGGTCCAAGCTTACATTTGTGATTTACCTGACCGACGACTTTGAAGGCGGCTCCACCACATTTTTCTGCCCTGCGCGAGTAACCGGCTGCCTGGAAGCCCGCGGCGTCAATCCTTCTCGAGGCTCTGTCTCGCCCCTTTCCACCACCCAATCTGCCCCTTGTGATGCCAAAATACCAATTCACCCCTGTTTCACCAAGTGCGCATGCCCTCTTGCAAGGGGAATCCTATAAGTGATACTCGTAAAAGTTTATGCGAGAGGCTGGCAATAACAGGTGATGGTGTTTCCCCATGGTGATGCGATGGGTGCTCTTGTGCACGAGGGCTCTGCTGTACTCCGCGGATGCAAGTACATCGTGCGTACCGATGTTCTGTACAAAGGCGCAGAAGCGGAGGCGGACACAGGGGGCGTCGATAACAACAAGAAACACCAGCGACATATGAAGGTAAACTCAAACGATCGATGGACGCTCAATAAGGGAAAGTAACATTGTACGTGGAAACTCCAGTCTGCAAGGCACAGTGGACTTCATTTCTTCAGTGCCTGATCGACATGCTAGGTAGTGCAGTTACGCGGCTCCCCAGTGATGGTTGCGTCGATAGAAGGGAACGAAGAGCGAAAAATGCACCACCACTCTCGAAATACAGATTATGTGACTCTCGCTTTAAGCCTTTTCACTGAACAAGGTGCCAGTCTTGGCTTCTGCTAGTCCCACGACGTTTCCATATCCCTCCCTAAACTTTCTCCTGCACTGGGCGTTTGCTCTCGGAATGATTTTTCTGCTGTGAGGATTTCGAGGGGCCAGTACTAGAGCCCGGAGGCCAGCTGAAAATTAGATGAGTCCCACTTTGATGATGGTCACGCGAGAACCGAGAGGCACTCCCGCTTTTGCGAGCCCCGCCCCGCTGTGCAATATGGCTATCGCCAGGTGAAAGCCATTCATCGGCGATCAAGCTTGTTTATCTGCGACTCAAGGCGCCCCATACGAAGTAAGATCTCCTCCACCTGCGAAAGAGCAGGGGCATAAGTGCTCAATGTAGGAAGCTGGCACGCTTCCGAGGCAGCTACTGCAGCTAGAGCAGGACATGTCACGAATGCATCCAGTGACTATCTCCATGTGGGCCCCTCTTTCGCGTGGTCACGCACGCGACAAAATCAAGGGAGATACCTTGCTTCTGGTGACCGACTGGTGAGATGAAATCTGTTCAAGGGTGGTCTGCAGAAAGCAGTCAAATCACTTTTCTGGTCAACTTTCCCAAGATACCGCAGCATGGACGAGCACTGGCAGATCGAGAGGTTTGAGATCTAGAAGAAGATAGCGCACTTCACCTGGCCTGCAGTCGGCACATTATTGCCAATCGTATCATGCGCGTTGTGAAGAAGGTAGCCTGCGCCACGGCTGGGTGTCATTCCCCCCGAGGCTGCACGACACACAATGTGTGGAGACGTGATCTAGGCTCAGCCCCCAAATCGAGAACTTCGGAAGTTGGGCCTTCCAAAAATGCTGTTGAGGACACTAGGGCAGGAGCTGCGCAAATGTGCACACACTTGCAGTGATCTCGTTGACTTTCTTGTTGTCAATCTTGCGCTCGAGAACAGTCAGCGCCTTTTGGACCGCGAGCATCTCCGACTGACCAGTGATTGTTTAGTCAGCACCAGGGTTCTGAATGAGGAATTTCTTGCGGCGACAATAGCTTATGGTTCAAGGGTGCTCCATACTGTGTTCCCCACCTTCATGTTCCCCCCGGAACCGAAAGAAATCTCCGGCTGCTTAGCTTGCACGGCGACGCGTGTCTCTGACATGATATCATCTATTCCCCCGTCACCTTCGCTGCCGCCCCCCCGCCCACGGACCCCTGGTTTTTCATAGCGCTGGTCAGTATGCGCTATCACAGATTTGCGATTCAGAATAGGGAACAGATAGCTGGGAGGCAGGCCAGACCGCCCTTGACCATCACCAAGTACGCTGTCAGCAGAGATAGTACCTGTCCGCAATGGATCCAGCAAGTGAGAAGCTTACAAAATCAAACCGCGCCCTTAGTTTGATTGCCAACACTCATGCCAGCCAGTCCTCCCGCTCCTGGGCCGATGAACGCACCAGGTTTAGACAGAGGACTCCGATTAGCACAGCGACGAACCACGTGTTGTTCCCATTTGCAGAATCACATATGTCCAACAGACCCATCTTCCTGCTTTGGAGATGGGGTCATCCAAATGCACCATCGCGACCTCCGCACCTTCAGGCAACAAGGACGGCCAAGTTCCCAGCTTACTTGCAACGGGATATCTCTGCACAAAGGTTTGACAAACGCCTGCGGACATTGGTGCATGCCCCTAACACGAGCTGGATGCTTTGGCAAGGCAACGACGGCACGGAGCGGGTCGTTTCATGCGTGACAGATCGCGTTGGGCATCCGGCAAACGCACCGTCAGCGCTTCAAACTAAAGTTCTTTATCTATTCGCGTTTTGTCGCAACGTACCGATGGAATGGAGAGCACGCGGTACTTTCCCGCTACCCGACTGCCCCTCCCCCCTTCCTCGGCGACCGCCCTTTTCAACTTGTGATATTTTATTATTTTTCTTCTGTAAAGTGCAAAAGTGGACCGTGATGAACTCCTCAATAACTTTATTAAATACGTACCCCACCGGATTTTGTGTGCCTGCGACCCGGCGCCGGCGAAGCGGACGCTCTCTAGTGGCTCCGTACTCAAAGCGCCTCTGCTCCAGTGCCGGCATGGACTCATTTCATGATGAGCTGATGGATCGTCCATGGGAGGCACCAAACCAGGTGGATACCTCGGTTGCCGACCCGTGTGATCAGCCATTCGCTTCCGAGGACTCCCATCAGCTTGGCTACCCGGACGTTTGGGACAACGCGAGTGCCAACGTTGGCGGTGTCAATTTTCCCACGGGGGAGATCCACGATAGCGCCAGAGGTTGCCAAAGCATCACCAGGCACTGGTCCTCCGAGGCGTGGAACAAGGGGAGTGAGGTACTATCGTGCTATCGACGACCATTGGCCCAACCCTGTAGTTTCGTGGATCCAGGCGTGTCTACAATCCATGAGGAGGCCGATGGCTGGCCAAACGTTGAAGGACAGGTTCAAAACTACCCAGCGATGGCTCGGGTGCTCGATGGGCTGCAGATACACACACCGTCCCCTGTCGATCCTTGTGATGTGCACTCAAAACCTCCAAACGATCAACACAAAGCTGGATGGCCGCATTCCCCGCAGCATCAAGAATATGCAGCCCTAGCTGGCTCGGACAACAATCGGCAGGATACCCGGCGTGACGAGGTGGTCAAGCCTGAGTTTGCTCAAGATTGGCAAAGCCACCTCAAGATGCATCAGGTGTCGGAAAATGATCAAGCATCTGCTAATAATCTCTCGCAGGAATTTCAGAATGGATTCTATGGGCAACAGCAACATGGATATTGGCCATCTCAGCCACCTCCGACGAGTAGTGCCGTACTAGGGCGTGACGTGGGAGTGCGGACCTGGGGGCCGGGACTCGCAGACGGCGGCCACGCCTCCCATGGTGTCTCAAGCAGCGTAGCTGCACGTGCCGGCAGTGCCACATTGGACCGGCCGATATTGGAGGGCTGGCTGCGCAAGAGGTCGACAGGGGGATGGACTTGGCGGAAAAGGTATTTCTCGCTGAGCCGCCATTCCCTCTTGTACCGCGCAACTGCGACGAACCAAGGCGTCGAGAAGCTGGTGCCGCTCTGCCCATGTAGCCTTGCATGTAGTCTTGTTACCAATGATGCCATTTCTGGGTTTAGCGTGCGAGAATGGACGTGCAAACCTAATGCAACAGCCCCGCACGCTGATTTCTGAAGCCCGGGCCTGTGGACAGGTGCGATTCGCAGGTGGATCGCTTCACGTGACTGAAGCTTCAACTTCCGACAAAACTGATTTTATCGTGCAGTTTCATGGGCGGGTGCTAGTTTTGCGCGCTGATTCTGAGTGGGAATGCTCGCGTTGGATCTCGGCCTTTGCCGAGGTTGCAGCACAAGAAGTGTTCTCCGGACATGCGGCGGCCGCCTCATCGCTGCAAGGAGGAAAGCGTAAGATGGATTCTCTGGACAGCAACATGTTACTTCAGGAGAGAGCAACCAAGCTGTCATCACCCCCATCGTCTCTAGACTCGTCACTCCATTCAGAGCACAGCTCGCGATTTCGTTCGCTTGATTCATCCTCTCATCGTTGGGGCTCAATTTCGAGCTCTCAGGATGGATCTGTGCATGGCCGGCCGTACTCACATGACGGATCCGTGCACGGTACATTTCATGGCTCTCTCCCTTTAGATGGAACTGGCACTCTAAGTAGAGGCTTGTCCGGGTTGACTGAACGCATGAGAGTGCTGGGTGAAGTCAGTGATGCCAGGGAGGGGGCTGAGGGGCCATGGCAAAGAAGTGTCTTCCAGGGCTCTGCTGCAATATCGGACAACCCGCAACTTCTCGTAAATGCACGAATGCAGGCACCATGCGCGGCACAGGATCAGGGCGATGAAGCGGACGACCAATTTGATGTGTTGCCGCGAGAGGGCATTCTTATGCCCATGCCGAGCATTGCACGGCAGCAGATGGAGGCGGTACTCTCGGTGAAGCAGACATTTACACTGGAAAAGCAATTGCAGCGATTCACGCAACAGGGGATCGAATCGTCGGGGGCAGAAGACCAAGCTGTGATCCAGGCCGGCAAACAGGCGATCGAACTATGTCTTCGCTATCTTTCGAATAAATTACTGTCGCTGGACCGTTTGAGCAGCATTCGTGACCGCAACTTGCAATCCAATTCGCTTGTCGCCTCGGAGGTGCTTACAATGGCGTGGCAAGAATTTCTTTGCCGCAATTCCCAGGGTTCGGTCAAGATTGGACCGTGCACTTCGGCTCATCTGACCTCATCCGTATTGCGTTCAATAATTCTCAAGCACGAAATGGCGGAGCGAGAGTGGCCAACGGTTTTCGCAGATGAGAGCCTCGATGGCATGCAGCTTTGCCGTGTTGTAACATCAGAGATGATCTCCATGTTCCTTCCGTTTGTGGAGTGCGCGCAGGAAGCAGAAATGCTTCAGCCAGCCCTGCTTCCTATTCTTCTCCTCATCGATTCTCTCGAGAGTTGCTGACGCACCGCGGTGCAACTCCGACCTAGAAATAGAGTATGTCTCTCTACGATTCATTCTCTCTAATCTGCAATGGCAGCAATTGGATGCAGCCGAAGGCCGCGATTTCTAGCGACACGATGGTGCGCTGCTCGCAGCAGAGGATCCCTGAATCGATTTTCTCGCCGGCATCATGCGACTTTGCACTCCTCTTTCTCTTGTGAAATCCAATGAATGGAGAACCGTCTCCAGCAAGGTCGCATCACGCACGGGCGCGAATTTTGTTGTGGCATTAGCTTCTTCTTAACGCATACAGGCGAGGCGCGCCTTCAAAAGCTGCTTTCCTTGTGCTTTACATCCAAGATATTAGTGTGATCACAGTCGCCCTAGGAGACTACAAGGCCTGCTGGGGCCGTGGTGGTGAGGGCGTGCAGAGGCTTGAAGCCAAGCTCGTCAACAGGGATGCCAAACTCGGCCAGCTTGGCGTTGTAAACGTTGATGACGTCGTTATGCGCTTTCGTCACGCGAGCGAGTTCATACTGCAGGTCCTTGATTGCCTTGTTCTTGGCGTCGAGGACCTCGTCGAGCTTGCGAGTGATGTTTCCGAGCATGACTGGGTCCAGGTTCGATGCCGCGAGCACTTCGTTCAGCTGCGCCTCTTTCTTCTCGCGTTCTTTCTCCAGCTCCTCAACCTTCTTCTCCAGAAGAAGATTCTTAAAGCCAGATTTCTGCTGAACGTCGTAGATGGTGGCCTCGAACTTATCGTAAAGTTCGTCACGCTCTTTCTGCACCATCGTGAAGCGCTGTTGCAGAACCTCGTGCACCCACGACAGCTGCTTGTTCTGGTCCTCGAGCACCAATAGCCGTGCTTTTGTATTCTGCAAAGAAAGCTTGTCTTTGTCGTAGTTGGAAAGCTCGTGGCGCAAGATCTCAACCTCTTTGAGCGCTCGAGTGAGCGGTTCTGAGAGCCGCTTGTTTTCTTGTGCAATCTCGAACATGAGCTTCTCGTTCGATGCCTCCTTCTTCTTCATCTCCG
>Ga0115567_10001559_pt1 | contig 22940 bp, 23 predicted proteins | sample COGITO_mtgs_1204_2_FD_88679 | JGI IMG/M metagenome (GOLD analysis project Ga0115567, IMG submission 88679) | Pelagic marine microbial communities from North Sea - COGITO_mtgs_120412 | ecosystem: Environmental > Aquatic > Marine > Epipelagic | place: Germany:Helgoland, sampling site Kabeltonne... | reverse complement strand
GCGGCGCATATGCTCGCGCCCACCCATGACGTCACCCTGTTCGAGGATTGCAAGCGGCTCGGCGGTCACGCCCGCACCCGCATGGCCGGGCGGCGCGGCGACCGGTAGATCGGGATCGCCAGGATCAGCAGGTTCGTCCCCAATGTCAGCACCATGACAAAGGCGATGTTGCGCCGGACCGCCGCGATCCCCTTGTTCAGCGCCTCTGCGAACCCGTCCGGGCCGATCCGCTTGTGGAACGGCACCGTGTCGCCGCCCTTGCCGCCGCCCCCGCCCGTGGCGGGCGTCGGCTGATCGATGGTCGGGCCGACGCCCTTGCCGGCGCCGGGGCCAATGTCCTTGTCCGCCTTGCCCGAAACCTTGGCGGTCGGCACGTCGACCCGCGCCTGCGGCATCAGATTGAGGGGCGCGAGGCGGGGCGATGGGGTGTCGTCGGTATTGCGGCGCGTGCTGAAGACGAAATCTTTCAAGGGGTCGCTCCGGTCAATCGTTTCTCTGAAATCAGGCGGTAACGGCGCCCATCACGTCCGACGCGGCGCCGGTCGCGTCGATCTGTGCCGCGATCGGCGCATCGAAGGACGCATCCGCCTCGATCATATCGTCGGCAAGGAAGGCCACCGCCTCGTTGGCCAGCGGCGCCTGCTGCGCGACGCCGAGCGGGTCGGCATCCGCGTCGATCAACGAGGCCTGGTAGAGCAGCAGGTCGTCATAGGCCTCGCCGCCGACCATGACCGTGGAATCGAGACCGAATTCCAGGATCGACGCGATGTTCACCAGCGCGTTCGATCCAGTGGTGACGGTGACGCTCGACGCCGCATCCGCGTCGAAGCCGTCGAGCGCCAGATGCACCTGGTCGGCGTCGCCCACAATGTTGGTCTGCGTAATCGAGGTGATCTGGATCAGGTCGCCCGAGATGTAGAGCACGCTCAGATACGGCGTGCCGTAGAACATGTCGTCCTGGGCCACATCCGCCGACAGCGTGGTCGCCCCGTCCGCGAACGCCGCCCCCGCGGCGGCGAGATCGGCGCCGAGCGCGCCCTGCACGTCGACGCCCACCGACGCGATCGACGCGCCGTTATAGGCGAGGTTGTCGTCCAGCGAGACGGCGGGCGGCCAGTCGCCCGAATAGGTGACGGCATCGTCGTCGAGCAGCACGTTGGTCTGGCCGATCGTGGTCAGGTCGATCATCCGCCCGCCGACCACGATCAGGTCGTAGCTTTGCGACAGGGCGGTCAGGCTGACCTGGTCGAACGCGACATTGTCTCCGGTGATGATCCGGGTGTCCTGCCCCGAGAACGTGATCTCGGTCCGGTCGTGGTCCGAGACGAAGTTGTACTGGTCGACCCAGGCGACCGCGACGAGGTCGCCCTCGATCCGGGTGACGCCCCAGCCGACGGGCAGCGTATCGGGCGGCGCGGGCGCATCGTCGGGCACGCTCGACACGGCCGAGATATCCGCCGCGTTGATCGCGACCGAGGGCGACGGCACCGTGCCCGGGGCACCGGTATCGACGTCGCGGATCACGTTGACCTGCGACACCGCCGTCATCGACACCGCGTCACCCATCACCGCGATCACCGGCGCATCGACCGGACGCACCGCGATCAGCGTCTCGTTCAGCGCCAGATTGCCGCCCGCGACGACCGCGTGACCCTCCGGCACGTCGAACGTCGCGGCGGCGCCCTGCGCGCTGCCGCCGGGGGCCAGCGCATCGGTCGCGGGCGTCTCGGGCGCGCCGGTGTCGGCGGGTTGGTGATGGCCGGGCATCAGCTCCGCGAGGGGCGGCGCCGTCTCGACCGCGGCGCCGTCGACGATCCCGCCCGTCGCGGCCGTCCCCGTCAGCACCGTGGCCGTTCCGCCCAGTCCGACCGCCGCCGTCGCGGCCCCGTCGAACCCTGCCGCCGTCGCGGCGCCCAGCGTCGTCGCGGTCCCGGCCATCTCGACCGGCGAACCGCCCGGGTCTGGCGACATCGCCCGCGCCGCGCCGACCATGCCGGTCAGGGTCGCGTGGTGGACCTCGGGGGGGGCGAAATCGACCGTGTCGCCCATCGCGATCACGTCGTGATCGACCAGCGCGTTGGCCTGGTGCGCGACCACCGCGATCTGCGACGGCGGAGGTGGGGCGAACGTGACCGGCGGCGGCGGCGCCGGCGGCGCCTCGAACCAGCTCGGAAGACGCGCGCCCTGTGGCACGGCCAGATGGACCGGCACCTGTGGTGCCGTCCAGCCGTCCGCGTGCGCCGGGGCCCCCGCCACGCCACCCGCGGGGGCATGCGGAAACCGGAACGGGGTCAGGCCGGGGTCGTATCCTTCGGGGGAATAGGGGGCGCGCAGCAGCGTCTCGCCGGGCGCGCGCGGGTCGTAGTCGGTCTGCGGATCGGGCGCGCGACGGAACCCGTCGGTCGTCTCCCGCATCCGCGCCTCGTCCTCGGCGATCTGGAATGCACCTATGAAATGCGCGACGAATTCCGTCGTCCTGTCGAGTGCCATGAAAACCACCAATGGTTACTACCGCTGCTCGGTGGCACCTCGTCGTATCAAAGGTCGCTCCGCCCCGGTTGCCCGGCACGGAGCGTGTTTTTCGATCGGGCCGGGCGCCCCTGCAGGCCCCCGACCCGACCGCTGTGGGGTTACGCGCCGTCGGCGCTGTCGTCGCCCACGTAGGTGGAGTTCATGTTGCCACCCACCACGGACATGTCGACCGTGTTGCCCAGCACGTTGGCGCCCATCACGATGCTCTGGTTGAACGCCGTGGTGTCGATCGCCGACGCCGCCGAGGAGAGCGACTCGCCCGAGACGAACCCGTCGTCGCCGTTGCCGCTGCCCCAGTTGCCGGTGGCGAAACCACCATCGCCGCCGTCGTCGTCGTCATCGCCGTTGCCGCCGCCGTTGTGGTCGTCGCCGTTGTGGTCGTCGCCGCCCTGGCCACCCTTGACGCTGTAGGCCCAGCCGCCATCGTCGTCACCGCCGGCCGCATCCGACCCGTTGCCGATGCCGTCGTCCGAGGACGCGCTGCCCCCCGACGAGGTGTTGGTCTGGCTCAGCGAACCGCCGACAGTCGCCGCCTCGATGTAGTCGTTGTCGACGAGGTTGTTGGACTGGCCGTTGATGGTGCCGACATCGTTGCCCGCGCCGTTCAGCGCATCGGTGAGCATGTCGTCCATGTTCAGCTCGTTGCCCGGATCAAAGCTCACGTCGCCCTTGGCCATCAGGATGGTGTCGACGCTGGCGCCGCCCGACAGGTCGATATCGGCAAAGTCGTCGTCCGTCGGCTCATAGCCGGTCAGGTCGATCCCCGCCGACACCGACACGTCCGTCACCACGGTCGTCTGCACGTCCGTCAGGTTGGCGTTGGCGTTGATCGCCTCGTTCACGGCGGTGTTGTGCGCGCCGTTGTTGGCGCCGTTGGTGGCGGTGTTGCCGGCAGAGTTGGCGTTGGCGTTGTAGTTCAGGTTGCCGTTGGCGTTCCCGTTCAGGTTGCCGTTGCCATTGCCGTTGAGGTTACTGCTGGCGTTCTCGCTGGACTGGCTCTGGCTCTGGCCCTGGCCTTGCCCCTGATCCTGGCCTTGACCCTGACCCTGGAGCTGACCCTGAAGCTGGGCCTCGGCCTGAAGCTGACCCTGGTTCTGGCCCTGGTTGCCCCAGTGATGCCCGTTGTTGTTTCTGCTTCCTGACATGATCTTCTCTTTCGGTTGTGCACCGTCGGGACCACCGCTCATTTCAAAGGTGGCCGACCGGGGATGCGGTTTCATGTTGTGCCACGATCGTCGTGACACCCCGACGCTGGCACCCGATCGCGGCCCGGAAAAGCTGGCGATACGATCAGCGAGGATTCGCCGATTGCCCGTCCGAACGATCGGCCTCGCCCCCGGCAGGATAGACCGAAAGGTATAGGTCGGCGCCCCGGGGTCGGGTTTTCCCGTCCTGCGCCGATCCGCCAACCCGCTAGGATCATTGTATGTTCGCCGGACCCGCACAGTCGTTTTGCAGACTGGAAAGACTCTGCTAATCTGACCGGGGGCATCGGCGGGTTTTCTCTCGCCGCGCACCAGACCAGTGATTACCACAGGAGAAACGACCCCAGCGCGGCGGAACGATCACCCGTCAATTACGACGATTTCGGTCATGCCGCTACCAAGGAGACTTAAGTTATGAGAGCCGAAGAATTGACTTCGCACACGCCGCCCGGCGCCCGGCCCACGGTCCTGTTCGTGGGCGACCGGACCGCCTACTCGGACATGTACCTGCGCCTCGTGCAGAGCGAATTTCCCCAGATCCGCGTCGCCTGCGAGACCGGGCCGGGCCGGGCCAGAGACCGCCTTGGCGACGATCCCGACGGCGCCTGCGCCATCGTGATGTCCGCGGGACTTCGGACATCCGACATCCGCACGCTCGCCGCGCTGGTCTGCGCCACGCCGCGCATCCAGCCGGTCCTCGCCTACCAGACGCTTCCCGAGGTGCGCCACGCCCTCGACGCGGTCGAGGACGCGAGCCTGTTCGAACGGCTCAGCTTCCTGCCGCTGCGGACCCGGATCGACAGCGCCATGAACATCCTGCGATTGTTGTTCTCGGGCGAGCGGCACGTTTCGGGCGAGGTGCTCGACATGCTGATCGAGGATATCGGCCGCGGCACCGATCCCGCCGCGACGCCCAGCGCGGGCATCCAGCGCCCCCTGACCGTCCGCGAGGCCGAGGTGCTGGCGCTGTTGTCGACCGGCACCCCGAACAAGATTATCGCCCACGGTCTCGGCCTGTCGGAAAGTACGGTGAAGCTGCACATCCACCACATCATCCGCAAGCTGGGGGTCAGCAACCGCACCGAGGCGGCGGTCGCCTATCTCTCGGGCGGGGGGGGCCACGCCGCCGGTGCCGTCCAGTGAACGCGCCCGCCGTGCCGGACGGCGGCAGCGGCGACTTCGACCGGTTCCTGCTGCTCGTCGGGCGGCTCAACTATGCCTGGACCAACACCGAAAGCCTGCTGATCCATTTCATCGCCGGGCTGGCGCGCACCGACACCGAAACCGCAACGGTGATCTTCCTGACGCTGAACACCTCGCGCGCGCGGCTCGACATGGTGCAGCGCCTGGCGAAGCTGTCGCGCGTGGGCCGGGACGAACGCCAGGCGGTCCTCGAGGTGACCGACCGCATCCAGAAGGTCGCGCGCGTCCGCAACCGCTACAACCACTGCATCTACGCCTTCGACGCCAACGCCGAGGTGTCGCACACGATCCTGATGCGGATCGCCGACCGCAAGGATGCGATCAAGATGGGCCAGTCCGAGCGTGTCGACGACGCCGCACGTGGCGGCATCGACCGCGCTATCGCCGATCTCGAGGCGATCAACCGCGACGTCTGGACGCTCCTGCGGGCGCATGGCTATCCGGTCTGACGCGCCACCCCCATTGCCACGCCCGCGCGGTTCCTGTTGTCTGACTTCACAGTCACGTCATCAATGGGAGTGTAATGATGAAGACGTTTACCACATTCGCGATCGGGGCCATGGCCCTGGTCGGCGCCACCGCCGCCGCAGCGCAGGAACCGCAGTTTTTCCGCATCGGCACCGGCGGCACGGCCGGCACCTATTATCCGATCGGCGGCCTGATCGCCAACGCCATCAGCGCCCCGCCGGGCTCGCGCCCCTGCGACGAGGGTGGCGCGTGCGGCGTTCCGGGCCTGATCGCCACCGCGCTGTCGGCCAACGGATCGGTCGCCAATGTCAACGCCATCGCGGGCGGCACGCTCGAAAGCGGCTTCTCGCAGTCCGACGTCGCCACCTGGGCACAGACCGGCACCGGCATCTGGGAAGACCGCGAGGCGGTCTCGAACCTCGTTGCCATCGCCAACCTCTACCCCGAGACGATCCACCTCGTCGCGTCGGCCGACAGCGGCATCTCCGGCGTCGCCGACCTCGCGGGCATGACCGTGTCGATGGACGAACCCGGCTCCGGCACGCTCGTCGATGCGCGCATCATCCTGGGCGCCTACGGTCTCAGCGAAGAGGACGTCGACGCGCAGTACCTCAAGCCCGACCAGGCCGCCGAGCGGATGCGCGACGGCGCGATGGACGCGTTCTTCTTTGTCGGCGGCTTCCCCGCCGGAGCGATCGCCGAACTCGCCAGCCAGGACGACATCGTCCTCGTCCCGATCACCGGGCCCGAGGCCGAAGCGATCCGCGCCGACTACACCTTCTTCGCCGAGAACATCGTGCCCGGCGGCACCTACGAGGGCGTGGACGAGGACACGACCACCCTGTCCGTCGGCGCGCAGTGGATCACCTCCGCCGACCAGCCCGAGGAGCTGATCTACCAGATCACCGCAGCACTCTGGAACGACAGCACCCGCACGCTGCTCGACGCCGGTCACCAGAAGGGCCGCGAGATCACCGTCGAGACCGCGACCGACGGCGTGGGCATCCCGTTCCATCCGGGCGCCGAGCGCTTCTACCGCGAACTCGGCCTGGTCGAGTAACACTCCATCGGGGGGCCCCGCGGCCCCCCGACCGTCGACGGGAGCACGAAGATGAGCGAAGCCGACCGCCAGGAGGCCCTGACCGAGACCCAGATGCAGGAGCTCGAGGAGCGCTACGACCCCGAGGTCCGCTTCCGCCCGCTGAGGCCCGCGCTCGGCCGGCTGACGGCGATCTTGCTGTTCGTGCTGTCGTGCTACCACTTCTACACCGCCGGTTTCGGCATCCCGCCCTCCACGCAACATCGCGGCCTGCACCTCGCGTTCACGCTGGCGCTGGTCTTTTTGTCCTTCGTCGCCTGGGGCAAGGCCGCCGATCCGCGCAACACCGCGCTCACCCCGCTCGGCCTGCCCATCGTCGACTGGGTGCTGGCCATCGCGGGCGTCGTCTCGGCGCTCTATGTGCCGTGGGTCTTCGCCGATCTTGCGTTCCGCGTCGGCGCGCCGCTGCCCATCGACGTCGCCATGGGCACCATCCTGATCGTTGTCCTGCTCGAGGCGACGCGCCGCGCGATGGGCTGGCCGTTGCCGGTCATCGCGTGCCTGTTCATCGCCTACGCCTATTTCGGCCAGTCGATGCCCGGCGTCCTGAAACATCCCGGTGCCAGCTGGACCAACATCGTCAACCACCTCTACCTGACGAGCCAGGGCATCTACGGCACCGCGCTGGGTGTCATCGCCACTTACGTCTTCCACTTCGTCCTGTTCGGCGTCATGGCCACGCGGATCGGGCTGGGGCAGCTCTTCATCGACCTCGCCTCGGCCGTGGCGGGCCGCTACGCGGGCGGCCCGGCCAAGGTGTCGGTGCTGTCGTCCGCCATGCTCGGCTCCATCTCCGGCTCATCGATCGCCAACACGGTCACGACCGGCTCGCTCACCATCCCGGCGATGATCCGCATCGGCTATCCCCGCCACTTCGCCGCCGCCGTCGAGGCCGCATCCTCCACCGGCGGACAGATCACGCCGCCCGTCATGGGCGCCGTTGCGTTCCTGATGATCGAATATCTCGGCGTCCCGCTGACCACGATCCTGACCGCGGCCCTCGTCCCCGCCTTCATGCACTTCTTCGGCGTCCTCGTTCAGGTCCACCTCGAGGCGCGCCGCCACGGCCTGCGCGGCCTCACCAAAGAAGAGCTCCCGGTCGCCTGGACCGTGTTCAAGGCCGGGTGGCTGACCACCCTGCCCCTCTTCGTCCTCGTGGCGATCCTCTTGTCGGGGCGCACGCCCTACCTCGCGGCCTTCTATGGCATCGCGTCGTGCATCCTCGTGCTGGTGATCCAGAACGTGATCCGCCACGACCTGGCGACCGCGGCCCGCGAATCGGTCCGCGAATTCTGGGACGCCTTCGTCGTCGGCGCCAAATACTCGCTTTCGGTGACCGCCGCCGCCGCCCTCGTGGGGGTCATCATCGGCGTCGTCACCCTGACCGGTGTCGGCTTCAAGATCGCCTACATGGTCACCTCCGTCGCCGCCGAGTGGGCCACCGACGTCTCGGCCTGGCTCGCCATCCTCCCGTTCCAGATTATCTCGGTCGAGGGGCTGACGCTGCTGTTCACGCTCATCATGACGGCGGTGGTCTGCGTGCTGATGGGCTGCGGCATCCCGACGACGGCGAACTACCTCATCATGATCGCCGTCGCCGCCCCGATCCTGTCGCTGCTGGGCGTCCAGCCGATCGTCGCGCACTTCTTCGTCTTCTACTTCGGGGTGCTCGCCGACATCACGCCGCCCGTGGCACTCGCGGCCTATGCCGCCGCGGGCATCGCCGACGCCAACGCATTCAAGGCCGGCAACACCGCCTTCCGCCTCGGCATGGGCAAGGCGCTGGTGCCGTTCGTCTTCGCCTTCTCGCCCTCGATGCTGCTGGTCGTCGACGGGTTCACCTGGGGCGAATTCTTCCTTGCCACGGCGGGTGCCATGGCGGGCATCTGGGCATTGTCGGCGGTGTTCGCGGGCTGGCTCTTCGCGCCGCTGCGGGCCTACGAACGGGTGCTGCTGGGGTTTGCCGCACTCCTGCTTGTGGCGCCGAGCGTCTGGCCGACGGTCGTGGGCGTCGTCCTCGTGCTGCCGGTCTTCGTCCGGCAGGTTCCGCTGATGCGCCAGTCGGTCCGCGCGCGAGAGGAGCTGGCCTAGGGCCGGTCGACCCGCGCGGCGGCCAGGATCGGCCCCGCCCCTTCGGACTGGACGATCACCGCCGCCGGACCGTCGGGCAGGTCCACGTCCATCGACAGCGGCGCCTGCCCGCCCCAGGACGCGAGCGTATCCCAGCCGGTGACGACGTTGGCGTAGGAGACGGTCAGCCCCGCATTTTCGCCCTGAGGGATCTCAACGGTCTCCTCGGAATCGAACCGCACCAGTTGCACGACCATCTCGCGCGCCTCCGACGACGTTGCCTCGATGCGGATCGTCGCGCCGTCGCGCGTGGCCGCAACCGTCACCCCTGTCGGGGCGGCCGACTGCGACATGATCGCGGCCGCGAGGTCCATCGCACGCGCGCCGATCACATGCTCCTGCCCGCCGACGACGAATTGCGGCGTATAGACCGTGGTGTCGTTCGCCGCCGCCGCATAGCGTTGCTGGCGTTCGGTGAACGCGGGCGAGGCAAAGCTGTCGGCCCAGCCGATATAGTCCCAGTAGTCGACATGCAGTGCCAGCGCGATGACGTCGTCGCGCTCGGCCAGGTCGCTCAGGATCGCGTCTGCCGGCGGGCAGGACGAACATCCCTGGCTGGTGAACAGCTCCACCACCACGGGTCCGTCCGCCGCCGCGACCGTCGAAAGCGCCGTCATCGCCAGGGCCCCGAGGCCCGCCATCGTCACCCGCATGTCACTCTCCGATCCTTGCCCGATCCGACCTATGCGATGCGGGTCGCGATTGCCAATCACCCATCTGCGATGGGTCCGCAACAATCCACCCCGCCACGTGCCGCGACCCCGCGCCACTTGTGCCGCGCGCGTCCATCGGGCACTACGAAATGGAACCGTTCCAGAAATGTACGAGGGGGGATTTCCCATGCCCATCACCGTCGGCCACGACAGCGCCAAGACGCGCCGCACGCTCACCTCAGGCGATGCGACCGTCGCCTATTACTCCATCCCCGCAGCGACCGAGGCGGGACTGGGCGACTTTTCCCGCCTGCCCGCCGCCCTCAAGGTCGTGCTGGAAAACATGCTGCGCTTCGAGGACGGCAAGACGGTGACGCAGGACGATATCCGCGCCTTCGCCGACTGGGCCGCGAACGGCGGCAAGACCAACCGCGAGATCAGCTACCGCCCCGCCCGCGTGCTGATGCAGGATTTCACCGGTGTTCCGGCCGTCGTCGACCTCGCCGCGATGCGCGACGGGATCGTCGCCCTCGGCGGCGACGCCCAGCAGATCAACCCGCTCAACCCCGTCGACCTCGTCATCGACCACTCGGTGATGATCGACGAATTCGGCAATCCGCGCGCGTTCCAGATGAATGTCGACCGCGAATACGAGCGCAATATGGAACGCTACGTGTTCCTGAAATGGGGGCAGAACGCCTTCGACAACTTCCGCGTCGTCCCCCCCGGCACCGGGATCTGCCATCAGGTCAACCTCGAATACCTCGCCCAGGTCGTCTGGTCCGACAAGGATCAGCACGGCGACGAGGTGGCCTATCCCGACACGCTCGTCGGCACCGACAGCCACACCACCATGGTCAACGGCGCGGCCGTCCTCGGCTGGGGCGTCGGCGGGATCGAGGCCGAGGCCGCGATGCTCGGCCAGCCGATCTCGATGCTCATCCCCGAGGTCGTCGGCTTCGAACTGACCGGCGCGATGGTCGAGGGCACGACCGCCACCGACCTCGTGCTCAAGGTTGTCGAGATGCTGCGCGAACACGGTGTCGTCGGCAAGTTCGTCGAGTTCTACGGCGCCGGCCTCGACAACCTGCCGCTCGCCGACCGCGCGACCATCGGCAACATGGCCCCCGAATACGGCGCCACCTGCGGGTTCTTCCCCATCGACGCCGAAACCCTGCGCTACATGCGGACCACCGGCCGCGAGGAAAGCCGCATCGCCCTGGTCGAGACCTATGCCCGCGAGAACGGCCTGTGGCGCGGCGACGATTACGCGCCGGTCTATACCTCCACCCTGTCGCTCGACATGGGCACGGTCGTGCCCGCCATCTCCGGCCCCAAGCGGCCGCAGGACCACATCGCCCTGACCGAGGCGGCCCCCGCCTTTGCCGAATGGGTCAAGGGACAGCGCGCCGGCAAGGACGCCTCCGAAAAGGCCGAGGTCCGCTGGGAGGGCGAGGGCGGCCCGCCCGAACCGCGCGACATCCCCGGCGACGAGGGCCACCATCAACGCGGCTACGTCGCGACGGACGATGGCAACTACCAGCTTCACGACGGGTCCATCGTGATCGCCTCGATCACGTCCTGCACCAACACCAGCAATCCCTACGTCATGATCGGCGCGGGCCTCGTCGCGCGCAAGGCGCGTGAGCGCGGCCTGACCCGCAAGCCCTGGGTCAAGACCTCGCTCGCCCCCGGCTCCCAGGTCGTCTCCGCCTATCTCGAAGCGGCGGGCCTGCAGGAGGATCTCGACGCGCTCGACTTCGACCTCGTCGGGTATGGCTGCACGACCTGCATCGGCAACTCCGGCCCGCTCGATCCGGAAATTTCCAAGGCGATCAACGACTACGACCTGATCGGCGTCTCTGTCCTGTCGGGCAACCGAAACTTCGAGGGCCGCATTTCGCCAGACGTGCGCGCCAACTACCTCGCCTCGCCGCCGCTCGTCGTGGCCTATGCGCTGGTGGGCGACATGAACGTCGACATCACCCGAGAGCCGCTGGGCCAGGACCAGGACGGCAAGGACGTCTACCTCAAGGACATCTGGCCCTCGCAGGCCGAGATCGCCGAACTGGTCGAAAAGACCGTCACCCGCGAGGCGTTCCAGTCCAAATACGCCGATGTCTTCAAGGGCGACGACAAGTGGCAGGGCGTCGAGATCACCGACAGCGAGACCTACGACTGGCCGTCCGGATCCACCTACGTCCAGAACCCGCCCTATTTCCAGGGCATGTCGAAGGATCCCGGCACGATCGAGAACATCGAGGGCGCCCGCGTCCTCGCCATCCTCGGCGACATGGTCACGACCGACCACATCAGCCCCGCGGGATCGTTCAAGCAATCCACCCCCGCCGGCGAATACCTCGTCGAGCGTCAGGTGCCCGTGCGCGAGTTCAACTCCTACGGCTCGCGGCGCGGCAACCACGAGGTGATGATGCGCGGCACCTTCGCCAACATCCGCATCCGCAACGAGATGCTCGACGGCGTCGAAGGCGGCTACACCAAGGGCCCCGATGGCGAACAGGAGAGCATCTACGACGCCGCGATGGAGTACGAGAAGGCCGGCACCCCGCTGGTGATCTTCGCCGGAGAGCAATACGGCGCCGGATCGTCGCGCGACTGGGCCGCCAAGGGCACCGCGCTCCTGGGCGTGAAAGCCGTCATCGCCGAGAGCTTCGAGCGTATTCACCGCTCCAACCTCGTCGGCATGGGCGTGATCCCGTTCGAATTCACCGACGGCGACAGCCGCTCATCGCTCGGCCTGACGGGCGAGGAAACGGTGGGCATCACCGGCCTCGACACGATCAAACCGGGCGAGGTGGTGCCCTGCACGATCAAGATGGCCGACGGCACCGAGAAGACCATCCAGATCAAGTGCCGGATCGATACCGCGATCGAGATCGAGTACATCGAACACGGCGGCGTCCTGCATTACGTCCTGCGAAACCTCGCCAAGGCAGCCTAGCGTCATCCCCGAGACTTTTCGCCGAAAAGTCTCGGGGTCGGGCATTGACGGACGTCGCAAACATCCCCATCATACTCCTCAAAAGGGAGTATTCTTCATGCCCGTCCGCACGAAGGTCAACCTGACCATGAACAGCGAAAACATCGCCGAAGCGCGCGCGCTCGGCGTGAACATGTCCCGCATCGCCGAAGAGGCCATCGCCAAGGCCGTGAAGGCCGAGCGGGGACGTCTTTGGAAGATCGAGAACGCGGAAGCGATCCGCCAGTACAACGATTTCGTCGACCGTGAGGGAATCCCGTTCTCCCAGCACAGGCAATTCTGAAATTGGGTCGCCAGTACGACGTCCACGCGCCGCCCGATGGACCCTGGATCGTGATAATTCAAAACGATCTTCTGAACGACCTCAGCACCCGCGTGATTGCACCTCTCTATGGCGTCGACGACGCGCCGGGCGGCCTGAAGTCTCTCAATCCGAGATTCGAGGTCAACGGCAAGCCCATGATACTCTACACCCAATTCCTCGCGACGCTCCCGATCGCTTCGCTCGGACCGAAGGTTGCTTCGCTTCGGCAAGACAGCGACACGGTAATCCGTGCGCTCGACACCCTGATGTCGGGTGTCTAGGCCGCCGTCTAACCCCCCATCGCCTCCCGTAGCGCCGGCACGAACCGCCGCTCGTAATCCGTGCCCAGAAGCGGCCCGGTGAACCGCAGAAGAACCGTGCCGTCGCCGTCGACGATGAATGTCTCGGGCGGCGCGGTGACGCCCCACTCGATCGATACGCGCCCCGACGGGTCAAACCCGCCGGCGAAGAACGGGTCGCCGAAATCGGACAAATAATCGGTCCCGGCATCGGCCTCGTCGCGGAAATTGATACCGGCCACGCGCACACCGTCCGCGGCCATCTGCATCAGCACCGGATGCTCCGCGCGGCAGGGCGGGCACCAGCTCGCCCAGAAATTCACCACCGTGACCTCGCCGTCCGTCAGCATCTCGCGCGTCAGCACCTCCTGCCCCGGCAGCGCGGCGTCGGGCAGTGTCGGGGCCGCCTGCCCCACCCGCGTCGAGGGCAACTCGTCCGGCCGGTCGCGCCACATGCCGCCAACGAACAGCCCCGCCATCGCGGCGAACAGAAGCGGTGGCAGGAATACCAGCGGCCTAACCATGCTCGGCCTCGCGCAGCCGCCGCGCCACGACCCGCGCGCGCCACAAGCTGATCCAGACAATACCCACCAGCGCCGCGATCGACCCGCCATAGGCCGCCAGCACCGGCACCGCATAGGCCCCCAGATCGGGCATCACGCCGCCTCCGCCCGGCGCGCGCGCGCCTGTAACGCGCGGATGCGGCGCACCGCGATCTCCGTCCGCGTCCGCAACAGCACAAGCGCCAGGAACAACAAACCGAACCCCGTCATGCTTACCACCAGCGGCAGCCAGAACACGTCGGCCACGTTCGTCTCGGCATCGAGGCTCAGCGACGCGCCCTGATGCAGCCCTTGATTCCAGAAGTTGACGGCATAGCGCGACAGCACCGCAAAGACCGATCCCACCAGGCACAGCACCGATGTCAGGTCGGCGGCGGTGTCGGGATCGTCGATCGCCTCCCAAAGGGCGACATAGCCGAGGTAGAACAGGAACAGGATCAGGAACGAGGTCAGCCGCGGATCCCACGCCCACCACGTTCCCCACATCGGCTGCCCCCACAGCGCCCCGGTCCACAGCGCGATCAGCGTCATCACGATGCCCACGGGCGCGGCCGCGCGGGCCGCCAACGCGCTGACGTGATGGCGCCGGATCAGCCAGACCAGCGAGGCCGCGAGCATCATGAACCACGCGTTGATCGCCATCAGCGCGGCGGGCACGTGCAGGTAGATAATCCGCACCGTCGATCCCTGCCGGTAGTCGTCGGGGGTCAGAAAGAACCCCCAGATCAGCCCCACGCCGATCAGCACCGCCGCGAGCGCGGACACCCACGGCAACGCCGCCGTGGCCAGCACGGTAAACTTGCGCGGATTGGCGTATTCCCACAGCGACATGACGCTCCCTTACCCCCCCGTCCGCGCGGCCTCAAGGTACCTCACCGCAGGGTGATGCGAAGTGCCGCGGCCGTCGCGAACGGCATCAGTGCCGCGCAGCCTGCCGCGATCCCCGCCAGCATCGCCAGCGGCACGGCCGGGGCCAGCCCCTCGGCCCCGCGCCGCACGACCTCCGCGCCAAAGATCAGCACCGGCACGTAAAGCGGCAGCACCAGCAGCGACATGAGCAGCCCCCCCCGCCGCAACCCCACCGTCAGCGCCGCCCCGAACGCGCCGATCAGCGACAGCGCCGGCGTGCCCACCGCCAGCGACACGACCAGCCAGGGATACCCCCCCGGCGCGAGGTTCAGAACAAAACCGAGCACCGGGGCCGCCAGCGTCAGCGGCACCCCCGTCGTCACCCAATGCGCCGCCGCCTTGGCCAGAACGACCCCCTCCAGCGGGACCGGCGCCGTCGCGAGCAGCGCCAGCGACCCGTCCTCGGCATCGAGAGCGAAGATCCTGTCGAGCGACAGCAGGCACGCGAGCAGCGCCGCGACCCACAGGATGCCCGGTGCGATCCGCGACAGCACCGCGACGTCCGGCCCCACCCCGAACGGCACCAGCACCACGACGATCAGAAAAAACGCGAGCGCGAGGCCGAAGCCGCCGCCGGCACGCACCGCCAGCGTCACGTCGCGCACGAAGATCGCGATCACAGGAACGCCCCGTCAGACGCCGCGACCGCCCCGGCCCCGGCCCGGTATCCCCCAAGGTCGAGCGTCGGCGCCGCGATCCCCGGATCGACATGGCTCGCGATGACCGCGATCCCGCCCCCGGCCAGGTGCACGTCCGTCAGCCACCGCGCGAACCGTGCGACCGACCCGGTATCCAGCGACACCGTCGGCTCGTCGAGCAACGCCACGCCGCCCCCGACCACCGCCACCCGCGCAAGACCGAGACGCCGCGCCTGACCCGCCGACAGCGTGCCCGCCAACCGCTGCCCCAGCCCGGTCAGGCCGAACCGCGCCAGCACGGCGTCCGGCACCTCGACCCCGTGCAGCCGCGCCCAGAACGACAGGTTCTCGGCCACGCTCAGCGCCGCCTTCACCCCGTCGGCATGGCCGGCATAGGCGGCTGCCCCGGCGCCCTCGATCCGACCCGAAACCGGCGGCTGAAGCCCCGCGAGCGTCCTCAGCAGCGTCGTCTTGCCGATCCCGTTCGGCCCCCGCAGGATCAGCGCCGACCCCGGCGCCACGTCGAACGACACGCCTTCCAGCACCACGACGCCACCGCGCGCGACGGCCAGGTCGCGGACGCGCAGGCCGCTCACACCGGGATCAGAGCGAGCGCGACGCGGCGCCCCTCGGACAACAGCACATTGTAGGTCCGGCACGCCGCCGGCGAGGCCATCGTCTCGAGACCCATCCCCGCGCCCTCGACCGCGGCGCGCAGGTCCGGCGGCACATGCCCGATCTCGGCACCGGTGCCGACGAACACGACGTCCACCGCATCCGCCAGCGCCGTCAGCGCGGCGGCGTCGTCGTAGCCACCCCACGGCACGACGCCCGCCCGCGACACGATGCAGGCGCCCTCCACGACCTTGCCCCCGATGCGAAAGAACCCCGGCCCATAGCCATCGACCGGCGCCGCATCGTCGAACACCACCTCGTTCAGTCGCATGTCGGCCGCTCCTTCGCTTTGTCGAAAATACTCCCGCGCGGCGCGCATCCCCGCAGGGGATACCTACGCGTCGATATCGGCGAACTGGTTTCCGGTCGGCTTTTTATCGCCCGACCAGTCGCGCGTCACGCCCAGCATCAGGACGACGTTCTTGGCCACATAGACCGACGAATAGGTGCCGACCACGATGCCCCAGGTGATCGCGAACACGAAACCCCGGATCACGTCCCCGCCCAGCACCAAGAGCGCGATCAGCGCCAGCAGCGTCGTGCCGCTGGTCATGATCGTGCGGCTCAGCGTCTCGTTCGCGGACAGGTTGAGCACCTCGATCAGTGGCTTGACCTTGTATTTTCGCAGGTTCTCGCGCGCGCGGTCGAACACGACCACCGTGTCGTTGATCGAATAGCCCACGATGGTCAGGATCGCCGCGACGATCGCCAGGTCGAACTGGATCTGGAACGCCGCAAAAATGCCGATGGTCAGCGCCACGTCGTGGATCAGCGCCGCGACGGCCCCGACCGCGAACTGCCATTCGAACCGCAGCCAGATATAGACCACGATCGCGAACAGCGCGCCGACGACCGCCAGGATCGCCGACCGGATCAGCTCGCCCGACACCTTCGGACCGACGCTTTCCACATCGGGGAACGTCACCGTCGGATCGACGCCGCGCAGCGCCTCCTCGACGGCGGCGATTACCTCGGGCGACACGCTCTCGGCGCCCTCCTGCGCCTGGATCCGCACCATCGCCACGTTCTCGTCCGGGCCGAAGGTCGGATCGAACACCTCCGCGATGCTGATGTCGCCCAGGCCCAGCGGCGTCATCGCGTCGCGATAGGCGCCGACATCCACCACCTGCTCGGCCTGCGTGCGGATCGTCGTGCCGCCGCGAAAGTCGATGCCGAAGTTCAGGCCCATCGCGAAAAACAGCACGACCGACACGATCACCGCGACGACGCTGGCCCCGAAGGTGAGCTTCGCGTAGCCGAAGAAATTGATGTTCGTGTCCTGGGGAACCAGTCTCAGTCGCATGTCATACCTCGATCGTCCGGGGACGTTTGCGCTCGAACCATATCACGATGATCAGCCGCGTGACGAAGATCGCCGTGAACACCGATGTCAGGATCCCCAGACCCAGCGTGATCGCGAATCCCCGCACCGGCCCCGACCCCACGGCATACAGGATCGTCGCCGTGATCAGCGTCGTGACGTTGCTGTCTAGGATCGCCGACAGCGCCCGTTCATAGCCGAGTGCGATCGCCCGCGCCGGGCCCTTGGCGGTCTTCAATTCCTCGCGGATACGCTCGAACACCAGCACGTTGGCGTCCACCGCCATGCCCACGGTCAGCACGATCCCCGCGATCCCCGGCAACGTCAGCGTGGCGCCGATCAGGCTCAGGACACCGAAGATCAGGCAGATGTTGATCGCGAGCGCCACGTTGGCGATCACCCCGAACATCCCGTAGCTCAGCGTCATGAACACCGCCACCGCGATCAGCCCGACGATCGCCGCGATCTGGCCCGCGTCGATGCTGTCCTGGCCAAGTTCCGGCCCGACCGTGCGTTCCTGCAGGAACGTCAGCTCCGCGGGCAGCGCACCGGCGCGCAGCAGGATGGCGAGGTTGGTCGATTCCTCGACCGTGAACTGGCCGGTGATGATCCCCGATCCGCCGGGAATATGGCTCTGGATCGTCGGCGCGCTGATGACCTGATCGTCCAGCACGATGGCGAAGGGCGATCCGATATTCGCCTCGGTATAGTCGCCGAAGGCGCGCGCGCCGGACGGGTTGAACCGAAAACTCACCGCCGGGCTGCTGTCCTGGTCAAAGCTCGGCTGCGCGTCGACGAGCTGCTCTCCCGTCACCACCGGCGTCCGCTCCAGCCGGTAATAGGGCGCCACCGCGCCGTCGCCGTTCGGGTCGGTCGATCCCAACACCATCTCTGTCGGTCCCGCCGGATCGTCCGGCCCCGACGCCCCGCCGACCACCGCGTTGAACGTTAGTTGCGCGGTCGTCCCGATCAGGTCCTTGACCTCCTGCGCCGATCCGACGCCGGGCACCTGGATCAGGATGCGGTCGTCGCCCTGCCGCTGGATCGTCGGCTCGCGGGTGCCCGCCTCGTCGATGCGGCGCCGAACGATCTCGAGGCTCAGCTCCATCGTGCGGTCGTCGGTCGCGGCACGTTCCGCATCGCTCAGACGCACGGTCAGGATGTCGTCGCCCTCTGTCGCGATCGCGATATCGGTGGCCCCGCCGCCGGCCAGCGTGCCGATGGGCCGCGCCAGGCCCTGCACCAGTTCGCGCGCGCGCGACAGGCCCGCGGCTTCCGAAATCCGCACCCGCAGCACGTCGGCCGGTCCGTCCTCGCGCGTGACGAACCCGACGACATCGCGTTCGGCGGCGAGCGTGTCGCGCACCTCGGGCCACATCGCGTCGATGCGCGCGTCATAGACCTGTTCGACCTGCACCTCGGCCAGAAGATGCGCGCCGCCGCGCAGATCGAGCCCCAGATTGACCAGCCCCGACGGCATCCACGACGGCCATCCCGCGACATCCGCGTCGGGGTTTCCCTCGGCCAGCGCCGCGGCGCGGGCGTCGTTCGCCGTCTCGACGCGGGAGTAGAACGCGTTCGGCAACGCGAGGACCAGCCCGACCAGCACGGTCAGGACGATCAGCACCCGCTTCCACGTATCGATCTGAAGCATTCGTCCTCGCTATTGCATGCCGGTGACCGGGCATTCGCCCGCGGCGCAGGGTCCGACTGATATCCGGTTGCCGAAAACGACCGCGCGCGGCGCGATCAGCCCTTCGCCGGTTCGGTCTTGTTCACGACGCTGGCGATGGTCGACCGCACGACGCGCACGTTGACGCCGGTGGCGATCTCGACCTCGATCTCGCTGGTCTCGTCCTTCACCTTCGTCACCTTGCCGATCAGGCCGCCCTGGGTGACGACCTGGTCGCCCCGCCGCAGCGCCGTGACCATGGCCTGATGTTCCTTGATCTTGCGCTGCTGCGGACGGATCAGCAGGAAATACATGATCGCGAAGATCAGGATCAGCGGGATGAGCGATTCGAGGCCTTGCATGGCGGTCCTATCCGTCGTTGTCGGGCACCGTTGCGGGCGCCGGGATCGAAAGTCGCGGCACACTATGACCCGCACCGGGCGATGGCAACCGTGGCCCCGCCGCATATGCCCCCCTCGCGCGCCGCGCACAAGGGACCGGGATCGCCGCGGCGAAATCGCCGCTCAGCCCGCGCGCGACGACCGCCCGAGGATCATGCGGTTCGACGACAGGATCTCGGGCGGTCCCGTCCACGCATAGGCGAGCAGCGCCGGATCGCGGTCCGAAACGGTGATCCGGTGGACCGTTCCCGGCGGGTTGAAGATCATCGAGCCTGGAACATAGACGCCCTGATCGTTTTCGCTGATCGCCCCCGACAGGCAGACATAGCTCTCGGTGATGTGGTCGTGGGCGTGGGCGGGATAGGTGCATCCCGGCGCGAACAGCACGACACCCAGCCGGATCGCGTCCGATCGCACCGGCCCGGTCGCGCCGACGATTTCGGAATAGGCGAAATCGCGCGCCAGCCGGCGCGGCATCCGTTCGTATCCCTGCTCCCACCGCAGCGACGGCACCACCGTCTCCAGCGCCATGACGACCCCCTCCATGCGGCCCATCCGCCCCTGGTTCAGCGCCCGGCGCAGATGCGCGAGAACCGGAAGCGACGTGCCCTCCCCGCCGTCGCCGCCCGCCGGTGGATCGGCCTTGACCAGCCGCGCGATCGTGGCCCGCACGTCACGCTGATGCGCCCGGATCGGCTTGCTCCCCCCCGACGCGATTCCGCGGTAGAGGTCATAGTATTCGCGCAGCAGGTAGCCCAGGTCCGGCTGCCCGCTCAGTCGTCGCTCCATCCCACTTGTCTCCTCGATCATCCGCGTCGCCCGAACGGCCCGCCCCGAAGGTCGGCGTCCGCCCGCGACCGCCGGCCGTGTCACGCAGACATCGCCGACGCCGGGTTGACCCCAGGCGCCCCGGACCGCCACAGATCCCGAAAAAGAATATCCAGAGCAGAACGATCACGCCATGTCTCATTCGATCCTGCGCCGCCGCGGATTTCTCCTCGCGGGCGCCACGACACCGGCGTCGCCTGCCATCCTGCGCGCACCGACACGATACCGACATGGTGCACCGACGCGATACCGACGTTTCGTTTGCGGTTCCCCTCGGCCTGCCTTTGCGGCATATCGGCGGCAGTTCTCCCGATGCTTCCGGTGGCCGACATGCACGACATCCGCACCATCCGCGACGACCCCGCCGCCTTCGACGCGGCTCTTGCCCGACGTGGCCATGCCCCTGTTTCGCAAGAGATAATCGCGCTGGACGAGGCGCGCCGCACCGCCATCCTCGCCGCCGAGACGGCCCAGGCAGACGCCAACAGGGCCGCCAAGGAGGTGGGTGCTGCCAAGGCGTCGGGCGACGACGCGGAATTCGAGCGTCTGCGCGCCCTCGTGACAGAGAAAAAGAACACGATTTCAACGCTCAACGATGACGCGAAGGCGCAAGACGCCGCCCTCGGCGCGCTGCTCCTGACCTTGCCCAACCTGCCCTACGCCGACGTCCCCGACGGCGCCGACGAGACCGACAACGTCGAGATCCACCGCCACGGAAGCCTCCGTAACTTCTCCTTCCAACCCCTTGAACACTTTGACATTCCCGCCGTCCAGGGCGACGGACTTGCCGCCCCCGGCATGGATTTCGAAGTCGCGGCGAGGCTTTCCGGCTCCCGTTTCGTGGTCCTGACCGGCGCCGTCGCCCGGCTTCATCGGGCGCTCGCGCAGTTCATGCTCGACACCCACGTGACCGAGCATAACCTGTTGGAAACGAACACTCCCGTCCTGGTGCGAGAGGAGATGATGCTCGGCACCGGGCAGTTGCCAAAGTTCGGCGAGGACAGCTACCAGACCCGCGAGGGGCACTGGCTGATCCCCACGGCGGAGGTGACTTTGACCAACACGGTCAATGGCCTGACGGTCGAGGAAGACACCCTGCCCCGCCGCCACGTCGCCCATACGCTCTGCTTCCGGTCCGAGGCCGGATCGGCGGGACGCGACACGTCGGGGATGCTGCGCCAGCACCAGTTCGAGAAGGTCGAGATGGTCACGATCTGCACCCCCGAGACGTCGGACGCGGAACACCGGCGGATGACGAATTGCGCGCAGAAGATACTGGAATTGCTGGATCTTCCCTACCGCACCGTGATCCTGTGCACCGGCGACATGGGCGCCGGCGCGCGCCGCACCCACGACATCGAGGTCTGGCTGCCCGGCCAGGACGCCTACCGCGAGATCAGCTCGGTCTCGACCACCGGTGACTGGCAGGCCCGCCGCATGAACGCACGCTACCGCCCCGCGGGCGGCGGCAAGCCGCAATTCCTCCACACCCTCAACGGCTCCGGCCTCGCCGTCGGGCGCACCCTGATCGCGGTGCTCGAGAACGGCCAGCAGGAGGACGGCTCGGTCGATCTGCCCGCCGCCCTGCACCCGTGGCTGGGGGGGCGCACGCGCATCACGGCGGACGGCGCACTGGAATAGGTCCGTTCCCGCAACCACCTGACACGAAATCACATTTCCCCCACGACAGGCAGCCCCCAGATGTCCTACCTCCCCGCCATCCTCACGCTTCTGCTCACGGCGACCTTCGTTTTGTCGCCGCTGGTCACGCCGCCCTTCGCGGGCTTCACTGCGGATCAGTTGCCGATCCCCCAGGTCGATCCGCCGGTGCAGCCCGCGGGCTACGCCTTCTCGATCTGGGGCCTGATCTACGTCTGGCTGTCCGTCTCGGCGCTGTTCGGGCTGTTCGCGCGCGGGGACGATCCCGACTGGGACGTGCCGCGCATCCCGCTGATCGTCAGCCTCGCGGTCGGCACGCCCTGGCTCTGGATCGCGACGGTCAGCCCGGTCTGGGCGACGGTCACGATCTTCGTCATGCTGCTGACCGCCATCGCGGCCCTGACGCAATCGCCGTCGCGCGACATCTGGCTGTTCCGCGTTCCGGTCGGCCTCTATGCCGGGTGGCTGACAGCAGCGGCGTTCGTCTCGCTCGGCTCGACGCTTGCCGGATACGGCATCGGCCTCGACCAGGTCGGCTGGGCCTATGCCTGCATCGCGATGGCGCTGATCGTCGCGCTGGCCGTGCAGGCGCGGATGGGGGACGCGCCGGCCTACGGCCTTGCCGTGATCTGGGCGCTCGTCGGGATCGTCGTGGTCAACGTGCCCGAACTGCCCTGGGTGGCGCTGACGGCGGCGGCGGGGGCGGCGATCGTGTCGGCCGACATCCTGCGCCGCGCCTGACCCTATTTCTTCAGGTGCTTGGACAGGCGCGAGGGCTGTGACGACTTGCGCCCCTTGAACGGGTTCTTGTCGCCCTGGTCGCGCAGCGTCAGGCGGATCGGCGTGCCCGGCATGTCGAAATCCTCGCGCAGGCCATTGACCAGATACCGGGTATAGCTGGCCGGCACCTGATCGGGATGCGACGTCATCACGACAAAGGCCGGCGGCCGCGTCTTGACCTGCGTGGCATAGCGCATCCTGATCCGCTTGCCGCCGGGCGCGGGGGGCGGGTGCTGTTCCAGCATCCCTGCCAGCCACCGGTTGAGCTGCGCGGTCGTCACCCGCCTGTTCCAGACCTCGTGCGCGCGCATGATCGCCTGTTGCAGCCGGTCGACCCCCTTGCCGGTTCTGGCACTGACCGTCACCAGCGGCGCGCCGCGCAGCTGCGGCAGCAGGCGCGTGAACTCCTCTCGCAATTCCTTGAGCTTTTCCTGCTTCTCGCCCTCGAGATCCCATTTGTTGACCGCCACCACGACCGCGCGCCCCTCGCGCTCGGCGAGGTCGGCGATCCGCAGATCCTGCTGCTCGAACGGGATGTCGACGTCGAGCAGGACCACGACCACCTCGGCGAACTTCACCGCGCGCAGACCGTCGGACACG
>Ga0115567_10001548_pt1 | contig 23016 bp, 16 predicted proteins | sample COGITO_mtgs_1204_2_FD_88679 | JGI IMG/M metagenome (GOLD analysis project Ga0115567, IMG submission 88679) | Pelagic marine microbial communities from North Sea - COGITO_mtgs_120412 | ecosystem: Environmental > Aquatic > Marine > Epipelagic | place: Germany:Helgoland, sampling site Kabeltonne... | reverse complement strand
CCTCTTATTTCAGCGGCCATGGACACAGTCACAGAGAGCAAAGTGGCTCAGGTGATGGCTCAAATTGGTGGCTTGGGAGTCATTCATAAAAATCTTCCTATTGAGGCTCAGGCTTTCCAGGTAGAAAGAGTTAAAAAATATGAAAGTGGAATGATCCAAGAGCCCATCACATTGGGTCCGGACCAACTTGTAAGTGAAGCTCTAGCAGTTATGAAAAAATACTCTATTTCTGGAGTGCCTATAACTGTTGGCAGAAAGCTTGTTGGTATTTTGACAAACAGAGATCTGCGCTTCGAAACAAATGTTGAACAAAAAATTTCTAACATCATGACTAAAGAAAATTTAGTCACAAGCCATGTAGGAACCACACTTGAAGAAGCTAAAACAGTTTTGCAAAAAAACAGAATTGAAAAGCTTCCTGTTATTGATGATGCTGGAAACCTTTGTGGACTCATCACTATAAAAGATATTGAAAAATCTATTAACTACCCAATGGCCACAAAAGATTCTCATGGACGTTTGCTAGTTGGTGCGGCTTCGGGAATTGGCAAGGCTGGAATTGAAAGAGTAGAGGCATTGGTGGCTGCAGGTGTTGATGTGGCTGTAATCGATACAGCTCATGGCCATTCAAAAAACGTAATCAAATCAGTACAAGAGATCAGGTCTATGTTTAAAGACCTCACAATTGTTGCAGGTAACGTTGTTAGCCCTGCTGCGACCAAGGCTCTTATAGAAGCGGGTGCAGATGTTGTAAAAGTTGGTATTGGTTCAGGAAGTATTTGCACAACAAGAATTGTATCTGGTGTTGGAGTTCCTCAAGTTTCTGCAGTTTACAACTGTGCAAAGATTGCAAAGAAGATGGGTAAGACTATTATTTCTGATGGAGGCGCTAAATTTTCTGGTGATGTTGTCAAAGCCTTAGCAGTTGGAGCAAACACAGTTATGCTTGGAAGCATGCTTGCAGGGTGTGATGAGAGCCCGGGCGAAACACTTTTATATCAAGGACGTACTTACAAAGTTTACAGAGGAATGGGAAGTCTAGGAGCCATGAAACTTGGTTCAAAAGACCGTTACTTCCAAGACTCAGTAAGTGATTTAGACAAGCTCGTTCCTGAAGGAATTGAAGGACGTGTGCCATACAAAGGAAACGTGAGTGGTATTATTCACCAAATTGTGGGAGGCATTAAATCAGGTATGGGCTACTGTGGTGCCGATTCTGTAGAGAGTCTTCAAGAGCGCGCTGAATTTGTTGAGATCTCTTCTTCTGGACTTAGAGAGTCTCATGTTCATGACGTGACGATTACTAAAGAAGCTCCGAACTATAGATTAGATTAAGGAAAGACTGTGAAATTATTTGAAGATGCTATTGCAGAAAGTGTCGTGATCCTAGATTTTGGATCACAGTTCACTCAATTGATTGCAAGACGTTTTAGAGAGATCGGTGTCTATTCAGAAATTCTACCATTTTCTACCGACCTCGAAACTATAAGATCTAAAAAACCAAAAGCCATTGTTCTCTCCGGCGGACCGCATTCAGTTTATGGTGACAAGTCACCAAACAGAGATTTAAAACCACTCTTGGATATGGCGCCAGTGTTGGGAGTTTGTTATGGTATGCAGCTTTTTTGCCATCAAATGGGTGGCAAAGTCGAGCCTTGTGATGACAGAGAGTACGGCAAAAACAAGGTCACTTGGCAAAAAGAAATTTTAAAAGATAAATTAGGTGATAAGGCAGAGCAGTCTGTTTGGATGTCCCACGGTGATTTGGTCACTGCTTTACCTAAAGCTGCAACACTTACTGCTGTTTCTGAAAATGGTCATCCAGCTGCTATGGAATCAGTAACTAGCGATCATAAATTTTTAGGATTTCAATTTCACCCAGAGGTTGTTCATACTGATTTCGGTAAAGATCTGCTCTCTTACTTTTTATTTGATTTTTGTTCTGTTGAAAAAAACTGGTCTTCTGATGAAGTCTACCACCGCATTGAAAAGCAAATTGCTCTACATGTGAAAGACACAGATCATGTTTTATGCGCTTTAAGTGGAGGGGTTGACTCAGCTGTTGTGGCTGTTTTGTTGACCAAAATTTTAACTAAAGAAAGAGTGCACTGCATATTTGTAGACACAGGCCTTCTTCGTTTAAACGAATATGAGCAGGTTATGTCTCGCATGACCGATCTTGATTTAAATATTAAAGGTGTGGATGCTAGTGAAATATTTTTGAACCGTCTTGAAGGTGTTGCTGATCCAGAAAAGAAAAGGAAAATCATTGGTCACACCTTTATTGATGTTTTCAAAAAAGAAGCGGAGTCTTTAGAAAAAATGGACTTTTTAGCACAGGGAACTCTTTATCCTGATGTGATCGAGTCAGTTTCACCAAACGGGCAGTCTGTGACTATTAAGAGTCACCACAATGTTGGTGGACTGCCAGACAACTTAGATTTAAATTTATTAGAGCCTATTCGTGAACTTTTCAAAGATGAGGTAAGAGAACTAGGGGCTTATCTTGGTATGCCCAAAGATGTCTTAGGAAGGCACCCTTTTCCTGGTCCAGGGCTTGCGATCAGAACTTTGGGTGAGATTCATAAAAAAGATGTAGAGACGCTTCAAAAAGCTGATGATATTTTTATCTCTGCTTTAAAAGAAGAGGGTATTTATGATGAAATCTGGCAGGCTTTTTGTGTGCTACTCCCAGTTAAAACAGTTGGTGTTCAGGGCGATGGCAGAACTTACGAAAAAGTTTTGTCTCTACGCGCGGTAAACTCTCTGGATGGGATGACAGCTGACTGGTATGAGTTTGATTATGTTTTTTTAAAAAAAGTCTCAAACCGCATCACCAATAAAGTCAAAGGTGTGAACCGCGTAGTATATGACATCACTAGTAAACCTCCAGGCACAATCGAGTGGGAGTAAAACAGTGGAAGTAAATAATAAATGAGTTTTTGTCACCTCCACACTCATTCCCATTACTCTTTACTGAGGTCTTCAACCTCAGTCCCAGCTTTAGTTAAAAAAGCTAAAAGCCTAGGCTACGAGAGCCTTGCACTAACTGATATTAGTAATATGTATGGGGCAGCTGAATTTTACTTCGCTGCTAATAAAGCGGGAATAAAACCGATTCTAGGCTTAGAAATTCCGATGTCGGGTAAGTTTGCTAAATCTGCAAAAGATTTTTACTCTTTAGTGCTTTTGGCAAAAAACTTTGAGGGCTATCAAGAGCTTAGTCACATAGCGAGTTTTGCTCACAAAAAAAACCAAGTAGAAGGTCACCCCAGGGCAACTTTTGAAATCATCAAAAAATACTCATCTAATTTGATTGCTCTAACCGGTGGTAGAAGTGGTGTGCTGGCCGAAACTTTTTTAAAAGAAGGAAAAGAAAAAGCACTTGAACGCTTAAATAGACTTAAAGATGTTTTTGGTGACAACCTCTTTATAGAGGTCAACAGGCATGGCATGGATTACGAGTCCGAATTTTTGCCATTTGCCATAAGTGTTTCTGACTCGACAGGTGTCCCGCTGGTAGCGACTAACGACACTAGGTTTACAGAGTCAGAAGATCTGGTTCCGCACAATGTTTTAGTGGGGATTGGATCAAACAAAACTTTAGAAGAGGTGACTTCAGAAGGTGAGGTGAACTCCGAGTTTTTTATTAAATCTAAAGAGTCTATGGCTGAGGTTTTTCCAGGCGAACGTTTTTCAGAAGCACTCTCAAACGCTTCGAAAATTTCAGATCTTTGTAATGTTAAGTTTACTTTAGAGGATGAAGATGGAAAGCCGATTTATCACCTTCCCACCTTTCCTACTAAAGGTGGGAGGTCTTCAAAAGAAGAGATCAGAGAGATTGCCTTTGAAGGTTTAAAAGAAAGATTAAGTTTTTTAGAAGAGCAGACAAAAGAAAAACTGAGTGTAGAGCAGCACAAAGTCTACACTGACAGGTTAGAGTATGAGCTCACAACCATCGATTCAATGGGCTTTAACGGTTACTTTTTAATCGTACAAGATTTTATCAATTGGTCGAAAAAATCTGAAATTCCTGTGGGTCCTGGACGGGGATCTGGTGCGGGCTCACTTGTGGCCTACTGTCTGAACATTACAGATTTAAATCCTATACCTTACGATTTGATTTTTGAGCGCTTCTTAAATCCTGAACGTGTCAGCATGCCTGACTTTGACATCGATTTTTGTCAGGAGGGTCGTGGCCGCGTAATCGACTACGTGACCAAAACTTACGGAGAGCAGTCTGTGTCTCAGATCATAACTTACGGAAAGCTCCAAACTAGGGCTGCGCTAAGAGATGTAGGGAGAGTTTTAGGCTTTTCTTTTGGTGAGATCAACGACATTGCTAAACTCATTCCTGATGTTTTAGGAATTTCTTTACAAGAAGCAATTGATTCTGAGCCGCGACTAAAAGATATGATGGGTGAGAACCCCCAGGTTCACAAACTAATAAGTTTGGCTTTGAAAGTTGAAGGTCTTGTTAGACATGCTGGTATTCACGCAGCTGGCGTGATCATCGCAGATGGTGACATTGTTGATCACGCTCCTGTAACAACAGGTGCGGACGGTGAAAACGTTGTTCAGTATGACATGAAAAACTCAGAAAAAATCGGACTGATCAAGTTTGACTTTCTAGGACTAAAAACACTTACGCACATCAGATATGCTCTGGAATTTATTGAAAAAACTAAAAATAAAAAAATCACAGCTGATGACATCTCTATAGATGATCCCGGTATTTATGAGATCATGTCTAAAGGTGACAACAACGGAATTTTCCAGTTCGAGAGTGAGGGGATCACAGACCTGACTGTCAAAGCCAAGCCTTCTCAGTTCACTGACATTGTGGCTTTAAATGCTCTTTATAGACCAGGTCCGATGGAAATGATTCCAGATTACTTGAGCCGTAAAAGCGGTAAGAAAAAACCACAGTACATATTTCCAGAACTTGAGCCTATCTTAAATGAAACTTACGGAATTGTTGTTTATCAAGAGCACGTTCAGCTCATTGCATCTAAAATTGCAAGTTACTCACTTGGTGAAGCTGATATGCTCAGAAGAGCCATGGGTAAAAAAATTGCTGAAGAGATGGCAAGCCAAAAAACTAGATTTTTAAGTGGAGCTAAAGACAACGGATTTGATGCAAAAAAAGCAGAGATTCTTTTTGATCTGATGGCAGAGTTTGCCAAGTATGGTTTTAACAAAAGTCACGCTGCTGCCTATTGTGTGATCACGGCACAAACAGCTTGGATAAAGCACTATTATCCAGTTGAGTTTTTTGCAGCTTTACTTACGACTGAGATTTCTAACACCGATAATGTTACAAAGTATGTTAAAGATGCCAAGAGACATGCTATTGAAGTGGTCCCTCCGCACATCAACACATCTAGATATGAATTTGACACTGATGGAGAAAAAATATTTTTCTCACTTGGTGCTATCAAAGGAGTGGGTCAAAATGTAGTGGATCTTATTGTGCAAGCAAGGGAGAGTCTTCCAGATAAAAAGTTTGATTCTTTAGAGCACTTTTTCACAACAGTCGACACCAGCAAATTTAACAAAAGATCAATTGAGAGTCTTTCAAAAGCTGGAGCATTTGATGGTTTTGGTTACAAGCGCTCCGAACTTTTTGCTGAAGGTGCAAAATTTTTAGAAGCAGCAGAGATAAAAAGAAAAGAGCGGGAGCTTGGTCAGTTTAATCTTTTTGATACAGAGGGTTCCGATGATAAGGGCATGCAGATTGTGATCTCTAAAAAACCTGAGTGGTCTAACCGTGCAAAGCTTCAACTTGAAAAAGGAGTTTTAGGTTTTTACCTCACCAGTCATCCACTTGATGGTTACGATTCTCTACGCTCCTCTTTTGGCTCGAGGTCTATAAATTCACTTGGCGAAGAAGATCACAAAAAAGAGATCATTATTTTTGGTGTGATTCCAAAAACAAAAGAGTTTATCACTAAAAAGGGAAGCCGCATGGCTTTTGCTGAAGCTGAAGATCAAGAAGGCTCCATAGAGCTGATTGTTTTTCCAGATGTCTTCAAAGAAGTGGAGGGTATTCTCACAGAAGAAAAACCACTGCTCATCAAAGGAACCTTTGAACTTCAAGAAGGCAAAGGAGGTAAGGTTTTAGTCTCTGGTATTGAAGATCCTATAGATCAGCTCAAAAAAGCAAAGTCTGTCGCTGTCTTTTTAGAAAATCCTGATGAGCAAGAAATCGAGAACTTTTTTGATTTTGCTAGAGAAAGGTCTGGGTCAACTAGAGTGCATTTAAACCTAGATTTGGTGGATGCCTCCTCTAGAGTGCAAGTAGACGTACTAGAGCCAGAAGGTGTTGAAATTGATTTTGAATTTTTAGATAGTTTAGGTAAGATTTTTAAAGGCTACAAAGGCCTTGAGGTAGGTGTGTGATGTTTAAAATTATTTTGAGCTTATTAGTGCTCATGGCTATTTCTGAAGCGAATGCTGCAACTTTATCCGAGATGACAATCTATGGATCAAGCATTGTGAAAAATGAGACGGATGACATGTGGGATAAGAAAAATGCTGCGATTTACGATGCAAAAAAAAGAGCAACCTTTAAACTTGCATCACGAGTTCTCAAACCTGAGGCAATGGAATCTTTGAACACGGATATCATTAAAAAAATTCTTCCGCTTTCGAGCAGATATTTGGTAAGTTCAACTGTTCTGTCGCATGGTCTTCAAGAGACTGAGAATTATAAAGTCTACAATGCAAGAGTTGAGTTTAAATACTCTCTTGAAAACTTTAAAAAACTTTTAAGGGTGAAAGACTTTGCGGCGGATGTTTTTAAAAAACACAAAGTTGCAGCCTTTATTGAAGTGATGGATTTGAACCAGATCAAAACATTTAGCTGGTGGGAAGAGAAATCTCCAAATCTTCACCCCGTTCTTAAACCTCTACAGGCCAGACTTGCTAAAGCATTAGAAGAGGAAGGCTATGAACTTGCACCGGCTCGTAACTTTGCTGGTAAACTTGGTGTTAAAGAGATGTCCAGACTTATGGGTGCTCAGTATTATATAAGTGGCTTTATAAAAATCAAGAAAGTAGACGGTTCTTTCAAAGTTAAAGATGGAGTGTTCAACTTTCACGAGGCCTTGTCTCAAAAACTGGTCTCACAAATTGATCTTAAAAAGTTTGGTGAAGATATGAGAGAAGAGCAGATTCAAAGTAGATCCATTGCATCTACTAAAGCTGCGCCAAACAAAGATCTTTTGAAGAAGGCCTTCAAGGATGCTGTTAAAACTATGAACGCTTCAGAAAACATTGATCATTTGAATCATGGTGTTGCCCAGATTAGCTTTTCTGGAGTTAAATCACCTCTTGAGATGCTCAACATAAAAAGAGTGATTATGACTAATTTGAAAGAAGACATCGTATCACTTGTTGAGCGTAATATTTCCAACGGAGAAGTGACTTTTGTAGCTCGCACGGGCTTGAGCCCTCGGAGGCTTTTGTCTTTGATGAACTCATCAAATATGGGGCTTGGTAGTTATAGAGGAGTCATGAAAGAAGATGGAAAAACTCTATACTTCTCAGGAAGCAACTGATTTATCAGACGCGTCACCAATACATTATTTTGGTGAAAACTGGACGTATGAAGCTGCCTTTAAAGAGCAGCTTTTTGCATACGACTTGGTAAAAACTAAAAAATTAGATTTTAAAATACTCATCGGTGTTCACGCGCCAGTTTATACACTTGGAAACTCGGTGAAGGAAAAGCCGGAAACAAGTACAAAGATTCCTTTTGTGGCAACTGACCGCGGGGGGCAGCTTATGTACCACGGGCCTGGGCAACTTACAGTTTACCCAATTTTCAAGTTAAAAAATCACTTCTCTGGCCCCAGAGAGTATTCAAAATTTATTTTTGATTTGGTTATTTTGCATTTTGAATCGAAGCATGGACTTAGCTCAAAATGCCGCAACAACGGTCTTTGGATGCATGATAAAAAGATAGGTTTTTTTGGTTTGAGAATAAAAAATGGGATCACCTACCATGGCCTCTCTCTCAATTATCATGCTGATCTGAATGCATTTAAACGCCACAGTCCCTGTGACATAGGTGGTGAGCAAGCGGGCAATATATCCTTGTCGCAGAGCCAAGATAAAAATTTCCTTGAAACAGAGGCGCTGACTCTCTCAAAAAGCATAGCTCACAAGTTGACAATGTAAGACTCTGATTTAATATCAGGTTTTACCGGGGTCTATAGCTCAGTTGGTTAGAGCGCTACATTGACATTGTAGAGGTCAGCAGTTCGAATCTGCTTAGACCCACCATTGGGTGCCAGGTAACATATGGTAAGTTCTCTACCTCATCACGTTAGGCTTTGACCTACACGAGTCTGTCTCCGTATGGTCCACTTATGAAAACATTATTTAAAACAGCGTCTATTTTAGCAATTACTTTAATTTTAACTTCTTGCGGCTTCAAGGTTGTCGACACTGGCCAAAGGGGAGTGAAGGTTAGATTTGGTAAAGTTACGGGAGAGCCACTTGAAGAGGGCATCTATTTTTACAATCCACTCACAACCTCAATAAAAGCTTTGTCTGTAAGAGAAAAAAAATATGAAGGCACTACAAACTGCTACTCTAAAGACGCGCAGATCATTGAAGTTAAATACACTGTTAACATTAGACCACAAGCCTCCGAGATTCATAACATTTATAAAGAAGTAGGAAGGTTTTGGGAAAATGTTCTTATCAAGCAGGTTTTAGAGGGTAATATAAAAGAAGTTACGGGTAAATTTACAGCAGTTAATCTTATTGAAAAAAGACAAGCTGTTACTGAAGAGCTCCTGCTTTTACTTAAAAAAGAACTCTCAGCTAAAAGAATTAACCTTTTGTCTTTTGAGCTGAATGACATGGATTTTGACAATCAGTTTGAAGAAGCTGTTAAAAGAAAAGTAATAGCTGTCGAGCAAGCTAAAGAAGCCCAGAACAGAACGGTGCGTGTTAAAGAAGAAGCCACTCAAAAAATTATTGAAGCTAAGGCTGAAGCTGAGTCAATGACAATAAGATCTAAGGCTCTGAGTCAGAATAAGGGGCTTGTTGAATATGAAGCTGTTCAAAAATGGGATGGGAAACTTCCCCAGTATATGATGGGAGGCTCAGTGCCTTTTATCAATCTAAAGGCTAAATAATTCATGGCACGCGCTTTGCTTTAATTATTGATGTTGCCAGGTTCTATTAAAAAACTTGGTTTGAACTCAATTTTAAAAACAAAGGAACGTCATATGATAAAATTGTTTTTCGCTATAAGCCTCACACTAAGTTTGACAGCTTTAGCCAGCGCGAGGCCTTTAGAGCTTGCACTTGAAGATCAAAAAATGGTAGTTGAAGGTGAAGACATTCTGAGTGACGGACTTCCTTATATCGCTGTACATACTCGTGAAGCTGGTCTGACGTATGCTGGTGAAAAAATCAGGAACACGAATCAAAATTTTGCTCTTGGTAGAGCGCAAGAAAGAGCTGACAATTTTTGTCAGGCTATCAATTACTTACAAGCCAAAACAGTTGCTCTTGACGATCTTTCAAATATTGAAACTGTTTCCGGCTGGCTTGTCGATTCACCAGATTCAGTAAAGCTTGTGTCTGAATCTCGTAAAGTGAGTCAGCTTTCATGGTTATCTATGATCGCAGGGAAGTTTGCTTACAGATACCCAATGATTTTTAATAGAATTGTTTGCATTAGATAGAAAAGAGAAAAGGTGGCAGGTCGAACTGCAGCATTTTCATTTAGACAGTTTGAAAGTATGATTTTTATATATATTTTGTAGCAATCCTATTTGCTGCAAGCCAGCCGCTTGTCCAAGCATTTTGAAAATTAAACCCGCCGGTGACTCCATCCACGTCTAAAAGCTCGCCTGTAATAAAGAGGTTTTCAACCACTTTGCTCTCCAAGGTTTTAAAGTCCACCTCTTTTAGAGAAACACCGCCGCATTCAACAAACTCGTCTTTATATCTATTCTTGCCTTCAGTCTTAAAATTAAAGCAAAAAAGCGCCTCAGATAAATTGTGAACATCTTTTTTGGAAAGGTCCGCCCATCTTTTATCAATTTTAATATTTAGTCTTATAAGAAATGCCTCCCAAAACTTTTTGGTGAGCCCACTTGGTCGGATGTTTTTAATAGTTGTTTTGGTGTTTTCTTCTTTTAAATCTAAAATCAGATTTTTAGCGGCTTCTAAACTTTTTAGTCCTAACCAGTTTACAATAAGCTCTGACTCGTAGTTTGAGACTTTGAGTTCTCTGGCGGCCCAGGCTGAGGCCTTCAAAACTGCTGGGCCACTTAAGCCCCAATGAGTGATGAGTATGGGGCCTTCTTGTTTAAAGCTTTTCACCCCCGCAATTTTAATCGTGATTTTAGCCTCGGGAAAACTGGTGCCTGGTAGATCTTTTAATAAAGGGTCTGTGATTTTAAAACTAAAGAGTGAGGGGGCTAGATCAGTGATGGTGTGGCCTAGGTTTTTTGCAAACCTATAGCCAGCAGGGGAACTTCCTGTAGCAAGCACAAGCTGGTCACTTTCAAAATCATTCTGACCTCTGATTTCTAATTTGAATTTGCTGTCATTGGTTTTTTCAATTTTTTGTATGTTGTGTTCTAGGTTAAGCTCCACTCCTAGCTTTTCAGCCTCATCTAAAAAGCACTTGATAATAGTCTCGGATGAATTTGTAGTCGGGAACATGCGTCCGTCGGCTTCAGCTACAATTTCTACCCCGCGTTCTTTAAACCATTTTAGTGTGTCTAAAGCTTGAAAACTTTGAAAAGGGGAGCGCAGTTCTTTTGATCCGCGCGGGTAGTTTTCTGTAAACTTTCTGCTTTCAAAAATTGCATGTGTTACGTTGCAACGGCCACCACCTGAAATGCGCACTTTTTTTAAAAAGCCAGGGCTGGCTTCAAAAATGTGAACAGAGGCGTTCAAGTTTTTTTCTTTGATGAGGTGAGCGCATCTAAGAGCACAAAAAAACCCCGATGCTCCGCCGCCAACAATTGCGATTTTCTTTTTAGCTTTTTTATTCTCTGGACTCACTTATTGTCCGTCCTATACAAAAAGAAAACTCACAAGTTTCACGGCGCCTAATATAATAAAAAGAACCAGACAGATTAAGATGGTGTTCACTGTGTACTTAAGAGCAAGATAAGCAGTTCTGTTTGTCTGTTTAAGATCTTTGGATTTTTTGAGTAGTGGTGAGACTGAAGAGAAAATTGTGTTCACAAGTCCTCTTTTGTCTCCTGCCATGTTGGGGACCACTGTAAAGCTCATCAAAAATTTGAAGACAGAGTTGATGATTTTACCAAAAAAATTCATGGGTCTGTCGATGTCGCACATGAGTATAAGGCGGTCTTCATTTGAATTGTTTTTTGCAAAGTGCAGATAGGTTTCGTCAAAAATAAAAGGCTCGCCGTCTCTCCAAGAATAAACCTGTTCATCTACAGATATAAAACAGTCATCAGAGTTAGGCGTTTTAAGTCCCAAATGAAACCTTAGCGAACAAGCTACAGGGTCTAAATGTCTAGTGAGCTTTGAGCCGGGTGGTAAAATAGAGAACATTGCTCCGTTGACCATAGAAACTTTATTTAAAATCTCAACAGTTTTAGGGCAGTGAGTCCTGGCAGATTTATGAGTGTGGCCATACCACTTAAGGTAAAACTTGCTCCATCCATTTTTATAAAAAGTTCTAAAGCCTATGTCATAATAGGCCTTGGAGCCGGGGTTGGTCGTGTTCTCTAAAAGTTTTTTTGAATGCAGAGCTATGACTTCATCTCTGATAACTTCCCAGTTTTCAATAATGGGCTTTAGCTCTGGATACAGATTTGGATCCATGATGGCCTGTTTGGCTCTTTTTTTTGTAAATATATAAAGAATGCAATTAAGCGGAGTGAAGACCGGCCAACCTTTTCTCAGGTACTCAGACAGGTCTGCAAATCTTGCCTGCCCTCTGTACATAAAAACATAGGCCATCGAAACTAGTGAGAAAGATAAGATTGCTGTCAAAACGACTGGCATAAGCATAAGATGAAACCTCGAATAAATAATCAGTTCTGTTTTTTATATTTTAAGTCTTTTCCTAAGTCTATTTTTTAAACTTCATAGGGCTTCAAGTCCACCCCACTTGAAAACAAAAGCCTTGTGGCGATGACTTGAACAAGCCTTAAACGCTTCGCGCCAAAAGTTAAACCTGTCACGAAAGCCAGCAAAGCCATATTTAACGGGCTTATTTCAGTAAATTTCACTATAAGAATAACTAATACTGCTGATCAGTATAGACTTCTTGTTAGCTTTTTCCAAAACCTCTTATGATTTGTACATCTTCAAGGAGGAAGCCTATATGATCCAAAAAGGACTTTTATCAATTTCGTTATTACTATTTTTTACAAGCACATCTTTTGCAAAAGAATATGTTGTGGGGTTTCAAAAAGGGCACTTTAAGTCTGTCACACCTAGTATGCAGTTTTTAAGCAGTCAGCCTGTTCAGATTCACAAGAATTTAGAAATGATGGTTGTGGATGTAGATTCAAGAGCTGACCTCTTAAGACTTCAAACTGAGCAAGGTGTTAAATTTGTCGAGGCTTTGAGCACACTTAAAGCTCCAGCTAAAATTTACTCTCGCTCGTTAGACACTTATGTGAACCCATCAAAAGGGCTTGTTAAATACCCATGGGGAATTTTGGAACTTGATGCTCCGGCAGCTTGGAGAATGTCCAAAGCTGGTGAGGGTGTAAAAGTTCTCGTTTTAGATACGGGAATCGACAAAGAGCATCCAAACATAGCTGCAAGATTTGTTGAAGGACGTAACCTAATCACTGAAGAAGAGAATCCAGATCTTCCTTATTCTTACTTCGATCAAGCAGGTCACGGAACTCACGTTGCAGGAACTATATTAGCTGATGGTTTAGGAACGGGAGTGGTTGGTGTTGCTCCAAGTGCTAGTCTATATGTTGGTAGAGTTTGTGGACTTGAAGGCTGCCCGGGTGCAGCGATTCTTGCAGGAGTTGAATGGGCCATTGAAGCGCAAATGGATGTTGTAAACATGTCCCTTGGCGGAAGATTTGGTTCAGAGGCGGGTGCACAGATTTATGCTAAAGCTGAAGAAGCTGGTGTTGTTATTGTTGCCGCTTCAGGAAACGATGGTGAGAGCAGAATTTCTTACCCTGCTAAATACCCATCCGTGTTGTCAGTTGGAGCAATTGATGCAGAATTAAATGTTGCAGAATTTTCTAACTACGATTCCGATTTAGATGTTGTTGCGCCAGGTGTGGATATTCTTTCAAGCATTCCTCAGGGAACGGGTAGAGACGGCAAAGCAAGTTTTTCTACTGAGACTGCTGTGATCAACACTGAGGTTTTCCCAGTAGACGGATCAATAGATGGTGTGATCAATGGTAAAGACGTAGTTTATGTTGGTTTAGGACTTGAGAAAGATTTTGAGGGTTTAGACCTTTCAGGTAAAGTGGCTTTGATTCAAAGAGGCGAGATTGCTTTTGCCGACAAAGCAAAAGGTGCACTTGCTGCCAACGCTGAAGCCGTTATCATTTTTAACAATGTTGATGAGCCGCTAAGAGCTACTTTTGGCGACACTTTAGAAGTGGTTGCAGTGACTATGAGTATGAAAGACGGAAACCAACTTTTGCAAAACTTAATTCCAAGTGAAGAAGGCGCTCAAGCTGGACAAGTCTTGGCTAACATTCAAGTTACAGCTAGTGACTTTGGCGCTTTACAGGGAACGTCAATGGCCACTCCACATGTGACAGGTTTGGTGGCGTTGGTGATTGCTACAAACTCTGAGCTTAGCCCTATTGAAGTTAAGAACATTGTTAAGACTTCTGCTTTAAGCGCTCCAGAAGGTGCAGAAAAAGAAAAGTATGGACTGGGTATAGTCAATGCTTTTAGAGCAGTTGAAGCCGCTCTTAAGAATTAGACTTTGTTAAACTTTTAACCACTTTTATAAAAATCAAAACAAAAAAACCTGAGCTCAACCTCAGGTTTTTTTTTGAGTTTTTCAGGCATTTAAGGCTTTGTAAGTAATTGAAAAGCTTCACAATTAGATTAAAGACTAGGCGCAACAAAAGTAGTTTTTTAATGCAAATTTTTTCTAATTCCTTACATACTTAGGTCTTGTGCATCGGATTCACATCAAGGAGAGAGTATGCCTACACCCAAGGTAAATGTTTTTTGTTATTGGAGAGCTCTTTTTGCTGCTGTCCTCCTGACGTTCACTGTTCCAGCTTTTGCGCAGGATTCAGAAGAAACAAATCAAACTGAAGAAAACCAAACTGAAACAGATCAGGCTGCTCCAAATAAGAAAAAGTTTGAGCGAGTAGAAGTGACAGGTTCACTTATCAGACGTTCTGATTTTGAAGGCCCTTCTCCTGTCGAAGTGATTGACCGTAAATCTCTTGATGAAACGGCTTACAACTCTGTTGCGGATTATGTAAGAGACATGCCAATTTCTTCTTTTGGCTCAACGAGAGAAAGTTCGGGCAGCACTGGAGCTGGAGTTTCAACGATAAACCTTAGAGGACTAGGTGCTAGTAACACGCTAGTTTTATTAAACGGAGCAAGACTTCCTATTGATGGGAATGCTGGTGCTGTAAACATGAATCTAATTCCGGAAATCATTGTTGATGGTGTAGAGATTTTAAAAGACGGTGCCTCGGCAACTTACGGTTCTGACGCAATTGGTGGTGTTGTAGCTATAAAATCTAGGAAAAACTTCACTGGTATGGAAGCTTCTTTGAAGCAAACAATTACAGAAGAAAAAGGTGGAGAGAGAACTGACGTTGGATTTTTATATGGTAAACAATTTAGTGGATTTGGTCCATTTACAGGTGGTTCCGTAACAGCAGCTGCTCAGTATAGATTCAATTCAAGAATTTATGACAGAGATAGGTCCTGGTCTAAGCCAGAAGGTTTAAGGGGGATGAGTATCAATGGACCGGCTCCAAACTATCAGGATGACTCCGGTAATATTAGGTTTTTACCTGGAAGTTGTGATAGTGAAACTTATTCAGAGGGCAGCAACAACTACTGTCTTTACCCTTTTGCTGATAGATCGACTTCACTTCCTGAGATTCAACAACTTAGTGCCTACACTAACGTTGAACTAGAGATGGGATCTAGAAATACATTTTCTACAACGGCGCTAGTTTCAAGACAGTTGAACGAATGGGTTTACGCACCTTCAGTGGCACCTTTTAGTGCTGGCTTCGCTGTCCCGGCATCTAGAGCGGGGACGATCAATGGAGGAGGACCGCTACCGGGAACTACGGGAGCAACTGCTGTTCCGTTCTCTTACAGAACAGAGTTTTTAGGCGACAGAATCACTAAGACTTCAAATGATGCTTATTATTTTCAAACAGACTTTACTAGAGAATTTGGGGAGACATGGCAGTGGAAATCTCTTGCATCATTTAGTTATAATGATAAGAACTCGCAGAGTCCTAATGGTTATGCTCTTAAGCAACCAATTATAAATGCTATAACAGATGGAACTTTTAATCCCTTTGATCCAAATGAAAACTTCTCAGCGCTTTCGGGAGCAAGAACTCAACCATTTCAAATAACCAGGTCAAGTGCTGTAGTTGCAGACACGAACATCAACGGTGAACTGTATAGTTTTGGTTCAAATGGACAAAACGTATTGTCGGCTGCATTTGGAACACAGTTTCTTCATTCAAGATACAAAACAACAGTTGATGACCCCACTATTAATGAAGAAGTTTTTGGAAGTGCTGGAACAAATGGTGGCGGTACTAGGGATTCAATTTCCGGCTACACTGAGATGGGGTTGAACATTGGAAAGGCTTGGGAGTTTCAAGTTGCAGGCAGATATGACTATTTTAGTGATTTTGGAAGTGCCATAAGCCCAAAAGTTGGAGTGAAATATAAACCTAGAGACGACCTAATGTTTAGAGCTTCATTTGGCCAAGCTTTTAAAGCTCCTCTTTTATTAGATTTGTACAGGGGGACCTCTGTTGGAAACCCTAGCTTTATTGATAGAGTTAAGTGTACTGCAGATGAAGCAGCCGGAAACCCAAACACTCTGGCCTGTAGAGAAGCTCAGTACAACGTAACAAGCGGTGGTAACCCGGAGCTTGAAGAAGAAACCTCTAATAGTTATGGAGTGGGATTTATATACGAACCCATCAAAGGACTTTCTATAGGAAGTGACTATTGGTTAGTCGAGCAAGCAAACGTTGTTTCTATAGATTATGAAGAGATGACTAAAGCTGAATTGGCAGGTGCTAATTTAAATGAATTTGGAGTTTCAGTTGTAAGAGATACCGCTGGTGACAACAGTATTCTTTCTGTTATAGCCCCAACTCAAAACTTGGCGAGCTTAACTCAGTCAGGTTTGGACGTGAACATCAGTTACACTTTTAAAACTGGTATTGGGAGATTTAGAATTTCCGATGCACACTCTCAAACATTTCAAGTTGACCAGTCTGGTTTTCCAGGAGTGGCTAAAAGAGACTACCTTGATGACTATAGAAATCCTAAATGGAGAAACTCAGCTACCTTGGTCTACTCTCCTAACAGAACCAATGCTATAACACTTTCTTATCAAACTATTGCAGGTCAAAAGAATGTTGCGAAAGACGGAAGAATATCTTCATATGGGGAACTAGAGCTTGCCTACACAACAACTCTCTCATGGTCTAAAGGAACGACTCTTACAGCTGGTGTTCGTAACATCACTGGCGAAACCCCACCATTTGATCCAAATGGTGGTGCAACACCGTTCAATCAAAACTTGTATTCTCAAATGCAGAGATACGGTTACTTGAACCTTAGACACGCATTTTAATTGAAATTTAATTAAGGACTAAACAAACATGCTTAAAACAACTTTGATTTTGACACTTCTTTTAGCGCTAGGGCCTGCGGCTTTGGCTGCTCCAAAAGACACTTTAAAAAAAGCTGAAAACGTTCAATCTTCTAGCGATAAAGCTGGGCGTGATTCACAGAAAAAAATTAACAATCTTGCGGATCAAACAGATTCAGATTTAAGAGAGTATAAATCGACTCTTAAGCAGGTTGAAAATATGAAAACTTATAACCAGCAGATGAGAGACCTCATTGATTCGCAGGTTAAAGAAATGGCTGCAATCAAAGACAAGATGAAGAATGTTGCCAACCTAAAAAAAGAGATTCTTCCTTTGGTTGCTAAGATGGCTGACTCAATTAAAGAATTTGTTAATTTAGACGTTCCTTTCTTAAAAGAAGAACGCGCTAAGAGAATGGCTGAATTAGACAAACTCATGGTAAGAGCAGATGTTTCTACTTCTGAAAAATTCAGACGTGTGCTCGAAGCTTATCAAATTGAAAACGAATATGGCCGCACAATTGAGGCTTACAACGGCAAAGTGACTTCTCCAGAGGGCGATCAAATCTCTGTTGAATTTTTAAGAGTGGGCAGACTTGCTCTCATGTACAGAGGGCTAGACGAAAAGTCTTACGGCCGCTGGGACAAGACAAGCGGCAAGTTTATTAACTTAGAAAGCGCTTATAAATCTGCTTTAAAAGATGGTTTGAGAGTTGCTAAAAAGCAAAAAGCACCAACACTTTTGACAATCCCAGTTGTAAAGTCTGAAGAAGGATAATCAAGATGAAGTTAATTTTAGTTTTAATCATAGGTTTTTTCGCTGCTAGATCATTTGCAGCAGACACTAAAGCGGTTTCATTAGACGAGCTTTTACAAAAAGTTCAAAATGAAGCTCAGCAAAATTCAGCTCTTTGGCAAAAAAGAGAAGCAGAGTTCAATTCAAAAAAGAATCAACAGGCAGCACTTCTTTCAAAAGCTAAATCTGAACTTGCAGCACTTGAAGCTGAAGGCAGAAGACTTTCAGCTAATTTTGATGACAACGAAAAAAAGCTAGCGACCCTTGAAGAGGAACTCAATATAGTTGTTGGTACCCTTGGTGAAGTTTTTGGTGTTGTAAGGCAGGTTTCTGGTGACTTTAGAGGTGTTGTTGAAACTTCAGTTGTTTCCACACAGTTTAAAGGTAGAGAGAAATTCTTAACTTCATTGACTGATAAAAAAGCCATTCCTGCATCAACTGAGCTTGAGAAGCTTTGGTTTGAAATGCAAAGAGAGATGACTGAATCTGGTAAAGTTGTATCGTACACAACGGCTGTTGTGGGAAGTGACGGAAAAACAACTGATAAAAAAGTTGTGCGTTTAGGTTCTTTCAACGTTGCAGAAGACGGTAGATTTTTAAACTTTACACCAGAGACTCAGACGTTATCTTATCTTTCAAGACAACCTTCCTCTAGATTTAGAGGCGGACTTGATGAGCTACAATCTGCTGCGCCAGGAACTGTTGAAGAGGTTTCAATTGATCCAACTAAGGGTGCATTGCTTAATATGTTGATTGAAGCTCCAACTTTATTTGAGCGTTTCAAACAAGGTGGGATTGTTGGCTACTGTATTTTTATTGTTCTGCTAATTGGTCTTGGTCTTTCAATCGAAAGATTCATCTTTCTTACTAAAGAAGAAAGCAAAATAAAAAATCAGATGGGCAATGCCACTCCTGATGAAGACAACGCACTTGGTAGAATTTTAAAATCCTTTCAAGGTTACAACAATTTAAACAAAGATGTTGTAGAGCTGAAACTTGATGAAGAGCTTATCAAAAACTCTGCCCCCTTTGAAAAACGCCTTGGAACAATTAAGCTTTTTGCTGCTATTGCTCCTTTGATGGGTTTATTAGGAACTGTAACGGGTATGATCGCAACTTTTCAGTCGATCACTTTGTTTGGTACGGGAAATCCAGCGATTATGGCTGGGGGTATCTCTCAGGCTTTGATCACTACGGTTTTAGGTCTTGTCTGCGCCATTCCATTGTTGCTGGTTCATAACTTTTTAAACGACAAAGCTCAGGGTGTTCTTACAATTTTAGAAGAACAGAGTTTGGGTCTTTTGTCTAAAAACATCATAAAGGGCTAAGCCTAGAATGCTTAAAATTTTTGAACCTTTTGTTGTGCTAATGGAATCTGGAGGAGGAGTTCTCTGGGTTTTACTCGTTGTAGGAATCATCTTAGCTCTTTTGTTAGCTGAGCGAAATCATTTTTACAGAGCTGAATTTCCAAACTTAGTTGAAAAAACAAAAGCGGGTATTGCAGTTTCTTCATCAGTTGAGTGGAGAAAAATATACGAACGTGAGTTTTACATCTCGAAACTAAGAAGTGCATTGAACAAACGTCTCTCCCTTATTCAGGTTATTACGTTTATGTGTCCACTCTTTGGCTTACTTGGGACGGTTACTGGTATGATCGCAGTTTTTGACGTTATGGCATTTAAAGGTTTAGGCAACCCACGGCTAATGGCTGGTGGTGTTTCACAAGCAACACTTCCCACTATGGTGAGTATGGTTGTGGCTTTGGTTGGGCTTATTGGCTTGAACCATCTTAAAAATAAAAAAACGAAATTAGAGTTAGAATTGGTAGAAACCTTTAAATTAGAAGGTGGAGAAGTGATATGAGAAGAAGAAGACGCGGCGGAGCGGGTGAAGAAGCAGGTATTGATTTAACACCAATGCTTGATGTGACTTTCATCATGCTTATATTTTTTATTGTGACCACTTCTTTTGTAAAAGAATCGGGTCTTGAAGTGAGCAGGCCATCAGCTAAATCAGCTAAAAAAAATGAATCAGCTTCGATATTTGTAGCCATTGGTTCTAACGATGAAATTTGGGTTGATAAAAGACAGGTAGATGTCAGATCGGTTCGTGCAAACATAGAAAGACTTCATGCTGAAAGCCCCGAGGGCTCAGTGATCATTCAAGCAGATGAAGGATCTAAAACGGGAACACTCGTTAAAGTTATGGACCAGATTAAACTTGCTGGTGTTCAGGACATTTCAATAGCAGCTAAGGAAGCCACCAACTGATGAGTCCTGTGAAGATGCTTCGTTTATTAAGATCAGTGGTTGGAGTCTTTGTGATCTTCTTAGGGATTGGTTACGTAATTGCGGAACCTCCTGGTGCGAGTGATGCTGATGACCGTGCTGATCTAAATTTTTTAAGAAACATTAGACCCAGCGAAGTGAATGAGAGAGAACGTAAAAAACCCAAAACTCCTCCCAAAGCTGAAAAACAGCCTGAGGTTCCTAAACCTAAAATTGCTAAAATGAACAAAGTGAATCAAAGCACTCCTAAGATGTCGGCCGTACCAATGGTTGCAGGTTTGGATCTTGGAAGTGGTGCTTTTGTTGGCGGTGTTGGTGGAGGCGGGGGAAACTCTGATTCTGATATTGTACCTATAGTAAAAGTGAATCCTCAGTATCCTAGAAGTGCTGCAATGAGAGGAACTGAAGGCTATGTTCAGTTAAATGTAGATATTCTAAAAGATGGATCCGTTTCTAATGTTAGAATAGTCAACTCTAACCCCAGAAGAATTTTTGACAGAGCTGCAGTAAGTGCTGCAAGTAAGTATAAATACAGACCTCAGATTAGAGATGGGAAAACCACTGTTGTTAAAAATCATGGTATTCAAATTGATTTCAAATTGGACGGAAACTAAGGAGTGGAAAGCATGAGATTTTTATCAATCGTATTTGTTTTAAACTTTTTTTGCTTTTCAGCTCAAGCATTTGATTTTTCTCAAAACACTAAAACTTATAAGAAAAAATTATCCAAAAGATCAGGCGCCTCTTTATCTGAAAGAACCTTTAAGCTTTTAACAAGAGCACAAGAAGATCTTGCCGGCGGTGCAACGGACAGAGCCTTTGCAGCACTTAAAAAATTAGAGGCAAGAACAAAAGGTTCTCCAGGTGAGCAAGCTCAGGTCGTTCAAGCCATGGCTTTTGCTTATGCACAAAAAGAAAAAAATGATTTAGCTCTTAAAAATTTTGAACGTGCACTTGAACTTGATGCGCTTCCCGAAGCTCCTACTTTATCTGTGATTTCGATTTTGGCACAGCTTTATATGATGAAAGGGCAGCATAAGAAGACGGAGCAAGCTGCAAATTTTTTATTGGCTGTTTCTGATAAGCCTAATGGTGCCACTTACGCTCTGTTAGCTGGAGCACTTTACGAACAAAAACGTAAAAAAGAAGCTCTTGTTGCCATACAAAAAGCAATTGATCTGACTTCTCGACCTAAAGAATCTTGGTTAGCAATGGCAGTCAGTCTATACTTTGCAAACGAGAGGTATAAAGATGCCGCAAAGGTATTGAAAATCTTAGTTGCAACCAACCCTGCAAAAGAAACTTACTGGAAGCAGTGGGCTGCAAGTCACCTTTCGGCCAATGAAGAAAAAGAAGGATTGGTAGCAATAGAGCTAGGCAACATTGCTGGCACTATGGACAAAGACAAAGATGTCAAAGACGGCGCAAGCCTAATGATGTCTACAGAAATTCCTTACAAAGCTGCAATGTGGATGGAAAAAAAGCTTTCTAAAAAAGAATTAGGAACGCTCAAGGTTCAAAAACAACTTGCTTCTGCCTACATGTCTGCGCGTGAAAACAAAAAAGCTGTAGACGTTCTCAAACAGATTCATAAAAACACTCCTGAAGTTCAAACTTCTGTTCAGCTAGGTCAAATTTTACTTGAAGAAGAAGAGTGGAAAGAGGCTGAGTCCGTTTTTGACAAAGTTAAAACCTTGAAACCTAACAAAAGCCAAAAAGAGCAGCTCTATCTTGGTCTAGGTGTTGCACAGTACAATTTAGACAATCTTGAAACTGCTAGAGAAAGCTTTATGCAGGTTGCTGATAAGTCAGAAGCGGCTCAGGGTTGGCTCAGTTTTATACAGACCGAAGAGGCTACAAAAGCGGCTCAAAAAGAGGCAGCTGAGGCTGCAAAAGAAGCTACGGCCAAGAGAGAGCAGAATAGAATCAATCTCTAAAATTTAAACCGACCTTATCCGAAACACTTTATGTAAAATAAGGTGCTAAAGATGAGTTTTGATTATGATCAATTAAAAAGTAAGGAAGGATCAGATGGCAGCTTTTGGGCGAGCTATAGTGATCTCTTTATGGTTTTGTCGTTGGTTTTTTTACTTCTTTACGTTGTTTCAGGTTTAAGAGCCGGCACCAACGGGGTGAAGCAGCAGATTGAGTTTGAAAAACTTAAGCAGGAAAATGCGGATTACAAAGAACAAATCAAAGCTTATAACACACTTAAAGAAAACTACCTTACTCAAGGTGCTACTAAATCAGAAACCAAAACTTATGAAAAGCTTATGAGCAAACTCAAACTTTTGCAAAATGAAGCAAAAGATGAAAAAGACAACCTGACTAAAGCGGCAAAAGAAAATGCCGAAAAAGAACAAGCATTAAACCAGTATCAGCAAATAGTTCGAAACATCATCAACACCAATATGCTCTCAGCTGCTAGAATGAAGCGCAAAACCAAAGTCATCAAAAAAATTGATAAAGACTTAGACCAGAAAAAAGCTGAAGTTAAAGAGCTTAATACTGTTGTTGCAGAAAAAGAAAAAGAGATTGAGCGCCGTGAAAAAGACGTCAAATGGGTTAAAAACAATTTGAAAAAGACTGTGGCTAAACTTGAAAAGTCTTTCAAAGATAAAAAGCTGACTAAGCGAATGATGCAAAAAAAGATTTCAAGACTTAAACTTAAAGCCTCACAAAAAGTTGAAAGAATTCAAGCTAAAAGTGAAAAGATTAAGTCAGAGCTTCAGTCTGTTCAGTCTGATCTTTCACAGGCTAAGCAAGAGATTCAATCAAAAGATTCAACAATCAACAATCAGTCACGCGAAATTGCCAGTCTTGCTCAAGAAAAGCGTGAAACAGAAGATCAAATTGAAAACTTAAAAGGAACCTTTGAAGAGCAAAGAGACAAAGCTCAAAGAGCCTTTAAAACCAAACTTTTATCGGTTGAAATGTCTGCGAGACAGCGTGATAAAGAAATCAAAGAATTTAGAAAAAAGATGGCCGGCGAAAAAGCTCAATTTGAATCTAAGCTTTCTAATTTAGAAGGTGAGATTGATCAAAAAGAAAAAGCTTTAGGACAGGCAAAGTCTGAAGCTCAGGCCGCCAAAGGT
>Ga0115567_10001546_pt1 | contig 23021 bp, 19 predicted proteins | sample COGITO_mtgs_1204_2_FD_88679 | JGI IMG/M metagenome (GOLD analysis project Ga0115567, IMG submission 88679) | Pelagic marine microbial communities from North Sea - COGITO_mtgs_120412 | ecosystem: Environmental > Aquatic > Marine > Epipelagic | place: Germany:Helgoland, sampling site Kabeltonne... | reverse complement strand
TGATGATCCTCTGTACAGTCCGCGAAGGCATTGATTCGCTCCTGATCAAGCGTCACCCAGGCACCGGGATCAAACTTGGTCCCTTTCTGATTGAGCATGTCCTCTTTGGGGACGATTTTGATGGGCATAAGACGCTCCTTGGGTGTCATCGGAATGGTTGGATTCAATCAGTGTAGCCAATCGCGAGCGTTCCACACGGCCGACATTGGAGTAAACAATGCGCTTGTGCCTCGCAAAAACGGGTTTTGAACATACAGTATGTATTTATTGCATTCAAGTATTTTTAGGCCCGCAACAGGCTGCTAAACTGAGCTTCAGCCGTCGGTGATACAGGAGCAAATACCATGACAGCCAGCCACATCTCACCGCCGCAACAGTTGCTGCGGCAATTGCTGCGCAGAGCTGCGGGCGACGCGCCAGCGCCCACTCCCTGCAGTATCCGCGTCCCCGCCTCCGTCTACACCGACCGGCAGCGGTTTGAGCAGGAACGAAACCAGCTCATATTGCAAACGCCTCAACTCATAGGCCACAGCACCCAATTGCCCGAGCCCGGCGACGCACTGGTCTACGACTGGCTGGGCCTGCCCCTGGTTACGCTGAGAGACAAACAGGGTGAACTGGGCACCTTCATGAATGTGTGCCGTCACCGCGGCATGCGCCTGTTGCAAGAGGAAGGCCAAACCAATGTTCGCTCACTGGTGTGCCCCTACCACCAGTGGACCTACGGCCTGGATGGCAGCTTGCGCAACATTCCCCGGGCGGAGAGCTTCGTTGGCCTGGACACAGCCGAGCTAGGCCTGGTGCAGCTGCCTACCGAAGTTCGGCATGGCATGATATGGATTCAGGCCACACCGGATCGCGATATGGATCTGGATGAGTATTTAGCGGGACTGGGCGCGGACTTTGATCGCTTTGGTACCGGCAGTGCCCATTTCAGCCAGCAGAGCATCAAACCTCTAACCTGCAACTGGAAGCTGGTTCAGGACGCCTTCCTCGACGGCTACCACGTGGTGCGCCTGCACAAAAACACCGTGGGCCCCTTCTTCCCCGATGCTCTGGCGGAATCAGACATCCACGGTCGACACATCCGCTCGGCGGTGGCTCGCAATGAAATTTTCGAGGCGCTGGAAGACACCGAGCCGCAACTGGATTTGCGCAAGCACGCCACCTTCTCCTACACCCTGTTTCCCAATGTCGTCATCATTTTTCATCCGGAATACACCAGCCTAATCAGTCTGTTTCCCACCAGCGCAGATAACACCATTTTTGTACATACCATGCTGACACCAAAGGCGCCGGAATCCGACAAGGAGCGCGATCATTTCGCCCGGTCCTTTGAATTGATTGATCGCGGCGTGTTTGAAGCAGAGGATATCTTTGTATCTGAAGGCACCCAGAAAGGCCTGCGCTCAGGGGCTAACGAGGGACTGTTGTTCGGCGCGCTGGAGGAGCCTGCGCTGCGCTTTCACCAGTTTATCAATGAGGCACTACAGGATTAACGATGGTTGGCAGGCCTCTCGCGGGAAGGCCGCCAAGCCAACCCGGAGAGGCGGGGAACCATCAACCGTCGCGAAAGGTGGCGCTCAATTCTTTCTGCTCCGACATGTAGCCTTTCAATTCATTGCGTCCGACCACCATGCGGTGCACTTCGTCCGGGCCATCAGCCAGGCGCAGGGTGCGCTGTCCCATGTACATGGTCGCCAGCGGCGTATCCTGGGAAACACCCAGTGCGCCGTACATCTGAATTGCCTGGTCAACAATACGGATTGAGATATTCGGTACCGCGGTCTTGATCATGGAGATCCAGACCCGAGCTTCTTTGGGATCCACGTGATCCATCATCCAGGCCGCTTTAAGGGTCAGAAGGCGCCCCATTTCAATGTCCATGCGGGCATTAGCGATGATGTCGATGTTCCCACCCAGGCGCGCCAGGGGTTTACCGAACGCGGTGCGTGAAACCGATCGCTCACACAACAGTTGCAAGGCCTTTTCCGCCACGCCCAAGGCGCGCATACAATGGTGGATCCGGCCTGGACCGAGACGCCCCTGAGAAATTTCAAAACCGCGACCCGGGCCCAGAATAATATTGTCTTTGGGCACTCGCACGTTGGTGTAACGCTGGTGCATATGACCGTGCGGAGCATCGTCCATGGAAAAAACGTTCATGGGCCGCACATTCTCTACCCCGGGGGTATCCATTGGCACCAGAATCTGGGATTGCTGCAGATGCTTGGGGGCATCGGGGTCGGTCTTGACCATAACGATAAGAATCTTGCAGCGCGGATCACCGGCGCCGGAGATGTAGTGCTTCTCGCCGTTGATCACCCACTCGTCGCCATCGAGCACCGCACTGGTACAGATATTGGTCGCATCTGATGAGGCCACTTCGGGTTCGGTCATGGAATAGGCAGAGCGTATTTCGCCATTCAGCAGCGGTTCAAGCCACTGTTTTTTCTGGGCTTCGGTGCCGTATTTGTGCAAAACTTCCATATTGCCTGTATCTGGCGCCGCGCAGTTGAACACCTCGGCCGCAAGGTGGGACTTGCCCATCTCCTCAGCCAGGTAAGCGTACTCAACCGTCGTCAGGCCTGAACCGTGTTCACCTTCGGTGAGAAAAAAATTCCACAAGCCCTGCTTTTTTGCCTTGGCTTTGAGCCCGTCGCGAATTTCGGTTTGGCGATCGGTGAACGTCCATCGGTCTCCGACATCGATTTCAGCCATGAATTCCGCTTCAAGCGGTTCGATTTCATTAGCGACAAACTGCCTGACCTGTTCCAGTACAGGGGCGATCTTCGGGCTTATTCACAGGTCCATAATCTTCTCTCTAGTAATTTGTGTAAGTGGGTTTCAGGCAGTTTTTGACTGTTCGGCCAGCCGCTCGGTATAGCTCGCCTTGAGCTGACGCTTGAATATCTTGCCGGAAGCAATACGTGGTAGCTGCTCTTTCGGGAACCACAGGTGCGCCGGAATCTTAAACCCCGCCAGGTGCTCTACCAGATAGGCTTTCAGCGCTTCGGCATCCAGTTCAGCTCCCTTGCGCAGTACCACTGCCGCGCCCACTGCTTCACCAAAACGCTTGTCCGGCAACCCGAATACGGCAGCCTCGGTGACGTAGGGATGCTTGTAAATAGCAGCCTCCACTTCGAGGCAGCTGATATTCTCTCCGCCGCGGATAATGATCTCTTTCATGCGATCGACAATGAACAGGAAACCTTCATCATCCAGATAGCCGATATCGCCGGTGTGGAACCATCCGTCCACAAAAGCTTCGGCAGTCGCGTCAGGGTTGTTCCAATACCCCAGCACATTGGCCGGGGACTTTATGCACACTTCGCCGCGTTCGCCGGCGGGAAGCGGTTCGCCGTTGACACCCAAAATGCGGAAGTCCGTAACCGCAGGCACCGTTCGGCCGGTGCTCTCGGGACGCGCCAGGTACAAACTGCCAGAATTTACTGCACCCAGCGCATTGGTCTCAGTGAGCCCGTAGCCGCTTCCCGGGCTCGAGGCTTTAAAGGTCGAGGTTAATTTTCCAACCTGATCGGGTGGCCGCGCAGCCCCACCAGAATAAATTTCGGCCAGCGACGAGATATCGCGATCGGTCGTCTGAGCCGCAGCTTGCAGTTCCGCTGACATGGTCGGCACACCGTTAAACCAGGTTACCCGCTCTTCCTCAATCAAACGCAGCGCATCTTGTATATCCCACTTGTGCATGATCACCAGCTTGCGACCAACTATCAGTGACATCAAAAACGCGGAGTGCGAGCCAGTGCAGTGGAACAGCGGGATGGTGAGCAGACCCGAAGGCTGAAGCTCACTGGCCGGTGCCTCATCGCCCGCCACCTGCTTTGCAACCAATCCCATCAGCAACCAACTGTACAGTGCAGAGAGGATACCCCGGTGGGAAGACAGCGCGCCTTTGGGGTACCCGGTAGAGCCGGAGGTGTACATAATCGTGGCGTGATCATCAGCCGCCACTTCAACTTTCGGCATCGGCGCACCCGCATACTCTCGCAGCAAATCTTCCAAAGCGATGCAGTCAAACGCCAAGCCCCGGGCATCATCAATCACCACCACTTTGAGACCCAGCTTGTCGATAAGCGGAGCGAGGCGCTCTGCCCGCTGACGATCTGCAATGACCACTTGGGCACCACAGTCCTGCAAGCCGTAGTCCAGCTCCTCTGTGGTCCACCATGCATTCATGGGCACCGCCACTACACCGGTCGCCAGTGCCGCAATGAAAGACATCATCCACTGCGGATTGTTGCGGCTGAGGATTGCTACGCGATCGCCTTTGGCAACACCCAACCGGCCCTCCAACGCAGCGGCCAGCTCGGCACTGTACTGATAAGCCTGGCCGTAGGTAAACCGCTGCTCGAGGTAAACGGCAAAATCCTTGTCAGCATGGTTGCGCATACGCAGAAAATACTCGCCCAAATTGACGGGCAGTGACGCATAGTTGCGATAGCTCACACCCTGCACCTGCACTTGATTCAATTCGAAGGGCGCGCCCGGCGCAGTCAGGGAGGCCGCAACCGCATCAAATTTTTCTACTTCAGGCTGCATTTTTATTGGAGTCCTGTCGTTGGCGTATCAGTATCCGTTAAGCCTGGCGAAACGGTCCAGATGGTAGTTATAGTCGCCAAAGGTGTACTGGGCTACCCGGGCGCGCTTCAGGAAGAAACCAATATCGTGTTCGTCGGTCATGCCGATGCCACCGTGCATTTGTACCGCTTCGTTGGTGACCTGCTGAGCCACTTCACACAACTTGGCTTTGGCAGCGCTGGCCAGCAGTGACAACTTTTCGTCGTTTGCGTCAATGGCCTGCAGCGCTTGCAATACTATGGAACGTGCCAACTCCAACTCGGCAAACATTGCGGCCGCCCGGTGTTGCAGGCCCTGGAATGTGCCGATGATACGGCCGAACTGCTTGCGTTCCTTGAGATACTCTACGGTGCGTTCAAACGCCTCCACAGACAGACCCAACAGTTCAGACGCCAGACCGATATTGGCGATATCCAGAGTGCGCTGCAGCGCAGACCAGGCTTTACCGGGCTCACCCAGCACTGCTTCAGAGCCCACTTTGACATCCTGGAGTGTGAGCTCACCCGAAGCGCGTGAATCGACCATCCTGCGCGATTCCACCGCCACCCCGGTGGCATTGGCTGGCACCGCAAACACGGTTAAACCCTCGGGGTCGCCGACAGCGCCTGCCGTACGTGCTACGACCAGGAATTGCTGCGCGGTGCCAGCATCGAGCACCAAACCTTTTCTACCTGTCAGCACATACCCTTCGACCTCGGCCTTCGCAGCAAGAGCTGTTTGTTCCGGCTTATGATGACGCCCCTCCTGCAAGGCCAGTGTCATCAAGCTTTTCCCGCCTGCGATTTCCGGCAACCACTGTTCTTTTTGAGCCCGATTGCCCAGTTCGTTAACCAGGGTCGCCGCGGTCAGCACATTGGACTCCAAGGGCGAGGGACTCAAAAACCGACCCACCTGCTCCAGAACCAGACCCAGCCCCATATAACCATAACCCAGCCCCCCGAATGCTTCAGGTATCGCGATACCAGCCCAGCCCATTTGGGCCATCTCACGCCATACTGCAGATTCGTAACCCTCAACACTGCCACTGTCGCGCAACGCGCGCAATTGCGGCACTCCAGCTTTATCTGCCAGGAATCCGGCTGCTGAATCCCTGAGCATGACCTGCTCCTCGCTCAGTACCAATGCCATATCTATACTCCTTGTGTTTTTCGCGCCCGAGGTGCCTCGGCAGCAATCAGGCTCAGGCGTCCGGCAACCCCAGGACCCGCTTGGAAATAATATTCAGTTGCACTTCCGAAGTACCGCCCTCGATTGAGTTGCCCTTGGAGCGCAGCCAGTCGCGACTAATGCGCCCCCCGTCATACGCCTCACCATCCCAGCCCAGCGCTGCCTCACCCTGCACTGCCAGGTTCAGTTCGTTGCGGCGCTTGTTCAGCTCAGTCCCATAATACTTAAAGATAGATGAGGCAGCGCCCAGGCCCTGTCCAGCCCTGGCTTCGTCGCCAACTCTCGCCATAGTCGCACCGAACACCATCGCATCAAGCTGATACTGGGCAATATTCTGGCGTAAACCTCCGTTAGCAATGCGCCCTGTCGCATCAACACCCACAGAGTCCAGAGCATCGGCGCCGAGCGACTGGCGGGGCGCGGCGCCAAAACTGGAGATCATTTCCCGCTCGTGGGTCAACAGGTACTTCGCGATGCTCCAGCCGCCGCCCTCATCACCGATCAGATTCCGCTTGTACGCCTTAGCGTTGTCAAAAAACGTTTCACAAAATGGAGAGCTGCCACTGATCAGCTTAATCGGCCTCGTGGTAATTTCCGGCGAATCCATATCAAACAACACGAAACTGATACCTTCGTGCTTGCTCCCGGAATTGTCGGTTCGCACAAGACAGAATATCCAGTCGGCCTTGTCGGCGTAAGAGGTCCAGATTTTCTGGCCATTGATAAGGTAATAGTCGCCCTGATCTTCAGCGCGGGTCATTAGACTCGCCAGGTCTGAACCAGCGTTCGGCTCGGAATAACCCTGACACCAGCGAATCTCACCGCGAGCAATGGGAGGGAGGTGCTCCTGCTTCTGCTCTTCGGTACCGAACTTCAGCAGCGCTGGGCCCAGCATGGAGATGCCAAAACTGTCCAACGCGGGCTGCGCATTGATGCGTGCCATCTCCTGCCGCAGCACTCTAAGTTCTTCCTTATTTAGGCCACCCCCACCGTACTCTTTAGGCCAGTGCGGCACCGTCCAGCCGCGCTCCGCCATACGGTCACACCACAGTTTCTGGTCAGGGTGTGCGATCTCGGGCTTCCGACCTCCATTGTAGATGTCTTCAAAGGATTTCAGTGAAATACGCATACTCTGGGGACAGTTTTTCTCCAGCCACGTGCGGCACTCATCACGAAATTGGTCCACATCGCTCATCGGCGCACCTCCTCTCATACTGAACAATATGTTACAAATTTGCTCCCTGGCTCGGCTCTACCATGATCTATCGGTAGAACATTCGCCAGAGCTTTAAATGGCGGTCCAAATCACATTTTTGAACATATAGTATGTTTTGCTGTCATTCAAGTATTTTAGGGCTAAGACGCGGCCGCGTGTTTAAATCATGGTGGAGAAAGCTGGACAGGTTACACAGAAACCAGAAAATGTATTCGCACGCACATAATTGACTTGGTCTTTTAAATTGGGCCGCTCTCACCGTGACTTGACAGAATTTGCCAGAACCTCCCAAGCCGACCTAACACAACAGCTCAATGGCTTCATGTTCGATTGACGTAAATTGGTTAGATTTGGAACGAGGGCCGGCAAGGACCGGCAGGTAGAATGGGGAGTACCACCTCTAAACGAATCCGCTCAGAGGTGGCGCATGAAACCGTTGCTATGGCCCAGGCGGGCGCCTGCCCGTAACGAGATGTATAACCAGTAGAATAATACCGATCACGAACAACACCCAGGCAATTTGACTTGCAATGGCGGCTACTCCACTGGCACCCAAGGCACCGGCGATGAGGCCTACCACAAGAAACATTAAAGCCCAATACAACATGACATATCTCCTTCGTTGGTCTTCGATTGACGCGTCGTCGTTGCAAAACCTACGTCCGGCGAATATAAGGCGAAATTCGTGCCAACAGCTCGAAATTCGTCGCAACACCGCTATTCTTGGGCCCTCCAGGTTCTTCAGTCAAAAGTTGCGGGCGACTCTCAGCGACCGCCATGAAGGGAACAATTGAAAAAATAGCAATGATGGTCTGCAGGTTTTACAAATTGACCGGAAAATCCACGTAATTCATTGTGAATGCCGTCGTTCTCGCTTGCAATTATATTTAACGCTCGAGAACCAGTTCGCGTTGATCTACTCGCACAAAGCGATTGCTGGGTTGCTCGAAATCCCAGCGCTCGAGAAAACAGGGGCCAGCGCGCCCGCCCATGGCCGGTGATCGGCCATCACTGGTTCGATAACGAATGAGATTCACTGAATTGGGAACCGTTCCCCTGGTGCGCCGGGACAGTGCGGTGCCCGCTTGCGCTGTCCACCCCGATCGGCCAGTGGTACCGCTCAGGGGTCGCACATACGGCAGGTGAATGTGGCCCGCAAGCAGGACATCCATACCGGCATCTACCCAGGCCGGCACCGCCAACTCCCGCCCTATCAGCAGGTTTGAAACGTCGGACTCCTCAACCGCAGACACCGGATGATGTTGCATCACCAGGCGCAATTGCGCGGGCCGGGCCCTGCGCAAGCGCTCGGCTACGCGCTCGATCTGCTGCTGCGAGACCTCACCATTCTTGTGTCGCGCAGCCCGTGTGGAATTGACCGAGACAACGAGCAGGGCGTCACTTTCAAACTCCGGCTCCAGGTCCTCCCCCAAGGCGGCGGAATAATTTCCATACGGATTGAAGCAGCGCGCCGGAAGGTTGAACAGCGGAATATCATGATTCCCTGGCACCGCAAGCACCGGAGCCGGAAGCTGGGCAATAAAATCCTGCGCCGCCGCAAACTGCTGGCGCCGGGCTCGCTGGGTGATATCCCCACTGAGAAGTACGATATCGGGTGCCTGCTGCCCGGCGAGATCGAGCAGCGCGTTGCAGACTTCATTCCTGCCCGTGCCGAAGTGCGGGTCAGAGATGTGCAGTACCGTGGTCATGAACGTTCACGCAACTGCGGATCGCGGGGTACCAGCAGGGTGAAAGCGTTTTCTACGGCCTTGAACTGCAACGGCAACTGCACCCAGGAAATTTCACCATCCAGGGCCACCTTGATCCGGCGCCCCCGGCCCCGACTCACGCTCATTTCACCAAAAACAAAGCTGTCCAGGTTCTCGGCTTCTCCCAGGCGTTGCAGCAGGCCGCGCAGCACCAGGCCGTAGAGGGCCAACCTGCCCATGGGCTTCACGACAATGGAGACCAGCCGGCCGCTGCCCAATACTTCGCCCTGAGAGACTCCGATGTGCTCCAGTTGCAGTGCATTATTCGCCACTACCATCGATGTTGTCGTGAGGCGCTGGGGCCTACCGTCAACGTCCAGATCAATACGAAGCTTTCTATGCGCGTGCATCAAGGTGACCAGGGCCGATACAAAAGCCACCAGCCGACTGCGCCCAAGGTTCTGTTTATAGGTCTCACGATCTTCCAGAAGCTGTGGGTACAGGCCGAGGCTCGCATTCACCATGAAGACTCTGTCGTTGAGGAATCCCGCCTGAACCGGTTCCGTGTGCGCATCCAGCAGGCAGCGAGTGGCGAGAGTCGCATCCTGTGGTATTCCGTAATTGCGGGCAGAGTAATTAAAAGTACCCAGTGGAACTAATCCCAGAGGTATGTTCGTACCAGCGAGCGCCTGACACACTGCATTCAGTGTGCCATCGCCGCCAGCGGCGACCACTATGCCGTTCTCCCGTCTGGCCTGCTCAACGGCCCATTCAGCAGTGGCCGCAAGACTGGTGCCCTGCGACACCTTAAACAGCTTGTATTGGCGATGGGACGTCGCCAGGACAGACTCGATCAGCGCGACGGTGTCATGAGCTACACCCTGACCAGAGCCCCCATTAAATACAATGAAAAAAGGCCGCTGGTCAATCGCGGGTTCCGGCTTTATCGGCCGGTCGGAATCGGAAGAGGGATTGGATGGAGTCATAGGGCAAACGTAGCTCATAAAACAGGCCGACACCAACAACTCTTTTCATCAGACTGGGCGCTTTCGAATCAAAGTCCGATAGGTTCATGGGAAAATGTCCTAAATTGATCAAGCTGGTTCAGGAAAGTACCTGATTGAGGTACATTAGCCGTATGTCAAAAGCCCGAGCGGCACTGCAAAACCTTTTCCTTGTCACTGGTACTAGAGCAACGTGAAAACCCCCAAACGCCTCCAACCCCTGGTCGATGACGGCCTCGTGGACGAAGTTCTCCACCCCCTGATGAGCGGCAAGGAGGCCGACGTGTTTGTGGTGCGCTGCGGCTCTGAAATTCGCTGCGCCAAAATCTACAAAGAGGCCATGAAGCGCAGCTTCAAAAAGGCCGCGCAATACACCGAGGGGCGCCGAGTACGTAACAGTCGGCGTGCGCGGGCCATGGAGAAGGGTTCAAAGTTTGGCAGGCGGGAACAGGAAGATACCTGGCAGAACGCCGAGGTGGATGCACTCTACCGACTGGCGCAGGCCGGGGTGAGGGTGCCGCAGCCCTACGGCTGCTTTGATGGTGTACTGTTGATGGAGTTGGTCACGGACGAAAACGGCGACGCCGCCCCGCGACTCGACGACGTCAGTATGTCAGCAGAGCAGGCCCGGGAAGATCACGCCCTGATGATGCACTACGTCATGCGGATGCTGTGCGCGGGGCTGATTCACGGCGATTTGTCTGAGTTCAATGTGTTGGTGGACGAAGATGGGCCAATCATCATCGACCTGCCACAGGCGGTGTACGCAGCGTCCAACAACAACGCGCAATCCATGTTGGAGCGAGACGTCGACAATATCACCCAGTACTACGGCCAGTTCGCACCGGACTTGCTGGAAAGTCGCTATGCCCAGGAAATCTGGGCCCTGTTCGAGGACGGAGACCTGCATCCCGATTACGAGCTAAGCGGGCAATTTGAACTGGATACCCACACCGCTGACGTCGATTCAGTGATGCTGGAAATCAAAGCCGCTTTTGAAGAAGAGCAAGAGCGGCTGGAACGTATCGGTGACGACGAACAGGAAGACTGACTAGTACAGCAGACTGTACAGCTTGCGCTGGTACTCCGCAGCCAGGGGGTCGCCTTTGCCCAGGCTGGCAATGGCATCAAGCAGCGCTTTTTTTGTGGCGCCATCCGCGTGATTGATGTCAGCACGCAATACGGCAATCAGATGCTCCAGAGCTTCCTTAGCATAACCCGAATCTGAATAAGCCACCGCCAGTTGCACCTGTAAATCGTGGTTGTCCGGATGGGCTTCCAGTTGCTGTTCCAGTGTTTCAATTTCCGGTGACTTGGCCGCTTCGCGCTTGAGTTTGAGCTGGGCCTGTAGCTGCTCCCAGGCCGCATCCTGATCCGCCATTCGGATTTCACCCAGCACTGCTTCCGCTTCGTCCAGTCGCATGGACTCAATCAGCGCTTGAGCGTAGGCGAGGGTGATCTCATGCTCGTGGCCGGAATCTTCCCAGGCCTGGCGCAGGACGGTTACCGCAGTGGCGAAATCGTCACTGGCCATGGCGTCCCGAGCCTGCTGCAGCAGTGCCTCCCAAGGCTTGGGCAGATACTTTTGCAGCATCTCCCGCACCTGGGCCTCGGACTGGGCACCAGCAAAGCCATCCACCGGTTGCCCGCCCTGAATCACCATGACAGTGGGCAAACTGCGCACACCAAACTGCTGGCTGATCATCTGCTGTTCATCAGCGTTCACCTTGGCCAACAGGAAGGCGCCCTGATATTCGCTGGCAAGCTTCTCCAGCAACGGCATCAGGACTTTGCAGGGCTCGCACCAATCAGCCCAGAAATCGACCACCACCGGGCGCTGATGGGATTCTTCGATCAGCAGCCGAGCGGCATTGGTCTCGTCGATGTCGACAATAAAATCAGTCATTGCATTCATTTGGATTCCTCTTCACGAAAACCCAGTACATCCTGCATGTCATACATGCCCGCTTTGCGGTTCGCGAGCCAGCCAGCAGCGCGCACCGCGCCACGGGCAAATGACATGCGGCTGGACGCCTTGTGGGTGATCTCCACGCGCTCGCCTTCGGCAGCGAACATCACGGTGTGATCACCGACAATGTCGCCGGCTCGCACCGTGGCAAAACCGATAGTGTCGCGCTGCCGCGCACCGGTCTGCCCCTCGCGGCCATACACCGCTACTTCTGCCAGATCCCGACCCAGGGCGTTGGCCACCACGCCGCCCATGCTCAGGGCAGTGCCGGAAGGCGCGTCGATCTTGTGGCGATGGTGGGCCTCGACAATCTCTATATCTACGTCGTCGCCCAACACTCTGGCGGCCATATCCAGCAGCTTGAAACAGAGGTTCACCCCGGTGCTGAAATTGGAGGCTTTGCACACGGGTATCTTCTTCGCCGCCGCGTCGATGCGACCCAGCTCCTGCGAAGTAAAGCCGGTAGTGCCAATCACAATGCCCTTGCCGTGCTCAGCACACAGGGCGATATTTGCCAGGGTCGCCTCGGGCACACTGAAGTCGATGAGCACGTCGATATCGGCGATCACATCAGCGAGGTTGCCAGCCACAGTGATGTCATTCTTGCGCTGCCCCGCCAGCTCGCCGGCATCGGCGCCAATCAGGCTACTGTCGGGCCGCTCCAGCGCGGCGGCCAGCTGAATGCCTTTTCCGGCGTCCAGCGCCTCCACCAGAATGCGCCCCATACGACCGGCCACGCCGGTAATACCTACGCGTACACTCACGGCTTCATTTCTTCAAAAAAGCTTTTCACACCTTCAAACCAGCTGCTCTGGCGTGGCGATTGGGCGTTGCCACCCTGACCCAGGCTTTCCTGGAATTCCTGCAGCAGTTCTCTCTGCTTTTTGTTCAGGTTAACTGGAGTTTCCACCACCGCGCGGCACAGCAGGTCACCCACGCTGCCTCCACGCACTGGCTTGACGCCTTTGCCGCGCAAGCGGAACAATTTTCCGGTCTGGGTTTCGGCGGGAATCTTGAGTTTGACCCGACCATCCAGGGTAGGCACTTCCAGCTCGCCACCCACCGCCGCGTCGACAAAGGTAATCGGCACTTCGCAATAGAGGTTTTTACCATCGCGCTCAAAGATAGGGTGTTGGCGTACCGACATCTGCACAAACAGGTCTCCAGGCGGCCCGCCCTCAGGGCCCGCTTCGCCTTCGCCGCTCAATCGGATACGATCGCCGGTATCCACACCGGGCGGCACTTTAACCGACAGGGTTTTGCTTTTTTCCACCCGACCCTGACCGTGACACTTGCGGCAGGGGTCAGAGATGCTTTTACCGCGTCCGCGACAGGTCGGGCAGGTCTGCTGGACCTGGAACAGCCCCTGCTGCATGCGCACCTGCCCCATACCGCCACAGGTGCCGCAGTTGACCGGGGAGCTGCCTTTGCGCGCACCGGAGCCGTCGCATTCCTCGCAGCCCACCAGAGTGGGAACACGAATTTCCACGGTGGTGCCGCGAACGGCATCTTCCAGGGAGATATCCAGGGTATAGCGCAAATCCGAACCGCGCTGCGGGCCGCCCCGGCCGCGGCCACCGCCGCCGAAGATGTCGCCGAATACATCGCCAAAAATATCGCTGAAGTTGCCGCCGCCAAAACCACCGCCGCCCATGCTGGGGTCGACACCGGCGTGACCGTATTGGTCGTAGGCTGCGCGTTTTTCGCCGTTCATCAATACATCGTAGGCTTCGGTCGCCTCCTTGAACTTGTGATCAGCGTCGGGGTCATCCGGATTCCGGTCCGGATGATACTTCATGGCCACACGGCGGTAGGCCTTCTTGATCTCTTTATCGTCGGTGGACTTATCCACCCCGAGATTTTCGTAGTAGTCGCGTTTTGACATAGACAGCGGTGGCCCTGATTACACCCTTTTATAACTAACTGCTTATAAATGAGTACGCGGGCACATGTGTCCCGCGTTGTTTGTTCTGGTGTTTATCCGCCCCGCTGCACTTGCTCGCATCGAGGCGGATTAACGATAAGCCTTACTTCTTATCGTCGTTCACTTCCTCAAACTCAGCGTCGACCACGTCGTCACCGCCGGATTGTTGTTCGGCTTCGCCGGCATCACCCGCAGCACCTTCCGCTTCAGAGGCCTGGGCCGCGTACATTTTCTGCGCTACCGGGCCGGTCGCTTCGGTCAGCTTGGTAGCCGCCGCGTCAATGGCTTCCTTGTCGTCGCCCTTGAGCACTTCTTCCGCTTCCGAAATCGCGGTTTCGATTGCCGCTTTCTCATCGTCGGTGGCGTGCTCTCCACCTTCTTCAAGGGTGCTTCTGGCCGCGTTCACCAGGCCTTCACAGGTGTTGCGGGCCGTCACCAGCTCTTCGAACCTGGCGTCGGCATCGGCGTTCGCTTCCGCGTCGGCCACCATGCTTTCGATCTCTTCATCACTCAGGCCGCCAGACGCAGTGATACGGATGGACTGCTCTTTACCGGTCGCTTTGTCTTTCGCCGACACATTCAGGATACCGTTGGCGTCCAGGTCGAAGGTGACTTCAATCTGGGGCATGCCGCGCGGTGCGGGCGGGATGTCCGCCAGGTCAAAACGACCCAGCGACTTGTTGCCGCTGGCCTGCTTGCGCTCGCCCTGTACCACGTGAATGGTCACCGCTGACTGGTTGTCCTCCGCAGTGGAGAAGGTCTGGGATTTCTTGGTAGGAATCGTCGTGTTCTTCTCGATCAGTGATGTGGCCACACCGCCCATGGTTTCGATACCCAGAGTCAATGGGGTCACGTCCAGCAACAGTACGTCTTTCACGTCACCTGACAATACCGCGCCCTGAATCGCCGCACCCATGGCGACAGCTTCGTCTGGGTTGACGTCTTTGCGGGGTTCTTTGCCGAAATAATCCGCCACCAGCTTCTGCACCATTGGCATGCGGGTCTGGCCGCCCACCAGAATCACATCATCGATCTCGCTGGGGCTCAAGCCGGCGTCTTTCAGAGCCACTTTTACCGGCTCCATGGAACGCTTAACCAGTTCTTCAACCAGCGACTCAAGCTTGGAACGCGACAGTTTAACCACCAGGTGTTTGGGGCCGGAAGCGTCAGCGGTGATGTATGGCAGGTTCACCTCGGTCTGCTGTGAGGTAGACAGTTCGATCTTGGCCTTCTCAGCCGCCTCTTTCAGGCGCTGCAGGGCCAGCGGATCGTTGTGCAGATCGATGCCGCTCTCTTTCTTGAACTCCGCCGCCAGATACTCGATCAGGCGCATATCGAAGTCTTCACCACCAAGGAAGGTGTCACCGTTGGTAGACAGCACTTCAAACTGGTGCTCGCCATCGACTTCGGCAATTTCGATGATGGAGATATCGAAGGTACCACCGCCAAGGTCGTATACCGCTACGGTGCGGTCTCCCTTGGCTTTGTCCATGCCGTAAGCCAGCGCTGCCGCTGTCGGCTCGTTGATAATACGCTTCACTTCCAGGCCGGCGATCTTGCCCGCGTCTTTGGTAGCCTGGCGCTGGGAATCATTGAAGTAGGCGGGCACGGTAATAACGGCCGCAGTGACCGGCTCGCCCAGATATTCCTCGGCGGTCTTTTTCATCTTGCGCAGCACTTCTGCCGACACCTGGGGCGGCGCCATTTTCTCATCTTTGACTTGTACCCAGGCATCGCCGTTGTCGGCTTCGATGATTTTGTAGGGGACCATGCTGATGTCTTTTTGCACCACACTGTCTTTGAACTTGCGACCAATCAGGCGTTTCACCGCATACAGGGTGTTGTGCGGATTGGTCACCGATTGACGCTTGGCACTCTGCCCCACCAGAATCTCGCCATCTTCGGTATACGCGACGATGGAAGGCGTGGTGCGGTCGCCCTCAGAGTTTTCAATGACTTTAGCTCGGGTGCCATCCAGTACCGATACACAGGAGTTGGTAGTACCCAGGTCAATACCAATAATCTTGCCCATTGTTTTGTCTCCTTGCTTGGCCAGCTGTGCTGACCATTTGAATACGATGTTTTCTATATTGGCCCGGTTCGGCGGATTTCAAGGCCGCAACCGGGGAATTCACGACTAGCCAGCGGCCTTGCTCACCATCACCATGGCGGGGCGCACGAGGCGACCGTTGAGGGTGTAACCTTTTTGCATCACAGCGATCACTGTGTTGGGCTCCACCTCCGGGTTCTCCACCATACTCATGGCCTGATGCAACTGGGGATCAAAGGGCTCGCCCTGTGGATCGACAGCCGCGATATTGAACTTCTTGAGCACATCGAGCAGCGTTTTGAGAGTCAGTTCGACACCTTCGGCCACCGGTTTGACCTGCTCGTTATCGCCCGCGGCAGACTCCAGCGCCCGCTCCAGGTTATCGACCACTGGCAGCAGCTCTTTGCTGAAGGATTCCAGGGCGAATTTGCGAGCTTTTTCCACATCCATTTCGGCGCGGCGCTTGACGTTCTGGGCGTCGGCCTGGGCGCGCAGGGCGGCGTCCTTCATCTGTCCCAGCTCTTCCTCGAGCAGGGCGACGGCGTCCAGTTCCGGCTCTGGCTGGTCCGGCTCAACGTCGTTGTCGCTTGCTTCTGCCGCGGGCTGTTGCCCGGCGGTCTGGTCTTCTGTGGTTTGCGGTTCTGCCAGTTCCTCTTCGGCACCTGACTGCTTCTGGTCTTGATTGGCCACGCTAACACTCCCTATGGCTGGGTCAGTAATAAAACGGATACACGAGTTGGATATAGGGCTCATCAGGGGGAATTCAAGAACTCGGCGGGGATTTTTGACACATATCGCCGAAACTCCCGCTGCAGCGGGCCGGAATGCACCAAAAAGCGCCCCGGCCACCGTCCCGCCGGACCATCACCGGCCGCGCTAATAAGGCATAATGCGGCAGTGCGGTTCTCGGGTGGCCCTAGCTCGTCAGGGCTGAGCTCAACATTCTGGCGGTCACATCGACGATGGGAATGACCCGTTCGTAGGCCATGCGGGTCGGCCCGATCACCCCCAGCACGCCCAGGGTACGAGCGCCGTCGCTGTAGGGCGCTGTCACCACGCTATAATCACCAAAGACCTCGTAACCGGCCTCTTCGCCGATGAATATCTGCACGCCTTCGGCCCGGGAACAGCGCTCCAGCAAATGCAGCAGGTCTTTTTTCTGCTCGAAGGCATCAAACAACTCCCGCAGGCGACCCAGCTCCTCGGCCGTAGCATTGCCCACCAGCCGTGATTCCCCGGCCATCAGATAGTCGTTTTCGCTTTCCTCCTGATCCAGAGCCTGACTGGCCAGATCCAGTGCCGCCTGCAGGTAGCTGTCGATGCGACTGCGCGCCTCCTGCATTTCATAAAGAATCTGCGCCTGCACCCGCGACAGCGGCTGCCCGGCAAAACGCCGGTTGACCAACTGCGCCGCCTGGCGCAGCTCGGGTTCAGTGAAGGGACGCTGGGTGTGAATGATCCGATTCTGTACTTCGCGTTCATTCACCACCAGGATCACCAGCACCCGGTTACCCGACAGCGGCAGAAACTCCACCTGCCGCAGCTGGCTGGATTCCGGGCGCGGCACGGTCACCAGCCCCGCGTGGGCGGTAATCGCCGACAGCAGACTGGAGGCGGACTGTACCAACTCACCGGCTGTTTTATCGGGGTGAAGCTCGGCGCGCATGATACGCACGGCCTCGGATTCCAGTGGCTGCACCTGCAATAAATTATCCACAAACAGCCGGTAGCCCAATGCCGTAGGTACCCGTCCGGCCGAGGTGTGGGGCGAATGCAGTAAACCGCGCTCTTCGAGGTCCGACATCACGTTGCGGATGGTAGCGGCACTCACCGCCAGGCCAGACTCTTCCATCAGACTGCGCGATCCCACCGGCTGGCCATCGCGGATGTGCCGCTCCACCAAAGCTTTCAATACCGCTCTGGCGCGTTCGGAGAGATCAGTAGAGTAATCAGAGCTTGCCATTCGAACTCGCTGTGTGTCGTTTCACCGATTTGTAACACAGCGCCTGCGATTTACAAAATGTCCTGAGTAGGGCTGTCCGGTGCGAAAAACTGACAGGCTTTGGCCGCCGATGTTTTCGACCCGGGGCAACTAGGGTATAAATGAACAAACTTCCAACGCGACGCACTATGCTCACCCACATCAGTATCCAGAACTACACCATTGTCGAAGCACTGGAGATGGAATTCAGCAGCGGTATGACGGTGATCACCGGCGAAACCGGGGCCGGCAAATCCATCATGCTCGATGCCCTGGGTTTGTGTCTGGGCGATCGCGCGGATCCCAAGGCCGTGCGTCACGGCAAGGACAAGGCGGAAGTGATCGCCAGTTTTGACCTGGGCGACAACCCGGCCGCCCGGGCCTGGCTGCACAGTCGCGACCTGTCCCAGGGTAACGAGTGCCTGCTGCGGCGGGTCGTGACCGCCGAGGGCCGCAGCCGCGCCTATATCAACGGCAGCCCTTCCACCGTGCAGGACAGCGCTGAGCTGGGCGGCCTACTCATTGACATCCATAGCCAGCACGCCCACCAGTCGCTGCTGCGCAAGGGTGTCCAGCGGCAGTTGCTCGACGCCTTCGCTGGTCATCAGGCGCTGGCAAAAACCATCGAGCAGCTCGCCTCCGACTGGCTGCGGCAGCAGCGAGAGCTGGAATTACTCAGCACCGCAAGGGATGAACAGACTGCCCGCGCCCAGCTTCTGTCGTATCAGGTGGACGAGCTCGATGACCTGAATGTCCAGCCCGGCGAGCTCGAACAGCTCGACATCGAGTTGAAACAACTCGCCAACGCCGAAGATATCCTGCAATCCGCCCACCAGGCGCTTGCACTGTGCGAAGAACACGAGAACGGCAGCCGCCGGGCACTGCACCTGATGGAAGATGAAGCCCACAGCACCAAAGCGGCCAGCAGCGCCCGGGAGCTGCTGGATTCCGCCGCCATTCAGCTGCAGGAGGCCCGCAGCGAAATCCAACGCCATATCGATGCGGTCGAGGTCAACCCTCAGCGCCTGGCAGAAGTGGAAAAACGCCTGGAGCAGATTCACGACATCGCCCGCAAGCACCGAATAAAGCCCGAGGAACTGGCAGCGATACACGCCGCTTTGCAGGAGGAGGCCCGGGGGCTGGCAGACGGCGGCCAGAGAATTGAAGAGCTCAAAATCGCGCTGGCGGAACTGGCCAACCGCTACCGCAAAGACGCCAGGACACTGTCGACCCAACGCGCCAAAGCCGCTCGCAGCCTGGAAAAAAAGGCCGGCACCGTGCTCGCCACCCTCGCCATGGAGCACTGCAAATTCAAAGTGGCACTGCACGCCAGAGCCGAACACCACCCGCACCCCCGGGGCGGCGAAGAAGTGGAATTGCTGATCAGCACCAACCCCGGCAGAGAGCCGCAAGCACTGGGCAAGATTGCCTCGGGTGGCGAGCTGTCTCGCATCAGCCTGGCGATTCAGGTAGTTACCGCCAGCACCGGCACCCTGCCCTCGATGGTGTTTGACGAAGTGGATGTCGGCATTGGCGGCGCGGTGGCCGAAGTGGTCGGCAGGTTGTTGCGCAAACTGGCCAGTGACACCCAGGTGCTGTGTGTCACTCACCTGCCCCAGGTCGCCTCCCAGGGGCACCAGCATCTACAGGTCAGCAAGGTCAGCGACAAGACATCGGCCCACACCAGCATGACGCAACTGGCGGGGGATGAACGCACCCGCGAAGTCGCCCGGATGCTGGGGGGCGTCAAGGTCACTGAGCAGTCTCTGGCCCACGCACAGGAAATGCTCACTGAGGCGGCGGATGCCTGATTTGCAGACAGCACCAGACAATCTCAGGGAGCGTAAAAAGCAGGCACTGCGCAACAAAATCATCGACCAGACTCTGGCGCTCCTGGCCACCCAGGGCACCGAGGAGATGACCATCGACGCCATTTGTGAAGGCGCCGATATATCCCGCAAAACCTTCTACAACTATTACGGCACTAAACACGAGTTGCTGTTTGATATTTGCGTGAGCCGCTTACTGGAGCTGCTGGGAGAATCCATCAGCACTGCGATTGAACAGCATTCGTCACTGGCGGGGCGACTGACCTACGTCATCAACAGACAGAAAGCACACCTGGTCGAGGGCAGTGAGATGGAACGCGAGATTGCGCGCTATTCAATTGCCAGTATCGGCAACAGCCTGGCCAGTGGTGCCACGCTGTTGTCGGTGATGAACAAGAACTTTCTGAGCCTGTTTGAGGCCAGCGCAGACGACATTCAACCGGCTTTGTCGGCTGCTTTTTGCGCCGAGATGACGGTGGGCATGATCGACACCGTCATTCTCAACGCCTTGCACAACCCCGATTACGATGCCGCCAGCCGCTACGATGAGTTGCTGGCGTTCCTGCTGTCGAGTCTGGTCAGGCGGTGAAGCCAGGGCTCAGCCGTGCAGCCCGTGCTCGATCGGGCACTCCCCGCGAGCCAGCTTGCGGGCGCGCTCGACCAGAGTCTCTTCCATCGTTTCGCGACCGATCATAATCACGAAGTCCTGTTTGCGCAGGCCATCCAGCGCAAACTCCGCCAGTTCGTCGAGATCCTGCACCGGCAGATCCACACCGATGTCCTTCATCCCCGACATGAACTCGTCGAAGGTCATTTCGCCACCCTCGGGCACCGGTTTTTCGCGCGCCAGTTCCTCGGGGCGATTGCGCCGCGTAGTCCATATGCCCGTGGGCAAAATTCCGCCGGAGGGATAAAAGATACAGGCCCGCAGTTGAGTGCCCTGACCCACCAGCTGGGCATTCAGGCACTCGGTCATGATTGACACACCGGCTTTGCTGGAGGCGTAGACCGACTGATCCGCCAGAGGTGAGATTCCCCCATCACCGGAACTGGTATTCATGACCACGCCCTCTTCACCCGATTCCAGCATCCTTGGTACGAAGGCCTGGATACCGTGGGCGATACCGCGCAGGTTCACTCCCAGGACCCACTGCCAGTCATTGGGTGTGGTGTCCCAGACATTGGTATTGGTGACACTCACACCGGCGTTGTTGCACAGCACGTGGCAACTGCCAAATTCGTCAAATACCGCGTCGGCCAACGCGTTCACCGATTCGGGCCTGGACACATCGGTGACGATGGCGCGCACCGTGCCACCACCGGCTGCCAATTCCTTCTGAGTGGCCTCCAGCGCAGCGCGCTCCACATCAGACAGCACCACCCTGGCGCCGGCGGCGAGAAATGAACGAGCCAGGGATTTACCGATACCGCTGGCCCCGCCGGTGACAACCACTACCTTATCTTTAAAATCCTGCACCTGATTTCTCCTGTCCTGTTAGTCGATACCAGCCCCGGCAGGGGCTAGAAAAAGTTATACCGCAGTTCCACACCATACATGCGCGGCGGGCCGGCGGTGATCTGGAACGCCCCGGTACTGTCGGCCACGGCCGCGGCACCGAAGAAGTACAACTCGTCGGTCAGGTTGGTCGCGTAAGCCGCCGCCTCAAAGCGGCCACCGGGGCTGGTCCAACCCAGGCGAGCATTCACCACAGCGTAATCATCGAAGGTCGACTGATCCTGGTTCTGACCCGCCCCGGCATCCAGACCCATGAAAATCTCGTCGACATAACTGTAGTCGATGCGAGGGGTAAAAATGCCCCAGTCACTGTCAAAACTGTACTGCACTGCCAGGTTATACGTCAGCTCCGGCACTTCGGCGAAGGGCTCAGAGCTGCGATCCACCAACGGCAACGGTTGCTGGGTCAACAACGCGACGGTGCTGAATTGCTGCTCGTCGAACTCGAGATAGTCATAGTCGTTCAGGCTGCCACTGGCCATCAGCAACAGGCCGTCCAGCGGCGTCCAGCTCCACTCCAGTTCCACCCCCTGAATGCGGGTACTGGAAGCATTGCGCAAAATGACCCGGGGGATTCCGCTGGAGTCCGCCTGTACCTGGCGCAGCTGCATACCATCGAAGTTGGTACGAAACACCGCGCCGTTCAGTCGCATGCTGGCGTCGAACATATCCAGCTTGAAGCCCAGCTCGACATTGTCCACCTCTTCTGGGTCTACCGTTTGCAGGCCGTCATCGCCAACCGGCTCAAAGGTACCCGACTTGAAGCCTTCGGAATACGAGGCATACAACATGCCGCTGTCCAGTGGCCCGTCTCCCAACCACTCCGTTGGCAGGTTATACGCCACGCTGAGCATGGGCGTCACTTTCTCCCAGGTCTGGTCAGCATTGTAGGTGTCGGCCGGCAGCAGTTGATAGTCTGGTAAACCGTTGTCGGGGTTGGGGGAAAACTGGTTGTTGATCAGGGTGAATATGTCCTGCTCAAACACGATGGCCGGATCGACAATGGCAATACCAGCCGACTCGACCGGCGCCAGCACGCCCGGCACACCCGCCAGCGCAGGGAAGGCCTGCGCCCGGAACGCGGCCACGTCCAACAGCTCTACGTCCACCTGCTGCTTGCGATTTTCACTGGTCCAGCGCACACCGGCGGTGAGCTCTAGATTGTCCGTGAGGGCGTAACTGCCCTGGAAAAATGCCGCGTAGGTATTATTTTCCAGTTGGTAGGTCTGGTCTTCTGCTGTGGGCTCGCTGATCACCATGACATTGACACCCGGAATGAAGGAGCCGGTTACCAGGCCGGCGTTGGTATCAGTGCCGTCATCGATCTCTTCCTGCATCGCAAACAGCCCGAAGGTGTAGCTCAGGCGTTGATCAAACGCGGTGCCGTTAAGCTGCAACTCCTGCGACCAGTGCTCTCGGTCGCTGCCGGTTTTGCGGTAACGGCCTGACAAGGGGCGGGCGGTGGCGTCGTTGTCCGGGTTGCCGGGCTGCCCGAAAACCTGCTGATCACTGTAGCCACTGATGCTCTTGAGGGTCAGCTGGTCCGACAGCTGCCACTCTAGGGTCAAGCCCAGCAACAGGTTGTCGAGATTGTAAGCCAGCTTGGGGACTTCCGAGGCAAACTTGCGCCGCTCAATCAGATCAAACGACTCCTGGCAGGCGGCAATGGCGGTCGGGCTCTGCGCAACAAAACCGGGGCTGACCGGAGTGTCGTTATCGTTAAAGGAGTCGACACCGACAGTGTCGCCGGGATTGATGCGGTTGCCGAACAGGGAGTCTTCGCCGTTAAAGCTACTGTTGCGCATCACACCGCAATTGGTGGCGGGCTGCACTTCACGCACTTCACCGTAGTACACCAGGGCATCCGCAGTCCAGGTGTCGCCGGTGTCCCAGCGCAATTGCAGGGCGGCAGACTGGCGATCTTCCGAGGAGGCCTTCTGCCCCGTAACCACATTGGTCTGATAGCCATCGCGGCGGGTGGAGCCCAGCGTCAGCCGACTGAACAGCTTGTCGTCAATGAGAGGCACGTTGACGCCGGCGCGAAAGTCCTGGCG
>Ga0115567_10001543_pt1 | contig 23043 bp, 21 predicted proteins | sample COGITO_mtgs_1204_2_FD_88679 | JGI IMG/M metagenome (GOLD analysis project Ga0115567, IMG submission 88679) | Pelagic marine microbial communities from North Sea - COGITO_mtgs_120412 | ecosystem: Environmental > Aquatic > Marine > Epipelagic | place: Germany:Helgoland, sampling site Kabeltonne... | reverse complement strand
TTGCTTGTTTGCGCTAATGTTGCAGTACTACTAAATGCTGCTGCAACGGCTAGCGACAGTATTGCGGGTTTAAATAATCTATTTTTTTTCATTTTTAAAGTTTTCCAGTGTGCGTCGTTAAGAAACGAAAGTGTTGCGAATATGTTAATAATATTAAATTTAGATTAATTTGCAAGTCTTTTCTTAAATGATTAAGAAAGATTTAATGAAACACTGTAAAAATACCTTTATACGGTGTTGCTGAGGGCTTAATTGATTTAGGCGAAGTGGGAATATGCTTAAATTTCAAACGGCTTTAAGGCGTGCTTTAATCAATGTTTTAAAGTGTTACACACCTTAAATGTGCGCTATGTCGTATGGCTTAGTTAAGAGATTAATGCTAACTGTACATGCGTTAATACTTTAAGAAGTAGGAATTGCGGCAACATCAGTTCGCAGGACATAGTTGCGATTGATAAGCATCGTGTGAAAGACACTCCACACGGTGCTAGATAAAAACGATATTCATTGTTTTGTCAAACTCAATCATGGCACATCGATGCCGTAAGAGGGAGGAGACCATCACATCAGGTTAAATAGGGCTTGAATTACTTGCCACTAAAATCCTTGAGATGCTTAATTGAGCGGCTTAGTAAATTAGTATCTAAATCAACCAGCACTTTTGATTGTGAAGGTATATCCGTAACTTCATAACTTCCGTCGGTGCCAACCGTGGTTAGCAACGGATACATAACGAGAACAATATTACTGTTTTTTGTAGATACTAACCAATTGCGCGTAGGTGCTTGCAGTGCTTGACCCGTAGAGAAACGAATAGGTGGTGCTAAACAGCCAAATTCATTCAGTACAGTAGGGATGATATCTTCGTTACTAGATACTTGCGTATTGTCGACAAAGTTACTAAATAATTTAAATTGTCCTGCGCCAGTTTTGCTTATCAGTAGAAGTTTAGATGATTGTTGTAAGGTGCTTATGTCGATTGAAGCAAATTCTTCTTGTGACACGACTCCCATATAAAAACCGCTGTCAGAATTAACAATTACATCGGCAAATACTAGAAACTCTTCATCGGTATTTTGCTCAACAACATAGCTACCTATGTTAACGTCAAAGGCATTAAGTAGCTCGTTGGCAACAGGAGGATTATTTGTCATTAGCAGCAAATTATTGGGCATGCCAAACAATAATTGACGAGCAAGTAAGCGAGCCTCAGTTTGCAAGTTTAAATGAAATTGATTAGAGAGAAGTCCTTTTGTATCAGAAGCTTCAAGGGTATCTAATGTGGCTAAAACGACTACCTTTTCGGTGTTGTCAACGCTACAGTAAACTTGCTTCGGAGGATAAATGAAGCGGGAGGTTTCGCTGTTATACCGAAGTTTTTCTTGCTGTTGACGTTCCTCTAAATCGACTAGACCATAGCGAGCCATAAGCGTCTTAGCCGTTGCAGGATAAGATAGCGGAAACATATTGTCTTGCTTTAATACAGGCGTGTACAAACGAGCATCGGCCCACACATGGATGGCATGACTGCTTACAAAGCAAAGCACAAGACCAACAATAATATAAGGCGCGATTTTTACACGCTGCAGGCGTCCAATACGTTTAAAAATTGCATTTGCAATAACCAGTTGAAACATTAACCAAATAATAAAAAGCAGAACTAAATAGAACCACTGTAGCCAACCGAAAGCACCCATTTGACCTTGTGCCTCGGTTTTAACCATTTGTGCGGAACTAAACGTTAGGTGAAAGCCGGTTTTATTATACAAGAGCGCATCAAAAGCGAGTAGAGCCAACGCAACCGCGGCAATTATCGACGCTGTTGCCCGAAGCAAACGCAAATTAGTGACTTTATAGCATAGCGGCATAATCAAAATTATGAAGCCCAGAAAGGTAATGAAGCTGGTATGCCCAAGCCACGTGCTTATTAAGTAAATAAAACTAATAGGAGTATCGGCAATAGGGGATGAAAAGAGATATACTGATGATATAGCTGTTGCCATTAAAATATTGGCAAAGGCAAACCAATGGCCCCAGCTAACTTGCTGAGTAATTTGTTTTCTGCGAGGCGATTCGTTGTATATCATATTTAATTAGCAGTACTTTTTTTCAACGCTTCACAAAACTGATTTACCATATCGTCTCGAACGTTTGCTGGAACCTGATTTTGAAAAATACTAGCGAGAACATTCCCAAGTACCATTATGGACAAATCACCTTTGGCTTTATTCTTCTCAAGACTTAAAAATACGGCTTGAGATAGTGTATCAAATTGTTCATTGCTATAGCGCGATTTTATCGGCATTATTTTGTCCTATGATTTTTTATGAAAAACTCGTTACAATTCGCGTACTAATTTAGCTACAATTGTGTTCGAACTCTTGCAATGTGTGGGAGCTTGCAGCAAGGCAAATCAAAGTATAAAGCTTGCTTTGATTTTTCTCCAACTTTTTGTTTAGCCGTTTATTATATCTAGTTCATAATGTGCAGAAGGTACTATAAGCGGTAAACTTTCACTTTGAGGTTATAACATCATATATGAGTGCAAACGTAAATCAGTTTGTTGTACATCAAATCAGTTTAGCCGAAGACGGCAAGCTAGTTTTTATACCAAGGCCCAGTTGCATCGAAGTGTCTACACCTATTGTAGACCTTGCGAGTCAACTTCACAGTACCTTTAACGGTAAGCCAAGCAAAGGCGTTGGCGGTTTTGGTGAAACACTTAACCCTGCAATGCGCGATTTGCTTCATAACATGCAAGCGCAAGAGTTGAGTTTCTATGATTTCAGCATACAGGCATGCGATCATTTATTAAAAGCCATCCTTGATGAGGCTATGGTTGAAACAGGCTACGTAATTTTTAGTCACTACAATTACCTAGCCACTGACTATTTAATGATTGCGATGTTAAACACCAAAGAGTTCGTTACTGTTAATCAGGCATTAGATTTATCGCAAAATAAATTTCTTGAATTGGCGAAAATGCAAATTGCTGTGCGCATCGACTTAACGCAGCTAAGCATAAGTGAAGACGAGTTTCGCTATATCAGTTTCATTAAGGGACGAATGGGAAGCAAAATATCTGACTTTTTCATGAACTTTATCGGTTGTGAAGAAAAAGTAGATACTAAAGCTCAAAATAAACAATTTGTACAACATTTAGATACTTACCTGTCGGCTCAGCCCCTTGATGCTAGCGAAAAACATGAGCAGCGTGATAGCGTGGCGAAATATTATAAAGACAAAGCCAACTTAGGCGAAGACATTGCGATTAGTGAAGTGGATAGTATACTGCCAGCAATGTCTGAAAATGAGCATAGTTTTGCTCAATATAACGCAAGCTTAGAACAACCATTGGAGCCTAAATTTCAGGCCGATAAGAGCATGCTCAATGCGATGAATAAATACTCAGGGGCAGGTGGCGGCGTAAGTCTTAGTTTTGACCGCAAACTGTTAGGTCAACGAGTGCACTATGACATTAACTCCGACACCTTGACAATTAGTGGTTTGCCACCAAACTTAAAAGACCAACTCACAAAATCGATTAAAGGCGACAGTCATTCATGAAGTTATTTGTTAACGATCTTACCGTGATGGACTTTTCATATTTATGTCCTGAGCGAGGAATGGTTGGAGAAAGCTGGATTGTTGATGTCGTTTTAGACGGCGGTTTAAACGAAGACAGCATGGTGCAGGATTTTGGTATTGTTAAAAAGCAGCTCAAGAAATTAATTGACGACTATGTTGATCACAAATTGGTGGTGCCTGCAGATAATAGCAATACCACCATTCATACGCCAAATGCTGATGGGCGTGTGCAGGTAGACTTTATGTTCGCCGACAAACAACCTATTCAGTTGTTTTGCCCGCCCGAGGCCTACGCTTTTGTTTACCAACTTGACGAGCAACCGGCTATTATTAATAAGTCGTCGGTTACGGCTTACTTAAAAGATGTGATCACGACGCACCTGCCTGAAAACGTTCACGATATAGAGATTGTGCTGCGCGAAGAAGTCATATTAACGCCATATTATCATTACACTCACGGGCTAAAAAAGCATGATGGTAACTGTCAGAGGATTGCTCATGGGCATCGTTCAAAAATTATCATTAATGAAGATGGCAAAGAATCGAATAAATGGCAAGCATATTGGGCCAAGCGATTCTGCGATATATATATTGGAAGTAGTGAAGACCTTGTCGACCATAGCCAGTTGAGTTTTCCCCTGACAAACCAAACCCCAGTGCACTGTTTCAAGTACGAAGCCTCGCAGGGAGAGTTTGAGATGGCTATTGCCAAAGATAGTTGCGAGATTATTGACTACGATTCTACCGTCGAATGTTTAGCGCAATATATTCTCGATCAAACGAAGCTAGAGTCATCTGCTGCAGTAGTTGTCAGAGCTTACGAGGGTGTGGGCAAGGGAGCTATTGTCAATGGCTAAAATGTATAATAGCTCAAGCCTTAAGTGGTGCATGGGCTTAATTGTTTTACTCTTTAGTGTGGTGACGTTCGCAAACCCTGTACTGCTTGGAAAGCTAACTCAGGGCAGTCTTATTCGAGGACAGATTGCACCACACAGCCAAGTCAAACTGGACGGTGAAGCCCTAAAAGTAGCGCCAAGCGGAGAATTTGCTTTCGGATTTGGACGCGACGCAAGTTTGACGCACACCTTGAGTTGGAGATTGCCAAACACCACTGATTGGGTATCTAAAACACTTACCCTTACCAAGCGTGCGTATAAGCTCGACAATATAGAAGGCGTTGCACAAAAGTACGTGAGTCCGCCGCCTGAAGTCCTATCAAGAATAAGAAAAGACAATCAAGCCATCGCAGCGGCCCGGCGCAGCTTTACAGATAGTGTTTTCTTTATGCAAGATTTTATTTTGCCAGCCCAAGGGCGAATATCGGGCGTATATGGTTCCCAAAGAATATTTAACTCAGTGCCAAAACGCCCGCATTTTGGCTTAGATATAGCTAATAAAACGGGTTCGCCGGTAGTAGCTCCTGCGTCGGGCATTGTTAGACTTGCACATAAAGACATGTACTATTCTGGCGGCACGCTTATTTTAGATCACGGTTACGGTATTTCCTCTACCTTTATCCATTTAAGTAAAATTTATGTGAGCGAAGGTCAAGAAATTAATCAAGGAGAATTAATAGCTGAAATAGGCGCAACAGGAAGGGTAACGGGTCCACATTTGGATTGGCGTATCAATTGGTTCAAAGAACGATTAGATCCCGCCTTGTTAGTGGACTTACCGTAGTTTTTACCGACGCGTGTTTCTTATTTCAATTGCGCTAGCTCAATATTGTTGTTATTACGACGGTGTTGTAATAACAACAAACTAATTAATCGTTGTTTTTAGTAAAACCCAACCAGGCTGCAAAAATAGCGGCATTTTCTATGTTTATTTCGCAAGTGTCTAGTAGCGCTGGCAATACTTCAAACGAAAGCGTGACTAATCGACCGTCTCGCATGACATCAACGGGCAAGCTTTCGCCCAAACGACTTTGGTTAAGCACTTGTATCACGCGTTTTTCGTCGCACTGCCATTTGTTTAAAGCGACAATTGTGTCGCCTACTTGAAGGCCTGCAAGGCTGGCAGCACGGCCTTCTTGCACCGAGCTTACCGTTAAGGTTTTATCCACAGTTGTAAACACAGCGCCTATGTCGTATTTTGCTGTTAACGCAGACTCACCGCCTTTATCTTTGAAGTGATGACTGGCTCGAAAATTGACACGCAAGCCAATATATTGAAGCAAGGTGGGTAGGGGCAAATCCAATGTAGTATGGGTAGCCAAATGCAAAAAACTCGTTAAATCAATATTGAACTCATCTTTGCACAAAGTGAGAATAACATCGTCTTGCGTACCTCTGCTTGTTTTGCCATATCGACGCCATAAGCGCTGCATAAGGTGATCAAGCGTTACTTCGTTGGCAGATTGTTGCCGCAGTGTAATATCTAAACAAAGTGCAATAATAGCGCCTTTGTTATAGTAACTAACAATGTGATTGACCGAGCCCGCATCTTGTTTATAAAACTTATTCCATGCTTCAAAGCTAGACACACTTGCACTTTGCTTTAATTTGCCAGGATTGTGCATTAAACGCGTAATTGTCTCGTTTAAAATTTGTACATATTGGTCTGGCGTAATGATTTTCGCTCGCGCTAAGCTTAAATCATCATATAGCGAGGTAAAACCTTCGTAAATCCAAAGTTGAGGCGTATAGACTTCCTCGAGCAAATTAGGCTGATGCATAACTTCCGGCTTTATTCGCTTTACGTGCCATGTATGGAATAGTTCATGGCTGCATAAACTTAAAAACACTTGGTATTCTTTGCTCATTACCTGCGAATCGCCAACGATGGGTATATCAAAGCGACTGTATTGTAAAACCGTACTGGCTAGATGCTCTAAGCCGCCGAAGCCCTTATCGCATACGAGAGTCATGAACCAATACTCTTTACAGGGAAAATCACCGAACAAGTTGATGTGATGCTCAATTATAGGCGTAAGGTCTCTTTCCATCCTCGGGAAGTCGAATGGATGGCAGCCGGTGAAGACTAAATGAAAGCGATGGCCCATTACGTCGAAGCAGTAATCGTCAAATTTTCCAATTAGCACGGGGTGGTCAATTAGTTCGAAATAGTCTGGAGCGTTAAAGCGTCTGGTTGCTGAGTCATCTTTGGGAAGGGCGGTTGCAATATTTGGGCTTAAGATGTCTTGATCTTCACCAATGTTGACATTATGGGGTAAAAACTCAAAGCCTTCCACGCTTAAGAATACCGAAGTACCGTTAAAAAACGCGTATTCATCGTTAATGTAGGCGCTTCGGACAGATAAATCATAAGCATAAATAAAATACGTCAACGAGAAGTGTTGTGGCGCGCGATTATTACTGTCAGTGAGTTCCCATTGCTGTTTATTTAACTGTCTTATGCTTATTTGTGCCTTGCTGCTTTCTATGTCATCCACCTGTAAATTATGTAAATTTCTAGAAAAATCTCTAATCATATAACTGCCTGGTATCCAAGCGGGGAGCGCTACTACTAGCGATGTTTGATTGGTGTCATTGTTTAGGGGTAAAGATACCACCATCTGCACCTGCAACAAATGTTCTGTAGTGTTTATAACTTTAACTTTATATTCAATGAAGTTGATATTTGGTTCGCTAGCGTTAGCGTGTACGGGAGACATAATAAACCTGATAATGGACGGTAATTTGCATAAATGTATCATGTTGACACGATTATTTGCTAGGTTTGGATTAATGCGGCTTGTACTAAGTTTGAGCGAGTTGTAAACTATTCGTTAACAAACAATAATAGTGTAGGCGATAATAACGTGCGCGAAATTGAACGATTAATTAATCATTATGGTGAAAGCCACCAAAATAAAATAAACATATTGATTCATGCGATCGCGGTACCAAGCATATACTTTGTGACATTAGGTTTGTTGTGGTCTATACCTGTGCCTGAATTTATCGCTCACTTTAAAATTAACTTTGCGCACATTGTGGCCATTCCAATGCTTTATTACTACTTTAAGTTGTCGGGTCCAATAGGCGCGGCAATGACTTTGCTAACCTTGCTAGCTTTTGGGGGGATAAAATTACTCGTTGCAGCAGATGTCAACGTGTGGCAATTCTCGTTAATTTTATTTATCATTATGTGGATTCTTCAATTTGTAGGGCATAAAATTGAAGGTAAAAAACCTTCATTTTTTGAGGATCTCAGATATCTATTAATCGGCCCCGCTTGGTGGTGGGTGCACTGGCTCAAAAGGATGAATATTAGCTACTAGAATTGCTTCTCCATCAGCCCAGCTCTCCATCAGCCGAGCTCACCATCAGCCGAGCTCTCCATCAGCCTAGCAGTGTAATAGTCTCCAACATTTCCATTGAATACGGGTTTAGTTTTTTCTTTTGCTTCCCAATTTGGTCAAACTTTACTGAAACGGGAATAGCGGCTTTGACGCCTGCCATAATGCCTCTTTCACCTCTTATCATTGCGTTTAAGGCGTAATTACCTAGTTTGGTTGCCAATAATCGATCTTGCCATACAGGTGAACCGCCTCGCTGAACGTGCCCAATGGTTAATATTCGTACATCAATTCCGGTCTCAGAATGTAAAGAATCTTGAAGAATATCTAAACCACCGGGCCATAAATTTTCTGTTATCACAATGATATGACTAGAGTTTGATCTGTTTTCGCCCCGCTTGGCAATTTTATCCAGAATATTTATTAGTTCTTCTGCGGCTGATGTAAAAGTTTCAGGTAGCACAACGTGGTCAGCGCCGCTAGAGATAGCTGAATTCAAGGCAATAAATCCCGCCTCTCGCCCCATTACATCTACTAAAAATATTCGTTCAAACGATTCAGCAGTGTCTCGTACCTTATCTATGGACTCAACCGCTGTTTGAATTGCGGTATGGTAGCCTATAGTATAATCGGTACCTGCAATATCGTTGTCGATAGTTCCAGGACAACCAATAACGGGCTTTCCCCAAATTTCCTGAAGCTTTTGTGCACCTTTAAAGCTACCATCTCCGCCAATGACAATGAGTCCATCAACTTCGTTTTCGTTCAAGTGCTGTGCCGCTTTTTCGACAAACTTATCTTGTTTGAATTTCTCGCAGCGAGCGCTATGTAAAACAGTACCGCCGCGCTGTAGCAAGTTGTATACATCTACCGTATTTAGCTTAATGTAATCTTGATTAAGTAATCCGATATAACCCGAACGATAGCCAACAACTTCAATGTCAAGACTCTCGGCGCTTAGACATATTGCCCGTATACAGGCGTTCATGCCTGGTGCGTCTCCGCCTGAAGTCAGTACGCCAATTTTCTTTAACGACATTTGAAACCTTTCGTGTAGTATTTGTCGTATCTAGGATAGCAAATAAATCAACAAGGAATACTACTGCGTGAAAAAAATAGTGTTTTTAGTCTGCGTGTTGTTGTTAGGTGGCTGCTCTGCAAAGTTCGCATACAATAACGCGAGTTGGTTAGTTTATTGGTATATAGACGACTATGTAGAGTTAAACAATGATCAGGAAGATATGTTTGACGTCATGCTTGAGCGTTGGCTTACATGGCACAAAAATGAAGAGTTGCCAAAATATCAACGCCACCTTAACGACATTATTTCAGACTTAGAAACAAACAATATCAATGAGCAAACAATTGCTGCTCATAGAGAACGAGGCCGGCAACATTGGATCAGATCTAGAACGCATGTAGCACCTGACTTAGTTACCTTGGGTAAAACCTTATCCTCTGAACAAATTACTGAGCTATTTTTGAATTTAGAAGAGGAAAATATAGAGGATGAAGAAGAGATTAACGAGACACTAGCATTGAGTGAACAAGACCGGATTGATGAGTGGACAGAAAAAAACCAAAAAAACATTAAAAAATGGACAGGCAGGCTTTCTAAGGAACAGCAAGAATTAATTGCAAGTTTTTACCACAAGTTTGATTCTACTGGCCAGCATTGGCTTGCTTATAAACGTGAATATCAGCAGCAACTAAAAGGCGTATTTGAACTTCAAGAAAGAGACGAAGCCTTTGAAAAAAGCCTTTACTCTTTAATTGTGGATCCTGAAAGATTTAGAACGCAAACATTTCAAACAGCAATGGAAACAAATACACAAGCGAGTACCGAATACATGCTAGCTTTGTTAGCCATAACAACAGACAAACAACTGAAAAAAGTAGTTGAAGAGATAGCTGAATATAAAGAAGATGTGATTGCACTTCAGAAGTGATATTAGCGCGTTGAAATTGATGTAGCTGACTTGTTTACCTTATCTTTTGAGTTTTTGGTATATAACTATCCCGCTGTTCGAAAGTGAGGTATATAATTTGATTAAATCAACGTAAACTAATTTTCACATAAAAATATAAAAGTGCATTTAATGATTTCTAAATACTTGAGCAAGAAAAATTTTACCGCAGTAATGGTTCTATATATAAGCATAGTCTTTATTCAAGCGCTACGCTTTAAATTTACCGATTCGCCAGATACCGTGCATATATTCACTACTCTAAATGATTGGGCCTATAACTCGTTTGGTATTGAAGGTTTGTTTTTACCACCGGGCATTTTCAATGCCTATGTGATTGGCACAGCTGAATTAACTGCTTCAGTAGTCATGCTTGTCGGCCTATTCAGTGCGCGTAAATTTCTTATTCCCATTGGCGCGATTATGTCGTTAGGCATTATATCGGGGGCGATATTTTTCCACTTATTCACTCCTTTGGGTGTAGAAGTATTAGGTGACAATGGGCTGCTTTTCACTTCAGCTTGTGGCATTTGGATATTGTCGCTGGCGTTAATAATAATGAACAAAAATTATATGTCTGAGCTGTTTTCTAAAACGTCATAGTTTCTATGAAGTAAGGCTTGTTGAATCAATTTTTATTTAGATAACAATTGATTCAACTTCCTTTCTCATTAGCTCAAACTTTGCTTTGTGTACTGATTTAAGCGGCATATTGTTGATAAACTTATACAGTTCCCGAGCCTCTACTACGTACTTACCTTCTGTTTTTTTACATTGCTTGATGAGCTTCGCCAGTGATTGCAGTAAATTTAAAGTCACGCCTATATTGAGAGGTGCAATTTGCTTGGCTTGAGTAAATTCTGCGTAAGCATCTATAAAGTTGCCTTCACTGTACAGCGTAATACCTTTTTTATTGCACTTTACATACTTTACACTATTGGACTTTATTTTTTCCGATTCAGACTCAGCTAAATACAAAATAGAACTGTCGACTTTATCTAGATTTTCTCGAATTACCTTGGTCAGTTTGGCTGCTTCTTCAAAGTCACCCAAATCAAGCATGAGTTTCAAACTATCTGCGGCCATAGCAACAGGATACTCAGTAAAATTACGCTCAATTTCAATCTGGCTTTCTTCAAGCGCTTTTTTTGAATCGCTGGTTTTGCCTTCCAAATTTAACATTCTTGCATGAATTATTGATTCAAAAATGTCAAAATCGAAATCGTCTGGTTGTGTTTTCGCATTGTCATCATTTTTAGCACGTTGCATAGCAATCATTGATTCTTGCATGAACTTGTTACGCACGCTCTTATTTTCTGCGTTTTCAGCGACGTCTAAAATACTGCGTACATAACCACACATGTGGTTGACATTTTTGTGAACAGAACGTTGTGATAGCTCAAAAATCGATTTTGCGCTATTCATTGCGAGTTCGTAATCTTCGTTTTCCCGGGCAATTTCGCATACCCGAAAGTGCCTGTCTATTGATAAGGGAGACAGTGATAAGGCCTCAAGAATAAACTTAAGGGCTTCGGGTTTTTTATTGCTTTGTAAATACGCATCAGCGATTATATCGTAGGCTTCGACATTATTTATGGAGCTGTCTATAGCCTCTTTTGCAAGGTCAATTGACTCTTCAAACTTACCTTGCAGTAGTTTAGTCTTTGCTAAGGAGCAAAGCGCCCATTGCACTTGCCGCTGGGACAGTATTTTTTCTAAAATATCTTCGGCTTCGCTGTAGTTTGATACTTTCCAGCACAACTCTACTAATATTTGCAATAAGTAATTAGAGTATCTAGGTTCTGTTTGCATGAAATGCTTGCAGGTTTCTATACTCAACTCATATTTGCCGTGATCAATTTGACTATATAGGGCGCCAAGAGTAACGCGCCGGCTAATTGCACGTGCAATACGTGAATTTAATTGAGCCTGAGAAAACGGTTTAATTAGGTAGTCGTCAGGTTGTTTTTCAATAGAACCTAACACCATTGAGCGTGCACTGTCACCGCTTATCATAATAAACACGGTGGAGGGACGAATGTAGTGAAGTTTTCTTATTTCTTCCAGAAATTCGAAACCATTTTTACGATTAGTGCCTAAATGGAGGTCGCAAATAACAATGTCGTATTTTATAAGTTTACAGGCTTTTATGCCGGCTTCTGCAGACATTTCTGTGGTAATTTTGGTGGCGCCTAAACTACTGAGTAAGCCGCGCAACAACATCAAAAATGGTCGCCTGTCTTCAATTACCAAACAGCGTTTATTGGAGTAATCAAGGGTTATCATAGTTTCCTTTGCCAAAAGGCGATTTCAGCGTAATTTTATTATGGTTGCAACAGCTATTATGCCATTTGCCAATGTGCAAGCTTGTCAAGGCTGCGGGCCATTTATCTTAGTTTTTTGCAACATTTCTATTAGTTAATACATCGACTTTTTGCGAAAAGACTTGAGTAAATTAACGATATAGTCGATATCAAATAAAGAAGTAAATCACTCTTCACTAAGCACCACAGAGAAAATGCAAATAGACATACAGCGAAAAGCCATTGACCAAGCATTAAGTAACACACTGCAAAGTAAGAACGCAGATAGCGTTGCTTTTAAGTGGTATTTGGCACTGCATGTAAATGATATTACGCAGTATAATGCTGAAAATGCAGTGCATGAATATGATGAATTAACATACCACAGTATTAATCAATCTAGCGCACCAAAACCTAGTCTATATTCTCAAGCCAAGCACTTTACGCAATACCAGCATCAAACTCAGTCTCTGCAATTATGCGATCATCCTAATTTATTTATACAATTGAGCAATTGTATGCAACCACACAGTTTGCATTGGTCGAAGAATGAGCAGTTGTTGCCCTCAGACGTCATTCAAAACTGCCCTTTACACACCCAGAATAAACTTTCAGAGCATGACAAACGGTCACAGTCTGCTGATACTGTTTACGAAAGTCATGCTAGCGTAGATTCTGCGTGGGAGCATCGATTTGAGAAGAGTGGCTCATGCAGTAAGGAGGCACCAAACAATAATGTGCAATTTGAATCGGAGACACCAGCCACAAACGAGTTTGTTGACACGACGCTTGCAAACATTGATGAGTCAGTAAAAATATCATTTTGATGCATGCTGGCTTAACATAATATAGACATATAATTCGCGGTAAAGATTACTTTGTGCTAGACTTCGCGCCGCGATTTATCTGCCTTACAATCTACCAGCGTTACAATTTGCCTTGGTTTTACGTTCCAATTTGCAAAGGAAGTAGTATGACAACTGTTAACAAAAATATTAATGAAGCCCATTATTTAGTGTGTGCGCTATATAAATTTGTGACTCTAGAAAACTATAAAGAAATGCGCGAGGATCTTCGCTTATTCATGGAATCTCGTGATATTCGTGGAACCATTTTGTTGGCGCTTGAAGGCTTAAACGGAACTGTTTCTGGGCCGCAAAACGCAATTAATGAACTAATAGCTCATCTGAATTGCGATAAACGCATTTCGCCAATATCACACAAATTATCTTGGCACGTTTCACAACCTTTTTATCGCACCAAAGTGAAGCTTAAAAATGAAATTGTCACAATGGGAGTACAGGGCATTGATCCGCGCAAAACTGCGGGTACTTATGTCTCTGCACAGCAGTGGAATAGCTTAATTAGCGATCCTGAAGTGACGGTGATAGACACCCGTAACGATTACGAAATACAAATAGGTACTTTTAAGAACGCCGTTAATCCAAAAACGAGCTCATTTCGCGAATTTCCAGATTACGTAGCTAAATCTCTAAACCCTAAGCAGCACAAAAAAATCGCCATGTTTTGCACCGGCGGAATTCGATGTGAAAAGTCCACCGCTTATTTAAAAGAGCAGGGCTTCGACGAGGTCTATCATTTAGAAGGCGGTATTTTGCAATACCTAGAAGATGTACCTAAAAGTGATTCTTTGTGGGAAGGCGATTGCTTTGTATTTGACAATCGAGTGGCGGTTAATCATGATTTAGAGCGAAGTGACTACGACCAATGTTACGGGTGCCGACTCCCTATTACCGAAGCAGACAAATTAAGTGAGAAGTATGAAGCGGGCGTTAGCTGCCCAGCCTGTTATGGCACGCACAGTAACGATCAATTGGCGCGTTTCAGAGAACGAGAAAAACAGGTTGATTTGGCTAAACAACGTTCACAAGAACATGTTGGTGCTGAAGCGCGAGATTTAATGAAAAGTAAGCGTGATGAAAAAGCGCAAGCGCAGCGGGCAAGGGCGCTAGCTAAAAATAAATTGTGATAGATTTTTGACAAAAAATTGATTAATAGTCAGCCTTGACGAGTTTTCACTAGACACTTTGCAAGGTTAAAGAGTAAACTTCACAAAAGCTTATATATGTGGAAGCGACAATGTCTGATTCTAAATCAACAAGTGAAAATCTTAGCCCTGAAAAAATAGCCGAAATACGTAAAGAGTTCGATTATTTTGACAGTGACAATAACGGTCAAATCGATTTACGAGAGTTTATTGAGATGCTGACTGTCTTTTCTCCGAAAACAAAAGCTAATCATGTGCAAGAGGGATTCAACATGATTGACGACAACAGTGATGGTTACATTGATTTTGATGAGTTTTTAGAATGGTGGCAAGAATGTTGGTGGGAATACTAGTACAGCGTTTTTTCCACTTTACTTTGATATGTAGCTAATCAGCAAGTTACGCTAATTAGCCCTATATATACGCCAATTACTCATAAGCTCGGTAACAATCGGCTAATCTACATCACCTATATCTCCGTTACTTCTCAGTTTACGCTTAATCGGCACATGCCCTATATCTTTAGACTCCATCGTTTTGATGCGTTTAGGTGTAGCTTTACTGGTCTGCGCTTGCTTGGGTTTTATGGTTTTATTAGATTTTTTGTCTATACGCTTAGGCTTAGGTTTTATGCCGCGAAACCTCGTGTTAATGCCGTCAATAAGACTGAAAGTAACCTTATCTAAATAGTTAGCCTGAATAGCTTGAAAGCTTTCCCAATCTTTCACACCCACCAACGATATAGCAGCTCCTTGTCGCCCTGCTCGACCTGTTCGGCCTATTCGATGCACGTACTCCTCAGGGAACTTTGGTAAGTCGTAGTTGATGACTTGAGCAACATTGCTAATATCTAAGCCTCGAGCGGCCAAGTCGGTCGTGACCATTATAGTGAATTTTCCTTTGCTGAAATCTTGCAGAATTTGACTGCGTTGTTTCTGCAGTAATTCACCATTTAGCGCTACGGCATCAAGCTTTAACTTGTTTAGATTTTCAGCAATACGCGCGGTATCGGATCTGGTCGCGGTAAATACAATTGCTTGCTGTTGATTCTCTAATTTTAGTAGTTTGGCTAGCTGCTGATCCTTTTGTGATACCTTGTCTGAATAATAAAAAGTTTGGGAGATATCTTTATGGGGTTGGCTGGATGAATCTACCACTATTTTTTGTGGGTCTTTTAGCAATTGACTGGTCATTTGCTTTATTTGCGCTTGCTCTATAGTGGCGGAAAACATCATGGTTTGACGCTTCCTATGGTCTGCCTGTTGGTGAATAATCGCTAATTGCTCACTGAAACCAAGCTCAAGCATGCGGTCTGCTTCATCAAGAATTAGTAGCTCTAAACCGTTCAAGAAAAAATGTCTATCGGTTAAATGGTCGGCTATGCGTCCGGCAGTGCCTACTATAATGTGCGGTTTACTGCGTAACAATTTGGCTTGGTCGTTATAATTTTCGCCACCTACTACTAAATTTGCCTGTAAGGGAGTATTCGCGATAGTTTGCTTAACCACGCCGAAAACCTGCTTGGCAAGCTCGCGAGTGGGCGCGAGTATCAAAGCTCTAATATCGGCTTTTGACAACGCTCTTTGCGTTAAAAGTCTGTTTGTCATTGGCACTACAAAAGCCAAGGTTTTTCCTGACCCTGTTTTCGACGCTGCGAGTATGTCTTTATTAAGTAAAGCGTGCGGAATAGCTTGCGCTTGAACGGCCGTTAATTCGCTTAGTTGAGCGGTACTCAAGTTCTTAACGATTCTGTGGTCTATTGGAAGGTCAGAAAATAGCAAAAATATACGCCTTTAATATCAGTAGACGCATAGTATAACGAGCAATGTACAAATTACCTAAGTATTAGCAAATTAGTGACTACTACCATTTTTTCTTCGGCGCAAACAAAGATTCTATTTCTTTGCTCTCTTTTTCTTTGTCGGCTAATATTTGTTTTAAGTTGTTGTCTTTTACATTCATTTCAAGACCGTTTAACATGCTTTCAAAATCGGACCGCCGGTCAGTTGTGTAGTCGCTTTGCGGATTATGATTGCTCAGAGCGGCTATCCCTTTTTCAATGTATTGTCGTGCTGAACCTTGCATGTTGTTAATCACTGCATCTGAAGCTCGTTTCGCTAACACTTCAACGTTTACCCGTAATTGTAGATTTGCCAACGCAGTTTCTTCTTGTGTAAAAATATTAGGGGGTAAGATTCCTTTAGTATGTTCGCTGCGGAGAATAATACGAAGCTTTTTTACCGCTTGAATATATTTGATAATCACTTTATCAGTTTTGGGAAGTGCAAAAGCGCTCTGGTCTGGCGCGATTATTGTGGTGTCAATTGCTGCGATGCTCGTATTAATTTCTTGCATCTTTTTAAATATTTCGTCATTTGGACTGTAATCGTTTATTGATTTTAAACAGTTTAGCGAGCGCTTTCGCAAAATAGCAATTAGCATCTGTGACAAAGGCATTTGCAAGGCAGCCACAATCGCCTCTTCAGTTTCATCAAAATTAGCCCGATGACGACTTACTTCTTCACGTTTCTTGTTCGCTTTTCGCTCGTTATATTGCTGCATTGCCGTAGCAGCAACGCCACAAACAATCAAAAATGCAATAAGAATGAGGATAATGGTATATGTCATATTTACGTGTTAATCAGTCTTTTACTTATCATAATAGAATTTACTTTTATTGTTTTGGCGTTTGATTTATTTGTGATTATTTGTGCTTAACAGTGGGTTCTTGATTTATGGTAATCTCAGTTCAAAAATGCTGCCGCCTGTTGTTGGGTCATTTGATAGGCTGATAAAACCTGCTTTACCATTATTCTTATGGGTTTGCGCAATTAATCGGGCAAAAAACAAGCCTAAGCCGGTGCGTCCCTCTGAGATACAAAAATTGTCTAACTTGACGGTAGCCATTTCTAGCATGCTGGCAGGATAACCTGAGCCGTCATCAAGAACTTTTATTTGCAATTCGCCACCAATATCTTTGGCGCTTACATGAATATGATCGCAGCCATATCGAATGGCATTGATAAGCACATCATGAATCATCAAATAAATGAGTTCTCTGTCTAAATACCAGCATAAGTCCTCATCGACTTCTATTGTTACTGACAAATTCTTTTGATTTATATAGGTTCGGTTCGATTCGACAATCTCTTCGACAAGGTCAATTAGAAAGCATTCATCAATGTTAACGGGCAGCGCATCTAGTTCAGAACGATATAAAGACAGCACCTGTACTAAGGTCGTATTCATTCTGTTTGCTTCGTAGTGAACGCTATTTATTCCCTCTCGTGCTACTGTATTTTCGACTGGGATATTGGCCGCTAATTGCTCTATTGACTGCATTAATAGGCTTAACGAGTTCTTCATGTCGTGTATGGCGACAGCAATGACTGATGAAAAATCAAATTTTTCATTGGGATTTTTTGATTCTTCTTTGGCATTAATTTTAGTAGTGGAATTCATTAATATTAGGGGCCTTGAAGTGCTTGTTTACATACCTAAAACTATTTATTGCACGAGCAAAGTAGCGTAGATAAAAATAATGTGTAAATTTAATATGCAAAAATTGTATAGATTAGCTATTATTTATACACAAACCGATATTACTTTATCGTCCAAAGTTCTAATCTTGTTAGTAATTAATTTTATTTGTGTTGTTACAACAAGAGCGGCTTTGGTTTGCATAACTCTAAGGGAATCAATGAAACTACAGCAACTAAGATACATAGTGGAAGTGTTAAACAATAATCTAAACGTATCTGCTACTGCCGAAAATCTTTACACATCTCAGCCCGGCATTAGCAAACAAGTGAGAATGTTAGAAGACGAGTTAGGCATTCAAATTTTCGGACGCAGCGGCAAGCACTTAACGCATGTAACGGATGCAGGCAAAGAAGTGATTAATATTTCGCGTGAAATACTAGCTAAAGTAGAAAGTATAAAGTCAGTGGCTAGAGAACATACTTTGCCTGACCAAGGTAAACTCAATATTGCCACAACCCATACTCAAGCACGTTATGCCTTGCCCGATGTAATTAAAGGCTTTATGTCTAAATATCCTAAAGTTTCTTTGCACATGCACCAAGGAACACCCTCTCAGATTAGCGACTTAGCAGCTAAAGGCGAAGCTGATTTTGCGATCGCTACTGAATCGCTGCATTTGTACAATGATTTGGTTATGCTGCCTTGTTATCACTGGAACCGTTCTGTCATTGTTAATAAATCACACCCTTTAGCTAAAAAGACTAATATTACCATTCAAGATATCGCAAAATACTCTTTGGTAACGTATGTGTTTGGATTTACTGGGCGTTCAGAATTAGACCGTGCATTTAGTGAAGCAGGCTTAGAACCTAAAATCGTGTTTACTGCAACCGATGCCGACGTAATAAAAACCTATGTTCGCCTTGGTGTTGGGGTAGGTGTTATTGCTTCTATGGCTGTTGATGAAACCTTAGATAGCGATTTAGTCAAAATTGATGCGAGTCACCTCTTCGATTACAGCACAACCAAAATAGGGTTTAGGAAAGGCTCTTTCCTGCGTAATTATATGTATGAATTTATTGAACGTTTCGCACCGCACTTAACAAAAAGTGTGGTAGAACAAGCAATGATGCAAAAAAATAATGATGAAGTCGAAACGATGTTTAAAGATTTAACCTTACCGGTCAAGTGAACAAAGAAGCCTATAGTTTTGCTGTATCTATAGGCTTCTTTAGTTAACATTCAATAATATTGACCGCTAGGCCGCCGCGAGCGGTTTCTTTATACTTAGTCTTCATATCGTTACCCGTGTCCCACATGGTTTTTATCACTTTATCTAACGATACTTTTTGATTGCCAGTTCCTCTTAGCGCCAGCCTAGAAGCATTGATTGCTTTAACTGCACCCATCGCATTACGTTCAATGCAAGGCACTTGCACAAGGCCTCCCACTGGGTCACAGGTTAAGCCTAAGTTATGTTCCATGCCTATTTCTGCGGCATTTTCTACTTCTTTTACCGAGCCGCCTAAAATTTCAGTTAACGCTCCCGCTGCCATAGAGCAAGCTACCCCAACTTCACCTTGGCAACCTACTTCCGCGCCCGAAATTGACGCGTTCTTTTTGTACAGGATACCAATGGCGGCAGCGGTTAATAAAAACCGACAGGCAGCATCGTCTGACAACGGTCTTACAAACTTATCATAATAACTCATTACCGCAGGAATAATGCCAGCGGCGCCGTTTGTTGGAGCAGTTACTACACGCCCGCCCGCCGCATTTTCTTCGTTTACCGCAAGCGCGAATAAATTCACCCAATCCATGACCAACATTGGATCACTGCTTTTTTCGTTTTCGAGTAAGGCAAATAGGGCGGGAGCGCGTCGGTGTACTTTTAAACCACCGGGCAGAATCCCCTCAGTTTGTTTGCCATTCTCTATGCATTCTTGCATGACTCGCCAGATGTGAATAAGCTTTTCTTTTACTTCGTTTTCAGACGCCAGCATGGCTTCATTTTTTAGCATTAAACTGCTTATTCTAAAGCTGTTATCTTGGCAAATTTGCATTAACTCGTTAGCGGTAGAAAAGGGGAAGGGGGCATCCTTTTGAGCCTGCGAATACTTTTCGCTTTTTTGGGCGTCGAAATCTTCTTCCTTGACAATAAAACCACCGCCTATTGAATAAAAAGTGACGGCCAAAATAAGCGCTTTATTGTTGTATGCAAATAAGGTCATACCATTAGCATGTTTAGGCAATGTTTTTCGTCTGTGAAATACAATTGCGCCGTCTTTAGCAAACTTTATTTCATGCTTGTGCATGGCAAGTAAACGTTGTGAATTTGCAACTTGTTCAAGCATGCTATCGATTTTTTGTACAGGTACGTCTTCGGGTGTATAACCTAGTAAACCTAAAATAACGGCTTTCCCAGTACCATGTCCTTTGCCGGTTTGACCCAGTGAGCCATAAAGCTCAGTGCTTATGTGGGTGACATTTTCTAACTGATTTATAGCAATTAACTCTTCACAAAAAGCAAAAGCAGCCCGCATGGGACCAACTGTATGTGAACTAGAAGGGCCAATGCCCACTTTAAACATGTCGAATACGCTAATCATATGCACCTCGTTGATATTTATTCAGAGTACAAGTTATTAAAATAATTGTTACATATTACGCTCACAACACAAGTCAAATATGTTAATCGTCGATATTAGAAAAATTAATGCTCTATGCAGGAATATTGGAATTTGGTTTAAGATTGACTCTGAGTATTTGCAACGGGCGGTAAGTGAGTCGATATGTGCGCCTGTAACTGTGCCAAGATCCCTGCCGTAGCGCCCCAAATCATATGCTCTTTATACGGAATAAAATATACAGGAAATAATTGTCCTTTGCGGTGGATTTTTTCTACGTGATAGTGCTTCAAATCCATTAAATATTTTAGGGGTACACTAAACACACTGGCTACTTCATTAGCGTCAATTATTAAATCATATTTTATATTTAGTGGTTTGTCATACACTGCAACAATAGGCAATACCGCAAAGCCACTAATCGTTTTATATACACCAAGTCGGCCCAAAAGTCTTAAATGCGAGCGTTCTAAACCAATCTCCTCAACAGACTCACGGTAGGCAGTGTCAACTAGATCAACATCTGTTTTTTCTGCTTTGCCACCCGGGAAACTAATTTGACCCGCGTGATGCTTTAGGTGCTTTGCCCGCTCGGTAAACAGAACGTGCATTTTGCCTTTATGTGAAAATAGACAGATCAAAACTGCGGCTGGTCGGTTTGCCTCAATAAAAGGCGCGTCAGCTTTATTTTCGACAATCCAAGGACGATAGAATGCGTTCAAAAAATCTTGTTCAGTCAATCACTCGTCCTCCTGATTCATATTTGCCAGCACGGGTAATATTTTAGCGACTTTATACAGACTCTCTAAATACTCATCTTCGTTGACTGAGTCTATTACTATACCCCCTCCAGCCCAACAATAGAGTGTTTTCTCTTTGCTTTTGGTTTGTGTGTTGATGGTTTCTTCTGCTAACAGCGTTCGAATGCATATGTTGCTGTCCATGTCGCCTCGGCTGCCTATATAGCCAATGCTTCCGCAATAGATAGCGCGTTTGTCGGGCTCTAGCTCTTGAATGATTTGCATTGCTCTTATTTTAGGAGCGCCAGTAATCGAGCCGCCTGGAAATGCGCCTTTTAATAAGTCATAAACACTTGAGCAAGGCTTAAGAGTACCAATCACAGTGCTTACCATATGATGAACAGCGGGGTAGCTTTCCAATGCAAACAATGAGGGCACCTTTACCGAATCTGCTTGGCAGTGCTTACTAAGGTCGTTGCGTAATAAATCCACTATCATTAGGTTTTCAGCGCGGTCTTTTTCTGCCTTGAGTAATTCCGCTGCAAGGGCTTGATCCACCTCTGAATTAGGGTCTCTCTTACGGGTGCCTTTGATGGGTTTAGCTTCAACCTTTCGGTCGTTAACCGACAAAAAACGTTCAGGCGATAAACTCAAAATAGTGCTTGTAGGTAATCGACAAAATGCTGAAAAGGGCGCGTTATTCTCCTTTCGAAGCTCAAGATACGCCGCCCATTCGCTTCCCGTATATTGACTTGAAAACCGCTGAGCATAGTTAATTTGATAACAGTCGCCTGCGCGTAAATAATTCTCAATTTTAGCAAATTGCTGAAAATATTCTTCTTTACTAATATTCGAATGCCACGCTTTTTTTAATACAAAGCTAGCGGTTGCAGGTACATGAGCTTTTAGTTTTTTGATGAGCTTGACGGTGGTGTCGATGTGCGCTTGATAAATCGAAAATATGTGCAGGGTTTTGGTTAGATTATCGTAAATAATGCTTGAGTGATAAAATCCCACGCTAATATCGGGAAGTTTATATTGAGCTGGCTTATCATCAATTATATTATCACTTGAAGTATTTGTGTCGTAAGCAAATGCGCCTACGGCACCAATAATAAAAGGAACATCAATTGCGCTTAGCGAGTCTAGGTCAAATAGCGCGTCAAAATCGTGCTGTAGCTTGGCGAGATTCTTATATGGGCAATCAAAAGACGGGGCGTAATTCTCGAATGCTGTGGTTTCGTCTAGCGTGGAGTAGTCACCACATTGACTGAGCCAATTGCCTTTTACAGAATGAGCACCATTGGCAAACTCGTAAGTTATACACGGTGACGATACCATTATGTCGTATCGGCTTTGGATATGCGTGTTTGAACAGCTATCGAGTAAAAAAGACCACGATTGTTGTTCAACATGTGCAAATAATTGAAGCACGTGAGCAGCCTCAAAGTCTTCAATTATTTTTGATATTACGGATAATGCCAAAACACCCTCATTCTTACTACAACACTTATACACCGGCGTGCAAATCCACGGCCCACACTTACTATCATTTTATCTCAAAACAAGAATGCTTGGTGGATTATCTATTTGTGCGTAGTATACTTGCAATTCGTTTCGCGCCCTAGTTATTGCGCTCAATTGTATCGATTAGTTGTCAACAGCTTACGCTAAGTGCTACACAACACGCTAAGGTAATCTCTTTACCGCTTGGCGCCACTTCAAGTAAGAACATCACGAGGAATTTATGACCGTTATACGCCAACAAGATCTTATAGACAGTATTGAAGATGCATTACAGTTTATTTCTTATTACCACCCTTTAGATTACGTAAAAGCGGTTGAACAAGCTTATTTAAAAGAAGAGAGCAAAGCCGCAAAAGACGCAATGGCGCAAATTTTAATTAATTCTAGAATGTCTGCACATGGAAAACGGCCTATATGCCAAGATACCGGTATTGTGACCTGTTTTGTAAAAGTAGGTATGCAAGTAAGCTGGGATAAAACCGATTTAACGGTTCAGCAAATGGTCGACGAGGGCACTAGACGCGCATATTTGAACAAAGAAAACCCCTTGCGAGCAT
>Ga0115567_10001539_pt1 | contig 23074 bp, 24 predicted proteins | sample COGITO_mtgs_1204_2_FD_88679 | JGI IMG/M metagenome (GOLD analysis project Ga0115567, IMG submission 88679) | Pelagic marine microbial communities from North Sea - COGITO_mtgs_120412 | ecosystem: Environmental > Aquatic > Marine > Epipelagic | place: Germany:Helgoland, sampling site Kabeltonne... | reverse complement strand
GCCGAGCATGTGGCCCGGCTCGATCGGGACAATGCCTCGCTGTCGATGGCGACCGCATCGGTCCGCACCACGTTGCAATCGCAAGGTGCGCTGTCGCGGACGGGCGGCACCTTCGACCTCGCGATCGAGGGCGACGGGTATTTCACGCTCGACACGCCGGACGGTCTGCGCCTGACACGGGCGGGCCATTTCGGCCCGAACGAGAATGGCGATCTGGTCAATCCCGACGGTCACCGCCTCCTCGATGCGGGCGGTGCGCCGGTCTTCGTGCCGCAGGGCACCGGTGCGGTCGGCATCGCCGCCGACGGCACGATCTCGGCCGACGGCCGTCCCATCGGGCAGATCGGCCTCGTGCGGCCCACCGATCCGCTCGCCGTGACGCGCGGCGCCGGCACCGTCTTCGATCCCGGCGGCGGGGTCGAACCGGCGCCCGACGCCCGCATGATCCAGGGCTTCCTCGAGGACAGCAACGTCAACCCGATCCTCCAGATCGGCCGCATGATCGAGGTGCAGCGCGCCTACGACCTCGGCCAGAGCTTCCTGAGCCAGGAGGACGAACGCATCCGCGGTGTCATCCAGACGCTGCAAAAGTAACCCGAAGTCGAAAGGACAGCCATGCGCGCGCTTCAGATCGCGGCCGCCGGGATGACGGCGCAACAAACCCGCGTCGAGGTCATCTCCAACAACCTCGCCAACATGAACACCACCGGCTACAATGCCCGCCGGGCCGAATTCGCGGACCTGCACTATCAGCAGATGGCCCGACCCGGCACGATCGCCGCCGCCGACGGCACGGTCCTGCCCACCGGCGTGCAACTCGGCCTCGGCGTGCGCGCGACAGCCGTCAGCCAGATCATCGAACAGGGCGCGCCCGCCGCGACCGGCGGCGATCTCGACCTCGCGATCGAGGGCGCCGGATACCTCGAGGTGACGTTGCCCGACGGGCGCGCCGCCTTCACCCGCGACGGCGGCCTCAAACGCACCGGCGACGGCCTGATCGTCAGCTCGGACGGCTTTCCCGTCGTGCCTGACGTTACCATCCCGCGCGACGCGCGCTCAATCTCGATCAATGCCGAGGGCGAAGTCTATGCCTACTTCGCCGACCGGGTCGAGCCGGAGCTGCTCGGACAGTTTTCGCTGTCCGGTTTCACCAACCCGCGCGGGCTCGAGGCGATCGGATCGAACCTCTTCGTGGAGACCCCCGCATCCGGTCCCTCGCTCATCGCCTCGCCGGGCCAGGACGGCCTCGGCACTTTGCGGCAAGGGTTCCTCGAGCAAAGCTCGGTCGATCCGGTGCGCGAGGTCACCGACCTCATCGAGGCGCAGCGCGGCTACGAACTGAACTCCAAGGTCATCACCGCCGCAGACCAGATGCTCGGCTCCATGGTGCAGATCCGATGATCCGCGCGGCGATCCTGTGCCTTCTGGCCACCGGCGCGCGGGCCGAAACCTTCGTCGCCGCACGCACGATCCCCGCCCAGACGGTGATCCGCGCAGGCGACCTCGTGGGCCAGGATCTCGACGTGCCCGGTGCCGTCTCTGACCCTGTCCAGGCGATCGGGATGGAGGCGCGCGTCGCGCTCTATGCCGGGCGGCCCATTCCGCTGGCCGATATCGGCTTTCCGGCGGTGGTCGAACGCAACGCGATCGTTCCGATGATCTTCACCGGCACCGCGATCCAGATCGCGACCGAGGGACGCGCGCTCGACCGGGCCGGGCCGGGCGACGTCATCCGGGTGATGAACCTGTCCTCGCGCAATACCGTCACGGCCCGGATCGGGGCCGACGGGGCCGCGCACGTCCTGCCATAAGGGGGATCCGATGCGATCCATCGTCATATTTGCGCTGCTCGTGACCCTCGCCTCCTGCGGGCGCGTCGCCGAGATAGGGCGCGCACCCGACTTCACGCCCCCCGCGGGCACCGCCGAGGAGCAGGCGCTGCTGACCTTTGGCGTGCCGCAGGGCTTTGGAGTGCTGGCCCCGCCGCGGCCGGAACTGACCAACGCGTCGCTCTGGACCGGCGAGCGCGGCTCGCTGCTCGGCGACCGGCGCGCGATGGAACGGGGCGACATCCTGACCGTCGTGATCGAGATCGACGACAGCGCCTCGATCACCAACTCCACCGACCGAAGCCGTAGCGGATCGCAGGGCGGGTCGGTCGACGCGCTCTTCGGCCTGCCGGAGCGATGGGCCGGGGCGCTTCCCGACGGCGCGGCCCCCGGCGTCGCGCTCGAAAGCGCGTCGACCTTTTCGGGCGACGGGTCGGTCCGCCGCGACGAACAGCTGACCTTGCGGATCGCGGCCACGGTGGTCGAGGTGCTGCCCAATGGCGTGCTGTCGATCGAGGGCTCCCAGCAGGTCCGCGTTAACTTCGAACTGCGTGAACTTCTGGTCTCCGGCTTCGTGCGTCCGGCCGACATTTCGCGCCAGAACGAGATCACCTACGACAAGATCGCCGCCGCCCGCATCTCCTACGGCGGTCGCGGCCAGATCACCGACGTCCAGCAGCCCCGCTACGGGCAGCAGGCGACCGAACTCCTCCTGCCGTTCTGAAAGGTCCCGCGATGAAGTTTCTCCTCCCTTTCGTGCTTCTCCTTCTCGGAACGGGGGGAGGGGTCGGTGCGGCCATGATGCTCCGGTCCGATGATCCCCTTCCTGAAGGCGATGCCGCGCTCGACGGGACCGGCCCCTGCGGACCCTTGGACGACGTGGCGGCAGACCCCGGTCCGGATCACGACACGCCGGTCGAGGATTACGACTACGTCCGCCTGGACAACCAGTTCGTCGTCCCCGTCGTCACCGGCGATGCGGTGACGGCGATGGTGGTCATGTCGGCCAGCGTAGAGGTGCCCGCCGGCGAACAGGACATCGTATACGATCGCGAACCGAAACTGCGCGATGCCATCCTGCAGGTCCTGTTCGACCATTCCAACGCAGGCGGGTTTGCCGGAAACTTCACCTCAGCCACGCGGATGGCCGACCTGCGCGCCGCGTTGTCGACCGCCGCCAGGTCGACTCTGGGGTCGCGCATCGGCGACATCCTCATCCTCGAGATCGTGCGTCAGGACATCGCCGGCTGACGCGGCGCGCGCCACGTCAGCCGGGTCGCGCCACGGCACCCGTCGTCCGGGCACGGACATGGCGGGCGCGACGCCCGCGGCGTCAGGTGCCCGCGCGCCGGTCCAGAAGCTGCCGCCGCCGCGCCCGCTCCCGCAGGGCGAGCGTCGCGACGGCCTCCCTTCGCCCGAATGCCACCGAGAGGCGCGCACGTGCATCGGCCTGGCGCACTCTCAGGCGGGCCAGCTCCATCCCGATCGCGCGCCGCCGCGCTGCTACCCAGGCCTGCCAGGCCGGATCGGCGCCCGCCCTGAGAAACGCATCGTCCTCGAGCGGCAGCTCGACGGTCGCGCCGGCGTCGAGATCGGCAAGTCGCCTTCGCAGTGTCGCCTCCTCCTGCGCGAGCCGTGCCATGTCCGCCTGCCGTGCGGCCAGGGCCGCCTCCGTCACCGGGAGGAGCGCCGCGATACCGCCGCTCATTTCCGCGCCGCCCGGCGAAGGCGCTCGGCGAAGCGGATCGCGGCGGCGACGGCGCGGTAATGGTCGGGATGGATCTCGGCGCCGATATCGACTGCCGAGAACAGTGCCCGCGCCGTGGGCGGATCGGAATGGATCGCGATCCCGTGGATCGCCGCTGCCTCGCGGATTCGCGCGGCGACCGCGTCGATCCCCTTGGCCAGGCACACGGGCGCGCGCCCTGACCCCCGGTTCCACTGCAGGGCCACCGCGTAGTGCGTCGGGTTCACGATCACCACGTCCGCCTTGGGCATGTCGGCCATCATCTGGCTCATCGCCAGCTCGATCCCCTTCTGGCGCCGTTGCTGCTTCATCGCCGGATCGCCTTCGGCCTGTTTCTGCTCGTCCGTCAGCTCCTTGCGCGACATCCGGTTCTTGCGCGTGTGCTCGGCCTTCTGGAACACGAAATCCAGGACCCCGATAGCGGCCGACACGACCAGCACGATCCCCAAAAGCGCGATCAGCAGACGCCCCAGTTCGGCCATGACCATGCCGGGTGTCAGGCGCATCGTGTCCACGATCCGTGGCAGCTGCGCCCAGAGAAAGAGCCCGAGGACCAGACAGTAGAGCGTCAGCTTGGCGAAGCTCTTGAAGAACTCGAACAGGCCCGCACGCCCGAACTTGTTGGCGAACCCCTTGATCAGAGAGATCCGCGATCCCTTCGGCGACAGCTTCGACGGGGCCACCACGAACGCCCGCTGCGCCAGGATCGACAGGATCGCCAGCGCCGCCGGCCCCGCCATCCACGGCAGCAACGCCCCGCCGATCGGGGCGGCCACCCCCGCGGCCAACGGCGCCGCACGGCCCGCGAACAGGTCCGACGACAGCCCGTCCGCCTGCCCCAGCAGGATCGAGAGTGTCGCCCCCATCGCGATCAGGCTCGCGGGTCCCACCGTCGCCGCGACGATCAGGAAACCACCGTATCCCGCCGCCGTGGTCAGATCCGCGGATTTCGCGATCTCGCCCTTCTTGCGCGCGTCGTCGAGCTTCTTCTGCGATGGCTCGTACTGCTTGTCCTCATCGGTGTCGTCGCTCATTGGGGGATCCCGAATGGTGCCGCGAGGAACCCGTTCAACGCCGCGACCCACAGCGACAGCATCGCGGGCGCCGCAAGCGCGAGCAGCGCGAGACCGCCTGCCGTGATCGCCGGTGCGCCGACGAACGCCACCATCAGCTGCGGCATCGCCCGGTTGATGACGCCGAGCGTCACGTTGTAGAGCATCGACGCCACGACGAACGGCGCCGCGAGCGTGAAGGCCAGCGCAAAGCACTGCGAAATCCGTTCCAGCCCCGCCTCCGCCAAGACCGACGGCAACGGCACCGACCCGAAGGGCACGAGCGCGTAGCTCTCGATCATGTAGGCCGCCAGCCGCACATGCAGGCCGGTCATCATGGCAAGCGCCAGTCCACCCACCACGAGGACGCTGCCCATCGCCGGCATCGGATCGACGCCCGCGCTGCCGCCGAAAATCTGACTGAGCGAGGTCGACTGCGCCGCGATCGTTCCCGCGATCTGAAGCGTCAGCACAAAGAGCCGCAGCATCGCCCCGAAGAACAGGCCGGTGCCGACTTCCGCCAGCAGCGGGCCGAGCGCGTCCGCCAGCGACGCCGGCACCGGCCCGAAGCCGCGGATCGCGGGGGCGACGATCGCGGTGAACGCAAGCGCCAGCGCCAGCCGTATCCGCACCGGTACCGATCGCTCGCCGAACGCGGGCACGAGCGCGATCATCGCCGAGATACGCACGAACACCGCCGCCGCGATCCAGAGGCCGGACCCGGCAAGCCCCCCGATACCGTCCAGCCCGAAGGTCACGCCGCCACCAGCCCGACAAGCGCCGGGCGCGCATCCATGCCGATCTCCTCGAACGACAGAACGGGCACGGTCAACCCGCGTGCCGCGATCACGGTCCTGAGGAACCGGCGCCGCCGCACCGATGTCACGATCGCGGCATTCGTTCCCGTCTCGGCTGCGGCGCCGATCCGTTCCGATATGCCCGCCGCGAGGCGGTTGAACGCGTCCGGCGGCAGCGCCACGTCGGCGGTCGGGCCATCGGCGCCGATCTGGTAGGTAACGAACGTCTCCTCCCATTCCGGCGCGAGCTGGATCAGCGGAATGGTCCCGTCCTCCCGTCGCAGCCCGGCGACGATCTGGAACCCAAGTCTTTGGCGCACATGCTCCGCGATGCCGTCCACCGACGCGTGGATCTGGCGCCCCTCCGCCGCCGCCTCGACGATCAGCGGCAGGTTGCGGATCGACACCCGCTCCTCGAGCAGCAGCCGCAGCACCGCCAGCAGGACATCCGCCGGAAGCCTGTCCGGTATCATCTCCTCCAGCAGCTTGCGGTTGGCGGCCGCGCGCGTGCCGTTGGACAGGCCCGTCATCTCGTCCAGAAGCCGGCGCATCGCCTTGTGCGACAGCAGCCGGGGCAGGTTACGCTTCACGATCTCGAGCAGATGGGTCGCGAGCACCTCGGCCGGCCAGACCGTCGTGAGGCCCTCCATCGCGGCGCGTTCGCGGCCATCGGGCGCGATCCACCGCGCGGGCGCGCCATAGACCGGTTCGCGGACATCCTCGCCCACGAGGTCCGTCGGCTGCGGTCCGGACAGCAGCGCGAGGACACGGTCCGGCCGCAGCGTCTCGCGGACCTGCTCGACCCCCTGGATACGCACCAGATACGTGCCCGTGGGCAGCGCGGCGCTGTCGGTCAGCCTGATCTCGGGCAGCAGGACGCCGAACTGCGTCGCGACATGGTTTCGCATGTTCGCGATCCGGGCATCCAGCCCGGTCGCCGGATCGACGACCATCTCGACGAGGTCGGGCGCGAATTCGACGTGGATGTCGTCGAAATCGAGCATGTCGCCCATCGTCGCCGCTGGCCGGCCCTCGGGGATCGCCGCGGTATCGTCCCCGCGCCCCGCGCGAACGGCAGCACTCCGCGCTCCGATCCACGCGCAACCGCCAAGGACGATCGCCCCCAGGATGAACGGCACGAACGGAAGCCCCGGCACCAGCGCGAACAGCCCCATAAGCACCGCGACGGTCGCGAGCGCCGCCGGATGGCGCCCCAGCTGATCGACGATGGCAAGATCGGTCGCCCCGGTCGCCCCCCCCCGCGCGAGCAGCAGCGCCGACGCGATGGAGATGACGACGGCCGGGATCTGGCTCACGAGGCCGTCGCCCACCGTCAGGATCGCGTAGGTCTCGAAGGCCTGGCCGGCGGGCATGCCGTGCACGACGATTCCGATCACGAGGCCCACGACCAGGTTCAGCGCGGTGATCAACAATCCCGCGACGGCGTCGCCCTTGACGAATTTCGACGCCCCGTCGAGAGAGCCGAAAAACGTCGTCTCCTGCTGTTCGCGTTCGCGCCGCGACTTCGCCTCGGCGTGGTCGATGGCTCCGGCCGACATGTCGGCGTCGATCGCCAGCTGCTTGCCCGGCATCGCGTCGAGAGCAAAGCGCGCGCCGACCTCGGCCATGCGGGTGGCGCCCTTGTTGATGACGATGAAGTTGACGATCAGCAGGACGCAGAACACCACCACGCCGAGCAGCACGGACCCCCCCATCACGAACATCGCGAAGCCCTCGATGACGTCGCCCGCCGCACCGGTGCCGGTGTGACCTTCCCCGATGATGAGCTTGGTCGACGACACGTTCAGCGACAGCCGCAGCATCAGCGAGGCGAGCAGCACCGTCGGGAAGGCCGAGAAATCCAGAGGCCGCTCGATGAACAGCGTCACGGTGAACATCAGGATCGCGAGCGCGAAGGATGCGGCGAGGCCGATATCGAGAACCCAGGAGGGCATCGGCAGGATCATCATCACGATCACCGCCATCAGCGCGATGGCGAGCATGACGGTCGGCTGGAACATCTTCTTCAGCGTAAGGGAGCCCATCTCATCCACCCCCGCCCAGGCGCACGAGAGACCCCAGCGCCGCGCGGCCATCCGAGGCGCGCAGCAGGGGGAACGTGTTCGCCCGTACTGGCGCCACCGTCTGGGAAACTGGCATCCGCGCCGCCACGACATCCGGCGATGCCGGGTCCACCCCGGCGCGAATGCGGTCGAACCGCGCGCGATAACGGGTCGCCAGGGTCTCGGTCCTGGAATGATACGCGCCCGCCGCTCGCGACCAGTCCCCGGTCTCGCGATAGAGGTCCGACAGGAACCGTGCGGCGTAGGCGGCATTCTCGTCAGGATCGAACATCGCCTCGAGCGAGGCGAAGTTCTGATGGTGCCAGCGATAGTTGATCTGGAAGCATCCGATGTCAAAGCTTCTCGCGCCGCGTCCATAGGCCGCGAAGGCGAACGACAGCGCGCTGTCGCGATCGTCGAACCAGTTCCCGGCCCCTTCCATGTTGACGGTCCAGGGCCAGGCCTGCAGTTCCCCGCCCCGCGTCCGGCCGGTCTCGGTCAGCATGATGGCGGCCAGCACCGCGTAGGGCACGTCGCTTGCGCGTGCAGCGCGTGCCGCGGCAGCCCGGCAGGCGCCGGCCGCATCCTCGCGTGCCTGCGTCGGCGCCCCGACGATCACCGCGACCGCGCCGACCAGCCAGCACAGGCGCCGGAGGAAAGTGTGATGGATCATTGTCTGCGCCTTCTGCTGCATCGGGTGCGATCCTAGGGGCGAAGTCTTGACGAAAGGTGCACGCACGCGATTTCAGGGCGCTGCACGCGGCTCCAGGTCGAACCTCTCGAGCAGGTCGGTGGCCATCGCCCGCGTCGCCGCGGCATCCCTCAGAAGGGCGGAACGGTCCGCGATCGGTGTGCCCGTGCCGACGACCGGGGCAGCGTCGAGCCTGGCGCGCGATGTCTCGCGGAACAATGGATCGTCCGATCCCTCGAGCGATGTCCACGCCCCCGCCCGCCACGCAAGGGCCGCATCCGTCCCCGAGGGATCGGGCACGCGGACCTCCTTGTCGGAAATGACGACGTCATCCGTGGTTGACGGTGGCGCCGCGCCGATGGCGCGCGCACCGAACGCGGCGGCAAAATCGCCCGCGGCCTCGTACGCGCCGGCACGGATCTGTTGTGCGCGGCGATCCGTCATTCCCGCAAGCGCGTGATCGACCCCTTCCAGATCACCCGCCAGCGCTTCGGCCTCCGCCCTCAGATATCGCCGTTCGCGCATGTCCGGGCCGGATGCCTCTCCCTCGATCACCCGCAGGGCGGGATCGCCGAGCCCCAGATCGATCAGCCGGGCCGCGACGGCGTTTCCGGCGGCGGCGTCCAGGGGCGCGAGCGGATTGGAGAATACCATCTCGAGAAAGTCCGCATCCGGGGCGTCGTCCGCATAGACCGTCGCAATCTCCGACGCGGCCGCACGCAGGTCGTCCACCTCCAGGAGGCCGCGGATCTCCTCGAGGACCCCACGCGCCTGATCCGGATCGCCTTTCGACAACCACCCGGAAATCTCCGCGCGGCCGAGCGACACGGCAATGTCACCCCTCCCGGCCTCGAAGCGAAGCGTCGTGGCGAGGTCGAGGGTCTCGTCCGAAACCGGCTGCCCCACGCGGTCGGCCGCCGACAAAAGCCGAAGCATCGTGTCCGGTCCGATCCTCGCGGACGTTCCGACAAGCTGACCGAGCGCGTCACGCTCCGCCTCCGGTCCGTCGCGCAGCCCCGCGATCCGCGCGGACACGGTCAGCGTCTCGATTGTCGCAGGGGCCTCGGCCAGCGCCACATCGGCGAGTTGGAAGCCACCTTCCTCACCCAGGGCCTGCGCCAGGACCGGGGCGAGGTGGCGCCGCAGCGGGTCCGGCAACGCCGCGAACGCCAGGCGGATCTCGCCCGTGGAACCGGCATCGGACAGGTCGATCCCTTCGCCGGCGAGCACATTCCACAGCCGCAGGCGCGGCGAGCAATCCCGGCGTTCCGCGAGGGCGCCGCCGTTGGGCGGGCGTCCATCCACGATCGACGCTATCTCGAAAAGGATCGCATCATCCGGCTCCGCCTCCCGCGCGACTGCCAGGGTCGCGGCCGCCTCGGCCCCGAATCCGTAGGCGAGATACGTCCGGGCCAGAACGCGGATTGCGCCGTCGCTCTGGCGCCCGGCCGGATCGACGATGGCGGCCTGGGCCCCGGCAAGATCCGCGGCGAAGCCGTCCACGCTTTGGTATCGGGACAGGTCGAGGTCGATGTCGCGGCACGTCGCGGGACTGGCGGTCGCGGCAGTGTCGACCGCCTCCAGCCCGGTCCGGAACCCGAGACCGGGCGCTCCGGCGGGGCCTGCCGACGCAAGGTCGCGCAACTCGCGCGGGTTCGGCGCAGCGCCCGGCGGCGCCACCCGGCCGGGGGTGCGGGATATGCTGACGGTGTCGGTCGCCGCATCCAGTAGACCCTGCGTCGCAGCCTCGGCGAAACTTTGCGCGATCGCCCGCTCCGTCGCGGACAGGTCGGGCAGGCGTGGCGCGCCAGTCGTGAACGGATCGGGAAGCGCGACAGCCGCTCCGCCCCCGCCCGCCAGCAGCGGCAGCAGGGAACCAGCGTTTGCTGCCTCCGTCTCCGGCGGCCCGTCAAAGATGTCGAGCACGAGCCGGTCGTCGGCGAACAGGAATCCCTCGACCCGACACGTGCATCCGAGGTCGAGCCGAAGCACCCCGTCCGAGGCCGAGACCGCGTTCAGCCGGGTCCGCGGGATACGCTCAAACACGCCCGAGAGGTCGAATCCGGTGACATCGGGCCCGAAGGTCACGTCGTATCCCGATCCCCGACGGGCCACCTCCCACGGTGTCCCTTCCGGGATGGCGGCGACCAGTCGCGAGAAATCCGCGTGTTCGCCCGACCGGAACGTGACGGTCTCGGCCGAAGCGGCAAGCCCCGACCACAGCAGGATCGACAGAAGCCCGGCCCGGATCATGCCGCCTCCCGCGCGGATTTGAGCGCGCCTTCCAGGTCGTCGAAGCTTGGGCGGTTGTGCGACGGCGTCGCCTGGCGCCCGACCTCGATGCAGATGTTTGGCGCATGCCGGTGCAGGTTCGCGACCAGCACCTCGCGGATCAGCTGGTGAAAATGGGCGTCTTCCTCGATTACCGATTTCAGCTTCACCGCGAAGGGCCCTACGAGGCCATAGGCCAGGAACACCCCCAGGAACGTCCCGACGAGCGCGCCACCGATGAGCTTTCCCAGGACCTCGGGCGGCTGGTCGATCGACCCCATCGTCTTGATCACCCCCAGGACGGCCGCGACGATCCCGAGCGCGGGCAGCCCGTCCGCGATTGTCTGAAGCGCGTGGGTCGAATGCAGCCGGTGATGCAGGCCCGCCTCGATCCGCTTTTCCAGGACGTCCTCGACCTGGTGGGGATCGTCGTAGTTCATCGACGCCGACCGAAGCGTGTCGCAGATCAGGTCCACGGCCTCGCGGTCACTCAGGATGCGTGGATACCGCCCGAAGACCGGCGATGCGTCCGGCCGTTCGATATGTTCCTCCAACCCGACCGGGTTGGTCCGCGCGATGCGGATCAGCTCGAACAGCAGGCACAGCAGGTCGCGGTAGTCCGCGGCCTTCCATTTCGGCCCGCGAAACACCTTTCCGATGTCGACTGCCGTTTGCTTTACCCCCGATCCGCTGTTGGACAGGACGAACGCCCCGAGCGCCGAGCCGCCGATGATGATCATCTCGAACGGCAACGCCTTGAGCACGATGCCCAGCTTCCCCCCTGCAAGGAGGTAGCCGCCGAAGACGGCGACGAAGACGACGGCGATGCCGACCAGCCCGATCATTGTGTGCCTTTCCGCGCGAATCCGCCTGCGACGAGGGTGGGTGAAAATGATTGAGGCTCCGTCAACGCGGATGCGGACAGCCGGATCATTCCGTCGGCACCGTCGCGTTGCGCCCGGCCAGGACGACGCTGATCGAATAGGCGACGTCCGGTTCCAGTTCCGTCATGATCGCGGCGGCCTGTTCGGGGCGCATCCGCCCCATGAACCCGGCCGAGAACGCGGGTTCCATCCGCGAGAACAACGCCGCGGCGTCCTCGGACTTCATGTTTTCGTACACGCTGGTCAGCCGCGTCAGGTCGTCCTCCGCCGCACTCTGCGCCACGACGAGCAGGGCCGCGAGGGAGGTCTCGGCCCCCTCCAGTTCGGCGATCTTTTCGGTGATCTCGGCCTCGGCGACGCGCATCGCCTGCATCCGGTCGGCGATCTGACCCTCGCGCGTGACCAGGCGTGCCTCGCGGTCGCGCAGCGCCTCGATCAGGGCGGCGGGGGTGTCCTGCGCGTCGCAAATCATGCTCGTCGCCGGCGTGCCATCCGCCTCCGCCGACACCGCCAGCGCGTCCTCCGCCCCGATCGCGAGCCGAATGGTTCCGGACGCGATCATCAGCCCCGCGATCATCGCCAGGGTGCCGCGTGCTCCTCCGCGCCGGGTCATGCCGGTTCCCGTTCGGTCTGGCGCACGAAGAAGGGGTTCGCCGGTGCCTTCGGCGGCTCCGGTTCCGGCAGGTCGTGCAGCGATGCCAGCAACAGCTCGATCCGGGCGGCGGCGGCCTCGGCGCGGTCGCTGGCCCGGCCCAGATGCGCGCCGGATGATTGCGCCGCCCCGCGCGCCGCGGCGAGCGATCGCGTCAGGTCGTCGACCTGTGCCGACAGGACCGCGACGGCGCCGCCGACGCCGCGTTCCAGATCGGTGAACCGGCGCAGGCGCCCGCTCAGGACATGACAGTAGAACGCGGCGGCAACAGCACCCGCGAGCAACAGGATATCGGCGATGAATGCCATCTCGGCCTCCTCAGTTCAGGACGAATTCCATGATCAGCAAATCGCGTACCCGGCCCTCGCCGGTCACGACCTGCACCCGGCGCAACATCTGCGACCGCAACCGCAGCAACGCGCCGGGATCGGTAAGGTCGGCGATCTCGACCGCGCGCAGATAGCTGTTGAGGACGTCGACAATCCGCGGCCGAAGCGCCGCCACTTCCGCCTCGGACCCGCGCGCGACCTCCAGCTCGGCGGCGAATCGCAGATGGCTGCTTTGTGATCCGGGCGGCAGGTTCACCACGATCGGATCGAGCGGCACGAAACCGACATCCGCGACGCCGTCTCCCGGACCATCTCCGGTCGCCCCGTCGTACGATTCGCCGGCCCCTGTGTCCGCGCCCGCGCCGCCGATGATTCCCGTGCTCACCGCTGCGAACCCGCCGCCCCCACCGGCCAGGGCAAGGACCAGCCCCAGCACCAGTGGCTTCTTCGAGGCTTTCTTTCCCTGCGTTTCTTCGTCCGTGGTCTCGGCCATCCGGTCCGTCTCCGATTTTTTCACCGGAACCGTTCAACCACAGATCGACTAACCGATTGTTAAGGCCGATCGGCGATTGATGCGGCACCGGGCAGAAGTCCGGTCGCAAACGGGGGATCGCCATATGGACAGTCTCGGAACGCTCTGGTCGGGGCTCGGCAAGGGTCGCCGAGCTATTGTGGTCGCGGCCACGGTGCTGGTGTTCGGCGCGGTGCTCCTGCTCGCGCGGGGGGCGGGGCAGGGGGATATGACGCTCCTCTACGGCAACCTCGAGGATGGGGCTGCCGGCGACATCCTGACCGCGCTCGACCAGCGCGGCGTTCCCTACGAGGTGCGCGGCACCGCCATCTACGTCCCCTCCGTGCGGCGCGATTCGCTGCGCCTGTCGCTTGCGTCCGAGGGTCTGCCGGCGAATGCCGCGCAGGGCTATGAGCTGCTCGACGGGCTGTCCGGTTTCGGCACGACGAGCCAGATGTTCGACGCCGCCTACTGGCGCGCCAAGGAGGGAGAGCTGGCGCGCACGATCCTCGCCAGCGATCATGTCAGGACCGCGCGGGTCCACATCTCATCGCCCGCCTCGCGCCCCTTCCAGCGCGAGAATTCGGTCACCGCCGCCGTCACCGTCGGCACCGCGTCCGGGCGGCTGTCGGCGGCCCAGGTCGACGCGCTGCGCTACCTCGTGGCTGCCGCGGTCTCCGGCCTCTCGCCCGAGGACGTGTCGGTCATCGACGCCGCCGGGGGGCTGATGACACCCGACGACGACCCCGGCGGCGCGACCCAGCCGCGAGAGCAGGATCTGCGCGCCCGCGCCATGCGCCTGCTCGAGGCGCGCGTCGGGCCGGGCAATGCCATGGTCGAGGTGTCGGTCGAAACCGTCACCGAGTCGGAGCAGATCGTCGAACGCCGCATCGACCCCGACAGCCGCGTCGCGATCTCGACCGAGGTCGAGGAACGCTCCAACACGTCGCAGGACGGTGGCGGCGACGACGTCACGGTCGCCTCGAACCTTCCCACCGGCGATGCCGATGGGGCCGGCGGCGTCTCGGCGAGCGAGGACGCCTCCTCGCGCCTCGTTACGAACTACGAGATCTCCGAAACCAGCCGCGAGGTCGTGCGCGCGCCGGGCGCCGTGCGTCGCCTGACGATCGCGGTTCTCGTCGATGAACCGACGACGACCGACGACTCCGGCAATACCGTCCTCGCGCCGCGCAGCCCCGATGAACTGGCCGCGCTCGGTGACCTCGTCGGTGCGGCCGTCGGCCTCGACACGGCGCGCGGCGATATCCTGACGATCCGCGCCATGGCCTTCGAGCCCGCGGTGGCCCTTGGCACCGACGCCGCGGATGCCATCGCGGCGCCCGGCGCACCGCTCGATGTCATGTCGCTGATCCGCATCGGCGTCGTGGCCTTGGTGGCGTTGATCCTCGGTCTTTTCGTCGTGCGGCCTGTGCTGGTGTCGGGCCGTCGCACGGCGCAGCTTCCCGCCCCGGCCGACACGACCGCGCCGCTTCAGGTCGCCGGTGCCGCGGCCGGTGTCGGCGCGCTCGCCGCGCCCGCCGACACAGCCGAGGGCCGGTCCGAGGTCGTCGATCCCGTCACCCGCCTGCGCCGGATGATCGACGACCGCCAGGACGAGACGATCCAGATCCTGCAAAGCTGGATCGAAGAGCCGCAGCCGCGCGAAGGAGCCTGACATGACCGCCATTGCCTTCCTCGAGGATTTCGAGATCGCCCCCCCGCCGCCTGGCCCGGCGGACGGGCCGTCCGACGACTGGTGCGCGGGCCGCGAGGCGGGCCTTGCGGAGGCTGCGGAATACGCCGCGACCGAACAGGCCCTGCTGACCGAGACGCTGGTGCAGGCGGTCGCCGACGCGGCCTTCGATCACGCTCAGGCGCGCGCCGCGGTGTGGGGCGGGCTGGGGCCGCTCTTCACCGACGTCGTCACGCGGTTCCTGCCCGACCTCGCAGACGCCGCCTTCGTGCCGCGCATCGTCGCGCACCTGACCGATGCGGCCCGCGCCGATGCCGACGCGACGCTCACTGTCCACGTCGCCCCGACCCGCGTCGCGGCCGTCACCCACGCGCTCGCGGTGCTCGCCGGGCGCGGCGTCGCCTGCCGGTCCGATCCGACGCTCGGCGACGGACAGGCCATGTTCCGCGTCGCCGATACCGAGACCGCGCTCGACCTCGACGCCCTGCGCGCCGACATGGCCGACATCCTCTCGGCCGCCATCCCCCATCCCCCCCGCAAGGACGCGACCGCATGACCGACACGCCAGCCGACCACCCGCTCCGCTCCGTCCCCGTAGAGATCACCGTCTCGGTCGGCCGCGCCCGCCCCACGATCCGCGACCTTCTGGCGCTGGGTGAGAACGCCGTCCTGACGCTCGACCGCAGCGTCGACGACCCGGTCGAGCTGTTCATCGGCGACCGCCTCATCGCCCGCGGAGAACTTCGCGAGGTCGAGGACGGCGATCCCGGCCAGCTTGCCGTGCGCCTGACCGAGGTGGTCTCCTTTCCCACCGATCCGGCCTGACGCGCCAGATGCGCCTCGCCGTCCTCCTCGCGCTCCTCCTCGTCGCCGGCCCCGCCGCGGCGCAGGAGGTGACGCTGTCGCTCGGCGACGACGGCTCGCTGGCGACCCGCTCGATCCAGCTCATCGTCCTCGTCACCCTGCTCAGCATCGTGCCGGGCCTCGCCATCATGATCACCTGCTTTCCGTTCATGGTGACGGTGCTGGCGATCCTGCGGCAGGGGATCGGCCTGCAGCAATCGCCGCCCAACATGCTCATCGTCACGCTGGCGCTGTTCCTGACCTACTTCGTGATGGAGCCGGTCTTCGTCGAGGCCTACGTCACCGGGATCGCCCCCCTGCTCGAGGACGGGCTCGCCGTCGAGGAGGCGTTCGCCCGCACACTTGAGCCGTTTCGCGTCTTCATGTCCGGCCGCACCGCGCCCGACACCTACGAGGCGCTCGCCACCCTTCGTCCGGACGTCGTGGTTTTCGCACCCGTGCCCGAGGCGCCGCTGTCGGTCCTCGTGCCGTCGTTCCTGCTGTCGGAAATCTCCCGCGCGTTCGAGGTCGGCTTCCTGATTTTCCTGCCGTTCCTCATCATCGACCTCGTGGTCGCGGCGATCCTGATGTCGATGGGGATGATGATGGTTCCGCCCGCGATCGTGTCGCTGCCGTTCAAGCTGGCGTTCTTCGTCGTCGCCGACGGTTGGGCGCTCATCGCGGGCAGCCTCGTGCGGAGCTACTTCTGACGCCTCAGAACGACCGCCGCGCCTTCAGCGCCGCCGTGATCGTGCCATCGTCGAGATAGTCCAGCTCTCCGCCCACCGGCACCCCCTGCGCGAGGCTGGTCACCGTCACGCCGGACAGGTGGTCGGCAATGTAATGCGCCGTCGTCTGACCGTCGATCGTCGCTCCCAGCGCCAGGATCACCTCCGTCACGCCCTCGGCCGCGACCCGCTCCACCAGCCGCGGGATCCGCAACTCCTCCGGCCCGACCGCGTCGAGCGCCGACAGCGTCCCCCCAAGCACATGGTAGCGGCCCTTGAACACGCCCGACCGCTCCATCGCCCACAGGTCGGCGACGTCCTCGACCACGCAGATCTCGCCCGTCGCGCGCTTCTCGCTCTCGCAGATGGCGCAGATGTCGCTCGTGCCCACGTTGCCGCAGACCACACATTCGCGCGCCGACGCCGCGACCGCGCCCATCGCCTCGGCGAGCGGCCCCATCAGCGCCCCGCGCTTCTTGATCAGGTGCAGCACGGCCCGCCGCGCCGATCGCGGCCCCAGACCCGGCAGCCGCGCCATCAGCTCGATCAGCGCCTCGATGTCCTGCGTGCCCTCGCTCACCCCTCGGGCGGCCTAGAACGGCAGCTTCATGCCCGGGGGCAGGCCCAGCCCCTCGGTGATCTTGGCCATCTCCTCGGAGGCACGCTCCGACGCGCGGCTCTGCGCGTCCTTGATCGCGGCGAGGATCAGGTCCTCGACCACCTCCTTCTCGGAGGCGTCGAAGATCGACGGATCGATGTCGAGCGACTTCAGCTCGCCCTTCGCCGTCGCGACCGCCTTGACCAGGCCGGCGCCCGATTCGCCGGTGACCGTGATCGCCTCCAGCTCCTCCTGCATCCCGGCCATCTTGCCCTGCATCTCCTGCGCGGCCTTCATCATCTTGGCCATGTCGCCCATGCCGCCGAGCCCCTTGAACATACCGTCTCTCCTCTCGCGAAACCTGTCGTCGACCTAAGCGCGCGGTCGCCCCCGCACAAGCCGGATCAGTCGTCGTCGAACGGGTCCCATTCGCCCTCGACCTCGGGCAGCGCCTCGATGCCCGCGTCCTGCGCGCGGTCGGCCTCGGTGCGGATGCCGGTGATCCGCGCCTTTGGAAACGCCGCGATCACCGCCTGCACCATCGGATGCGCCTCGGCCCGCGCGCGCAGGTCCAGATCCGCCGCGTCGCGGACCTCCGCGATCGTCGCGGCCCCGCCGGACGCCACGACCGTCACGGTCCAGCGGTTGCCGGTCCAGGCCTGCAACCGCTGGCCGAGTCGCTGCGCGAGGTCCGGCGCCGCGCCCGTCCCCGGCTCCATCTCGATCCGGCCGGGCGAATATTTCGCCAGCTTCAGCGTCGTCTCGACCTCGACCAGCAGCCGCACGTCGCGATGCGCCCGGATCAGCTCGACCACGTCCTCGAACCGGGCGTAGCGCGCCAGCGCCTCGGCGTCGGGCTGCACCGCCATCGCGGTCACACTGCCGCTTCCGCCGCCCACGGTCGTCGCCCCGCGTGCCTGCGCGCCCCCGGACGGGGCCGGAACCGGCGCCCCACCGCCGCCGCCGCGCGGTGCGGGAGGCGTGTCCTGCAACGTGCGGATCAACTCGTCCGGCGTCGGCAGGTCGGCGACATGCGTCAGTCGGATAACCGCCATCTCGGCGGCCATCATCGCGTTCGGCGCGACCGCCACCTCCTCCAGCGCCTTCAGCAGCATCTGCCACATCCGCGCCATCACCCGCATCGGCAGCGCCTCGGCCATCGCGAGGCCCCGCACCCGTTCGTCCGGGCCGACCGTCGGATCCTCGGCTGCGTCGGGCGTGATCTTGATGACGCTGACCCAATGCGCGACCTCCGCGAGATCGCGCAGCACCGCCACCGGGTCGGCGCCGTCCGCGTATTGCCGCGACAGCTCTGTCAGCGCCTCGGCCGCCTGCCCGCGCACGATCGTGTCGAACAGGTCCAGCACGCGCCCCCGATCCGCGAGCCCCAGCATCGCCCGCACCTGATCCGCCGTCGTCTCGCCCGCGCCATGGCTGATCGCCTGGTCGAGCAGCGACGTCGCGTCCCGCGCCGACCCTTCGGCCGCGCGCGTGATCAGCGCCAGCGCATCGCCCGCGATCTCGGCGCTCTCTCCTTTCGCGATCCTCTCCAGCAGGGCGATCATCGTCTCCGGCTCGATACGGCGCAGGTCGAACCGCTGGCAGCGCGACAGGACCGTCACCGGCACCTTACGGATTTCCGTCGTGGCGAAGATGAACTTGACGTGCTCGGGCGGCTCCTCGAGCGTCTTCAGCAGGGCGTTGAACGCCCCCTTCGACAGCATGTGGACCTCGTCCACGATATAGATTTTGTAGCGCGCCGACGCCGCCCGGTAATGCACGCTGTCGATGATCTCGCGCATGTTGTCGACGCCGGTATTGGATGCCGCGTCCATCTCCTGCACGTCGACGTGACGCCCTTCCATGATTGCGACGCAATGCTCGCAGACGCCGCAGGGCTCGGTCGTCGGGCCGCCGGTCCCGTCCGGCCCGATGCAGTTCATGCCCTTGGCGACAATCCGCGCCGTCGTCGTCTTGCCGGTGCCCCTGATCCCCGTGAGCATGAAGGCCTGCGCGATCCGCCCCGCCGCGAACGCGTTCTTCAGGGTGCGGACCATCGCGTCCTGACCGACCAGGTCGGCAAAGGTCTCGGGCCGGTATTTCCGGGCGAGGACCTGATAGGCGGGGGCTTCGGTCATGCGGTCCTTCGGGGGATTCGGGATGCGGGCGAAACTAGGCGCGCGCGCCGCCGCCGTCCACCGTCACAGGAACCACAACAGCGCGCCCGCCCCGATCGCCGCGACGGCCAGCAGGCCCGCGATCACTCCGATGGCCAGCTTGGAATGGCTGTCGGTGCGGTGTTCGTTCAGCCGGTCCGTGGCGGTGCAGGCATTGTGCCAGGCCGACCAGAACACGATCACCGCGATGGCCACGAACAGGCTCGACACCGCCTGCGCGATCCAGGACGGTTCGAAATCGCCGATCACCGCGCGCAGGCCGATCGCGACTGCGACGGATGCCATTCCCGTCCGCATCCAGCCCGCGAAGGTCCGCTCGTTGGCCAGCATCGTACGATCCTCGGCCCAGTCGGTGCGCGCCTCGGCCCAACCGGTCTTGGCGTCCTGTCCGTCGTGGCCATCGTCCTGCATCGGGTCAGCCTAGCGATGCGCCGGCCGCGATCAATCCTCGAAATCGTCCCCGAAACCGCCGCGCCCGCGGCCGCGTTTCGTCGAGGCATGGGCCGCCTTGCCCGTGCCGCGCGTCCGCGCCCGCATCACGGCCACGCCTTCCGTGGCGATCCGGTCCTCGCGCACCAGCTTGCGCCAGCGGACCAGCCGCTCGGGGTCGAGCGTTCCCTCCGCGATCGCCGCTTGCACCGCGCAGCCCGGCTCGACCTCGTGGGCGCAATCGTTGAACCGGCACGCGGCGGCGAGGTCCGTGACATCGGCGAACACCGCCGCGATACCGTCGCCCGCATCGGTCAGCGCCAGTTCGCGCATCCCCGGTGTGTCGATCAGCCATCCGCCCGCCAGAGTCCGGCGCAGGCTTCGCGCCGTCGTCGTGTGACGCCCGCGCGCGTCGCCCTCGCGGATGCCGCGCACCGCCTCGTCGGTGCCCGTCAGGTGGTTCTGCAACGTCGTCTTGCCGACGCCAGACGATCCGACCAGCGCCAGCGTCCGCCCCGGCCCGCACCACGGCGCGAGGGCATCCGCCGCATCCGCATCGCGCGCGTCGAGCGCGATCCCCCTTACCTCGGGCGACAACGTTTCCGCGCGCCGGACCCAGTCGGTGGCATCCGCAACGCCGTCGGCCTTGGTCAGCACGATCAGCGGCACGCATCCGGCCTGTGCCGCCATTGCGAGATACCGCTCCAGCCGCGCCTCGTTGAAATCCGCATTGCAGCTCGTGACGATGGCCAGCGTGTCCACGTTCGCCGCGATCAGCTGCCGCATCGCCTGCGGCCCCGCCGCGCGCCGCGCGATCTCGGTCTCGCGCGACAGCCGCAGTGTCACGCGTGGCCCGTGGGCCAGGATCCAGTCGCCGACGCAGTACTGCCCCGCCCCGTCCGATGTCGTCAGCTCCGCGCTTCCCCCCGGCGACAGCGCGATCAGGTGATCGCGCCGCACCTCGGACACGCGCGCGGGTGTGCCGTCCTCGCCCTCCGCCTCGCGTGCCCAAGCCTCGGACCAGCCGAGATCGGCGAGCGTGAGGTCGGTCAAGAGGTCGGCTCTTTCATGAAGTAGGCACTCCCGACGTCGCATCCGCCTGCGGGAGATCCGACGGGCGTTGCTGGCAGACCTTCGGTCCGCCATCGTCGCATCCACGAGGCGGATACGACGGAGGTGAGAGACTGGACAGCGACCCAGACACTATCTCGTTGCGGCTGCTTCCTTCCGGACCTGACCGGGTTGGCGAGGCGCCCGCCCGCGCCAGCCTCTCGGGCGTCGATATAGGCCCGCATCCGTCCCGTGGCAACCGTCACAGGCCCGCCAGCGCGGCCCCCTCGGCGAGCGTGCGTGCCCGGTAATGCGCGTGCGCGCAGTCCGCCCCGGCCCCGTCGGGAACCTGCACGACGGTCATTCCCGCCGCATGGGCCGACCGCGCGCCGGTATCGCTGTCCTCGAATGCGATGCAGGCGCCGGGTGCCACGCCCAGCCGCTCTGCGGCCATCAGATACGGATCCGGCGCGGGCTTTGCCCGGCTCACGTCGTCGACCGACACCACCACGTCGAAGAACCGCGCCAGCCCCGTCACCTCCAGCTTCAGTGCCGCGTGCCGCGCCTGGCTCGACGTTACCAGCGCGATCGGCACCCCCGCCGCGGCCAGCCGCGCCAGCAACGCCTCGGCCCCTGCCATGACCGGGATGCCCGCCCGCATCGCCGCCTCGAACCGTGCGAACCAGTCCGCCATGACCCCCGCCGCCGCCTCCGCGCCGATCCGCTCGGCCAGCCGTCGCTCGCGCTCCGCGTCGTGGACGCCCGCGAGACCCTCGAAGAACGCTGGATCCACCGACGCATAGACATCGCGCACGGCGTCCACGCCCGCCGCGTTCGCCATGCCTTCGGTATCCACCAGCGTCCCGTCCAGATCGAACACCGCAGCGGCATAGCGGGCGCCCGGTCCCGGTGGCACGTTCATGCCGCGTCGCGCCCCGGCGCGCGCACCCCGGTCGCGGCGACCGACAGGTCTATCGCATAGCGCCCGAACCCGTCCGCAGCCGCGCCGACCCGCGAGATATGCGCCCCCGGCGTCCAGGTTTTGTGCCGTGGTCCGCAATCGAACCAGGCGCCCGTCGCCTCCAGTGTCGCGAACCGCCAGACCCGCGCGGCGCGCGGCACCACGCGGCCCTGTGCCCGCATCCACGCCAACAGCACATCGCGCAGCGGCTGGCGTTCCTCGTACACCGTCTCGCCGCGCAGCGCCGCGTCGTAGCTGCCGCCGCCCCCGGCCCGGTATCCGTTGGTGGCCAGCAGGACGGGACGGTCGGGCGTCAGCACCGTGCCGTCGGCCAGCCGCAGGTCGGCGATCCGCGCGCCGACGGGGCGGCTCGGGTCGATGACATAGCGCAGTCCGTGGATCACGTCGGCGTTGTAGCTCGGGATCGACGGATCGAAGAGCGGCTGGTCGTGCCGCCCGCGCTCGATCCGGGCATAGGCCTGCGCCGCCGTCTCGAGCCAGTCGGCGATGTCCGCCCCCGTCAGCCGCAGAACGCACAGCGCGTTGGGATAGGGATAGATGTCGGCGGCGTGGCGCACCGACAGCGGCCCGGCGGGGATCGTGACGTAGTTCTCCGGCCCCGCGCGCCCGCCCGACCTGTAGGGCGCGACGGCCGTCAGAAGCGGCAGGTCGGGCGCGCCCAGCACGCGCGACGCGTGATCGCGCATCGCGTCCGACAGGATCGTCAGCACCGGCGACGGCCCGAGCAGGGCGAATCGGCTGTCGATCGGCTCCTCGCTCGTCGCGACGGGCGTGCGGATATGCGCCAGCACCCTTTCGTGCACGTCGCGCACGCCCTCGATCACGCGCGGATCGGCCGCGGCGCCGGCGCGAACCGGCATGCTGCGGACCGCGTGGCGCACGATGCGCCATCCCGCGCCGTCATGCTCGAGCACGAGGTCGATGCGCCCCACATGCGATCCGTGCTGCCCCGCCATCACCGTCGGCGTCCCGTGCAGGGTGCCCGCGGCCGGATCGATCGCCGCACTCGCCGCGATGTCGCGCCCCGGAAAGACGTCGTGCGTATGTCCCGCGATGATCGCGTCGATCCCCGGCAGGGCGGCCAGCGGAACGGCGGCGTTCTCCATGTCCGGCGCGCGGCCCTCCGCGCCGATGCCGGAATGGCACAGCGCGATCACGATATCCGCGCCCGCCGCGCGCAGGCGGGGCACCTCGCGCGCGGCGCTCTGCACGATCCCCTCCGCCGCCACCGCCCCGTGCAGCGTGTACCGCTCCCAGGCCGGGATCTGCGGTGGGGCGAAACCGACGACCCCGATCCGCAACGGCACCCGCGCGCCGTCCTCCGTCTCGATGGTCCGGTCCAGCACGATCCAGGGCGGCACCAATGCCGTGTCCGCCGCATCCGACAGCGTCAGGTTCGCCGACACGACGGGAAACACCGCCCCCGCCAGCACATCGCGCAGATGGTCCAGCCCGTAGTTGAATTCGTGGTTGCCCAGAGTCGCCGCGTCGTAGCCGAGCATGTTCATCACCGCGATCATCGGATGCACGCCCGGCACGTCCGATTGCGCGGCCCAGTCCGACATCGGCGTGCCCTGCAGGAAATCGCCGTCGTCGAGAAGAACGCTGTTGCCGACCTCGCCGCGCAACCTGCCGATCAGGCCGGCCGTTTGGGCGAATCCGGTTCCCGGTGCGGGCCGGTCGGTGAAGTAGTCGTAGGGCAGGATATGGGCATGCAGATCGGATGTCGCCAGCACGCGCAGACGGGC
>Ga0115567_10001538_pt1 | contig 23082 bp, 30 predicted proteins | sample COGITO_mtgs_1204_2_FD_88679 | JGI IMG/M metagenome (GOLD analysis project Ga0115567, IMG submission 88679) | Pelagic marine microbial communities from North Sea - COGITO_mtgs_120412 | ecosystem: Environmental > Aquatic > Marine > Epipelagic | place: Germany:Helgoland, sampling site Kabeltonne... | reverse complement strand
GCTACGAGCGCTAGTTGGAGACGGGCAGCCGAGGGCGACCGACAGAGTCACTGGAAAGCGGGGCTCCAGGGGCGGTTGTGCCCCCCCCCCCCCTGGAACCACACCGCTCAGGCTCTTCAGTAGTCGAGACATGTCGATCTTTCTAGATCCCCACGCCACAACCTACCCGACCCGACCGAACCTTCCGCCCTCTTAGCTCTCCTAGGAATCTCAGTTCGAAGTGAGCACGCGAGACACGCACGCGAGACGCAAAGAACATCCCGAAAAAGGCGCCCGTGAGAGCAAGCGAGAGAGGCTCGCTCTGGAGGACATGGCTGAAAGGGAAGCCGGATGGAAGAGTCTACGTGATAAAGTCGATGCGCTGCTACGAGCGCTAGTTGGAGACGGGCAGCCGAGGGCGACCGACAGAGTCACTGGAAAGCGGGGTCGAAGCCCGCTGGAAGTTACACTCTGTGCGGATGGCTACGACGAGCGTACGGGCCAGCATTCTGCCCCCAAACTCACGCGTAGGGAGATGTTAGAGCTAGTTGGAGAGGCTGCATTGCGCCTTGATGAGGCGACTCGCCAAGTGGGGGAGCTCCAGCAATTTTTGCCGAATGCTGCCGAGCAGGTCCCGAACCGCCGCTCTCCCAAGCGGAGAGCCCCGGTCCTGCAGGTTCGTCCCTCATCGCTGACGGTCGCGAGCGTGCGAACAGGTCATTGTGCCAGTTAAGATAGCAGACGAAGCAGCTGACGGTACGATGCTCAACTTTGCCGAGAGAATCCCGCAGTCGTTGGTGTCGATCCTTACGCCAGAGGTAGCAGACGAGCGCGTGCAGCTCGCGACGAGCGCCAAACAGCGGAAGGCCTTGACCGATAAAGACAAAGAAGATATAGCATTGCAGGTCGGGAAGGCGCAAGATGCGATGAAGAAAGCGTGCGAGCTGCAGCGGGAGATGCGGATGACGCGGACAACAGTCCCAAAGAGATTCACAAATCGCAAGCTCGAGCCGGGTTGGTTGGACACTGAGGCGGAGAAACGAGTAATGGCGGCGGCGTTGTATGGAACCAACAAGGATTCTCCGTATGCAATGATCACTACAGCTATGAAGCTAGGCCTTCAGGTCAGTCCCTGACGGCACCATTCTTCGGTTCAGGCTTCAACAAGTGAGCGGGCCAAGTGCGGCGCAGCCAAACGCACGCGGCATGTACAGCAGGCGCTTGGCGAAGAGAAAAGTGACAAGACTGCGCCCGTGCAGGCGAGCGACCTTGGCGAGTCGCCTCATCAAGGCGCGCCGGACGAAAGGACTCGATTCCGAGCAGTCTGGGAGGCTATCGAGAGGGCCAAGGCACGACCCGCCTAATTCCCCCCTTTAGTGCGGCGCCCTCGTCGTGCGGCTGGACGCTGAAAGTCGTGCGGATGCGACAGGGCAAGAACGCTTTGAGAGACGACAGGGATGCGCACATCGAATCGCTCAGGCCCTATTTTTTGCCGTTGCCGGCTAAGTCAGGAGCCAAACAAAACCAAACGCAAGACGAGAAGGTGCAAGACCTTCTCAAGCAGGTGCAAGACAATTTACGGCCCGTACGGCTCAAGGCTGGAGAGCTCTCCGAAGCCGAAGTGGCCGATCTCGTCGCCTCGATCGTGCTCAAGGGCCGGCTTAGTCGCATGACAAGCTCCATCCTCGACGGCCGAGGCCTCCGAGTGGAGAGCAAGCAGGCCATGGCTGCTCGGGCCGCCGCGGCGCAGGCCGCGGGTGCAGCTCGCGGCGCAACGAGCACCGGGCGGAGCTTGCCGGTGGGCGCGCCGGTTGCTCTGGCACAAGGCTCGGTTTCGGGTGTCGGGCGTCCGCAGCAGATGGCAGTGCAAGGGCGCGGGGGCAGCGGGGCGGCGATGGGGGGAATGGCACGCTCTGGGAGACCAGCGCAGCAGGGCGCAGCGCAGCAGGGTGCGGCGCCAGGTATGGGAGGAAGAGTGCCAGGGGTACCGGGAGGAGGGCGGGGTGGGGGGGCAGCGCCTGGGGGCTATCCCCTCAACCCTAAAGCCCCTGGGCGCTGAGCGACTTCCGCGCAGCGCGGCCGTCGCTCGGCTCGGCTCGCATTCTGGGCGCCCGCTTTGTGGTCGCCCAGCCTCCTGGCTGTCTCTTTCCCGCTGCGGCATGGCCAAGGTGCACGGCCGATAGGGGCCGCACATCGTTGGCGGGATCGTGAGGAGGGCGCGCGCGCGAGGCTGAGGCTGTGTAAAGGCTGTATTTATTGTACACGAGTGGGCATCAGGGTTGCACGTCGTGGATCCACTCGGAGCCGTAGGCGGTGATGCTCTCCTCGTGGTTGCGGTGCGCCAGCTTGATGGCGAGCGCGCGGAAGAACTCGCGCACCACGCGCTCCTGGTCGCCTGGCTGCGCCGCGAGCGCCTCGATGAGCTGCTCCCGCTCGATGACCACCACCTCGCACCCGTGGTCTCCCGCGCGCACCGTGAAGAAGCCGGCGTGTGCGCCCGACAAAAACTGGTTCTCGCCGTACAGTTGCCCGGTCGCCACGGTCCACAGCACCCTGGGCGGCACGTCCTCCGACAGCACGTGCGCATTGCCCCGGCACACGTGGTACAGGTTTCCGTGCGCGTCCCTGCGCTCGTCCAGCCACCGCGCGTCAAGAGAGAGAGAGAGAGAGAGAGAGAGAGAGAGAGAGAGAGAGAGAGAGAGAGATGTAAAGCTTCGAGGCACACCCACTAAAGCGCGATTCCGTGGCATCAGGGCACGCGCGGGCACGCGGACCATCAGTAAACGCTGGCACAAGGTGGGGATAGGGTTCGGCGCACACGAGTTCATGCCGACAATCATCTGTCCAGGGGCGAAGGAGCGGCTGCCGCCTTGTGACGCTGCAAACTCAAGCACGGGTTCCAGATGCGGGATGTCGTTGTTGAACTGAGAGGACTGCATCCCGCGTTGTAGCGAGCGCCGCCGTGCGGCCTCGAATCCCATTGCCATCAGCAGGCCTAGCGACTTGGCAAAAATGTCTTCAGTCGGAAAGGTGAACCGGATAGTTTGGATGTTGTGCCGCCCGAGGGCAAGCACTGACGCATCGTAGTAAGCCCACGGCTCAAGCACCGACACACAAATCTGCATGCAACCCCTCTCCTTTCCAGGGACCTGCAGCCACCAAAAGATCAGTCCGAATTTGCACCGAAGCAGGCAGGTCGGCGATCCTCATCAGATAGAGGCCCTCAGCCATCGTGTGTGGCACTGCTTTTTAGCGCACAAGCGGGTCGGAACCCAGACGCGGACAATGCGGCCGATCTCGAAGCAATCGTCTCGCGTGGCCTCGATGAACTCGGCACCGAAGAGCGTGGGCTCTAACACAAATGCTGACGTCATGAAGATCACACGTGACTGTTCCCCCACAGCCCCAGCGATCCCGCACCTCAGTACATTGGAGCGGGCCATGGGAGCATTGATAGGCGCCTAGAGAAACTGTGGGCGGGATGCACCGTGCTTTTGATGCGTTGGTGCTTATTCGGGTTGAATTTTTGGCGCACATTCTTACTGCTGCGCGGGGGTCGATCTATGCTGACCATCTGTGCAATGAAACGGCACTGGTCCGTTGCAGGAAGGTCGAAGTGTTTGATCTGCGCGCGTGGGTCGGCCGGTGAGAGAGCTCGAGATGCAAGGGAGTGCGGGCTCAGCTGGGAGATCAGGCGCTGCAAGGCCCGCAAGATGTGCTGCATGAGCGGCGGAAGCGATTTGTGGCGAAGACCATAAGGTGGCGCATTGTGTCTTTGAGCGCCTCGGTTCGAAGCGCCTCGAGGTTATCCGACTGCACGGTGCGAGACGACACGCGAAGCGTCACGCTCTTGAGCATTAAAAAGTGCTCTGAGACGTGCAGAGCGAGCGCCTTGTAGAAGAACGATAACTCAGCCTCAGGAACCCCAGACAAAATGAGCTCACTCCCAAGCGCTGCAGAAGACGCGCCCCCCAGGGACGCAGTACGCTTCACGCCATTCGAAGGGGTTCGCTTGACCAGCCCGGTCTTGCGATTCGACATCGAAATTACCCGCAGCTCAACATCCGTGTGCGCGACGTGCTGCATGAGAGGTAGCCCTGCAAGCAGAGCGGAGTACCCGAATATCTCGTCCTCTCCCAGCAGTGAGACGACGCAAGGCTCCTCTTCGGCGTCCTGGTTCTTGATCTCAACCTGCACAATACCCTGCACGCCTCGGCGCATTCAGCCAATCCCAACGAGTGGTAAGGTGCACTGGTTAACGCGAACCTTGGTGACAAGGAAAAGTTCGGTGCGGCGAGAGCCCATCGCGACGATCTCCTCGCCCGAGCGTACCGTACGAAGCGTGCCATGCTGACGGATCAGCTGGAAGAAGCGCTTCATGTCCCAGTACTCCTCAGGCGTGCTCCAGACCTCGACCGCCCAGGTGAAGTCGACCTCGCCCTGCGCCACCCCCTGACCGTCCCGCAGCTCCACCTTCCGCTGATGCACTCGCCGATGCACTGCCCCCGCCCCGCCCTTCGCCGCGGACACCGTCGTCCCGGCGCCCCCCACCCCCTCTCCGCTAACGACATTTTCAGCGCCCTCCAGCGCATGGCTGCTGAGCAACGTTTCTCGCACTTCGCGCGCTAGCGCCCCCTCGCGCGATATACGCTGCAAGTCCCCGTGCCCTCTCAGTCTCTGTCGACTGCTATTACGCTGCTGGCACTCGTCGAGGCAGAGAACGGTAGAGGCAGGGTCGTTCACCTGCTTGCCAATGGAGGCAAAGGACTGTGCAGCCACGGCTTCGTCCTGCTGGGCGGCTTCCACCTCGGCGAGTGAGATCTCTAGTGTCCCCTTCGCCAGAACAGTCTTGTGCGAGCCATCGAAGAGCTGTCCGATCCCACAGCGTCGTTGAGCCCGTGTGAGAAGCACCAGCTGGGTGAGGTGTCGGGACGTGTGGGAGCGACCTGAACGCTGAGGCTGAGGTCCTTTGGTTCCGCCAGAAACTGAAACTCCTGGTTCCACTCAGGGTCGAACGTTTGCCCGGCCTGATCTGACCGCCGCCGCTCATCCCCCAGCTGCCACCATGCGCCCCGCAGTCTTTCAGTCTGCCCCGAATGAACCTTTGCCTGGGCTTCTTGAGCGGCTGGGGCCTGACTACGCACCGAAATTTCGACGACAGGATGGAAGTGCTGGTGTCCAATGCTGCTGCGGTTGAGCAGATTTTCCCCACGCAGAGCGACCACTGAGAGCGCGGTAACATCCCCAGACCGATCCTCTCTGCAGGTCCACCCGCCAATCGCAGTCAGTAGAGGAGTCGTTGGAGGAGCATCGCGCACTTCAGGCAAAAGGGTCCGCGCGCAACAGAGGACTTGTTTTTCTGGGCAGTAACAGGTAGGGGCAAGCCTGCTGGTGGGTCGCGAAAACGAGAGCGTCAGGGCGAAATCCCTTGGGTAAGAAGTGTGCGCTCGGTCCTTGTGCGAGTAGTCGATTTGGAACTTGCTGAAGTTCATCTGCGTCTCGTGCTCGTGAAATGCCGTGTGGAAGACAACCTGGCAGAACGGCCACACGTCTTTCTTGGAGCCATACTTTGATGACCCGAGGCGGTCAGACCGAGGGTCTGCGGAAGTGTGTCGATAGATTTCAACTTTGGTGTCCCCTCTCACCACCACTGTCGGGACGCGAAAGGCGAATTCTGTGCCGGACTCGACGTGCGGGAGCGCCATCATGTTGAATCGCGAATCGTACACGGTGGCGCCTCGTGAGACTACGACCATCGACAGAAAGTACTTCTTTCCGGGCTTCCCTGCCGAGGATCACGCGACGCCTGAGCAGGTCCGTGAGCGCACGAGTGGGTAGACCCTCGAACCGACTGCGGTCTGATAACCTTTCTTAGAGCAAACACGTAATCTTGATTTAAGGTGAGGAGCGAGGGCGCTTGAATTGCAGAGTCATAATTGAAAAGTTGGGGCATGTGAGATGGCATGGGACTCGCCTGGAGCGCTGGGGAACTTAACGCCAACCAGCAACATTTGCGGCTCCTTGACCGGATTCTCTCCAGAGTATAATGCCGCCTGCGGCCCCACCGCGCTCAGCTTCCGCGCCACGCCACGACGCGCCCGCCCCAGTGGAAAAATGGGCCCGGTACGACGGTACGTACGGGCCCTGGAAAGAAAAAGGACCTCTAGGTAGTAGCAGTAGCGGATTTGTGAGGGTCCCTCGACAGTCTGGTTGTGGTGGTCGCCCATCTTGTACTTGTTAGTCCGACGGAAAGCAAAAAGCTCAAGTGCATCCACCACGCAACTGCGGTGCCCGGACACGAGCAGCCATGCAAGTGCCATGACACCCGTACGACCTTTCCCACCTTTGCAGTGGATCGCTATGACATTGCGATTGTCAGTTGACATGAAATCGATAGCGTTCTGGCATAGCATCAAGATTTGCTTCATTAGCGGCGGATTGTGATCGTCGAAAGCAAAGCGCCGCATCTGGTAGTAGAGCAGCGCAGGGTGGTAGTTGCCTTCGTATTCCTCGCACAGATTGTACACCCGGTACTTGCCTGCATCATTTGAAAGTCAGTGGAGCGCCAAGACCCTGCTGAATCGATTCTCATGCTGGAATGAAGCGAACGGGAGGAGCCGGGCACCATAGTGCGTCAGATTCAGGTAGCGGGCGACAATGTGGATATCGTTTCGGTAGTTTTTGTGACCACCAAATCCAGGCGTCGACATCGCAATGCAGCGGTCAGTCACGTACGTCAGGTCGAGGTCAAATCCGTCACGCGTGTAGCGACGCTTGGTGCCGCCAACTGCTTGCCGTGTGATGTCCTGCATCTTGGCAACCACAGAGCCCCGAAGGCGACGTGCGCGATTCATCCCGACGAAGGCTCTGATGAAACGAGCGGCTATGGCCACGCGGGAAATGACGCGCGCCGACGCTGACGCTGCTTCCAAACCCGCTACTGATGCAGCAGGACCGCTCTGCCACGCCACAACCCCCAGCCCTCATCAGGACAAAACCAGTTGTGCTCTATCCCAAGTCTACAGCCTTGGCAGCGGCAGCTGTGCGCAATTACTGTTGGCGACGGAAGATGCCCTACCTACACTGCGATTCACATGGGAAGACAGGGTGGTAGGGTGGGACTTGCACATCTTGGTTGGCATAAAGGAACTGGCAAAGGCCCGAATCAAATCTCAGGATCGTTGGATACTCGCATGCAGCAGGAAAGACCACCTCTCGACCAGCAAATGTCTGTGGAACATCACTCCGATTGCTGCACAGTCCCTGCGCGGAGGCACCAGTACTATTTAGCACTCTGAGCTCTGGCCTGATCCCACAATATTGCAAGCAAGGTTTCTATGAGACGAGAAAACGGTGCTCAAAACAGCTTCAGCACCGACAGATTGAAAGCAACTTCAAAAAATAAAAGAAGCAAATTCAACGAAACGAGCGGCTTTTGTAGTTACGTCCGTTGGATACTGGAAGTCGCTGACAACTTTTACAAACGCCGGTACGAGGGAGAATACGACGAACAGGAGGTCAATCAAATTCCAAAAGTTCTGGAAGAACCTTTTGCCGTGCCCGAGCATCCGGAGCAAGATCTCGATGATGTAAATACCCATAACGGCTACAGTGATGGCCAACAGCGGTGGCAAATCACGCTCGAAGCAGTCTGTGTCTTCCTTGGCAATCACAAAGTCCCCGAATTGGAATAAGAAGACCGTAATGAGGTCTACAAAGACCACGGCCATCAGGAAAATCTGCACCTCGAGCGAGTCGACCGCATTTTGAAGGCGCTCTTGCATCGTCCTCTTCAGCCGCTGCTGCCCCTCGTCCTTGAACGTCTTTCGAACAATGCTATTTTTTTCCATCTCGGCCTTCATAAGGTCAAATACCATGCCCTTTCCCCACGATGCCTCGATCGACTCCTTAAGGGTCGGCACACGCCACAGCCGGTTGTGAGCAAATTGCTTGGGGGTCGGCCCATCATCAAAAACATCCTTTTGATCAATGAAGCGAGCAATCGCCTTGAACTTGTAAGGGGGAAGTGTCACGTTGAACGTGCGTTCCGCAAGTCGTTGTCGAATACAAACAGTTGTGGGCTGAGAGCTTTCTCCCCTGACATCATGCCCGTCCAAGTCCTTTATGTTCACGTCCTGCCGCAAACGAATGTCACATGACAAGGCATATCCTCCTCCCCTCCCCACACAACTAGGGTGGAGACGTGACTACAAGTGATCGAGGAATTGCAATTTGCGTAAATCGGGGCAATCATTCACCACTTCTATTTCGGTGTCATTCTGAAGAATGTCACTTTCGACGAGAATCTCGGCAACGCCAATCGTGCTTCCCTTGCTCTCTCCCTTCCCCGAATAGTAGACTGCTTCCAAGAATATCTCCGAGATCTAGGAGAAGTATCGATTTCAGCACAGTACAGGCAGTCAAAGAATGAGCAGGGTGGTACTAGATGTGCTTTCATGGGAAGAGGTCGGAGAGCGGGGTGAATTTCGTCGGATACCTCAGGACGATATTTGAAAAAGAAGGTGTGCTCAAACTCTGGATTCAGCGTCCCACGAACAACCCTCGTCTTGAATGTTGTGTTGCCGTAGGTGGCCTGTCAATCAAATCCACCTCAGCTACATCACCGTACATCAAATTTCCCAAGAGGGGTGGAAACCGTTGCCATCAGCATCGCCGCTGTTGGGAAATTTCAGGCATGCAAATTTCAGGCATGCAAAACGAAACTTTAATTTCAGGCATGCAAAACAGCGGCTGTTGGGAAATTTGATGTATGTTCGTTTTGCATGCCTGAAATTACCTTCACAAGGCAGTCACACTGGCTGAAGTAGTCCATTTTCGGGAGGTGCAAAATCTGCGACATCATGTCAGGTGTGAGCAAGCGCGACAGCTTATACAGTGGACGGAGAAGGGGCACGAACACCTTGACGATGTCGACCTCGAGCTTTCGCTCGCGGTGAATCCGGCGTTGCTTCTCCTCTTGAAGCTCAATCCACTCCTTGCCTACGCCGCTCTCCGTCGCCGAGTGAAAATTGGGTCCCATCCCCGAATTGCGCGGCTCGTAGGACTTGTCATATAATTTTGCAGCAGCAGCGTGCGTGTCCTGTGCCGAAGGCTTTGGGCGCTCCCGTACAGAGCGTCGACGGACCAGCCCGGTGCTCAAGGCAGGCCTGAAGAGCACCGATTGTTTCAGCAACGGATTTCCGCAAAGTGACAGCGCTCGCGCCTGTGGCTAGTGTCAGCATGCAGTAACAACAAATCTGGAAATTCCCAGAGGTCGCCACGGACGGGGTTCTCGTGGATCAGGGTGCTACATTTTGCGAACGCTTCGACTGCCCGGGTCCTCGTCTGAGAGATCGTTCTGCACCAGTAAAATATCAGCGCAAACGCAGGATGCAGCACTGGTTCGGCAAATTCTCAGCACGTTTTCGAGCCTGATACTGGGTTTCACGCAAAATCTCAAACATGTGAGAGACGAACGCACCAGTTCGATGCCCTTGTCATGTGCTTTCTCAGCAGCCATGAGCTCCCCCCAGGATTCGACACTGCCTTTTCGCTGAGACGAGTGCTTCACCGTCCCGGTACGTCGGATGCTTGCCTGCACAACGATGCGGCCATCGCTCGGATCAGAGGAGGACAGCAGATTTCTCACAACGAACGGCACTCTCAGAGCTCGATTGAGGCTCCACAAAGAGCGACTTCAATCTTCTGCCAGCTGCCCTTACGAACTTAAAGGACTGCAGGCTCCGGGCAGCCTGGATTCTCTGCAGGGTTGCTGCAAGTCATACTCTCTTCCACCGTACCGCTGCTGACCTCCATGGTCCAGAAAGGGATCGGGCTCACCGAGCGGCCACGGATAGAGAATGAATCCTGCATCTTTGCTCAGGCCGCTAACAAAGAGATCTCGCTACAAGTTATCACTACTGATATCGCCAGGAGTGCCCACCCGCCGGCCAGGCCGGGTCTCCTTCGGCTCGACGCCCCCGATCCGCCCAGGAGTCTTCCCCTCAGACAACAGAGGGGAAAACTCTGTCTCACACGACAAAATCAACAATCTTTGACTGGCCTTTCGACAGCTACTCTACGAACAGGATGGGCTGGCGTGCGTGGAAGAATCCCCCCGGTATATCGTTCCCGTGCACGAAGATGTCGTCGCTCTGCACTCGACTTGGCGGCCCGCTGGCAGCAGACAACAGCGAGGGTGCAATGAACTGGGGCAAGAGCTACTCCCCTGAGTTCACGCACGCAGGACGAGCATCATGGCTTCCCAAGTGAGTGCTGGCGGACGTGAGGGACATGATGGACAAAGACTAGGAGCGGTAATGTAAATACAAACGATATTCCATGCTGCTGCGGGCGATTGCTGCTGGCGGCCACGCGGGGAGGCCGCCCAGCTCGTGCGGGCTCAAGCCGAGGGCTCCTGCAGCGCGCCGTCCTCGCCACCCTCCGCATCGTAGAGCTGGAAGACGTCTTCGAGGTAGCGCACCTTGCTGTCGGCGTCCGACGCCTCCGTCGCGAGGAACGAGTCGAGTAGGTCCGCCTCGCTGATTGCTTCTGGCGTGAACTGCAGCTGGCTGCCCAACCGCTGCAGCCCTTGGACTCCCGCCTCGTCTAGCAGACTGATGATCTTGCCGGCCTCGGCCTGCCCCAGGCGTCCCACGCGCCCGGCGCGGTGCAAATAGTCGGCAGCGCTGCCGACGAGCCCCAGGTTGAAGACGTGCGTGACGGACGGGAAGTCGAGGCCGCGCGTGGCGAGCGGTGTGGTGACCAGCACGTTGATCTGGTTGAAGGTGAACATCTCCATGACGCGCAGCGAGGACTCGTAGGCGAGCATCGAGGAAGTCACGTTACCGTCCTCGTCCACGAAGGACTGCGCGTCCTCGGCGGACGGGAGAAGCACCGACATCCCCCAGAGCCCCGCGTCCACCTGCCCGCCGAGCCCCGTCCAGATGGAGTTCTGGAGCGGCGTCGCGATGCGCACAGCCGTCTCGGAGTCCTCCGCGTAAATGATGATGCGCGGCTCGTCGCCGCCCTCGGCGCGGAAGCGCTCCACCTCGCTGCGCAGCAGCCGCGCGAGCAGCCCGAGCGCCCGCGTCGGCTCGCACTGCAAGAACTGGTGCGTGAGCGCCGGCGGCACGATCTGCCCCGCGAGGCCCTCGAAGCCGCCGGCGTCGGAGACCTGCACGTCCGTGCTCTGCCCGATCACGCACGGCTCCGTGAGCCAGCCGGCCGCCAGCGCTGCCTGCATCTGCCCGGGCAGCAAGCTCGCCCCGGCAAAGACGCGCACGCGCGGCTTGCCGTCGCGTGTCACGCGGCCGCTGACAGCGCGGAGGAAGGGCGGGAGGCCCTCGGCAGCGCCCTCGGCGCCGCCCTCGGCCTGGGAGAGCATGCAGGCGTCGGCCTCGTCCACCACCACTACCCGCGCGTTGTCGAGCGCCAGGTGCCCGCGCTCCGCCAGCGCGCCCAGGTATTGCGGCGTGCCCACCACGATGTGCACGCCCTGCAGGATATCGAGCCCAAAGTCCTCGACCGGCATCGACGCGTTCAGCCCCTTGTCGTCCCACACGCCCGCCACCTTCACCTTGCGCGGGCCCTTGTACGAGAACATGTTGGTGCGCGAGCCCGGCTCGAAGCCTGAGGGGATGCGCTCGGGCAGGATAGCGGGGTTGTTGCGCTGCCCGCCGAGGAGCTGGAAGGCGAGTAGCGCAACCTGCACGCCCAGCTCGCGCGCGGGCACGCAGATGACCGCAAGCGGCGTCGGGAGCGTCGGCCTCGTGTCAGCCGCCTCGGGGCTCTCGCCTGCGCGCGGCGTTGCAAACTGCGAAAAGTAGCGCGTCGCGTCCGCGTCTGCCACGCCGCCTCCACTCAGGCGCTCCCACCTCGCGCTGCGCACTGGCGCAGGGCGGCGCGCGCCGCGCCGAGGGCGAGGGGGCGGACCGAGGAGCTCGTCGGAGAGGAGGGAAAGGAGCGGCACGAGGTAGGCGAGAGACTTGCCGGAGCCAGTGGGCGAGGCAATCACGCAGTCGCGCCCCTCCACCGCCACCCGCCGCATCGAGTTGCGCTGCACCGCTGCGGGCAGCCGGAACCCCATCCGCTCCAGCCTGCCGGACGCGAGACAGCGGCGCGCGTCTCCGCGTCAGAACTTCAACACCAGGCCCCGCCGCCGCAAGTCCCCTACTATCCGCAAAATCTGCACCTCCACGGAGGTAACTGGACGCGGGGTCGCGGGGGCGGACGTTGGCCACGCACCGGTCGGTGAGCCATAGCGGGACTCCGATTCCCGCCCAGCCTGGCAGTGCAGCCCCCTCCTCGGCGCCTCCCGCGCCCAGCACTGCACCAATCTGGTCCCGCATTTTTGCGGCCAACGCGTAGTCTTCCTGCCCCGCCCGGCACCCACGCCATGCTCAGCGTCCCCACGGATGGCTGCAGAGCTTTCGTAAGGTCGAAAGACCCCTCAATGTCGGATCCCGTGCAGATCCACGGAATCTTATCAAATATCAGGAGCAAAGTGGTTTTGCGTCCGATCACCTTCTCGATGGCCTCATTCAGAAGCGTCTGCAACCTGCGGGCGCGCTGAGTGTTCAGATTGTGGCGCGCTCTCAGCCCAAGGCTGGGATGCAAGACACAGTATTGGTGCTCCCAGCACCTGTTGAGGTCACGCTGCGACCCTTCATCTGCACCATCATCTGAGCTCATGCGCAGTTGTACCCCATACCTGCTCCTCCTGGAAACTCTGACCCCCGGAAGTGCACGGACAGATGCGCCCGAACCCCTGCTGCAAGCACTCATTCCCGACGCGCCGCTGGTACGGAGACCACCCGTAGCGAATCCACGGGGACATGCGACTGTATTCCGCCAATAGTCAAAGCTCGCGGGACTCCAGCAGCAGGGTTCGGGGGGCATGGAGACGGGACACGCCTGGCACGAGGAACGCTTCCGTAACGCAGGTGAGCAGGAGACACGCGAATCCAATCCTGCCTCTCCGCGTTTGCAACATCACTGCAGATTTGGAGGCACGTCTTCCGGTGATATCTCGATCGGAGCTATCCGTGCTCGTGCTCCCTCGTGAGCCGGCGCCGGATCCCCTCGCAGGGCGCTCCGCTCGCTCTATACGTATCGTATCCGATTTCCGGTACACAGAGGCGGGCCCCTTCGAGGAAAGTTTGAAACCACATCCTGCGCCTAAAACCCGAATCCGCGGGCGTCTGGGCGTCCTGGCTCTTGTCAACCATTTCAGAATCCGCTGCTTCAGGTGCGCCTCGGTTTAAATCGCCTTCACATATGTACATGTCACCCGCTCGCATACACCTAGGCTTCCTCACACTACGTCTGACGCTCCCGTCAGAGCGTCGTGCGGCTTGGCAGCCCGCTGTTGAAGAGTTCCACGACTGTGGATGCCCGTTCCTACAACGCAGGCGGTCGCGACCTGCGGTCCGTTTCAAGTGTCAGCCTCGCCCAGATGCGACTGAAAGGAGGCTGGAGCTCAAGTCAGGGAAGCGAACAAACCATCGCCGCCAGGAGCAATTCAGCTTGCGCCGATCCTGCCTCAGCCGTCCCTGCATCTGCAAACGAAAACCAAAGGGGACGCACCCGTGCGACCACATCAGGCTGGCCTGTGCCGCGCAAGGGTCGGGAGGGGAAAGGGAGGTGAGGGCCTCGCTACAACGCAAGGGCCCTCGGAGGAATTGCTCACCCGGACCCAATGATCTACGCATGAAGATTCCGTTGGGACAAAGCTGGGCAGATCCACCACCAGCAACGCACGCCTCGACCGCGACCCTGACCACAAACCGCCAGACCCAAACGGTCAGGACCAACGCGTTGGACGTACCCCGCTGCACGGCGGCTGTGGCCAGCGAGGAGCACACAGCTCCGGGACGCGCAGTGGATCACCAGAAAAGCGTGTGCACTGAGAGCAAGGAAAATCCGGCGGCGCTGTTGAAGCGCGGTGCCACTCCCGTTGCTGGACTGCCCTGTCTTGGCGCCTGCACGACACGCACGCTCGCTAAGAGCTCTTACTTTCGACTGCGGTGGCCGTGTTCAACAGAGACCAGCCCGTGAGCGGCCGTTTCATGAAGCGGCCCATGTGCCGCGCGGGCTACTTGAATTCTCGATCAGCCGGGGAGATGAACACTCGCGGAGAGTGAGCCGGGGTGGGCAGGGGACCAGCGCCGCCAGCACGAAAAGCAGCAGAGCAAGCAGCGCCCCTGCCGCAGCGCCGGGTGCTGGTCCTCGGCGTGATCTTGCCCCCCACATCCCCCATGGCACGGCTGCCGTCACGACAGCGCCGGCAGCCAGCCCTGCCGCTTCGCACCCTGCCACTCCATATGGGACGAGCGGTGCGGCAGCAATCGCCAGGCCTGTGCGGGAGATGTCAGGGCTCAGGTTGGAAGGGGCACGGTGCGAGGTCGAGCCTGCGGGGGGGGCGGGGGGGGGAGGTGGGACCGGCGAGGGCGAGGACAAGGGAGCTCCTGTAGGCCCACAGCACGCTGCCGACCGGTTCGCTGGCCGACGCCGGGGCCCACGCGAGGGGGTGGCCGAGCGGCGACAGCGTAGTAGACGCGTGCGAGACCAGGCCGCTGGTCGCAGGAATTATGCTCGCAAGGGCCAAGAGCAGACGCCCCAGCGTCTCCGCCAGCCCCGCGAGACTTGCTGAGTGTCTGCGCACCAGCCACACGTAGGCAGCCTTTTGCGCCAGCGTCGCCGCGCCCAACAGCACCACGAATCCAATTCGGGCAAGACCATTCTCAACTTGCGGCAGGGGTGGGGCGCCAACTGCGCTTCTCCCTGCGAGAAGCGGCAAGGCAGCACTGAGAAGCGCGCCCGCGACTGCGGTGGCCGCAAATATGATGTCGAGGCTTCCGAGGCCGAAGACGCGCGACCCACGGAGCACCGAGCCTGCTAGCAGCGCCCCTGGTAGAGCGCGTGCCAGTGTTGATGCGATTGAGGAGAGCTCGAGCGACACTGTCATCCCTGCACGCAACGGCCAAGAACCGTCACCCTTCTCGTGTGGGGCAAAGGCAACGGCTAGTCTATCACACAACGGCCCACCCCTTCGGTGGTAGTGGTGCGTGGTGCGCGCAGATTTACACGCTCATCAAAGAGAGTGGCACCGACGGTAATGTAGAGTGCAGAACAGCCTGCCTGACAGCAGTAGCTGGCAATCCAGCGCCATGCTTGGCCGTCCTGAGTAGGGAGGATACCGTGAGCGGCGAAGTCAAAGGTCACGGCGCCGACTGACGCAAGCAGGCACCCAGCCATGGCCAGCGGTAACCTGCTCTCGGCTGCGCTCCCTGGTCCACGGGAAGCTACGTCCACGAGGCAAAGAAGCGCAAATGAGCAGTATTGGGCCAGCGTGTGGGACGCGAGCTGCCTCCACAGGTGTCAGTGTCCGCGAGCACAGGCCGGCCCTCATTGCTCTCATGTAACTGCAACCCCAGCAGTAACATCGTGGCTAGGTCGCGATCAATGATTGCCAGGAGACGAAATCATCCGGTTGGGTGCTGACCGCGTTGTATCGGATGGCTTCCAGGGCCGCGAGTTGTGCCAGTGCCTGTTTTCCGGCCCCAAGCAACTTGGAAAGCGTCAGGAAGTGCAATCGCCGAGTAGATAGCGCTAGCGGCAAAAAGATCATAAGTTCAAGGAGTCTGTACTACTGACGGCATTGGGTAGGCACCATGGCCGCGCCGGGGGGGATGAGAGCAGGCAGTGTAGCCCTTGACGGGACCCTGGAATACATGAGCGCCCTCAGTCTCGATGCCACTGAAGCGTGAGTGGTCTGCGCTCACCACCTGACATACCGTATCTTACTCTCCCTAAACATACTCTCCCTAAACCTGTACTTCGATCGACACTTCTGCGACCTGAAAGCACCTGAAAGAGATGAACGAAAGGCTTCGCAGCACCAGCATCCCCGCCGAGCAGGCAACTAAACCGATTGCATTTGCCTCGGCAACTCCCCACCTGTGAAAAGAAACCATCAGCGGCGCCCCTCGTCGCCAGCAGCCCATCAGCTCCGAACAAACTCGCTAGCTCTGGGCGCCCACCCGACTTTCGCGGCTGCTTGTCGGATCAAGGAGCTGATGAAGAATGAAGCGACGTAGCACGCTACTGGAACGATCACGTGTACCCCTCCGTTAAGTATTGCCATGCTCTGAGGGGTTCCCTTCCTCCCACTAAAAGGGGGTAGGCGAAGCACCCTCCCTCTCGCCAAAGCCCCCTTCGAGTTTTGAGCGATGGACCTGTTGGATTTTTATTGGATTGCCGAACAAACTTGTCCTCTGGCAGATCGTCGGCGTATGAGCATCGGTGCCCAGTCGTGAAGATAGGCACGTTGCCCTTGGCCAAGGGCGATTCTAGGTGAAGCGATGACTGACGCCAGCCTGGTCGTTCGCACCCCGCTGGACCATCGTGAAGGATCGTTCCTGAAGCCAGCGGCTTCACAGCGGAGGACCCAGTCTGAGGCAGCATCAGGCATTCCATCCATCCCGAACGTGGCAGTCTTATGGACGGGCAAAGCCTGTTTGGGTGTCGTGGAGAGCTCCGGGTGCCTCGGTATCCCTCGCGTCCGTCCTCTGCGCAAGTTCGCATCTTGCTCTGTGGTGGGCATGTCGTCTGACCAAGTCAGGCAGCCCTCTGCATTCACCCTCAAGAAGCCTTCACGCGCCGTGGTGCCGTGGAACCCGGACCACTGCGACCAGGTCAGCATGAACCAACAACAATTGTTGGATGCATCAGGGATTATTGCGACCGGATGACTCCAGCTTGCGTTTCTCTGCTCACACCGTGCACCTGGTCGATGGCAGCTGCTATGCGTCACTGCTCCAGTCGAGGGGGCCTTCGAACAGTATGACCTCGCGGAATGTGGAATCTCGGCGGCTGGCAGTATGCTAGAGATCTCATGGGGAGGAGAGGGCGGGGAAGCTCGACTGTACTTGCTCAGAGTGCGAGCAGCAGATGTCCGCATGCTCCAGCGCTCCCACAGTGCCTGCCTGGCACCTTCCGCGGTTCCACGCCCCTCCCCAGGCCCCGTGGGAGCGACAGCGTGGCGCGCAAGAAAGTCTGTGCGCCGCCTCAACTTAGAGCGCGCGCCTCACCAAAACGCTTAAGCTCATCCAGCACCGTGCGCCGCGCTGCAGCGCGCGGAAGCATCGGCGACCTCGGCGCACGCGCGGCGGACACGCACCAAGGAGTGGATCCGAGCAACGAGTAGCAGCGACGGCGCGTCCCCGCGCGGCGCGCCTGGCGCCGGCGCGCCTGGCGCGGGGCCGGCGCGCCTTGAGGTCGACGCAGACCGGCGTGCTGTGGGCAGGAGCGCGGGGGAGGGGCAGGAGCGCGGCGAGCGAGGCGCTGCGGCGACCGCGGTCCGCCCCGAGGGTGGGGGGGGAGAGGTTTGGGGCGCGCGGCAAGGCGGTGAGGCTTTAGCCTCAAGAGCTGCTCTTGCCCAGGTGGCACTCTCAGGGCCTCCACGGCCTGGACACCCTGGGCGTGCCATGGACGAGGCGCAGCCAAGGCAGCGCAAGACCCGTGTCCCTGCAGCAACACTCGCTGACGTGTCGGGCTCACCAACACCCTCTCAAGTGTCGGCACTTCAGAGAGTGTTCGACCCAACGCGGCCTGACCTGCCTCAAAGAGAAACTGGCGTCGACGTGTCCCCCTCCGTCGCTGCGCCCATCGCGCAGATGCATGCCCAGCGGCAGCGCGAGCTGCTGGTGCCTCGCGCGGAGCCGGCGCTGCGAGCGCCAGGGGGCAAGGAAATGGTCTCGAGGGGGCTCGGCGGCAGCAGCGCTGGCCGCTCGGAGTTTCAAGCGCTGGTGTCTGTGTCTGGAGGCGCGAGCGGCCGCGGCGGGGCGCAGACCGAGGCGACAGTGGGCGAGCATGAGCGCAGTCACGGAGAGGCGAGCGGCGCTGGAGGTGGCAGGTTGGGCAGCGAGCGGAGCACATCAATTAGCGAGCGGCGAATGCTCGGGCCACTCCCGACGCCTACAAAGGTCGGAAACGACTCCCGGCTGAGTGTCTGTCAGGGGTGTTTGGGCTTGTAGCCCCGTTTACTCGACCGTTGGGGTCAGCCATGCAGCGGCGGGATGGGGCGCGCGACACGTGCGGGTCGTGTGCCGCTGCTGCTGCACGCACCCTGCCTTTGTGCGGCGTGCGGTGACTAAAACCGGCGACTGAGGGGCGGCGACTGAGGGGCGGCGCGACTGCAGCCGTTCCTCTCGCCGCCGCCGGCCGCCTCTGCCACCCCGCGCGCCGAGGAGGTAGCGCCGCGGCTCGCCGGCGCATCATCTCCCGAGGCGGGCCCGAACGTGTCCGGCGCAGCGCTGCAGCTCGGCGCGCCGCACACGCCTGCGCCGGGCAGCGACGCGCACGCGCGAGAGGCGAGGGGCCTGTCGCGCGCGGGGCCGGCCGACCTCGGTCATGCCGAGCGCCGCTCGCCGCCGCCGGTGGGCGCCCACCCCGCCTCCACCCCGCCGTCCGCCGAGCTGCACCGCGCCTCTCCCCGAGGCTCTCAGCGCTCCCTCGTCTCGTCCGACGCGGGTGGCCTTGCACGCGTCGCGTCCTGGCGCCAGGCGTCCTGGCGCGGGGGTGAGTCGCCTCGAGAGAGACAAGGAGAGAAGGCGCTGCGCGCGGCGGGCTTTGCCGCGGGGCTCGGTGGGGGGGCGGAGCCCCAGCATCGCACCCTGCACCGCGCCATGACGCCGTCTGGCGCGCGCCCGCACGAGGGCGGCCCCCGCCGCAACGTGCCTCTCGTGCTCGCGCCCGCGTCGGGCCCGCCGCCAAACGGCTCAAAGGGCACTTCGCATCTCAACACTAGCGACGGGGAGGCGCGGGAGTGGGGCGGGGCGCGTGAGGAGCGCCCTCGGGCGCCCCTCACTGCAGGCCCCGTCGGGGAGGGGGTTCTCGCTCGCGCGGCCCCAGCCGCCGGCGGCGCCGGCGGGGCCGCGCCGCCGTCGCGCTTCCCGTCGCGCTTCCTGGCCTTCGACGCCTACGTCGCGGAGGCGCGCCTCAATGCCGGCTCGAGCTCTGCCAGCAGCTCGCCGCGCGACGAGCCCCCTCGCGGCTTCCGGCCCCAGATCGTCCTCATGTAGCAATTGTCTATCGCCGGGAGACAAGGGCGCTAGGGATCCCTGTGTTGAGCCTTGCCCTCTGGCTGTTGCGCGGGGGGGATTAGAAATATTGCCGAGCAACACTTGCATCCCCGCCCCGCATTTCACCGTGCGACCTCCTTCTTCGGCTGGCAGCCATTTAAAGCACGCGTTGTCACGCCAGCAACCTGACACGCACGATGAAAGGAAAATCCGAAGCTGCGAGGCTGCAGTGAAAAGCCACTTCACCAAACTCCTAGGAAATGCTTCGCGGCCCCGGGCTACTCTTTTTCCAGGTTTCTTAAATGTGCGCACGTCAAACTTTTTATTTGCCCGAGGCGCTCCGAGAAGCGCGTGAAATGCTTAAAATATTTTCACCAAATCCAAACAACGATTCGCCGGCCGTGGATGCGCTGTGATGTGCCAAGGATGTGCTTGCCTAGTGCCCATAACTCACACACTTATGCACATTTTATTTTCTCCATCCCGTGTGAGCACTGTACATTCCGAGGCGGGTCTTTGTGGTCAGATTTTTGCGCCGAGCACGAGCAAGAAGCCCCACCAGGATGTTCCTGATCCGCTCGATCGGATGCACCGAGATCCACCACCAATAGCTTCGCCACACCCCCAAACACGCGTCAGCTGCCGACATCTACAGTGCAGGTGACGGGAGTGCGCAACCTGGCTTCAAATTGCTCAACGGGACCGGGATTTACATCAGAGAGAAGAGAATCGAGGAGAGGAGCATCCCGCCCAGTGTGATTGCCGAGACAATAATGATCTCAGCACTCTGCTGCGTGACAAGCGCCCCAGTGACGCCCGACACAACTGGTAGCTTTGCAACGACGGCTTGCTTGCGTACCCATTGAGCAACATGCGGAACGACATCTTTAACGAACTCCATGCCGATCTCAATGGTGATCAGAAGGATGATGATTTCCTCCAGTCGCGATGCGTGCTTATTCTGCAATTCTTCTGCTAGCAGATTGAGCAGCTCCCGAACGACCTCCACACGGGAATTGAGGAGGTCAATGCGCGACGTCAGCTCCAAGTACTTGTTGACGGTGCGGTACAACGGATCAAGGTCCGGATTTTCCCAGCAGACGTCTGGTGTGTCGAGCACGTCAGCGTACAGATAGATTGTGTGCCGGTCGAGGATGAGACGCCCGAGGGTCTTGGCGATATCCTGCTGATTCTTGCTCTTGATGCCACCCAATTCGGCGAGCTCTGCTGCGAGACCGCGAGTGTCCTCAATCGTCTTTTGCACGGTTTGCCCGAACGAGGAAAGCTTTGCTGATTGCGAAAAGGCGTGCGATGCTGCCAGCTTTTCCAACGTCGATCGATCAAGGGCCTCCCCGGAAGCAGGCGGGGTTACGAGGATGAGCTGGTCCTCGGACTGGATGAAGTTGAAGCTGGGGCCTGCGCGCGAGATGGGGAGAAATAGGTCAACAAGCCGACAGGCTGGGGGGCAGCAGAAGCAGTGAGGACCATCCTCGGCGAACTCACCGTACGTGTAGGTGAACTCGTCCTCCTCAATTTCGTCCACCGGCTCGACCGCCACGAAGCGCAGCACCACCAGCAACTCTTGCTCCTGCTCCTTCGTCAACCCCCAGCAGACTACAACGCCGTACGGGAAGACGAAGACGTCACCTTCGGACTCGTCATCAGAGTCCTCCTCGAATCGCGACCCTGTCCGCACGTGGATCACCCGCCCGTAGTCGAGAACCTTGCCCCCAAGCCGCAATCAGACCCTGCGGCGTGCGAGAGAACGGATACGGAGCATACCTCGGCGCTACCACGGCTCCACACACGGAGACGGCGGAGAGCGTGGGGCATGTCAAACTCCTCACAGGTGCAGTAAGTCTTGATTGGGCGCTCGATCGGCGCCTCAAGATCCACGTCCGCGCGGAGCATCTTGTTCAGAAGTTTCCTCCGTCGACGAATCGTTGCAACCATTTTCTGATTGATTGCGTTAAGTTCGTCCTTCACAGCCTTCAATTTTAGGTCCTCCTCTATTTGCCGAAGCTCCTCCAAGGTGACCTGTTCGCAATCCACACACCGCGCTCAAGCGTCTGGGTCTCCAGGCTCCTGACAAAAAAGAGGCGCCCCTTCGGTATATTCCTTTCCGCGCTTCCCCATGAAAATGGGGAAAGGAATATACCGAAGCCCTTCCCAGAGATGTCTTGGGCTGCTTTGGCTGTTTCATTGATGCGATCCTGCCTGAAGAATCCGGCGCAGGAAGCTGCAGTTCCGGCGAGCCTGGATCCATATCCTGATCCTCCTTCTTTCCATCGCCTCGGTCGGGAAAATCACCAGCTGCTCGGTCTTTCGCAGCGGCGAGAAGCGACACCGAGCTCTCTCGGGATCGTAGCCGAGACCGGGTGTTCGTCCCGGCAGCCGCTAGCCTGGGCAAAGAGAATGATCCGCAACGAGAACCCGCGAAAGGCAGACTGTTGAAAACTATTGGAGCTTGAAAGCCAGCGCAATCCCTGGGCAGGGCCCCAAGCATAACAAGGAGGCAGCCCCCCGACAAGAGCCGAAGTCGCCCCATTCTTCGCACAGAGTAGCTAACTCTCGCGGAACGGCCCCCACAGATCGGCCCCACCAGACTCGCTCACACTCGCGGATCGGCCCGATCGGCCCCCAATTGGGGGAAAGAACATCAGAGGCGGGCCCGTCAAGCAGGTATCCTCCTCTTCTCTCGACGGCCCGATGCATGACTGAGGGACTGCGGAGGAGCGTGAGGAGCGGAAGAGAGGGGGAAGCGATACAACATTCAGAGAGGCACGCAGAATTAGTGCTAGCGCGTCTTTTGCCTGGCGCAGACCTGTCATAATGGGAGTGGAAAAGTATCTGGGCGAGCCCGATCCGATACACTCGGCCTGCGAGCAAGGAGACGCGAAAGGCGTGATTGAACTGCTAGAGGGAGATCTGCTGTTGGAGAAGTTTGAGGAAAAGGCGCCAGGACCGAATTCTGTCGCCAAGCATGCAGCGAGCACAAACAGAGAGGGTTTTACACCGCTGTTCCATGCGGCACTGAGCGGGGAGCCCGAGGTATGCCGCGCGCTGATCGAGCATGGAGCGGACCCGCTGGTGCTGGACGCGATGGGTTACAATTGCGCGAACTATGCAAAGGGCATGCTTGTGCGCCAGCTGCTCAAGAACGAGCAGACGCGTATCGAGAAGAAGCAGGAGTGTCTCGAGCTTCTCGCAAAAGCCGACGCCAAGCTCGAAGAATACCGCAGCTGGCTGCTGCGTGTCGAGGCGGAGGAGACGCGGGAGTCCTCGATCAGGGACAAGGTCTCGCAGGCTTCCGGTTTAGGGGAACGCAAGGAGCGAAAAGCTCTGCCCACGGGTCAGCCTGCGTCCGCAGCCCACGGCCAAAACGCGCGGGCGCCTGCTGCGACGCCGCCTCTAACGCACGGGCGCCTGCTGCGACACCGCTTCTTGAGAGGTCTCACACGGGGGTTGCGGGCGGCGCGGGGCAGACGGGAGGGCATCGGACAGCGAGGACGATGCGGAGCTCTTCCGCCCCGCGGAGACTCGTGCGGAGGTTGCGCCGGGGCCCCAGCGTGCAGGGCGATCTGCGGATCGCCTGCGGGGGGGTCGCGCGTCTTCCCCTGGGTGCCGGGGATGAGGGTTCGGGGACGAGGGGTCGAGGGGACGAGGGGCGGGTGACAGCGTGGGCGCGGCCGGCAGATCTGCCCAGAGCTGACGGCGTTGGACGCGGCTGCGAGCATGGGGGGCGCCGCGGGGCGGGCGGAGCAACTGGTGCGGGCGGCGGCGGAGCGGGTGGGGTACGCGCAGGCGCAGAGCTTCGCGCAGCTGGAGGAGGCGGCGACGCGCGTACGGGAGGCGCGCCTCGCGTGGCGCGCGGCCTCCATCATTGACTCCAAGTGCAGGGGCCTACCGCTCCCGGCCGACCCACCCGCGCGCCGCGAGGCCGCCGCGGAGCTCTTCCTCCACTACGCCCACCTCCACGTCGCCGACGGTGCTTTCCCCGCAGCGTGCGGCGCAGGCG